>Ga0065711_1007167_pt1 | contig 23709 bp, 16 predicted proteins | sample Hoacrofraction12_FD_59098 | JGI IMG/M metagenome (GOLD analysis project Ga0065711, IMG submission 59098) | Hoatzin crop microbial communities from Cojedes, Venezuela - Epithelial fraction 12 v2 (version 2) | ecosystem: Host-associated > Birds > Digestive system > Esophagus > Crop | place...
TTGTCCAGGCGGGTCTTGAATATCTCCAGAGAAGGAGACTCCACAACCTCCCTGGGCAGCCTGGGCCAGGGCTCCGTCACCCTCAGAGGGAAGAAGTTCTTCCTCATGTTTTGTTAGCAATGTTTCACAGTGTAAAGAATCCATATTACAACCCTATTTTTCACAATATTATTGCCTTCCTCCAAAGAAAAAAAGTCTTTGCCAGGCCTTTCAGTCCTTAGACCATGCGACTTTACCAGCTTTCATCTCCCTCCTTTGAGCCGCACTTTCTCCCCGCTCATTTTTGTAATCTGACATTGTGATTTGTTCGCTTGCATGCTTGTTTTTCTCCTCGAAGAAGATTTGCTGAATCATTGGGGAGAAGGCAAGAGTTCTAGAGGCAGCTGGTGGCCAGTGATAAAACCACGGCCACATCCAGGCTTCAGGGTTTGCAGATGACAGCCCTTCAGTTGCAGGCCTGAGTCACATTCCCTTCCGAGCTAAGATTGCTGGGGACTCTGGGATTGAGGAAGTGGGGCCAAGGAGATGGTGCCCCAAAAATATAAATTATCGATCCTGACAACCACAGTGTGTTGTGCCTCCTGCAAAATTTATAGTAATGCTGTGAGAGAACTTGCAGACTGGGGGCTAAATCCTGCCGACTGCTGTATATTGTTCCCAATTCAGTGGCAACACATAGTTTAGAAAATAGGGATTTGGTTTGAAATAGGTCATGATATGTACTGCTGCTTCCAGACGTGCTGTAGCAAGGTGTAGGGTGAGCAAAGACATGCCAAGGCTCCAAGGCATTCATGTGGCTGTTCACTTGGAGAGGATACACCAAATTCCACTTTTCTTAATCACAACGGATCTGAATTTTGCCCACTGCCAAATGATCTAAATGAAACCTGGGAGCTAAAATCCTTTGGTTCATTTCTTAGGTCTTCCACTCGCTCTCTGTATGACCTTGAGTTACTTTGTAGCTCCCTGGCTCTTTGTTTCCTTGCAGTAAAACAGGAACACGATGTCTCCATCTTTGTGGAGCACTTTGAAACCTTTACACAGAAGGTACTATTTAAATGCAAAGTATCATCAGTATTTCCAAGTCCTCCAACACCACTGTTGTGACACTATGCAGTAGGCACATAGACATGGCTCTCTGACTTTCTAGTTAATAATTTCCTTAAATTCCAGTTCATATGGCAAACCTAAGCTGTCCCACATGCATTCACTCTGAAACCAAAGACCTTCTCCTGCTGTCAGCTCTGCCCTCAATGTAAGCCACTAGGAAAAGAGGTTTGTGCATATTTTTATAAGTACCCAGCTAGCTAGATAGATGTATGTGAGGGTTTTACGACTGCAAATCATCTCATTCCTTACAGCCAGAGTCTTTAGCCTGCTTCAGCTTTTCTTCCCTATAAATGTCCTTGCTAATATTGTATATTTTTAAAAATCACGTTTAAAAAATGACTAAACAGTAGAAATAAATTCTCACCAATAGTACGTGATATTTTTCCTAAGAACAGAGTTTTAACTTGGGATATTCTACTTAAGTTATACTTCAGGAAGGTGAGATAGGAAGTTAGTTAAGAAACAAGACTGGAAGTCCTGGTGACCCGAGTTCCCTTTCTAGTTGTCCTACTCAAATCTGGGCAAATAAAGTGAAAAATGCATGTCAGGTTGGCAGCTCACAACTTCGATGCTTTATGCATTTTCGGTGGGATTTTTCACAATGCTGTGTGCTGCTCCAGTGCAAGGTTACTGTGCATGTGCAGCAATTCTACCTTGCTCTGATCTGTAGATCTCGGGGCATGTCCATGTTATTCCCACTTTCCAGATGGGAAACCTGAGACAGAGAGAGGGATAGCGACTGGCTGAGATGAGCTGACAAAGGCAATCCTTCTTCTTTGAGTCTCATATTTAGCATTATCTGTGATGCTATGATAATGGAAAATGCAGCTGCAGTTCCTGGACTCTCTTTTTACATGCTGTCACACCTGGGTGTCCACTGAGCCTGACTGATTTACAGTCAAGATGCTGCAGGCTGGATCTAAATAAGGAGCTGGGGCAGGGATGTCTGACTGACACACTGGTTCACCATGTCCACGCTCTCAGGATGGGGCCTTTTCAAGAACAGGAATACTCCATCATCTCTGACTTCCTTTTCCCCGACTGAGACAAGCGATAACTTCTATTTTATAGAGAGAAGAAACCAGCAGACTTGACCACTGCCAAAAATCCCACCAAAGCTCCTAATATAGAAGGATCTGGGATGTAAGATAAAGTCCCATTGCTTTAAAATTATTCAAAAGGAAGGCAGAATCAATGGGATAGGGTTTTTTAACTACTCATTCTTCATGAGGAAGCCTTGAACCTCAGAATTGTGTTGGCCAGTGCTGAATGTGGCTGTTGTACTTCGAGCTTGCTTAGGAGCCCTTGAGAGAAATTAGACGGCTTGGAGGTTGCTCATGGCCTGGAGAAGCATAGATTCTGGGTTGGAGCAGAAACAGCTGTGAGAAATTTGGCCTGAGAGTGGTGCAGGAACCACAGGGGTGTGACTCATCTCATGCAGCTTTAGATGTCTAAAGATACTAGGCTTCCTTTCTCTTCAGTGAGAGAAGTAGGTGTGCGTTGAAGGCATGACTTCTGCCCTGTTTTAGGTGTGTGCTTTAGGAGGAGGTAGACCTCTCCCCAGATATGTTACTTGCTGGAAAGGGAGCCTTAGCATGACTAGCTCGCACTGGAGACACCCCGGCTTACATTGCTGCTGTAGAAGGTTTCCTGCCTCGCATCCAGTGGAGGGCTTGGGACAGCACTTGCATCCAGGCAGCCAAGTGGGAACGCATCCTCCCAGCACAGTGCTGGGGCATGTGCCGCGGCCAGCTCACAGTAAAATCCCCTGACATAGGCAGGACCCAGGTCACCAGCTTGAACCCAGCCAGAGACCCAACGGTGCGCCGGGTGCAGAATGACAGCTGTCTGTACAGTCTGGTACCACATGAAGCATGCTGAAGCCGCTGATCTGACATTGGTTCTGTCCTGCACGGCACATCCTCAGCAGGGAAACCGAGCAGAGGATATGCCATGTGGGAATCTCCCTGTCATGGCTGAGGTGTACAGACAGGGAGCTCGCACAGGCTGTGCTTGCCCAAGGGAGCTCATCCACACGTAGGGGAGTCTCTCTGCTATGATTTTCAGTGGTATTGATTTAGTTATCACTGCCTTAGGAGTAAGTCTGGAGGGGTACTTGCTGGCCCATACTTTTGCAGCTCAGATGGGAAGGGTCAGGCTTTTCCTCTTCTATTCACTTAGGAGTTTTTTTACTATTTTTCAGAAACAGGAAAGGGAAAACAAAGCAATTATCTGTACACCAAAACTTCGTGACTAGTGTTGTTTTGAAATGCTAGATTCCCTTCCCAAACCTAGAGAAGGCAGCATGGGGAAGAGCTGCTGCTCCGGGCACTGAACAGGAGCAGCGTGCTCAGTAAGCACCTGAATTGTTTGCTGTAAATCTGACTCTCCCCACTGGGCAATGTTCCTAAGAAAACTTACCCCCTGCATTCCCTCAGGCCCCTGTGTTCACATTTGCAACTCTCACGCTGCACTTACCAGCGTTATTTGCATGGATGGGGCTCCCTGCCGATGCCTGGGTGGCAGCAGCGGAGGGCTGACAGGGCTTTCCTGCCAATCTGTCTGTTGTTCAGATGAAGTGGTTGGAAAGCGCTTGCTCTCCAGTTCCCTCTTTGGCTCAGGCACCCCGATAAGGCATGGGCTGTCCTATCTCGCCCTGGGAGCTGTTCCTCCTCCCTAACAGGCTCGCTTCGCCGGCTGACAGTTAGCAGCCGGCAGTGCTTGATAAACTTATCAGACCAAAGCTGAGCCCAGCGCACGCCCAGCTCCTCCCCAGCCTCAGATTTCCCCATTCCTGGGGACTCTCTGCTCTCTGCCTGCCTTGTCGTCTGGTACGGTGAGCACAGATCACCCCTGGGCCAACAGGTCAAAATCAGCCCAGGGACCAGATTGAGAAATGCTCGTATTGGAGCAGCACCTTTAAAATGAGGGCGTCAAGTGCGATGTTCATGTCATCCATATCCAGCGCTGTCTCTCTCCCTGGAATATCATTCACTGGTGGAAACGCTGCTAACGTCTGGTTGATCCTCTCTGTGTTTCTGCTCACCCCGTTTCCCCACTCATTTGGCAGTTGAGTGGTTTTAATGTAGGGCTCTCATGGTGCATGCTTGGAGGATTTCTTGCTAAGCCAGTTACAGAATTAGGCTGCTTTGCTGAATTAGGTTCCTATCATTCGTTATGGGTATCGCAGTAGTGCTTGGGCATTCCAGCCGAGACCAAGGCTCCATTGTGCGAGGCGCTGTGTGTGGAAGATAAGGAGGGCAGTCGCGTCCCTGACTATCTTACCGTTGAAATAAACAAGTGAAATGAAGGGGAGAGGGGCAATTGCTATCCTCCTCTCGCAGATGGGGTGAAGCATTCTGCGAGCTTCATAGTGTGCTGAACAACTGCAGAAATCCAGAGCTGATGTCTTGCCTGAGGTCCTGCAGGAAACACGCAGCAGATCTCTAGTCTCAGTTTGGGGCTGCGGCCTTAAGATCGGTGTGTCCACGGTGACTGTTAATCGAAAGGCAGTGCGTCAGGACATCTGCAGGGACCTCCATTTTCTTAGGTCTCATCCAGCCCAGAGGAAACAGACTGATTTAACTATCCTTGAATAATTTTGGTGTGGCTGTTCTGGGTTGTCTCCTCTGTGTGGACATGCTATTCCAGGGCATAAGTGGAAAAACATCTCTGCTTTGTGAGCAGAATAAGTGATTAAAAAATTGTTTGTGGTGTACTTTTTTTACTCTGTAAGCAGCTTTGCAGGTCAAGCTCCCTGTCTGTTCCCAGGTTAGACCCTTAAGGGTAGGCAGGAATGTTCGCGAGGAAGCGTGTGCCTGCAGCTGTCTCTGGGAGATCGTCTGATGCCTGCAGGTTTCCCCATGTGCGGCACTGACGCTAGAACTAACCTGCTGCTGTGTCCCCATTGCCTATGGCTGCACAGCCCTGGGGGAACGACCTGCCGCGAGGACAAGGGACTCTGCTCTTATTTTTTTTTTTCACTGAAAACACTCTCTGGTGAAGTCTAGCACAGGAAGCAACTGGACTCAGCAAATAACTTCTTTTCCAATACAAACTGTACCCAACTGGAGTCTAACTCTTCCCTGTCCTTCCTTTCAGTTCCTTGTAGGCCCTCCCTAAGCATCGCCAACACAACATGAAAACTTCAGGGTTTTGCCTTCTCTAAGCTTCCACTCCACGGAGGTTAATGCAACCTGAAGATCAGCTCTAGCGTAATGCCATGCTAGCTGGGAACACAGCTCTGCTTCCTGCAGGTGTCCTGTTGGCTCTGTGTTCACTGGGAAGAGAAAGACGCAGCCCGTGTCCAAGCTTAAATCCACACTTGATCATAGTATTTCTGGGCTGCTACTCTCAGCGCCTGAAGTATGTCTGGAAGACACACACAGGCACCTCTCTCCTTCTGACAGATGCCTGGGGTTATTGCTTTGCATGTCCCTTATTTGCTAAACAAACCAGCCCAAAGACCAGGGTTTTCTTTCCCTGGCAATAAAGGGAAGAAGGTGTGCAGAGGACTGGGGAAGTGCAGGATACAGGGCGGGCTCAGAGAGAGGCAAAAACAATCAGCTCTTTCTTCAGCCACAAAGATGAGTTGAGATTTTGCTTTTTGTTATCTGTTTCCTTGATTAACCAGCCAGAATGTTTTTTTGATGCAAGAGGAGATGGTGGGAAAGGGGTTGTTTTCAGGGCGGTCAGAACTGGGGAGGATTTGCATGTTTGGAGAGCAAGGCCAGGTGTGTTTGGAGTTGGTGACAACCATGTCCTGATCCTGACAGGTGCTGAGCATCCTTGGGTACCTGTTGTGTGGATTCAGTAGCTCCAAGGACCCAGGAAGCCCTTCGCCCATGCAGCAGGCCTGCCCATGGCTGGTGCTGTGTTGGAGGGGAAGGCTCTCCCCCAGCCTGGAGTGGTGAGGTTCAGGCAATGGCAGATCTGCTTCCTCCCTGCTCCTTCACCTGCATTTCCAGAGCTTCAGGCAGTGCAGAGGAAGCCCAGGGAACCATGCAGAATGCCACTGTCACCTCCTGAGGCTCCAGTCCCTCCATCTTCCTCCTCAGGAGACAGCTCTCCCTGATCAGGCATTGTAGCAAACAAGGGGCTGGGGGGCTCTGCCTAATTTTTCTCTGGGCTGCTGACACCCATACACCTAAAGGAAGGATGGGGCTCAGGGAGAAAGGAGGTAGGTGGTGTTACCGGGCTGTCTGAAAGTGGCACCTTGTTACTGTAGGGGAAGAAACTGTAGTGCCTTCGTGGAAAACTTTGCAAGTTAATTCCGTCTCCTCTTCCTCCCTTCTTGGGTCACTTTCTGACTCCAGCTGTACTGTCTCACCAGTGCCCTTGCCAGCTGGCCCCCATCCACAGCCTGTGTTTCTGGAGATATGCTCCCAGTGCCTGTGGGAGTGGGTCAGCCTGGCTGCCCCAGGCTGCTTTGGCTGCAGAGGTGTGCTCCTAAGCACTGCTCGGCAGCAGCACGCTGCTCGAGGCCATCCCAGTGTGTTCCTCTACTCGCTGCCCATCCATCCAAAACAGTCCTTGCATCTCCTGGGGATGTGCCCACCAGGCTCCCCACAAACAGAAGGGTAAGGCTGACAGTGCCTGGTCCGGTGTAACTACCCTTCAGTAGCCTCTGGGCTCAGGAACCACTATAATGGTGAAAGAAGCTGCCTGCCCTAGAGTCCTGGGGAAATAAAAGACAGGACTGGGGTGATCTGTGCTTTGTTAGGAGGGAGAAGCAGGCTGGGGAAGTGCAGCCTTAGGAGAGAAGATCCCAGCCGCCCCTTGAAGGTTATACCTCCTCCATACCGTGGAAATCAAAGATAGGAATGGAAATCTAATGGATACAGCAGCCCTTGTTCAGCAGGCTCAGAAGAAGCAGCTGTCTGATTTGTTTCTACGAGTGGTTTTACAGGCACTCTTGCCACGGTGCCGATCAATGTGTGCCAGCACTTCCTCGAGAATGGCCCAATTGGAGGACCTCAACTGAGCCAGCCCCGACTCCTCTGCTGTCAGACGCCTGCTGTCCCCGGAACGCAGACGGGGCAGGCTGTGCCTGTGGGCCCCTGTGTTCTGGGGCTGGAGGGTATTACCTCCTGAGCAGTGCAGACGCTGGCATGCTCTTTAAATATTTCTATTTGCAGATTTGTGGAGGGCAAGGGGAATAACAAACACAGCTTGCATTTTTGGCAGCAGTTTTAATAATCTAAAATGACTTTACCTTCAGTAAAGCTTGTCATGTGTGTGAGGGTTCACACGTGTGTGTGAGGGTTCACACGTGTGTGTGTGTGCCTGGTGTCATGGTCAGGACCTGGGGACCTGGGTTCTCTAAGCCCAGTTCTGTCACAGGTTATACACCTCCCTGGAGTCCCTGCCCTGCCCGGGTTCTGGCATGACCTGGGAAAGGACAGCAGAGTTTTAACGGGGACTTCGATAACGCCGGCTGCTGGGCACACGATCCTGTGTCATCGGATGCCGTTGTAGCCACACAGTCCTCTTGCTCTGGAGAGCTGACTTGCTGCCTGTCTGGGCCCTGTCTCTGAAGATGAATGCCCCTGACCCCAGGCTTTGAGCGATGTTCATGGCTGTTCTGTAGCCAATAGGCCCCTACTCCCTGAATTTGTCTTCTGTCATGTCTAAGCTTGGGATCCCCGTTCCTAACAAGAGCCCTGTTTCGCATGTGCATTTCCATCCTTACTTCCACTTGAACCGTATGGGGCAATGCTGTACCCTTTCCCTTCTCCTTTTGCCCTCCATCCCCGCTGCCTGCATCTCCAAAGCCAAGTATGACACTTCCCTGAAATGGACATTTTTAACCTGAAATACAGTGTGTTAGCCCAGTTACTGAGAGGGAACAGATTTATGAGATAAATCCCAGCAGGCCTGTACATGTTGTCACTGTCTGGTACAGTGCAATAAAAATATACATTAAAATAAGTATAAATACATATTTACAGTGTATGAGTAAAGCCAGGGGTACAAACTCTGTTTTGAGCTTCCAGAATGCATATTAATGACTAACAGCTTAGGCACAGCGTAAAACAGGGCAAGTACATTTTAGGTCTTAAGAGAATAACTTTGGATTTACAGCAGTGTAACTGGGGGCAGGACAGACCTCTTCTCTCCTGGCAATAAATGAATTTTCCGCTTGGACCGTTTCTTCTTTGCCCACGATGGCAGCCTTCCTTCACAAGCACTTGGAGTGGAATGGCTAGCGCCACAGCCTGGGGTCCAGGCTACTTCCCACTGGTGGTGTTGTCCAAGGCCATGCGCTCAGGGACGTAGTTAAGGAGTAGGCTGTGTGCTGCTGCAATGCCCTGCTTAACTGAAAGCACTTGTCTTTTTAAGGCTATAACAAATACTTTGTCCTTCCTGTTAAGAATTCAAGGGACTCTACAAACCTGAGTGAATAACTCCCATCACCAGGAAGGGTGGAGAAAGAAAAGTCCAGTGCAGTGACTTGTCAAAGATTATATAGTGAGAACGTAGCAGAGCTTGGAGGGGAACTGGCTCTTTATTTGTGCCAGTGCTTTGCTGTGACCTATAGACCTGGAAGCAGAAGGAAATACCCCTGCTCTGTTTGTATAATATTTGTAAGTTCCTTGTGTATGATGCCAGTGTGTACGGGCTAGGTCACTTCCTCCCTTCAGAGACTGGCTGGAAAGCAGAACTCTCTGGCCCTTGACATTGATATCCAAGGGCCGTTCCTGACCGTGCAGTGACCCAGGATTGCCCAGGACAGCTCGAAGCCGGAATGTCCAGCATGCAGTGAAATATTGTGGGACATACCAGCCTGGATTCCAAGAGCAGCCAGTCTCCCTTGCGTGGTACTGGGGCATGGGGCTTATCAGCTTAGGTCCAGTGCTGTGGCATGGCTCTTCCTGGAGCTCGCTTGGTCGCCACTAACCCAGGGAGCTTTGCAGTGTGGTGCGTACGAGGAATGCATTTAGAGACTCCTATTATCAGCTAGGGATAGGAGCTGTTTTTTCAGTATTTTCCTCCCACTCCAAGCTAAAAATACAACACAGTTAACTTGTCATTTGATCACAGTAAATGCTCCGCTGAAAGAAAATGTCTTTAAGTGCCTGTTGCCAGAATTTATAACCCGGGCAAGTCTCTGCAGAAGCCCTGTCCAGGTTGAACACAGCTCACTGAATGCAATCTATTTGCATGCCCTAGCCTTATCTTCCTAACCATCAAAGCAGAACGTGGTTATGGCACTAGCTTGGCACAGATTGTTGCTGCCACTAGTCCAGGGCTTCCCACCTCACTACTGGTCAGTCTGATGAACCGGATTCTGCACGTGGTGTAAATCCAGGGTAATAGTGACCTTGGAGGAACTCCTCTGGATTTGCACTTGAGCAGGTGATGTCAGATCTGCACTGGTACCTGTTGTAATTGAAAAGCGACAGCTCCCACAGGTTTCTTTGTCACCTACTGGGATGTGCAAGGCCCTGGGGTGCCAGAACACCAAAGCCAATGGCATGACTTTGCCAGTCCCCAGGGGAACACGGGAAGCTGTATGAGCTTTATGAGTTGGGCATCCCCATGCTGGATGGAGACGTTGGGGAGAGTCTTCTTCCCTGGAGCATGCACTGACAGTGGGAGCTCCAGCAAAGACCTGGAGCCATCCCTCACTTAAGACTGTGTTGGGTCTCTCGGTGCCTTCGTAGGTCCACCTTGCGCTGGAAGCCCTTGGCACAGAGCTCACAGCTGAAGGGCTTGAAGCCGGTGTGCTTGCGGCTGTGAGTGATGAGGTTGGAGCTCTGGCTGAAGGCTTTGCCGCATACCTGGCATTTGTGGGGCTTCTCCCCTGCAGGGCAGAGAAAATAGTAAGAAACACTTTGATGGATGAGAGAAGGGAGGTAGACATGCCCTTTAGCAGACTCAGACCTGACTGGCTATGCTTGGGCATCAGGGTGCTGCCAGCCCAGCCATCCTGCTAAGGCGCTTGCGCTCTGATCCAGCAGCAGAGGGTGAGGAGAACCAGAGGCAGCCCTCCCCAGCTGTGTGGCCATTGCCCTGTCTGCATCCAGGGCTGGGTACAACCATGACATGCACTGGAGGCTGGTCAACAACCACCTCCCTGTCACACAGAGGAGGACATGCACTCCGTGATGCTTAGACCTTCTGCTGCCTTACCACACAGGGAAGAATGACTTCCCAGTGCCTCTGGACACTTATCCTCGGTCCAATATCTATGTATCTGGGGACTATGTATGTGTATCAACATGATGGATTCTAATTTACATTTGCTTATTGGGAATATTTTGTTTCTCACCGGTGTGGATGTAAGTGTGTTTCTTCATATCCGACTTCTGGTGGAAGCGCTTGCCACAGTATTGGCAGGGATAGGGCCTTGTGTCCGAATGGATCAGTAGATGAGTGGAGAGGGTGGAGGAACGCTTGAATGTCTTCCCACACATCTTGCACTCAAAACTTCTTTCCTGTTAGGGGAAAAATAATCACAGGATGCCTGTGGCTGCAAGACACGTGACAGAGCTTGAAGAGTGTTAAATCTTTGAGAATAATAGATTTGATAAGTGAATCTCCTCAGCTCATGGACTGATGTGCTAGGTGCAGTACAAAGAGAATGCAGAGAGGGTTACTTATGGAAATGGATTACATCTTGAGATCCAAACTCCTGCGCCCTTTAGGAGGAGGTGAGACACAGAAGAACCAGTAGCAAAAATCCTTCATGCCCATCCAAGGAATTCTCAAAGGCAGTCTGAGATTTGTGAGACCAAGATCTCTGATCGGCGGTCTTCAGAGCTCCTATCATTGTCACTGGGTGCTACAGGAAAACCATCACGTTTGTAAGCTTGGAAATGTCACTTCTTTTACAATGGAGTAAGCAATAGCTAAGGTCCAAGCATTCATGAGCTCTGGACAGCTGGATCTCTGGAAGCATGCTACCCACCTGGGAGTGAATATTGGTGTGCTGCTCCAGGCTTACAGCGTGTCCAAAGGTTTTTCCACATACTTCACAAGCAAAGGGCCGGGTCCCACTGTGAGACCTGCGGACATGGACCTCCAGTCCATGGGGCGTGGAGAATACCTGCAAAACAACCAGTGATTTTTTGACATGAGTCAGCTGTGTCTCCATCTTTGTTTTTAATTCTTTTTCCTTCTTTGACTCTTCCCTCTTGTGGGCCATGTGAACTTCATCATTCCTAGCGCCCTTGTCTCCTAGTCAGCAGAACAAGTAGGTACCTGTTCTGAGCCGCATGCATTGCACTCTGGTGTTACCCAGTCAAACACTGACGTATGCAATGAAAATCACTCCAGGCCCTCCCTATCCCTGAGGTTCTCATCTGACACACACCTTGTTGCACTTCACGCAGTGGTAGGTCTCCATGTCCGAGGAGTAATGCATGCTGTAATCAAGAGGGGGCTCAGCGCTTGGCAGGAGGTGGCTTCCGTACAGGCTAACTGGGTGCTCCAAGAGGGCTGACTGCATGGTGGAAGACATCTGTCGGTAGTTGTATGGCAAATGGAAAGCATCCCAAGAAAAGCCAGTTTTGTAGAAGGTAGACGTGCTTGTTGTGTTAGTGCAGTCTTTGATCTGCAGCCCTGGGATGGCCATCTCTGGAGAGCGAGAGGGAGAAGTGTCATGCCATTGCTTGCAGCTGGGCACCAGTAAAAAAGTTCCTTGGGTACCATTCTCCCATTTAACATCCTGCCTGACCTTGGGAATTGCAGTTGGTAACTTCTCTTTCTTTGATTCAAATCCTGATTCCCATACAAAGTTCCTATTATGACTGATTTCAATCTGAGGGAATTTTATGGGAGAGGGGATGCTATGGGAATATTAACTTCCCTACTAGCCCTGCTTCATGTGGTGTTTGAACAAGTATCATGTGGCCACCCGCCTTGACCCATACAGCATGGAATTGCATTAGTCATCAGGATCTGGAGGCTCGCTCATTGGGAATCATAGCATCATCCTTCAGGCAGATGCTGATCTAGACCGGAAGCATAAAGGGAAATAAAGAATGCTCTTGAAGAGCTCTGCCTGGGCCAAGCTTGACCATTGATATCAAAATAAGAGCTGCCATTTACTGAAAATCTGGACCCAGTCATAAAGGGTTCCATAAGCCAGCCCAGCCCTGACCTCTTTTGCAGTTGTGGTCTTGGGTAGCAGACCTTGAGCTGAAGGGCCTGGCAGCATCCTGCTCAGGTACTGGACAGGAACGCCTTCTTCCTTCAGTTCAGATGGGTCCTTTTCTTGTTTTGGAACCACACATTCTAGGTCCTGCTTCTTGATGTCCTCTGGTGTCTTGTCTTCTATGGCTGTAATCACACAGTAGAGTCACAGTTTATTCTAGCTGTTAAGAGAAGAGTCTGTTAAGGTGGGGTTTGTACTTATGGATGAACTCATACTTGGACACACGAGCCCGTGCTCAATTCCTGAATAAATGCAGTGTTCCAGTCAGCACGGCAATCAAGGTCTGTCCATTACTGACAAAGGGACATTCCAAGCAGGATAAGATACACAAGGTAGAGAGAGGCAGGAAGAAATGATAGGAAACTTGGTACCCTGTATAGTTAGAGAAAATTAACCCTAGAAGGCCACATGTCCGTAAGAATTATTTCCCTATTTAAAACCATTTCCATTTGTGTGAGTAACTAACAATCACTAACTTATTAACCTCCCCACCCCTCTCCTAAGAGAGTTTGGTATTGTTAACCTGAATTTATGGACAGCCAAGTAGGGAAGCAGAGAGGCAAGATAGCTGCTTATGCAGTTGCAAAGGTGACCACAGAGCCTCGTCTCCTCCTGCCCACACTCCCATTTCTTCATTGTCCCAGCCTTTCAAGGGACCAAACAGCACTTGTTAGAAGTAGGCTTTATAGTAAGAATCTAAAATGGGCAGAGGTTCAATACATGCACTTCCCTTCTGCTGGAGATGGGACTGGGCTGCTAAAGGCCAATATTCATCTATCGTCCAAACCCTTCTGTGCACCAGAGACACAACAAATGGCCAAAAGATGATGGCAACAATTGAAATTAAAATGTCACCTCCTTTCTTTTTTATCAAACTTGTCATAGGGCTGGACTCTAATTTGATAGCCAGGGCTAGAGCAAAGGGTAAGTTGATCCTAGATTTGAATAAAGAAAATTTGAATGGTGTCTGAAGGAAGAACATAATTGCCCCGGCCCTGCCACTGCGTGGATTGCTGTGGGAGAGACAGCACAAACAGGAGCAGAGGGAGGACAGCAGGCATAGGCAGAAGCAGTGCTGGCTGGTGTTAATACAGTACATAGCAGCTGACCCTTCACCTGTGAGCATGCAGGACTCGTTTCACAGTCCATGGCAGGGTATCTCCAGTGTTTTCTCATTCTAGCTTTAACCCTCCTTGCAGATCATCAGGAGGAGGTGGTAAAACATTGGGGTAGAGAAGATGTAGGTCCAGAGAGAATGTGGGCAGTGAACATAGCAAGCTGGAGATTGAGGTGCCAGAGTTGTGAGTTTGTGGAAGACTGATAACCAAGTCCAAGCTCTTTTCGCAACTGTTAATTGCCTGCAGTTGGCCATCTTTCCCAAACATGACCAACTCCATACAGCAATCTTATCTTTCAGATCTCACCAGCAACTCAGCAGGAAACAAAAGGAGGATCTAAATTTGGTTTTGGTGGGACAGTGTGGGTTTGGCCTGAAGAAAGAGGGCACACAATAGGGGATTGGTTTGTCCTTAGACTGACGTCCCCGTGTGGAAGCCCTCAGTTGCTCTTTAGCTCACTCATCCTACTCCCTTAGCTTGCCTACTCAATTATTGATTTGCCTTGGTGTATTCTTACAAGCCCAGCAGATGGATTGACTCACCACTCAAGGGAGAGGCTATTGGATTCCACGTGGGTATAGGCAGGTCATCTTCCACAAAGCGGTGTTGATGATAGGTATGAGCTTTTTTGCTCTTCACCAGAAAGGAACGTGGCATTTTCCATTCACTGCCTGGGCAGAAACACAGAATAACAGTAGGTAAATCTCTGTGCTTTGGGGGGTAATTTCTCATTTGTTCCCCCAGCACATCAGCTCTGTATGCAGCAGTGATGAGAATTAAACCCCTTCTACTGGGGAGACAGAGAGTTCATCTCAAAGGTCCCTCCACCCAGTTGAAGAGCAAGGAGTGCTTGCTTGGGTTTAGGTGCTTAATGGATCTCAACTCTGGGGAAAATATATAGCTGTGGAGGGGGCTAAGCATTGCCAGATAGGCTCTGTCACTGAATGTGGAGCTGTGACTGCAGCTCAAAGATGGGATTGCAGATTACAGCATACCCCATAAAAATTACACTTCACAATCTACCCCCTAGGTTGAGGCAAAGGATTACTGCTGTCTTTATATTGTAGGTGGAGAAACACTGAGTGCTGTGTTACAGACCAAAACTGTTTCTGTGGCAAAGATACATCAGAACTCAGAATCTCTTGTAGCTCTCTGCTCTGGCTACAGGACATGGTGCATCTCTGAGGACACAGTGGGGACCATGGGTTGGAGACCATCCCTTCGAGAAAGGGTCTGTCTTAGTGTTTTTCTGCACCTAGAAGAGCGCAGTCCCAAGCCACGACATTGGCTCCTCTGTGAAACTGCTACATGACTAATAATTATAGAAACAACATCAATAATAAGAGAGATGCAGTGGAAAATCCCTGCAGCCATGATGTATGGTGGGCTTCCTTCTTGTTGGCTGTAGCTTGGGTATTTTCTATTCTGGCTGACAAACAACAGTCAAGCAGAGGCAGAGCAGAAGTGCTGGGTGAGAGAGGTTACCTTTTGGATCTGACTCAAATATCACAGACCGTTGAAATGATGGGATAGGAACAAACATAAAATGCTGAAATTTAATCATACAAAATTGTCTTGCAAAGCATCTGTTATCTTTACTACCCAGAACCCAGCCCGCCCTGTGCCTGCTCCCCATGGCTAGTAACTGCTCTCATGCAGGCAGTATGACAACAGGCTCAATGTTGTGTACAGCAATATCAGCTGGAGCCTTATTTGCATGCGTATTTGCATTTTCCCCTATAATTGTTCAGGACAGCACTAAAAGCAAATCTTGCTGTATTTCATATGAAAAGTCAGCAGTAAGTCCTGGCTCTCTGTTCATGGGAAAGTGCATTATTAAGTTGATGTTTTTCCTGAGAGCAGTTACATGTATCCTACTTACTTACTAAAAAAGAACAAAGTTTGCTCCTGTTAAGTAGGGATGACCTGAAACATCTGTGAAAATCAGGACAGAGCAGTGTGGGCTCCTGGAATCCCAAACAGCCAGGGATTGGAAAGGTCTGCTCCTTAGGGTTCGGAAGTGCCCGTGCTACCCCTACATGCTGAATATAATTACATAGCCCAGTGGTGTTTTGTTTAAAGCTCCGAGGGCCACATTTACCGTAGTGCCTATGCCTGCAGGTATGCGTACTGTGGATTTCAGACAGCGAGGAGGTCTGCTGTGCACGGGTGGGTTGCCAAGCCCGCTGTTGTTGGTGAGTCAGATGCTCACCAGTGCAGCTGCCTTTGGAAATGCAGTTATAGCTGCCTTTTAAAATCTGATCCAGCATTCCCAGTGTTTCTTCTATGACTTCAGGGATAACTCTTGGTGTCTCCAGCCATTTTTTCTTCTGAATGACTCACCTGTTTTTCTTCATCTTTTTCCAATAAATTTGCATGTAACTTGAGATGAATAAGAGAAAACAGAGGCCAAGAGTAGATTTGTTAATTTAATTTTAGAAAGAGGACAAAACAGTACTGAGAATGAACCATAAGTATGCCCTTGAGGGAAGGGATGCTGAAGTACATTGCTGTACTTACTCTTCTGTAACTCTCTCATGAGGTTCTTTCCAAGTACCGTAAAGCGTTATCTCTGCCTGGCGAAGGGCCGCGTGCACAGAAATGCCTCCATCTCGGTACAAACACAGGCGTGTTCTGCAATGGGCATAACCCTTCAGCAGCGTGCCCTGCTCAGCCTGTGCACCCGCATCCTAGCAGAAGGGCTTAGCTCAGAGAGGCTCACTGCTCTTGGTCAGTCCCAGATGGGGTACCTGTGGCTGGAGCCACACTCTGCTGAAATATAGATGTGCCCCAAATTAAAGTCCTGCCACAAACCCTTTAGACATGGAATTTCCACTCATCTCAAAGGGATTTTCCCATGTGGTGGGGCAGGACTGTGTCCACAATGGAGGATATTCATACCAGCAAGCTTTAGACATCTGATTTCTCTGCCTGAATTAGCCAGTTAATTTCCCTGGAAGGGAGGAAGAGGCTCCAGCAGCAGGTAACTCTGAACGCAGGGTGAAAGCCTGCACCCAGCAGTGCCCGCTGCAAGAGTCACCTTCCCTGCCCACCGGCTAGGGAACCCCAAGACATTAGCCGGACAGCTTAGCCAGGTAAGTTAGAGGATTTTAGATGGGTGGCATAAGCAATCTTGTGGTGTCTTATGGTAGCACCCATACGCTAAGTACACGAAGGCACGAAGTACAGCCCCTCTTTTCTGATGGCAGTTGCAAGTAGATGCACATGAATCAACAGGATTTTTCTGGATGTGTCTGCCCCAGCATATGTAAAAGACAAATTTGGTCCAGTATCTTGGCTGCTGATAAGGGCCTCTACTGAGCACAACGATCTTTAATGCACTGCTGAACGTTACAAAAGGAAGTTACCTTCCCCCACCCCATTTTACAGAGAAAACAGGAACTGGGAGCCCAAAGCATAGTTAATTAACAACTGCATTGAACTGTCTTTGTGATTCACACAACCCAGTTAGAGGAAAGCTAGAAGCACAGATTGTGAGAGAAAAAATACTATCTCTCCTTGAAACTTAAGATTACCAGCAGCAAGTGATCAGCTGCTACTAATGGCTAACTACACTTCACAGAGAGAGTAGTGCCATGGACAACAGACCCTGCTATGTCTTAAAGCCATTAAAGCTTCCGACAGAATTTAGCTCCAACCTTTTGCTAAAAAGTAAACTTTATTTTTATGGAGTCTGTCCTTGCCGGCCCCTGTGGTAGCAGTTTCTACCTTGGCTGGCAAGTGCAAAAGGGTTTTCTTTGCTCGGGCAGGAGTGCCTACCCAAAATGCAAGTGTTGCGGCATTTTTTGGATTCAATACAGAATATAAAATCAGTAGCTGGCTAGAACTGACATTCTTATTTTTTCACCATGCATGCAGCTGTACAATAATGTTGTAGTAATCTACCCCGAGGAGACGACAGCCAAAAGGACCCAAGGGAAAAAACCTGCTTTGCTATTTTGGGTACCTACCCTGAAGCACCTTGGAAGGGCTTCTTTAACCAGTTAAAATTCCCCAGTCAGACCTGAAAGCAGACCCAGCATTTGCAGATTCCCCTCCTATGTTCAAACTCAGTTACTTTGAGCCTCAGTGATGCTCTCTGGTGATTCTGCAGAGTATCACACGTAAAACTGTAATGTAATACCGAAACACTGGAGATTGTGCAAGAAGCAAACTAAAAGGGTTTTTTTAGGGGGTGGTTTCTGACTTCAGGATCCTAATTTTACTTGATCCCACAGTCCTCGTGAAGCCCTAACTCCCACTGCACTGCATGGCAGCTCGCAGTACCCAAAAAGACAGGATCAGGCCCTTTGATATAATTTAGAAGAAATTCATATTCTCACTGAATTAGATTACGGAGCTGCTCTCTCTGGTTCCTCCGGTGGATGATTCATAGCACAGGACACCGTCCTGGGGGACAGGTGTTCGCAGGATGTTGCGCCAGGCTGAATCAGGAACCCAATTTGCAGCCTAAGTTCTATTCTAAAGCTGACTTTCATTCTCCCCTAAATTCAGGTAATGCTGTTTTCAAATTTACAAGGTTAATTGTAGAGATGAAATACTTTTTCCCACTAGACTCAGCAGAAATACTTAATTTTAACTTACAATTGATATATATCTTCATATAAGTTGATAAGTGTGCAAAGTGTTAGAAGAGGATTATTTACTTACCATTGCTTAATTTATCTTTAAATATTAATATTGCTTTTTTCTGTTCTTTCTGGCAGAAGTGAAGCTACCAAAAATAAAGAATAGTTTGTCTTTTGGAAGACTACCTTTTTTTTTAAGAAAAAAGCACAAAACAGAACACAATCTGTGTCTGAAATTTGTAAGACTCCAAATAAAATAAGAGGTTTTATGGATTCCTGAGTCTTTAAATATGAAGTCATATTCAAAAAAAGAATTTCAGTTCTTTACAACAAAATTAATCATGTCTTTACTAGCCCACCATTGCAAAATCAAATGTACTTGGGGTGAATAATCTGAATGCAGCTTTTTTTTAGTGGAAAAATGAGCAGAGTATTTTTAATTCCTGTGTAAGTCTGGGCAAATGGACACTATGGCAGGGCTAGCAAATTATGGAGACAATCTTGTCCAAGAAGTGGAATGGAAATGCTTGTACATTAGTAGTATCTAGAAATAGTATTTAGAATATAATTGCAGCATTTGTTCTCCAGAAACCTCATTTAGCTCCTAGTGATGTTGGGAATGCCTCTGGCTTCAGCAAACTTTGCCTCAGGCTTCCATGGATAAATAAACTTACGTAGTGCAATCTAACAAACTCTATATCCCCTTAACATATAGATGCACTTACTGCGTGAACTTGCAAATCATTTGCTTTCCTGCTTAATGTATTGAATCAATCTGGTGGTATATGAGGAGCGTCTATAAATAGCTAATTCCATATGCTAACAATTGTTACACTAATCAGCATATACTTAGAAAGGATGGAAAATAGTAAAATAAAAGATAGGTTTGAAGCAAAAAATCCTACACAGGAGAGACTGAATTCTCATCTAGCAAAACTGGCACAGATTAATTGATGTCAGCAGAGGTGTGCTGTTTTGTGAATTTAAAGGTCTGGCCCTGTAAAAGAGCAATTAAAAGGGAAAATACAGTATGCCCTCTCCTCAATGCTGAAGCATAGAAGTCTGCACCTGGAAATTGGTCCTGCTGCATGGAGCTTGCTGGGACGCAGGTATCTGAGAGCATTGTCACATACTTTATATTTTGTCTTACTATTATCATTTTCACATGTGAGAGTGAAGTAAGTATATGGTATATAATTTTAAAAGTTTGACTCATTTGAATTAAGTGAACCATTATCATAAAGGAATCCTGAGGACAAGTGTCTTAAGCAGTGGAATATGTTACATATTTGCAAACACAAGCAAAAAAGAAGAAAAAGCTTAGAAAAACATATCAGAGAAATTAGAAAAACAATGAAATTAAAAGTGATTAAAAGAATAAATAAATCACCTGTTTGGGGGACTTTGCTTTACTGGATTCACCTTGAAATCTCCCCAGACAAGAGAGACGTCGTCTTCTCTCTGGACTCCTCTTCCACTTTTTCACTTAGTCGCAGTCTGCTGAAATAGATACTTCTCCTTTTTTCTCTCTCTGTTTTTTTTGCCCCTGTTCCCCTCCCTGATTTTTCAATCAGATTATTTGTGTCAAAATCTGGCGGTGAAGAAACAGCCAATAGAGAAGCAGAGCTCAGAAAGTATTTGCTTATCAAAACTTTCCAGGACTTTGAAAACTTCAAGAGAATTCACGATGCCCAGCTCGAAACCCTGGGGGCAGCACCCTCCCCTCTCCGGGGCAGCTTCGCCTTCTGCAGGAATACTCCTCTGTCATATTGACAAAGAGCGTGACACGGTGAAATAATGTACCGAGCAGGCATTTGGTATTTTGTCTTTTCTTTAAAAAAAAAAAAGAAAAGAAAAAGAATAGCTCTTAAGAAACCTGTATTTTTACACACATTCATCCACGCATCATATCTTTCACAAACAGACACACCATCTGTCTCACATACACACACTCACATGCTTCAGTCTCATAAACAAAACCATCTAGCACATATGCACAAAATTATTTTATTCCAGAATGAGTCTTTTATCTCTCCAATTTCCAAGGAAAAAGGAATAAATACTTGCACAGTAGTAACTGAAAAAGATGCGTGTTAATCAGCCTTCATTTTCCTAGGCATATGTGTGTGCAATCCACATATATTTTAGGCATTGCTCTATCTATATACAGCTGTATATAGGATATAAATATAGATTTAAGAAAGCTCATTAAGCAAGCTCATTAACAAGCATCTTTGCAAAAAGCTCTTCAAGAGCAATAATAAGAATTTGCACTTCTATAACTTGCTTTCAAAAAAACTTTGAAAATAGGTTTGCAAATGTGAAATAATTGACTGCCAAACCACCCTGTAACGGCAGGGTGGAAGGAGGGAGAAGGAAGCAGAGCCACTTTTCTCAGCTCACCTGGTTGCTCTCCAGCAGAGGTGGGAACAGGAGCTGGAGAGCAGTGATTTTCTTTTGAGAATCCTTGGACGTGACTCTTTATTTGGGGACAAACAAGGAGAGCTGATCTCCTCAAAAGCTGCAGGGAGAGTAATTCCTTGATTTCACCCATTCTCTGATTTTCATAATCTTCCTGACTCGCAAGCGCACAGCGGCATGAGCTGTGTGCCCTCGGACGTCCCCTCCTGCACTGACAGCACACTCTGTGCATGGCTGGAACTGGGGTGGCAAAGATGCCCACCAAGAAGTTTATAATTCAAGGCGTACATAAGCATATATGTAGCTGTTGAGTGCCAAGCACTGGGACACCTCCGACAGAGATATGCTTTTATATCATGGAAGTTTTTTGCTCCCTGTGAGCTTTCAAATGCACATCGCTCTTTTCTACAGTCAGTTGCATTAAACCAGGACTCGGTTTGGTCCCTTTTCCTACTGCCGCTCAAGGTGGTGAGAGCACCGGGAAGCAACAGCCATTTTCATGCCCTGCACCAGGGTCGGCGATAAGCTGGTGTCTCCCTGATGGAGCGGATGTGGTCCAGAGACGCTTCAGACTGCCAGCGGAGATATCCTGCACCCCACCATGCCCGGCAGCAGTGCCAGGCGTGCTGGCCCTCGGGCCCTCTGCCGGGACTGCCACAAGTCACGGCTCTTGTCACTGCGCCCTGACGTTGCCCCACGGCACCGGACAGGCTGTGCAATGGGTTTTGATGCAACTCGGAGATAGGAGTGTAGATTCACCCACATTGAGAAAGATTCAGATTTTGATCTTAACCCATCTGTCATTTACCGAACATAATTAGTTCTTGTTGTTTATAGAAGCAAACAATCCGTTTTCCCTTTCCCTCCTCCCCTCCTTATTTATCTAGCTGGGTTTTGCATGAAAGAAACACTCCCAAGGCATTGTGCTAGCAAGCTGATTTGCATCCTCTTAAACACAGGCATTTGAAGGATTATGTTTCCCGCTACAAAAACAAGCATTGTAACAGAAAACCAAAATGTACATTGCAGCTTCAGGGTTTCATATGAAGACAGTTACAGGAATTAAACAAAACAGGAAAATGACAAGCTGCTGAAAGGACTGAGATGTTATTTTATGAAACATTGGAGCTGGCTTCTGCCAGCACCCCTGAGCACAGACCTCCTGTTGACATAAAGTGCAAATGGCTGCAGAACGTGGCTTTTAAACTGGAGATAGTAGAAGCAACTCTGCCACACAAAAAAAAAACCCTCCAGAAAACTAGTTATGCAAAAAAATCTAATAGCATGTTCATTAAAATCTCATCAGCTAGCTGATTTGAGAGGTGCTCCGAAGAGCCCTGGGAGCAGGAGGATGACTATGTCCCCCAGTGTCAGTAACCTACGTGTAGAGCAGCTGTTCTGCTGCCCCCAGTAGCCACCGTCTCGCAAAGCCCAGATACAATGGCATACACACTGACCCCTGAGATGGTGGGCACACACACTCTCTTTTATGACTATTGACTACTGCACTACACTAGAATGCCTGAAAAGAGATGGGGACCCTGCTGTGTCTGGTTCAGGTGTCACCCACCCCTCCTCCCTGTATTTTACTTCAGGAGTTCCTATGGAGCAAATAGGACGGGAGCGCAGCCAGCTATCGCCTTGGCTTGCTGTGTTCTTGCCCTTCCCTAGCTTTCTGTTTATGGCTTCTGCTAAACTTATCACCTCTCCTCGCCATTGAAATTGCCAGCAATAGGTGTTTTATACAAGCTGAATTAAAAAAAAACAGAGTGCCATAGATGCATTTTGGGCTAGAAGGACCTTTGAGCTGACCCCGTGTGGTCATTCTTATGTTATGTTCTTCCTGTTGATATAGTTTGCCCTGTTTTCTCTTCTTGTCTCAGGGTCAGCAGAGAACGGAGAGCCGCAGAGGGTTTATCTGGGCTCACATTGGCTTGTGCTGTCCCTGACCCACGCAGCCATGGGGGATGTATGGCGAGTTCTGCTTGCATCCCAGCACAGCTTAATTTTGTGTATTGCCGCGAGTTCTTAGTAGGGCATATGCTCCAGTACATCCTAAGTAAATAGTTTATTAAATGTATAACTCAGTAATAATAAGCAGGTTAATTATAGCACATCATGTCCACTCTAATGCAGTCATTTTCCCTTTCAAATCTAGCAGCAAACCCCTCCTGTGGCATCCATGTTTTCTTTGGCAATTTGAACGTTACAGTAATTAAGTCACAGTAAAATAATACGACTAATTGCTTCCAGCTCGTTTCTGAAGCTCATCCTAATTTCCACCCTTTTCTGTGGCAGATTAAATAAACACATCTTCTGCACAGCAGGAAAAAAATACCATCATTCTGTCCAGACTGTAATAAATATTAATTGCCACGCACAAGGCAGGACTTGATTAAAAAGATGCTGGCTCCGAGCAACTCCACCTCATCCAGAAGAGGGATGACCTGTTGCAGGTGCAGCGCGAAGGAACGATCTCGGCCCTGCGGCGACGAGAGCTGTGAAACACTGCAGCTAGGGCCACAGCAGCCAAAAACCAGCTGATACGTCTCAGATGGCGTTCTAATCTGCTTTTATTTTCTTATACCTAGTTTCTGCCTTGCAAATTTAATATCCATGATTCCTACTGGCATCTGAGGACAATTCATTGGGACCGAGGGGTCAGGTCAGCAGCTTGCCAAGCATCCTCGGCGCATTCCCACCGAGCTCCCCCTACTCGGAGAAACGCCAAGACCCCGTGGGTCCGGGGATTGGAATGTGGAGTTGGAAACCTGCTGGCGCGGCACACGGGACTGCAGGCTGGAGAGCCAGCCCCGAGGTAACTTCCGTTCCATTCCGCTTTCCTAAGCTCTGGGTTTTCCACAATGAAAAATGAACCTTCTCTAGAAGGAAGGGTGAAACGTTGTATGTAGGCGTGCTGGTGTTGGGGTGACGGCTGGACTCGATGATCTTAGAGGTCTTTTCCAACCTATGATTCTATGTCATACATTTGCTGCATTTCAGCAAAAAAATAAAACAGTCCTTGTCCCCGGTTTCCATGAAGGGTGACGGGGTCCAAACCAGTAGAACGGAACCAGCTTTGCACATCCGTGAAGTGGAAAACGATCAAATCCCGGGTGCCTGCCCTGGAGTTTCCCTCCGGGACTTCTGCGGGACGCTGGGCCCGGCTGTCCCGGTAGCGTTTTTATTCCCTTTCAGCACGTTCACTCACTCAAAAAACACCCGCGCTCAGGCGGCAGCGCAGAACTTGGCTGCCGGCGCTGCCCCCGCAGCCGCCGCACGCCTGTCCCAGCCAGCCGGTGCCCACGAC
>Ga0065711_1034474_pt1 | contig 23709 bp, 12 predicted proteins | sample Hoacrofraction12_FD_59098 | JGI IMG/M metagenome (GOLD analysis project Ga0065711, IMG submission 59098) | Hoatzin crop microbial communities from Cojedes, Venezuela - Epithelial fraction 12 v2 (version 2) | ecosystem: Host-associated > Birds > Digestive system > Esophagus > Crop | place...
AAAAAGGGGGGGGGGGGAAGGAAAAAAGGAATAAATGTTTAGAAGGGGGTGATTGGTCTGATGTATAAGTAAAGATAAAGGAAAATGAAGGAATCTGTTTAAACTGATAGCCCATGGAGTAATGAGAGCTTGAAAATCTAAGGATCTCTTCTAAGACTTCTCTGCTGTGCTTTTTATTTATATCAGCAGTGAAAGGTATTTTATTTGCCTGCTGAAGCTGAAGTAATAGACTTCTTCATTTCAGCAGGTCACTACGAGTGATCAGTTTATACCAGGCTTGCTGTAAATTACAGTCTGATTTTACAAATTGGACAGCTTTAATATTTGAGCAGTAGAAATCATAGCCTTTAAAGGATTTAAGCTGTTCTTTTTGGTTATTATAATTTAGTGTTCTGATGTGAGAGTCTTCGTTTTATGCTTATTTTAAAGTTACCCCAAGACACCTAGTGAAACAGTTTCCATTAAAGCTTACTTGAACCTTAAAAGGCATTATACACTAGAAATAATAAAAACCCAACATTGCTTCTACTTTCATTCTTCATAACTTTCACAAGTTATAGCCTATGTAACTGATTTTTATTCATTTAAATAATTTCAAAGAAAACTGAAAATACAACAAGAGGCAGTATGAAATGTGAGGATTTTTTAAAATAATAATTATTTGCCTCTTCAGATAACATTCTTGTACACAAAATAAAACAGACCATTTTTAACAGGGCACCACATACATATCTTTATAGCATAAATCTCCTAGATTTATCGTAATTAGGTAGTGGACATGAGGTTATTGAGTCAATACCTGTCTCAAACTGCACTAATAAAAATAATTACTTTCTAAAAAGAGATTTCATGATTTATAAGCATAAATTTGGAAGACTCCATACTTTCTTCAGTAGGAGTGGAAGACTAACGATGTTGAATAATTGCTTTCTTTAAGTTCCAAACTACAAGTTTTTGTGCAAAGGCCTACGAATTTTCTTTATTTTTCTGCTGTGAAAACATTCCTTTATTTTTGTTATTTTATGTGGCTATTCTAAGAAGAGATTATATCTTGCACAAGGCTGTCTGTAGATTCTTTCGGTTTGACTCAGATTAAAACCTCAATTGCTAATCTTATCAAATAGATTGTTCCTTCTGGAAATTATGCCTTCCGACCTTGTCTGCATCACAGCAGCCAACCTTTCTGCCAGAGGCTTAGCATAGTGGTGAGGTTTGAATTAGACGTAAAGTGAAAGTATGATTTCACAATAGCAGGGATCTCTCTCATGCCCATGTGAATACTGCATGCAGCTGTTGTCATTATCCTGTTTTATGGAAAAATGAGTAGTTATTTCCAGGGCTATCAATCCAACCTTCATCCCAAGTATCAAATGTGCTTTGGTGAGATCTTCAATCCATTTGTGTAGCTGCTTTAATGCTCAGCAGCTACTCTACCTAACTTAAACTAGATGTCTCGGCATCTATATTTATGTGAAACAGTTGTTCCACACTCTGCTGATGGCTAAATTTAATAATAGTTCCTTTTTTCATCATGTGTGTGATATAAGCCTTATTTGCAATAGTTATCTCTAGAATGAAGGAGAGGTCATATACATACTAGAGATGTAGATGTCTAAAACTGGCTCAGTTTTCCAAAGTTTGTAACAAAATACATTGCTTTTAAAGACTGTGCTCTAAGCAACACATTTTAAAAGGAATATGTTTTAGCATACAGTGGAATTGTTTTCTTAAAACTGCAGAGGAATTGTGCATGTGAGGGCTAAGAAAATTGGAAAGCAGAAGAATTGAATGCTAAGGTAGCATGGAGACTTCAGGCTTTCTACTGTGCCAAGCAACAAATTGTCAGAGAACACGCCAAGCAAAACTTAGCAGAAAGTGTGTGAAGATGATGAGTGTGCTTTCATTTTTGTAACTCATGAATATTTAGTTAGCGGCTTTCCAAAGATGTGCAGAAGAATAAAAAAAGAAAAAAATCAGTTAATATAAAAGCCATGGTCTAAGTCAATGGCAGTGACAGTGTTTAGATGTTCAGTTTGACTTCAAAGGATGTGGGCTTGATATTTTTAAAGACTTAGAGAGGCTTTTCTTTGGCTGTAATAGTAAATTACGCTAATAACCATTACTTCTGATATTTAAACATTTTATTTGGTTTCCATTTCAGGACAAAAGTTCAGGTGTAACTAAAATTCATGCTGGGGTAGTTCAGCATTCTTATGAAATGCACAGTTCTTCTAGGAGTGTGGATGTTGGCGAAAGACAGAGGAAAGCAAGAAGATTAAATATGAGACTTGTATTTTATTTCCCTGTAATTTTTCCATTTTAAGAGCTTAATATTACACATCAAAGGAAGAAGTTTTTGAAGATTCATTCTCTCTCTTTGAGGAAGAAAATTATTGTAAGTATATTTCTTTGTTTTCACATCTAGATCTTCTGAAGCAGAGGTACTGTGAATTACTAAACTTGTTAAAAGTTTAATTTGTCACTGCTCTGATCGGCCTCTCTTAATCCCCACCCAGATGGGATGACTTGAGCATTGAGATTTTGCCCCCCACCCCCCAAGTCCTTCGGTTTAAAGCCTTTCACACCAGGTAGGCCAGCCTGCTGCCAAAGATCCCCTTGCCTTTTCTTTACAGGTGGGTCCCATCCCTCTCTAATAGGTTATAATCATTGAAGAAAGTCCCATTGTCATAAAAGCCAAAACCCTCACAGTGGCACCAGCCACAAAGCCAGGAGCTGACACCCATAATGTGTCTGTTTCTAGCTGATCCCCTTCCTCCAGCTGGTAAAATGGAGGGAAAGATAAGTTGGGCACCAATGCTTATTGCTTTCACCCCCAGGGCTTTGAAGTCTTCCTTAATTTTGCCAACGTTCTGACTTGCAGTGTCATTTGTGCCTACATGAAAGAGTAACAGTGGATAGTAGTCTATGCTCTTTACAAGTCGTGGCACCCTCTCGGCCATATCCCGGACCTTAGCTCTCAGAAGGCAGCACAGCTTGCTTGCCTCCCTGTCAGGGCGGCAGATGGGCTCCTCAGTGTCCCTAAACAGGGAGTCACCCACCACGAGTACCCATCGTTTGTTTTTATGGTACCCGCTGTGTGTTGCTGGCGTAGTTTCCTCTTGCAGACCTTGCTCCTGGGTGTGCATGGTTGTTAAAGCTTCGTGTTTGTTTTTGGTAGTTATGCTGGAGGGTGGAGGCTGGAGCGGAGACCTGCTTCTGCTGGTCACCAACGTCCAAGGTGCCTCATTCTCAGTGCTGTTCTCCACAGGAGCATGGTTCTGCAACCATGTATCTATCTCCAATTCAGCTCCTCTGATACTGCGTAGCCTGTTAACTGTTTGCTGCAGCTGAGCCACCTGCTGTATCAGATCCTCAACCTGCCCACAACTTGTGCAGGCACTTACCAGTGCTCCAGAAGAAGGGTCTGGGCACTCGCTGCAACCTGCCACCTGTACTGAAGAGCGCTTTGTTACCAGTTCCATCTGGGTGGAGGCATCAGTCATCACAGGGATGCCCACTGTAGGAACTCTGGTTTTAGCTCTGAGGCGAGTGCCCACCATTATGGCAGAGACCTAGAGCATTCCCTGGGCTGTGGCCTACAGGCGGGTTGCAGGGCCCTCCCTGCGCGAACTGCTGCGCAAACTGCTGCACCATGCCCTGTTTTCCCGCTCTGTTCGCTGCGCTCCAGGTCACTCGCGCTCCCTAAGGGCCGTTTAAATCTTCCATGGTTGCTGCCGGCAGCACCCATGCCAAGGCCAGACCCACTTGCTCGTGAGAGCTGCCAGCTCCTGGCAGGTCTGGCTGCTCTTCCCTCGGGTTTCCCTGGCTCCGGGAACCCCACTGTGTGCCTCGGTCAAGCGCCCTGCTGCAGATCTTACCATCACTGCCGCTGCCTTTCTCGCCAAGTGAGTGAGGTCTTTGCACAATTTAATTGATTTTAACACCCATTCAGCTATGCAATAGTTTTTTTTCACTCCAATCACTTCAAGTGAGGAAATATTTCAGTCAGCCTAGTCTCAGGCACGGTCTACAGAACATCCCTCCGCGCTTGGCCATGTGTGCGTTCTTTGCTGTTGATGCTGTATGTCTGCACCATGTTTGTATCTGTGTGCTGCGCTACAGCTGAGGACATAGCCCCAGGGCCAGACTGCTGCTTTGGGGAGGTGTCAGAGCAGGTTGTGCATGAAAACAGTGGATCTCCTCAGTTAGAAAACTTCCTGCCAGTTAGAACTGGCAACTATATGCAGCCCTTTGCATGACCAAAGCATGGCTGCATGTCAACAGTTTTCAGAGGATATTTGTTGCTCTGTTTGAACTTCTACTTTCATAATACTGTAACAAGACTTCCAGGAAAGGTTTTGGGGCAGTACTTTACCTTTGCACTCTAACACAGATTTCCTCATAGTAATATCCAGCTACAGTCATGAGTATACTTCATCATAATGCTTTAGAGTAGCCTGTGATCAGATTGAAGTTTTTATCCAAATGTGAATTGTTGGTATTGTTCATTTCAAAAAGCAAGGATTTTTTCTTAGCTTCTACATCTTTCAAGATTCCTGTGGGCAAATGCCAGAAGTTTTGCTTCAATGCCATATTCAAGGCTGCAACTGAGATACAACACTTTATCTGCCATGTTTGCCCAGAATAACTTCATTATGTTTTAGCAAGCCTGTCCTTGGTCCTGACTCTGGCCATTTCCCCACATGTTCCACTTTCTACTGTGAGCTAATTACATCCTCTATATGTAATCAGGCCTTTAACTCACAAATTTGCAGTGTTGTTAAAGCCACATGTAAGTGCCAGTTTCCTCTACAGTGAGGAATAACATCTATTCCCTTTTCTTTTTTCTTTCCTTCCCTCCCCTGCCGCCAGTTATAACAACTAGATTGAGTCTGAGTACACCCACTTATAAGCTCTTATATAAGCAGCTGGCAGAAATCTCACAATTTCTAGCCCTTGTTCTCACTGGGGACTTCAACTTAACAGAAGTCTGCTGGAAATACAATACAGTGAAGAGGAAACAGTCTAGGATGTTCCTGTAGTGTGTGGAAGATTACTTCCTGACACGGTGCGTGAGCCAGCTAGGCCCCACTGGACCTGTTGTTTGTGAACAGAGAAGCACTTATGGGTGATCTGATGGTTGGAGGCTTTCTTGGGCATACTGATCGTGAAATGATAGCTTTCGATTCTCAGAAAAGTAAGAAGGGGGGTCAGCAAAACTGCTACCTTGGACTCCTGGAGGGCAGACTTTGGTCAGTTTAGGAGCCTGGCTGAGAGAGTCCCTTGGATGTAGTCCTGAAAGTCAAAGGAGTCCAGGAAGGCTGGACATTCTGCAATAAGGAAATCTTTAAGGCACAGGAGCAGGCAGTCCCCATGTGCTGAAAGACGAACCAGCAGGGAAGAAGACTGGCCTGGCTAAACAGAGATTTGGCTCGAACTCAGGGGGAAAAAAAAGAGAGTTTATGACCTTTGGAAGAAGGTGCAAGTAACTGAGGATGACTACAAGGATATCATTAGGTTATGCAGGGCGAAAATTAGAAGGGCCAAAGCCCAGCTAGAGCTTAATCTTACTACTGCCATAAAAGACAATAAAAAATGTTTCTATAAACAGGTTAGCAACAAAAAGAGGGCTAAGGATAATCTCCATCCTTTATTGGATGCAGGGAAAAACATAGTGACTAAGGATGAGGGAAAGGCTGACGTAATCAATGCCTTCTTTGCCTCAGTCTTTAATAGTGAGACCAGTTGTTCTTGGGGTACCCAGACACCTGAGCTGTAAGACAGGGCCAGGGAGCAGAATGAAGCCCCTGTAATCTAAGGAGAAATGGTTAGTGACCTGCTATACCACTGAGACATATACAAGTCTATGGGTCCAGATGGGATCCACCCAGGGGTACTGAGGAAGCTGGTGGAAGTGCTCACCAAGCCACTTCAAATCTCTTGTCAGCAGTCCTGGCTAGCAGAAGAGGTCCCAGTTAACTGGAGGTTAGCAAATGCAACGTCCATCTACAAAAATGGACAGAGGAAGGATCCGTGGAACTACAGGCCTGTCAGTCTGATCTCGATGTAGAGGAAGATTCTGGAGTGGTTCATCTTGAGTGCCATCATATGGCCCGTACAGGACCACCAGGTGATCAGGCTCAGTCAGCAGGGGTTCCTGCTAGACCAGCCTGATCTTCTTTTATGACAAGATGACCTGCTTAGTAGATGAGGGGAAGTCTGTGGATGTTGTCTACCTAGACTTTAGTAAAGCCTTTGACACTGTTCCCCACAGTATTGTCCTGGAGAAAACGGCTGCTTAAGGCTTGGATGGGTGTACTCTTCACCGGGTAAAAAATGCACTGGATGGTTGGGCCCAAAGAGCTGTGGGGAATGGAATGAAATCCAGTTGGTGGCTAGTCACAAGTGGTGTTCCGCGTTCCCAGGGCTCAGTATGGGATCAGTTCTGTTTAATATCTTTATCAATGATCTGGATGAGGGGATTGAGTGCACCCTCAGAAAGTTTGCAGACGACAACAAGTTGGGTGGGACTGTTCATCTGCTTGAGGGTAGGAAGGTTCTACAGAGGGATCTGAACAAGCTGGATCAACGGTCTGAGGCCGAATGTGTGAGATTCAACAAGACAAAGTGCTGGGTCCTGCACTTGGGTCACAACAACCCCATGCAATGCTACAGGCATGGAGAGGAGTGGCTGGAAAGCTGCCTGGCAGGAAAATACCCAGTGGTGTTGGTTGACAGCCAGATGAATATGAGCTGGCTGTGTGCCCAGGTGACGAAGAAGGCCAATAGCAGCATCCTGGCTTGTATCAGGAATAGCGTGGCCAGCAGCAGTATGGAAGTGATTGTTCCCCTGTACTTAGCACTGGTGAGGTCACACCCCAAGTACTGTGTTCAGTATTGGGCCCCTCAGTACAAGAAGGACATTGAGGTTCTGGAGCATGTCCAGAGAAGGGCAACAAAGCTGGTGAAGGGTCTAGAGAATAACTCTTATGAGAAGCAGCTGAGGGAACTGGGACTTTTTAGTCTGGAGATCTTAAAGGTCTTTTCCAACCTAAATGATTCTGTGAAGATATTGGCATATGTTCAAACTCAGGTGTGCTTTCCTAGGCTTGTGTAATCTCTTGTTTTGCAGACAGACTGGATTGAAACAAGACCAACTCATTAAAAGTCTGGATGTTCTATTTTTTAGAGAGCAATACAGAGGTATTCTCACCGTAAGAGTGTAGTTTGTCACATTTGCCATCACTAGGACTCCACATCAGAGGGAGGGATTATATATAAATAAATGCTTATTGCTGTAGAGTGTTCTGGGTAGAAATGGAGTTTTAAAGTGATCACTTCTCAGTATTTTGGAAAGAGTTGTATGAAGGCACCTGGTAAAGCCTAGAGGTGTTTGTGGTAGAGAAGACTACACATAACATCTGCTGTGTCAAGGATAAAAACGAATATATGCTGCACCTGACATCTCTAGGAAATTAATAATGTACATGAGTGAAAACAATGAACCAGAAGGCTAGTTTGAAAAGCAATCAGTGTATCATTATAAGCAGGAAATTTAACTTCATCAATATATTTACACCTTTAGGATATACTATGAAGCAGATTTTTAGACTTAAAGTGCCAGATTTTGTGTTTTGTGGCCATTTGTATACTACAGCTTCCTAAAATACCTCTCAAAGACTGGCAGTTTATTCTCACATTTTGTGATGTATCTTCACTTCAAGGGATTTTCTTAACACTGAAAAGCTTAAGCAGTTTATTCTTTCTTGCTAAATTAAATTTTCCTTTGCAGTGTCCACTTCAGCTGAAGAAACCAATTTTATTGTCTCAATTATTTCTGAGAAAAACCAGCCAGTGCACTCTAGTGGTTCTTCAGCACTTCAGTGAGTCTTTTGCAGTTTTAGAAGAAAAGATAAAACCTGTGTCTGCACATTCCTCTCCAATGGAGCTGTGTCCTGAACCCTCACATTTCTTACACTGAAGAAGTCCACACCACACCTTTCCTCCTCTCAGTATGGGATCAGTTCTGTTTAATATCTTTATATATACCACTGCGTCTCTCTCTCCAGGTACCCCAAGTGCTGAAGGCAGCCTAGTAGTGGGTCTTTGACCTTGCACCACATCTGAGGGAAGTTTGGTCTGAGAATATGAAAGAAACACAAGCAAAATATCTGGTATAAAAATCATCTTTAGCACGAGAGCTAACACTCTTTGAATTTGATTTAAGTCAGAATGACAAAAAAATGGAGCACATTAATTTTTCTCACCCTCTCAAAGACCCTTTCCTGGGGTCATCAAGTCACATCTTTAGTTCCATCCCACCAGATTTCTCAGTGTAATAATGGTTACACTGTATGGCCTCCTTCAGAAGGAATCTCTGGGCTTCTTGAACAATTGTTAGGCAAGCTTATTTCCAAATCAATAAGCAGCCTGACTTCTTACAACCCCTTATAAGCCACTTTCTGAACTAGGGCCCCATGGCATATCACAGCCTGATTGTTCCAACCACTTAACAAAAATGCTTTTCTGTTTAGTTTTCAGAGGGAGAAGCTAGCATTCAGTCAGTTATCCTAAAAATGCTCTTAGTTATTAAGCAACACTTCTTATCCCACTCCACTATTAATTTGCCTAGAAATGTAGTCTTGTTAGGTATAGATGTTATTAACACAGGAATTGGTTTAGTCAAGCTCAGTTTGATATTCAAAATTTCACTTGGAAAACTGTGTACAATCAAACTTCTACTTGTTTTTAGACAGAGAGTGAAGTTAGTCACAGCACTAGTTCTGGTCTTCAACATATGGATGGATATCTTGCCAAGGAAGATCGTAAATTTTTGGCATTTCACCATCTTTCAAATATGATGGCATTGTTTTGAAAGTCCTCAAGGAGACAAATTTTTCCCATTGTGGAATGCATGTACTAACTTTACTGTTCTATTTGTTAAATTTTTTTATACCAAGGTTAGCTATGTTCTACCATTACTGGTATATTTCTACTGTGCTAATATATGTCTGCTTTCTTTAGCAGGGATTAAGTCTAAATTCCAGAAATTATATTTGCTATGAACTTCCCAGTTCATATAGTTATACACATATATGTACATGTATTACCCCTGTGGGTCATCATAGCTAGAGTGCAAAGGTGCAGTAAGTTATGCAGTTTTCCATAAAATCTGGTAGCTAGAATGACTGCAGTAAATATCTGATTTTGTGAGTATGTCTCATACCTTAATAAAATATAAAAAGTATTTATGTCACAGTTTTGAGCCTCTGGTCAGCACTCAAAGAACTGCTAAGAAGAAAGAATTTTTTTAGGGCCGATCCTGAATCCATCTATATTCTTAAACAAAGTCTACAAAAGAACATTATATGTTCTTTCTATTTCAGGTTGGCTCTTCACGTTTTTCCTTACTTATTCTTATAAACAAAGTCTATTATGCAAGAAATACTGCATAGAAAACATCTTTCATTTTGCCCGCTAAAATTAGAGGGCTTTGGGGCAAAATGTGGAATGTAGTGAAGAGAGATGCATTTCTACCTAAGGCTGAAAAGACAGTGTTTTTTTCCCTTAGCAAACACAGAACTATCTTGCTCAGTTAATCTTCCTGCAAATCAATTTCTGACCTTTTTGGTCAGAAAAACAATAACTATGTTGCGGGGTTAAATTGTCTTTTTGATACAAAGCATTCTTGAGAAGAAAGGACCCCTTGAGATTCAGGAGATTTCAAAATCTACTTTGTGTACTTTGAGAGCTCATTCCTGAGTATAAGAAAACATATTTGACATGGGGGTGCATTTGCATCTGGGGTGCATTTAGAGAAGTGTCTCTACTCTGCCCTGGTGAGGCCCCATCTGGAGTACTGCATCCAGTTCCCGGCTCTCCAATTCAAGAAAGATGAGGAACTGCTAGAGAGAGTCCAGCGGAGGGCTACAAAGGTGATTAGGGGGCTGGAGTATCTCTCCTACGAGGAAAGGCTGAGGCAGCTGGGCTTGTTCAGCCCAAAGAAGAGAAGACTGAGAAGGGATCTTACAAATGCTTATCTATATCTTAAGGATGGGTGTCAAGAGTATGGGGCCAGACTCTGCTCAGTGGTGCCCAGTGAGAGAACAATGGACAACAGGCACAAATTGAAGCATAGGAAGCTCCATCTGAACATGAAGAAGAACTTCCTCACTTTGAGGGTGACAGAACACTGGAATAGGTTGCCTAGAGGGGCTGTGGATTCTCCTTCTCTGGAGACACAGTCTGGATGCGGTCCTGTGCAATCAGTTCTAGGTGACCCTGGTTTGGCAGGGGGGTTGGACTAGACGATCTTCAGAGGTCCCTTTCAACCCCTACCATTCTCTGTTTCTGTGATATCAGTAAAGACAGAAATCTCTGCTGAAGTAGGTAGCAAAATCTTTTAAATATTGTATCATTGAAGTTGCTTCACAGAATAAGGAGGTTAAAAAACAGGTAGTGATAATCAATTTAATTTTTTAAACTTTTAGTTGTAACTGTAGTTTCAATTTCTTTGTATTTAAAATATATAGGCCTACACAAGTGGAAATGATGTAGAGCTTTAATTTATCCTCTTAAGGAACTGAAAATGGACTTTTTATGTTATCGAATACTAACCAGGGAAGAATTTTAAGGAGCTACGCATTAAATTCAAATAAGCAAGATATTAAATTAAGCAGTGTTTAAGACTTCAAAAGCATTTTAGGAAAACAATTTCATTGTCCATCCTCCTTTGACACAAGAATTGTCATGTGAGAATGTTACACCTATTTAGATATTTCCATGTTCAATACCTTAATTTTAATTTTTGTTTTCATTTTGTTAAACTGCAGAAGTTCTATAAAACTGCATCAGTACTGGTATTTGTAAACTCGGTTGTAGTATTGCCAATTTTAGTGTCTCAATCTGATTTTAAAATCGCATTTAGGAGTTCTAAATAACATATCAAGAGTAGATCATATTATGAAATTATCACAAATCACCAAATATTTTCATTATTCCATTACTTATCTTTAAAAATCTAAGAGTCATGGAAAAGATTCTGGATATTCATATGTTTATAAATGGCTATTTTCTGTCATGACTTACTCCATTGATAGTAAATAGCTGACAAGTGTTTCTTTATGGATTGCAGTTGACTAAGAAAACAGTGCTATGTAGTCAGCACAGACCTACTACATGATTAATAATACATAGATAGAGGTTCTCCTGCAACAGTACATTCTGGGCAGTCCATCTTTGACTATGTCTGGTTTAAAGCATTGCAAAGCTGTAGTGATACACCTGGCACGACGTTTCAGCATGTAAATGAATTCTGTCTGGGGGAAACTCTTAAATGTAAGACACATCAGCAAAGACTACTGTACCAGCATTTGATTTCAGAATGCTTCACATATGTAGGTACTACAGCGTGTGCTCATGCAGACATAGAAGTTGCCAAGAAGGTGCAGGCTGTGAAGCTTTTCACAGAGTACAGTGCAGAACACAGGAAGCAAGTAGCTTTTGAAACTGTGCCATCCTGTTACAGATACTTCTTATTTAAATATTCAGTATAAAATTTTTCTAATGTTTTGTAAGTGTTGATTGAATTTAAGGGCTGGATATATATATTGGACATTATGGAGACTATTTTTATGAGATTTTCTTAGTTGAGAAACTAAAGGTGTAGCAAAGGGAAAAATACCATTTTGTAACACTCAATACAAACAAAAGTTCTAACCTAAGTTTAAGAGAAAACAAAACAAAGTCCTCAGATCCTGAGCTCTTGTTATTTGTTAAGATTTTCTTGAGGTTTGTTGGTAAACAGTAAATACCATTCCAGTTGGAACTCCCTGAATCTCATGGTATGTTCCTTATGGAACAGAGGTCAAGTATTGTAATTTTACAGTTCCTCAGACACGTCGGACTAAAAAATGAGACACATTTATCCCTTCTTAGTTATCTGAAGGTGCTCAATTTTCTGTTAAAAAATGTTATGCAAATAGAAAATACCTAGAAGTAAAGCAGAGGTGGGGATCAGAGTAGATAAATATTGCTCTGGATTTACACATAAACGGACAAAGGAAGCACATGACAGATTTGCTTATCCTAAAATTACATTTCTACAAGCCTTATACTTAGAGGTTAAAGCCTAAATGATTGAAGACTGTTAGATTCCTGATTCCTTTTAGGTGCTTATTCCTTCCTGCAATCAGTATGTCTGATGCAGGCAGATGTGGGCTCACTCTGCCTGTACTGCGAGCTACTTAGTAGAGTAACTGTGCTAGGGTAGCAGAGAGCCCAAGTTCATATATTCTTCCTACACAGCTTTGGGTTCAGTTCAGTTCAGAGCTGATTCAAATTCAGTTAAGTACAGGCAAAGGGAGTCTGCACTTTTCTCCAAAATAATGTTGATGTGTCCTGTAGCAAGCACGGAACAACCTCTGAGAAGTGGTTTGCAAATTACCATGTGTGAACCATTAGCACAGAATTTACTTCAAAGCAGTCAGTGCATATTTCCTGAGCAATAAAAATCCTCTTGCATAGTACCTAGCCCATAGCTAGAAGGAACTGCTGCTGTTGCCGCTAGTATGGTAATCCTTACCTCTGAGGGTGTGGGAGTCTTCTCAGCAGTCGTTTTGAGCTGCACGTGGTACCTTTCTTCTGAAGACATGCCATGTGTTCGAGGTAGTGATGTCTATTAACGTAACAGAAAATTAAGGTTTTGAAACAAACTTCTAAGCCTTTATGCCAGTTCAGTTAGTGACAGATTTTGTGATTTGCTGCTATTTTGAAGTGAATGCCCAGAAGATGACAAATAAGATGATACAAAGATGATGTATAATTCTGCATTAAGTTGTGTTAAGTTGCATTGTTATTATTTAGAGATGATAAATGCTTGATTTGAGATAGAACTGGGTTAATCACAATAGAATTTTATGAAAGAAAATAGAAAACTCAAAAATTTTTTTCTCCTCATAATTAATCTAATAGCTATTAGAAGCAGGAAAAGCTAAGCTAAACTAAAACTGAACTGCTTTGCATACCATGAGCCAGTATGAATTTCAAAGGTAGTCTTAACCATGAGTTCTCTAATTTGGCTTAAATGTAACTTGAGATGGCTTTCCATGTAAATTAAACATGCTTCTGCTGTCTTTCCCACACTATCATGTAATTTCAAGTGAGATGTTACTATGAACAGAATGGAGGGAAAAAAATTATGTAATTAAGCTTTATCTGAAAAAATAAGTTTCTGAGAATTCGGCTTACAAAACCAATTGTTGTGGATGGCATGGTATACCTGTTGACTTCACTATTAACTTACGTCCTATTAGTTTGTTCGTGTAGGACTAACTGCATTTTTTTTGACCCTATGTCTAATTTATTCTTTTCTAGTTACTAACTCAATAGTTAAGCAGTTTTAAGTTTTATTTCTATTGCACAAACTCATCATAAAACCCAAAATGCTTTATCTATACTTACCACCCCAGGAGCAGTATGGAAGTGATTGTTCCCCTGTACTCAGAACTGCTGAGGCCGCACATCGAATATTGAGTCTGGTTTTGGGCCCCTCACTACAAGTAAGATGTTGAGGGGCCGGATTGCATCCCAAGAAGAGCAACAAGGCTGGTGAAAGGTCTAGAGCACAAGTCTTACAGGGGGCACCTGAGGGAACTGGGATTGTTTAGTCTGGAGAAAAGGAAGCTCAGAGGAGACCTTATGGCTCTCTGCAACTACCTGAAAGGAGGTTGTAGCGAGATGGGTGTCGGTCTCTTTACCCAAGTAACAAGTGATAGAATGAGAGGAAATCGCCTTATTTTGTGCCAGGGGAGGTTTAGATTGGATATTAGGAAACATTTCTCCACTGAAAGTGTTGCCAGGCATTGGAACAGGCTGCCCAGGGAAGTGGTTGAGTCAGCATTCCTGGAGGTATTTAAAAGACGTGTAGAAGTGGTGCTTAGGGACACAGTTTAGTGGTGGACTTGGCAATGTTAGGTTTGCCGTTGGACTCAATGATCTTAAAGGTCTTTTCCAACCTAAATCATTCTATGATTCTAACAGTATTCTAACAAATCTCTGCTCCTTTATTTCCACTGTAAAACCGGCAAAATGAAAAAAAAAAAAAAGAATGTTCTTAGCCATATATAAAACTTTATTCAGACATTAGTTTTATACATAGAAAATTCTATATGTATGGATTTGGTCTCAGATAAATGCTATAATACCTTACAGTTGCTATGGTAACTAGAGAGCAGCTGAGGCTTATTTTCTCTATATTTAGAAAAAAAAAAAAAACTAAAATACCTAAACCTCAATACTGCTGAGAAAATCTTATCTATAAAGGAGAGAAATACAACAATTCATCATTCTGAGGCATGTCTATATAGGGGCACGTCTAAGGAAACCTACAGACCTGACTGACAGCCAGCGTAAGTGGTATAGCCCACAGTCATGACAGGGCACATGAATTCAGGTGTAGCTCCAGGCTAACTTGGGCTTCTAACTTACAGCCAGTTTGGCAAATATGTCCAAGGCAAAGGCTAATTATGCTTATTTCTATGTACACCTACCCATACAAAATGCTTCAATGTTTCATCTGGACTTCTAAATTGCAAAATGTTTGGTCCCCTAGATTATGAAGGCAGTGCAGATATATCAGATACAACCTTTATTCATCACCATTTGCTGTAGACACTGCTGCACAGCGCACAGTGGAAGGTTTACAGGTCTCTATAGCTTATGGGCATGTCTAAAAATCCTCCAAATGGTGAAAACCCATGGAAGGTAAGCTGTCACAGACAGTTTGACCTCTAATTAGTCCTAGCTGATATGAAGCTTTACAGGGAAATCTGAATGATAGGTTCCTTTTTACTCCCCACAAATAAAATGCAAGAATTCTTAACATTAATAAGAATTCTGATTTTAAATCAGGTGTGAAATGGAAATCAGTTATATAGCACATAGTTCAGTTCTTTCCTTGGTTTATATTCAGAGCGTTTTCAGGATCTGTGTCCCCATGCTTTCAATACAGATGGACACTGAGCAGATGGTGTGACTGTACAGGGCAAGAAATTTCATTTTGAGGAAGGGGATGTGACTAGATTTGCTTTACGTGAATCCCAAGTACATTTTAAATGCAATTCTATTCCAGTACAATATGGTTTTTCCTACAAGTACTTTTTATACAAGTACTATAGATGAAGAAATGTGGGAAGGGAGTTTCCATTGGCTATCTCAGCATCTTTAGCCAGTTTGATGTTATGGGTTCCAACAAGGTTAATATGTGCCAGCTTCTGGCTCTTTTCTGAACGGACTTCCCCAGTAAAGTGCATGACTAAATTGTGTGATGGTGATGTTCCCTTGTATCAGTGTCCATGCTTATGTTCAGCACAAATGATCCATAAAAATACTATATGCCAGCCATAGTAACCAGGATAGGCTGGTGTATGCATTCTTGAAAAAAAATTGTGTAATACTTTGGTATCTTACGAAGTCATTCTAAGCCAATGTGTGGACATGGCAGTGTCATACACAAGCCATTGTGTGGGGAAAAAAAATATCAAAATTTCTGAACCCTGTCAAAGCTGACATTTCCTAACTTATTTTATGGAAAGCAAACTTGAAATTATGTCTGATTTTTACTTCCTGCAGTCTCTACTAGTAGTCTCGGTTTCACAGGGTTACCTAGGAAACTAAGACTGGTATAGATTCCTTGATTATAAGGAAGGAGTAAATTTGGAAAGTGCAGATGCTTTCCCTTCGTAGCTGCTGAACTTGTCTTTTCTCACTTGTATTTTTTTTAAATGGAAGCATTTCTCCATCTGCTGGCTCTAAGTTAGACATTGCAGCCTTCCAAGCAGAGAACTACATATAGATAATGTGTATTACACAATGGATTACTTGTATAATAAAAGTCTGTTTGGGATTGACAACATTTCTATCCTGATACTCCAAAATTGCATTTGTAGTATGTCGTTTCCGAGTAGGATAGCCTATTTTTAATTCATTCAGTCTAGGAAATTGGATGTATTCCAACAGATAACATTTCTTCACATATCTCTATTACAAGTGAGCCAACATTGTGAATGCAGCCTGTGCTCTTCAGTTGCAAGCAAATTATTTAAGATCAACTCCTAGGCATTTCCAGTGGCTCAGATGCCTGCTTGTATGGATAGTCAATTGTACAACATGCAGAAATATTTATATACGGTAGGGTAACAGCTGTCCTTTTATATGCAGGATCATAGCAAGTGACGCTTTCAGGTAGGTTCTGAGATGTTCAAAGCCTGCAGTGGTAAACTAGAGATGTGCAAATTAATTGTGGTTTTAACAGCTGCAAGCAGTAAATGAGGGAATGAAGGTGACTCCTATACAGCCTTTCTGTGTCTCTGTGCTAGACTTTTTTTTTTTTTTTCATTTTCCATCTCAAGAGTATGAGATTGAACACACATTGTCTTGGAGGATTTGGTGGGTATTCACTACAACACTTGACACTCTTTAGCCTTACCAGGCAGTCTTGTATGACTTGTGACGACACTACTTGGTCCAGGAATAGTAGCATATGGAAAAATATAAATAAAACCTCATGAGTGGATGAGACTTCCTATGGAAGTAGATGCAGCTGTGTAAATTTTGCTTTGTAACACACTGACCTTGTGGTTTCTTCTGCCTGTCCTTCTGCTGAACACCTGTTTGCATCATGTGAAAAAAATACTTCTGTGGGGTGCCACCACCCTGTGAAAGTGCCATACACTGTATAGTAGGACAACACTACAGAATCCATGCTTGTAAACTTTGCACTGTACCAGTAATGAAAATAATTTTCCTCTTAGTACTTGATTTCTTGATTGACTTAAAATATCTTAAGACTCCTGCCATTGAAAATGTTACCTTTATTGTATATTTTGGGACTGATGCTTGTGTGACAGCCAAAATCATACTTGACCTAAACCTGACTGATTTTGTGGATTTCAGTTTGTTTCCACTTTGACCTTGTTGACTGCATAGCTGCTTGAGCTGAAGAGCTGGAGGAGGATGGAAGACACAGAGTATTCAGGGAGGAAGATAGAACCATCTCCTCCAGCAGCTCAGGTTTAGACTGGCTTTTGAAAATGCATCCTTCTTTACACAGAAATTTGGGTTTCCTAGAGAACATCTAAATGCAGGCGTAATTCTTTGAAATCAGCTGTCTGCTATTTATGTAGAAAAAAAATGCCTTTTTAATAGGGTGCTACTCTTTGTACGAGCTGATTTGCCTTGCTAATTGCCCCCTTCAGGAGAAACATAGTGGACAGAAGGCCTTCCAAATAAGTATGTAAGACAATGATGCAAGCGTGAAATTTTAAGGTGAATGCCAGTATTAATTTTCTGAAGAGATATACAACTATCTCATTCTCAAATCTGAAGTAAAGAACCATTATGCCTGACAGTAATTGATCCCAGATGGTCTTATTAACTAGGATAGTCTGTGGATTTTACTAAGAATACAGGACTCCTTTTCTTCAAGAAACAGAAGAAAAAAGTAGTGAAAGTCATCTTTTGTTATCTGTCTTAGCTCTTTGTAGTTTTAAAGTTGCCTCTGTGCTCTAATTTAATTAGTTTCTGCAAGCCTGAGGTCAAATGAGGTGCAGAGCTGGCACATGAAATGAAACACCGGAGGTCAATTAACATCATTAAGTCACTACCAAACTCATCTGAAAAAAATGAAAGATATTTTTTTTTCCACTAGCAAAGACTTTTGGGGAATAACTGTATGCTGAAGGGTACACATTTTCCTGGACTAGCAAAGGGATAGCTACTCTAAGTAATGAGTGTGTTTCATGACAAAACACATTATGGTTAGTTGAAAGATAAATGGTAAAAAGTCTTTCAAGTATTTTTATTCTCAGCTTAGATATTCTGTTTTCACTTGTTCACGCAACATTAAAATCTAGCTATATATATCTATCTATACATAAAGAATAGTAGAAGAAATATCCTTCTTCAGGAAATTAGTTATCCCTCTCTGACACTTTTCCTAAATGTATCTGTCTTTCTCCAAACACAAGTGTTCGGTGATCTTGAAGCAGTTCTTCTTGCCACAGCCTTTTTAAACATGTGTGCAGATACCAATAAGCCCACTTGAACAATATCTTATATCTTTCTGGGTATCAGATAGTGAAAATGGTATCTGTTCCTGTGATGATATCCTCAAGTATGTATCAGGTATCCATGCTCACCTCACAACATCTATTTTTGTAGCTTGTTTTGAAAAAATTAGGTTTTTCTGATTTGTCTGTAAGGGGCAGACTCTGCTGCTTCCATCTTTGTTCATTCCTTGAAAAAATCAAGAGGAGTTATTTCAATTTACTTTCTTTGTCTGTAAATATGCCTCTGTCAGTTTACCTGCAGTTACTGTAGGAGCACTGTATGAATTTGAGAGCAATGGAAATTCATAAACCAAACATTATGTTCAGGAAAATAAGTGCGTTCATGTAATCTGTTGTAGTTGGGGCTAGTTATGATGGGTGTGTGGTATCTTCAATGTTCTTTTAAAACACTTTATTTGGAGCAATGTAAAACATTTATTTTGGCCTCATTTGTCAGGACAGATCTGGACAAATAACAGATTTCTATGATAAGGAGTTTAGAATATCCTTGAAGGAAAATTGGTGTACAGAGAGTGAAATGTTTCTTCCCATCACAATAATATTAACCTCGGATCTAAGCACAGATATGATGTATCCCCCATCAGGTGAACATTTCTGTTATCATTTCAAGGTATTTTTTCAGAGAAGTTTTTCACTTGAAGTGTTGGGAAGTAAAATTTGAGATAATCTTTTCTATAACAATTTGGAAAAAGAAAACATATTGCCCTCTTCCCGAGGGAAAAAAAAAAAAATTCAGGCAATTATATGAAGTCCAGGCCTGTTGAGGAAGATTTAGCACTTCCAGTATTTAATCACTTCGAATCACATACAGAATTATCAGGCTTCTATAGTGATAGTATATCCGGTGGCAAATGCCAAAATTCTCAGAGTCTCATATGAAACAAGGGTAGTTTCTGAAATGTTGTCCTGCACTACTTGGTCAAAAAATAGCTCCGGACCTTTGTATCAGCAAAGCATGAGCCATTGCTAAGAAGTCTGATGGACTATCTGAATTGATTGATTAACGGAAACAATCTACACATTTTTATAAAGATTATTTTTCGAACTAGCTGCCTGTAAACCAATATGTTCTATATGCTTTCACAGTAAAGACAAGGAGATTATCTGCAGCTAATGTGTAGTGAGCAGAGGAATACACAGGCAGCCCATATGGTTAGTATCTATAAGTAAAAGAAGGGTATTTACAATCTATGTTAAATTTCAGGATCTAGAACTTTAATATGGCGTTACTATATCCATGAAAATAATTTATCATTGTAAAATTCTTGATGAAATGAAATGTCTTCTGAGTCAACAACCTATAAGTCAGGAAATGCTATTTGCTTATAACTGTTATGGTCTTATTCTGTGGTTTTCCAGACATTTTTGCCTATGCTGTAATTCAAGCTTTTATAGTTCTGTAATTCAAACCATAATATGTCCTAGAGTCCAAGTTTAAAACTAAACTCCTTTACACCACTCTCTATACAGAATTACAAAAAATGTTACAAAATCCTTGAAAATAAGGTTAGAAGTACCTCTAGAAGTATCAGTTGGAAGGCAGAATCAGCTGCTGCTTATGTTTATCTAAATGGACTTTGAGTGAACATGTGACCAGCAATTGAAGGAAGCTTGCATAGCAAAGTAAAGTAAATCCAAGTGTCAACTTTATATGCTTATTTTATTCCAGCGAATCTTTTGATTCATTTGCGATAGGCAAATGTCAATGAAACCTTTTTAGCCATCTTTTGACATGACCTAGTTATGACAAATGAAAACAGAAACCTGATTAAAATCTGGTAATTAACCCTTCCTGTAACAACTTCAGTGTTTTGGGTTTTGGGGTTTTATTAATTTACTAGCCTTGATATATTTTTGGCTTTTCAAAAATCCTTCCTTGCAGTATTATTTTCCCCCATTTTCCAAGAAACAAAAGAATTTCTCATAGAATTTGTTCTCCTGGTAGTTCCCATAATTATTTGCTTGTTTAATTGATTAAAAAAAAATAACAAAATTGAACATAGGATTGTATTTACAGTACTTTGATTAAAAATTCATGAGCAGTTGCAGTTCTTTTTAGTAAATACTTCATTCTGAACCCTTGATGTTCTCTAACACCTGTTCTAGTGCTGAACTAAGTGTCTTCCTGTTACAGAAAGCCCTTGAAGACAAATGTAGATCCATCTGTTGCATAATTGTTTTGGGGTAAAACTTTAAATAGCGAAAAAAGCTGGTCAAACTGCTTCTCATTTTACAGAAGTGGTGAGGACTGAACGATATTACCTAAACTACCTATAGCGGTCTAAAACCTGAAATGTTTTTAATGTTTTTCATGTGATGAGTAAAATGTTTTGTGCAGGTGCCTCAGGCTTGGAGCCCATTTTTTTGGCATGTTTCTCACCTGAGACATATTCCAGGATTCCATCTGCTCTCTAGAAAGGTAAGCACTGCACTGTAAAAGTTATACTATAGCCTAGTCTGACCTACAGAAGAAATTGGATGTTCCAGGAAAGCTATTTTCCATAGGTCACAGTGTAGACATTCTTTCTTTATTGGATTTTTAGGAAATTTTGCTTTTCTGGGGAAAAAAATTAAAAAGAAAGATAAAGCTATACACTTTTTACAAGATCTCATAATTAGTCAATGCTAGGTTTCTTCTAACAAGTTTCATAACAGTAGCAGATATACCTGTTGCTATGTCGATCCCCATACTGAATTTCATTTTTGTTTGTGTAAATAACATTGCAGGGAATGTAACCCATCTGCCCAGTTATGTTGCATTAAAAATCCAGTTTATATGCTTGTTATGATTGCTGTAGTTTTAGGATCTAATTCTACAAAGACAACTAATTTCTAACTTTACAGAGATAACACGTGAAAAGATGCACGACTGTTTTGAAAATTGTGTCTTTACTTAGACCATTACATGTCTGGCTATGGAAGAAAGTGTAAAAAACTTTAATTTGAGTCATGGTTTAGGTTAGACGAAATCACCCTATTCTACACTAGGCTACAGAATTGGTATGTATACAGTAAGTATACTCAGTATATTCCACTGAGTAGCTGAAGAAGGTTATTAAGCTCACTGAGGATGAGTTCCTGGTAGAAAGGCTCATAGGAAAATGTGGTATTCTTTTATTATCCATTTACACAGTTTGATTTGAGACCCTTTGAAATTAAACATGTTAATCGTAAAGAGATACCAGGATGGAAGGGATAATTTGAAGATATTAAATAGAAAAAACATGTGAAATTTGATTTATTGTTATCTCAACATACAAGCAGGCATCTCATTAACTTCAGAGGACAGAATGAAGATAAGGTGTCTTTGACATTCTGGAAAAAAAGCAAACAGTTCTTGAAAAGCAGTCATCTGAGATGCAGGCATTAAACTAAGTAGAATTCGCTGTTGATAACTCAAATAACTGGAAATTATGTTCCAGAATTTTTCTATATTCTTCATACACTGCAGCTGGATAACCACATATGTGTAGCTTGCTACTTAGGATCTTGGGAAAAAAAGGTTTAGAGGGAACAAAGGTATTCTAATGAACTAAAAGCAGAACAAACTCTGTGTGTTCAGATACATTGTTTATATATACTGGGAGAAAAGAAAATAGTGGCTTTGACACTTGATACTTAGGTCAGAAACCCCTGAAATTCAAATAGATAAACATATACAGAAGACTAAAAATTTCAGCGTGAATCTATTGTAGACAACTTAAAATATTTTATTCTATAAAGAATGAATATATAGTTTTTGACGTTCAAATGACAACAACATTTGAAAATATTTGACAGTCTATTTAGACCTCAGGCTTAAAAGAACTAATATTTTCTCTGGGGTAAAGCTGATATTTAAATTTGCTGCATGGGGTCAATGCAAGGTAAGACTAGACAGCTGAAATATGGGACTTTTGACAGAAATATTTTTCTGTCCATAAAGAAAAATGGAACCATTCTTCCCATGATGCAAATATTTATTATTTTAATTTATCAAATAGATTGCAAAAAGAGGCAGTAAATTGTTGGGTTTTTTTCAGCATAAAACTGCAGACACCTGATAATTCTACAGCTGGAGCAAGAGGTTTGAGATCATATTTATATATTTGCATATGAAAAACAGAGAACATCAATGTCTGTTCCTCAGTATTTCCATGATCTTCTGAGATCATGAGATTTAAGAATCATGTCAAGGGATATAGTCACTCATACAAGTAATGCAATGTATGAGTGGAAAACTTCAATATTGTCTTTCCTGTAAACAAAGGAATACGGAGTTTTTGAGTTAGCATTTATTAATTAGGGCATTTCTGTCATGGGAAGGTAATAGGCCAATAATTACGGAAGGTTTAGATGAATGGATAAATAATACTGGAGCTGAATATCCCAAATCAAAAATTAAAGGGCAAAAATTCAAAGATACAATAGCACCTATTGCTCTCTCATCTTTGAGTAAACTATTCTGATTTCCATGTCTTGAAACACACGTTAGTGTTTCTATTTGCACCTCAAAGTACAAATAGAATTAATTTCATGATGTGGTATTATGCATATTTTTAAAAGTTATTTAACTGAAGCTCAACAGGCAGTAATGTGAGGTTCCTATACACAGCTGGATGGCTAGAGGCATGGAGCAGACAAGCTAAGAGGAGAGGCTGGCGGTGGGGGGACTTGCTCAGACCAACAAGGAGAAGGCTAAAGGGCCACCTCGTAGCAGCCTACAACTGCATGAAAGGGGTCTTAAAGATGATGGTGTCAGACTCCATGTGGTAGTGCCAGACAATACGATAGAGGACAGCAACCAAAAACCATGACTTGAGACTATTCGGATTGGACATTGGAAAAAATGCTGGGAGTACAGTGCAGCACAGGAGCAGATTTCCTAGGAGCTGTAAATGCAAAAGTGGTTGCTCTGTATATCTCTGTACCAAGAAATGTTACTTGCTGGGGAAAAGCCTATATTGTGAAAGCTTACAACTCTTGGAGTTCCTGATCTTACCTCCAGTTTACAGGTATAGAAGTAGTACAAATTAATTTATCTTTGCAATTGAATAAACTTGTTGAATAATCTTGCTTTTGGTGGGGGACAGGGAGCTGGATTAAAATGTATTCTCAGGGATGGGAAATAAGATTTACCAAAAAATGAGGCAGAAAATTTGGAAAGGATTCAGAGAACCTAGCAGAATCTGTTAAAAGTTCAGTCTTTCTCAGTACTGTCAACTTTGGAAGAAAGACACTTTGAGGCTTAAGTTACAGATGAGAATGTAGACGTATCTGGTTGCCTATACAGGTGCAAATCGTTAATGCCGTCTAGATTAGGCTAAAGCAGGCAAGGCAGTCTCACATGATTTGGTAGGCTTATATTATGTGACTAGACTGTAGGCTACATGTGTTTGCTCACTGCCCTGGGCAGTGCAAATGAGGAAAACCAAAAATCCTGTAAGCTGTTTTGTTACAGAATCACAGAATCACCACAGAATCACAGAATCACAGAATAGTAGGGGTTGGAAGGGACCTCTGTGGGTCATCTAGTCCAACTCCCCTGCCGAAGCAGGGTCACCTACAGCAGGCCGCACAGGACCCCGTCCAGGCGGGTCTT
>Ga0065711_1034475_pt1 | contig 23708 bp, 16 predicted proteins | sample Hoacrofraction12_FD_59098 | JGI IMG/M metagenome (GOLD analysis project Ga0065711, IMG submission 59098) | Hoatzin crop microbial communities from Cojedes, Venezuela - Epithelial fraction 12 v2 (version 2) | ecosystem: Host-associated > Birds > Digestive system > Esophagus > Crop | place...
GCCCCCGGCCACAGCCGGGCGCAGCGGTGGAGCGGGCGGGGACCGGGGCCGCGGAACTCCGGCTCAGCACCCGGCAGCCCCGCTCCCAGAGCCCCTCAGGGCTGCCGCCCACCCGCTCCTCGGCTGGAGACGCCCAGCACTCGTCGTGGGTCGGCCAGCACTTGTCACCACCCTTAAAAGCGTTAAAGGGCTGTCGAGCCACGTTGAATTGTACTGGTGGCCTGCCCGGGGGTATCTGCAGACCCAGAGGAGCTTTCTCAACAATAATCATAGAATCATAGAATCATAATTTGGAAAAGACCTCTAGGATCATCAAGTCCAACCATCTGCCCAACAACACCATGCCTACTAAACCATATCCTGAAGTGCCACATCTACACATTCTTTGAACACCTCCAGGGATGGGGACTCAGCCATTTCCCTGGGCAGCCTGTTCCAATGCCTGACCACTCTTTCAGTAAAGAAATTTTCCCCAATATCTAATCCAAACCTCCCCAATGCAGCTTGAGGCGATCGCCTCTCATCCTATTGCTAGTCACCTGGGAGAAGAGACCAACGCCTGCCTCACTACAGCCTCCTTTCAGGTGGTTGTAGAGAGCAATAAGGTCTCCCCTCAGCCTCCTCCAGACTAAACAGCCCCAGTTCCCTCAGCCGCTCCTCATAAGACTTGTTCTCTAGACCCCTCACCAGCCTCATTGCCCTTCTCTGGACATGCTCCAGCACCTCAATGTCCTTCTTCTAGTGAGGGGCCCAAAACTGAACACAGTACTCCAGGTGCAGCCTCACCAAGGCCGAGTACAGGGGCACAATCACCTCCCTGCTCCTGCTGGCCACACCATTCCTGAGACAAGTCAGGAGGCCGTTGGCTTTCTTGGCCACCTGAGCACACTCCTGGCTCATGTTCAGCCAGCTGCCAACCAACACACCAAGGTCCGTTTCTGCCAGGCAGCTTTCCAGCCACTCCTCCCCAAGCCTGTAGTGCTGCATGGGGTTATTGTGACCAAAGTGCAGGACCTGGAACTCGGCCTCGTTGAACCTCATACAGTTGGCCTTGGCCCATGGATCCAGCCTGTTCAGATCCCTCTGCAGAGCCTTCCTACCCTTGAGCAGATTGACACTCCCCCCCAACTTGGTTTCATCTGCAAACTTACTGAGGGAGCACTCCATCCCCTCACCCAGATAATTAGTAAATGTTGGGTGTCAGGTCTGGAACCCGCTTGTGAAAAGCCAGAAAATTTTGCTTTTTGTGTTGCCCACCCCCTCAAAATAGCAAAAGAGGCTTTTTCAAGTGAGAGGGGCATCCATATTGTTTTTTGCTGACTTAGAATCAGAATCATAGAATCATTAGGTTGGAAAAGACCTCTAAGCTCACCAGGTCCAACCGTCAACGCAACACCACCACACCTACTGAACCATGTCCTGAAGTGCCATATCTACACATTTTTTGAACACCTCCAGGGAACACCATTTCCCTGGTCAGCCTGTTAACTTCTGATTACGTTAATAATACCTATTACAATAGTTGAAGTTGGTGTGATTTAACCCCATCTGGCAACTAAGCAGCACACAGCCGCTCGCTCACTCCCACCCAGTGGGACTAGGGGGCAGAATCAGAAGGGTAAAAGTAAGCAGACTCGTGGGTTGAGATAAAGACAATTTAATAGGTAAGGCAAAAGCTGCGTGCGCAAGCAAAGTGAAATAAGGAATGAATTCACTACTGCCCATCAGCAGGCAGGGGTTTAAAGCCATCTCTGGGAAAGCAGGGCTCCACCATGCGTAACGGTTATTTGGGAAAACAAATGCCATCACTCTGAACCTTCTTTCTTCACCCCTCTTCTTCTCCCTCCAGCTGTTATTGCTGAGCACATTGTCATATGGTGTGGAATATCCCTTTGGTCAGCTGGGGTCCCCTCCCAGATGCTCTTGCACCCCCAACCTCCTCTCTGGCGGCGTGGTGTGAGAACCAGCAGAGGCCCTGGTGCTGTGTAAGCACTGCTCAGCAACAACGAAAACATCCCTGTATTATCAACACTGTTTTCAGCGGAAATCCAAAACATAGCGCCATACAAGCTACTATGGAGAAAATTAACTCCATCCCAGTCAAAACCAGCACAGAAGTGAAGTGAGATGATTTTTATAGTGGTGTGGTTGTCACAAAAATACATTTAAATTAGAGAAGATAAGGGAGTTTAGGCAGGCTGCAAATAGATATTGTTTTACTTAAGTTGACTGTTATGTTTATTTATTTAAAATTCAAATGTACTTATTAGTTGGATATTTGGTTTTTTTTTTTTTTTTTTAAGGTAGGGAAGAGTTTCCATCTGATGAGAGACAGGAAAGTCTTAGAATATTTATTAGGGTTTTTTTTAGTAGGTATTTGTTGTGTTGTAATGTCAAGGCATCTCTAACTTTCCATTAATAGAATCATATTTTAAAATTCATGAATGTTTGCAACTGTAGGGAGGTTACCTGCAAGTACAGAAGTGGTGAATGCAATGGTGGCAATTATAATTCACACTAAATACCTTGATTCATGCTGATAAAATATAAAAGGATTATGACCAACCCCTGCTTTCCTCTGGTTTCTTTAAGCTAAATAGTGATTTTCAGTTTAAAGATCAGTATATACATAAAATTACAAATTAAAATATGAAGAAAATGTAACTGCAAAATTTTAAAAATGTGATCTTCTTAAGAAGAAAAATAATAGGGATAGAAAACTTACATGCTCTCTGATTTGCATCCTGAACACAAGAGACGGAAGCCCAAAGGTGTTTTTATGCTGTTTTTATGGTGCTCAGAGGCAGCTGAAGCCAGAGTTGTCCAACTGAATTAGCAAAGCCTGAGAGCTCTTTCAGTTTTACCACTCCAGGTAATGTAATCATCCTGCATCATTGTGAAGCTGTGTAATGGCTTCTAATTTTTGACTTGGCTATGAAGAAGATTTGTATATATCCTGAAATGTACCAAACACTTGTTGTTATTGTCGTAGCATTATATTTTTTTTATGTAGTGCTTAGAAGATTGTGCTTTTCAACATGCTAAAAGTTATTTTGAACCTACTCAAAAGTACACAATATTCTGTATTCTGTGCTTTTTAAATATGTATAGAAATGTTTTATGTTTTATTTTGTGTTTTGTATTCAATTAGTGTAGATACATTGTTACTACAAAACCAGTAATACATACTTTTAAAAGTAAACACTGCATTTTCTTGCTTATCTGTTTCCTTTGTATTTTTGTGTGGTTTAAAAACAAGAACACAATGTCACACTGCTCACAACGATTTGGTTTCTTTAATACTTCCCAGAGAGCTGGGTTTAACTTTTCAGCAACATAAATCTGACCAGGCAGTGGTGGGAAAGATAAAAAAGACATATCATTTTGCATTGTGTACATAATGAAATATCCTTTCATTAGATTTTGCCCATTTAATCTCTGTGCAAAGTTCCCTTACAAATCAGACTAAAAATGTGGCAGCTAGCTGTAACAATATGTACCAAACATTTGCGTTAATTTTATAGGGACCCTTGAAAGTTAATCCATATGCCTAAACGTAGGCGTCTTTTCTAGTTGAGGCCGATTTCTGTGCACTGACTGTACTGACTGAATCTCTGTTGACTGGAAAGAAGTTGGGTGTCACTCACTTGGATGTAGGCACTTGCCATGTGGACACCCATGCTTAGTAAGCCCAGAGTAGTTGTTTGTACGGGGTATCAGTAGCTAGTTGGGGCTGTACCTGTTGGAAGACAGGTGTATGAGCTGGTATTGAACACGGCGGTATTGGTATTGTTTTTTGTTTAGGTTTGCTAGGAGGTGGACATGTGAGTCAGAATAAATTCTGGAAGTACCATTTCTGTATTCTTCCTCAGTAGTTTGCAGCTAGCCATTACTGAAGACCAAGCATAGCAGGCATTTCGTACAGTGTAGCAGTTATGATCTCATTACAGCCAGCTCAGTTAGTTTTGAAATCTTCCATTTCGGTTGGTTCTAACATCTTCAGTTCCTATTCTGGTCTAAACTCCTATCCCATTCTCACTGAACTATATTGGCCAGTTGTTGTGCAGGTAAATTGCATATAAGAAGTAGTTTTTAATGGTAATGGCCTATAGCTTTTCACAGATTGTTTTATTCAGGTAAGAAAGTATGCAGTGGGCGTAATGTTATCCTGGTCTTAGCCAGCCAGGAGAAGCTTCGGAAAACGCACAAAGTTGTTTGTGTTCCTCACCCTGTACGTGACCCAGAAGGGAAAGGCGTTATCAGCTGGTTCTGCATTGTTTAGGGGGGGCTAAGACAAGAGAAGAATATGCTGAGAGTTGCTAAGAAAAATTACCTTGAAAGAATTTGGGTTTTCTCATTTGTAGGTGGTACATGCGTTTACCTGAAACTCGTTTTCAGTGTCTAAGCACTACTTTTGTATTGGTCTGGTGTACTCCTATTAACTAGGTCTCTTAGTCCAGCCTAATGCTGCTGTTACTCATGTTTGTTACCAGAAATAGGCAATATCTCATTGACGCTTTTGGGGAATCAGAGAATTTACATAATTAGCTCTCTTTCCTAGCCTTAATAGTGTGTGCGGAGATGAAAGTTTCTTAGTTTTCCACAGCCCTCAAGCATGCCTGAGAATATATACAACCTTGGACAGGCTTGAATGAAAGCAAAATAGAAGTGAAGAGATTTGCCTATGATCAAACCAACAAAACCTGTGCTTTATTCTAATGGCATGGATTAGAAAGAGTTTTATTACGTTTTCCTATGGGACTTCTAATGGTGTACTAAGCATTTCAGCCAGTTGCAGCACTTACCCTTATACATCCATGGTGCACCTTGGCGATGGCAGCGAACAGCTGCTGTTAACTGCAGGAAATGTGATCGTAGGCACATCTTTCCTTCCCTGGTTCTCCTTCTGTTTCTACATAGTTTTCATTAACTGCTTTGTGGGTATGAGGGTTTGTTTGTTTTAAACATCTGCTTTGGACAATTCTTGACAGCACGGAATGAAAATGTTAATGGCTGTGTGAGTCTGCTTTACCAAAGCACTTTTGCCTTCTAATACTCTTCCAGAAACTCCTTATATGTTGAAAATATTAAGAAAATTATTGTCCTTAGCTTTCCTCAGATCTTTCTGTCTTCTCACAAATCAGCACTACTAAGTTATAATGTCATTGTAATCTTGTTTGTTCACAGAGATAGATACTCCTGTCTCCCTAAACAAAACAGAAACAAATTTGTTTGTTCGCTTTGCTCAAAGCTAGTGAGCTTTGTCTTTTTCTTGCTGTCTGGCTTTCTGCCTTCAGCACAGACTCTGAAATAACTACCCTAGCCCTTGCATGTTCAGTGAGGAAAAAGAACATTCTCCTGGTCAGTTGATCAACTCGTCTGACTCCTGACCGTGTGTTTTCCAATGCCTTTGTTGGTAGCTGAGAACTGTCTAAAGTTGCTTCAGGATATAGAGGCCTAATTATTTCATGTCTTGAACCTGAAAGAGCGTAGTTGGCCTATCTGTAATTTAAACTATATCTGTTGAAATTGTCTTGGATCAAAGGCAGCTGCCAATGGTTATTGGCTACTTCCAGGGTAACACTTCACTTGCCTATAATGAAAAATGCCACCTTTACAATTCATAGTCAAATTTTTGTTGTGGTTTTATTTCTTCCATTGAAAAACTTCTTATCTTTTTATTACAAGATAACAAAAATTGCTTTCTCATTTGTATTTTCTAGTCTGACCTAAAAGGCTCCTTTCATTTTGACTGTGCAAATGCAAGGAGCTATGAAAGACTTTTTTGTTGGTAGCAGAACACTGGACGATCCAGTTAAAGAAAATATATGACTTTATATTGGAAATACAAAAAATGAATTTGATTTAAACAATAATAATTTTGCATTTGGGAAAATTCCCTGAAGCTCAGCAGAATTTCAGGAGTCTGTTTGTTGACCCAATTAAAATATGATGGCCCAGATTACACAAGCCTTTGATTAATAATTAGTTTTGGCCAGTATTTTGTCAGAACAATTCATCATAATTGCTCTGAAAGAAATTATTGTATGTTGCTCAGTGTATTGTTTTTAGAGTTCTTCAGTAACAGCTTCAGGTTCTTGTACTCGTAGCTTTTTACTAGAACAGCAAATGATATAATAGAGTGTAATTATATGCTTTTTGCTAGATCAACAATCAGATATGTCAAATGTCATCTGCGAATTATTTTTTACTGTAAATTAATTATTTGCCTTTAAGCAAAAGAATAATTTTTAGGAATAACTATTTATCAGTTGAATCTTAATTAGTAATTACATATATTTCCTGTATTGATTCTGTTCTTTAACTTCTAGGGTCACATCAGGCTTGTGTTGTCTTATTTTTAGAGGTGCCACAAACCGCTTTCATTTGGCTCAGCTTTGGCCTGCAGTGGGTCTGCTGTGGAGGCAGCTGGAGGCAACTGTGTCCAGCACAGAGCATCACCTGAGCTCCTTCCACAGAGACCACCCCTGCAGCCTCCCTGTGCCCCGTCCCCCTCTACCGAAATCTTGCAATTTACACAAAACACAAAGAGATTTTTCTCTTAATATAGTTACTAATAATATTCATTTTCTTACAGGTGATAAACACAGTGGAAAATACTTCTAAAAAAAGCTTGAAGTGAAAGAAGAGACATGTGAAGACTGAAGTGTATGTATAGTAACATACATACATACTATCTCTTTTGATAAACTAGAGAATTTTAAGGGCATATTGCTTAGAACTTTAATACCACTTCAAATGATAGTTCTGATACTGTGGTTATCTCATGAGACTATTCTATTTTCATTAATATGAGTATTTTTTGGATAAAATTAAAAGCATGATTCTAAGTGATCTAGATCCTGAATAAGTCATAGGGCTCTAAACTGCAAATTAGAAACAATAAATTACTGTCTACTGTATTGGTAATTAAGTTGGACTAGAACCTAGAAAAAACATTGATTGTTAGTAGTTGAGGCTGGTCTTGGTATGAAGCATATTTAGGTTTTTTGCATTTGTAAACAGAATCAGAATAAATCAGAAACCTCAGGCCCAGTAGGTTGATAACTTCCCTTAAATGCAGATGTCATAACTAGTTACTCCTTGAAAAAATGTCAGATTTTTGTTCATCTGGTGCCAGCCACAGTGAATAACATGACCAGGTAATGCGACTTTCACACCACATTGCTTAAAATGTGACCCTGCTGGCAAAATTAATGTCCATTTTAACAAGGAACTCTTTATTAGGGTCACAGTACAGCAGAATGGATGCCCACAAAAATTCTTCATTTGTTTTGTTGAGGATGATTGAAACTTTATTTCAGTCAGTGAAACTGGTAGTTTTAAAAGAGTCGTGTTTGTAGTATGTGTCACGGTCAATCCATTCCTCTCACTACACCTACCCCTGTGGTCAGACATGTACTGACCACCTTCACGGCTTTGACTGGGCGAACGTTGTTGCAAAACCGGATGACATGGTAGGCAGAAGAGTGATACGGCTTGCACTTTGGCAAGGTGCAAGTGTGACAAAGGTAGTAATCTGTCCGCATTGATTTGTTTTTTCCATTCTATTGCGATATGTAGTGTTCATAATTGATATAGAAACGTTAGCTGTGTTCTGTTGTAGATATAAGCAGTACAGCTTGAAGATTCTCCAGTTACTGTGAAGTTCTTTCCAGGATCACTTCTTCTTCATGAGAAAAGTATGTTCACACAGGTAGTGGATCATCTCCCACATATCCGTTGATGTTCTGTATATTTTAAATCTGGTTTTAATTTGTATCATTTATGTTTATCATTGTGATTTATGTACATAGCAGTATGCTTGTATTATTTTTGTATAACAGTGTAGCTGGTTTTGCATAGTGAGCTTGTAAAGATGTCATTCATGGTTACTTGCTATTTTTCCGTGAGTGCATTTTTCATTACCATCATCAGCTTATGAACAGCACAGTGTTGAACTAGAATACAGTGTATTTTATTTATGGCTTAGAGTACCTTACAAATATTATTGAATATTGCCACATCCCTGTGAAGGAGGAGACTGTTATATTCATTTTACAGATGGGGAGATTAAGGCATAAAGAGCTTATGTGAGTTACCTAAGGTCACTTAGCAGATCTGAGACAGTACAGGCCTTTAACATAGGATCACTTATAATCTCTGCAACAGCATAGCTGTTTTTTTTACATAAGGACAGGAATAGATTAGTGTCAGTGTATGTTCATATGCTAATCTCTGCTGATCCATATACCTACAAAACTCTTTTAAGCCAAATTAAAACATGTCTCTGCTTCAGGCAAAGCTGTTTCTTGCTTGTATTGAAGATACATCTAAGAAAGGCCAAAAAATAACTTTAGGTGAAGACAACAGAGAAGACTGTACAGTGTTACCATCCTAGTCCATTACTGAAGCTGATGAGTTAGTACAGAAATTGGCAGTAGTGAACAAAGGGTAACAAGCAATAAATGAAAGGAAAAGACCTGCAGAAACAGAAGAAACTGAAGAAGTTACACCACCATCTCAAAAAAAAGATGCTAACCTACAAAAAGAAGGATTAGCAGAGAGAAAAAAGTGTATCAATCATAGGGTTGCAGCAAGCGAGTTAAAAGAAAAAGATCACGTTCAGGAGTAAGCAGAGTTGGATAAACCTAAGGAATTAGTTCTTATCATTGGAATGACTCCAAGGCTTGCAACTTACCCATCTGAAAGTGAAAACATGCCGTATTCTTCTAAACAAGCTGAAGAGGAGCCAACATCATTATCTGGTGAAACCCAGCAAAGGTCAACAGCAGAGAGAGCAAACAGAAAATCCGAGTTTTTGTGTCTTTTTCATTTACATTTCTGTTTATTTTTTTTAAAGGCAGAATGAATTGATGGAAAGTCCAACTGCATTTACAGTGAAGATTTATTTTTCAAGAATGACTGTTATAAATCGCAGTATCAATATTAAACATACTCATTATCCTTGGAGACCTGGTTGTTGTTTAGTTGGGCAGAACTAATCTTGAACTGGGGCAGGAGCACGGGAGACACTGTGCTTTTATATGCTCACCCAAAAGTCTGGGGTGCTTGTAAGAACAGCAGTACTGGACTGCACATAGAGATCCTATCCTGAAAGTGTTGGTTCACGTTCTCCTCTATGAGGTGAGGTGGACTGAAGTGTTCCACACTTGCATCCTGTTTACCTCTGTTTATGCTTGGTGTTCTTTCTACTTGCCTCTTAATTACATTCCAGCTCAGTCCTGACCCTGAGGAAATTCAAGATCCAAATGAACTGTGAGCATGCTTCTGAGTGGGATGTGTGAATCAGACTTTAGGGAGGTCTGAATCTGACTTTTTCTGCATTTGGCCGAAGTCACATTGAGAAGTGGCCCATGCAACCTGACTGGTGTTGCTAATGAATGCAGATTTGGACATTATGATGGCTTGGGAAATCACCAGCTAGCCCACAGTGGCCTTGCCCCAGTAAGCTGCCTGCTGGTGGAAGTCAAGGACTGTTGGAACTCCATGGGATTTTCCTTCTCTGTGTGCAAGTGTTCTCCCTCTCCAAATTACTCTTGATGCTGAGTCATTTGAGATCTAGAACACTATAATCAAGATAAAAAGGTGAAACAATGTGTTTCCTCTGTTTTCAGAATAATCCATTGGCTCTTGGGTACTCTTAGTTCCTATGTTTGAATGCATTCATGAGTTTTGCTTCCTTAAACTATAGTGAAGCTGATAACCCTTCCAAAAATTAATGTTCAGCAATAGAACGCAGCATGTTTGACTTTTGGATATTTCTGCATGAAAAGATTTTCTGTCTTGGATTTCATCAGCTTTTCTCCATGACAGAAGTAGCACAGAGACTGTAGTGGAATGTATTTTGAGTGTTCTAATATATTAGGCTTACATTACAGTATTTTGATTTGAGAGCAGTCTACAAGAATCTCATGAGGTAAGGAAGTAAAGACCTAACGCAGAAATCAGAAAATATGTAAGATTATCCTGTGTTAAAATATAGTCAAATAACGTATAAAATATAGTCAATAACATATTTTGGAGTAAAATACCTCCATGATTGCTAGCCATATGGAAATGTTGAATATGATTCCAAAGGGTTTATGGCAGTGTTTGGTTTGGCCTGGATAAATGCCAGGTGCCCACGAAAACCACTCTGTCACTCCCCCTCTTCAGCTGGGCAGGGGAGAGGAAATATGCTAAAAGGCTCGAGGGTCAAGATAAAGACAGGGAGAGATCACTCACCAGTTACTGTCACGGGCAAAACAGACTGAACTTGGGGAGAAAAGGGAGTTTAATTCATCACCAATCAAATCAGAGTAGAATAAAGAGAAATAAAACCAGATCTTAAAACACCTTCCCCCCACCCCTCCCTTCTTCTTGAGCTCAACTTCACTCCTGTTGCTCTACTTCCTCCCCCCCGAGCCGAGCAGGAGGACAGGGAATGGGGATTACTGTCAGTTCATCACATGTTGGCTCTGCCACTCATTCGTCCTCAGGGGGAGAACTCCTCACACTCTTCCCCTGCTCCAGCATGAAAATTCCTCTCACAGGAGACAGTTCTCCACAAGCTTCTCCAACGTGAGTCCTTCCCACGGGCTGCAGCTCTTCACGAACTGCCCCAGAGTGAGTCCCTTCCACGGGGTGCAGTCCGTCAGGAACAGGCTGCTCCAGTGTGGGTCCCCCACAGGGTCACAAGCCCTGCCAGCAAACCTGCTCCTGTGTGGACTCCTCTCTCCACGGGTCTGCAGGTCCTGGCAGGAGCCTGCTCCATCGCGGGGTCCCTTCCACAGGCTACAGGTGGATATCTGCTCCACTGTGGACTTCCATGGGCTGCTGGGGGACAATCTGCCTCACCATGGTCTTTCATCACGAGCTGCAAGGAAAGACTTTCTGCTCCAGCATCTCGAGCACCTCCTCTCCTCTCCTTCACTGACCTTGGTGTCTGCAGAGTTATTTCTTTCACATCGTCTCACTCCTCCCTCTCAGCTGCTGTCTCACCACAGTTTTTTTCTCCCCCTTCTTAAATATGTTATCACAGAGACGCTACCACCATTGCTGACTGGCTTGGCCTTGGCCAGCGGCGGGTCGGTCTTAGAGCAGGCTGGCACTGGCTTTATTGGACATGGGGGAAGCTTCTCGCAGCTTCTCACAGAAGCCACCCCTATAGCCCCCCCTGCTACCAAAACCTTGCCACTCAAACCCATAACAGGCAGCAGCGGTAATCTACAGGAAACCTCAAGCGTCTCTGGTTTTCTTTGCACATTGAAATATGGCTCCGTCTCTCCAGCACTACTGTGTGAGAGATCTTGTCTTTGTCCAACATTGTTCCCATAGTTCAGAAGTTCAAAATACCTACCTTCTAAGGCCCTACACAAAGATAATATATATATTCCGTAATTTTCCAGATATTGAAGAATTTCTTTTAAACTATCAACCGCCAGCATTTCATTGGTTTGATACTGGACTTTTCAGTCTTGAATAACTTGACAGAAAGAAATGAAGATGGAACTCCATTTCTATGTAAGGTTCTGTGAATTTGATGATTACATTAAAATGAGAAAGAAAGAGGAAATATAATTTCATTTATCTGTTTAGAAATCAGTTTTAGTAAAGTGACTAATTACTTCCGAGTTCTAAAGATAACTCAATAATGTGTAGTTTGAATGAGTTTATTCAGGACTTGGATATGTTGAAATAAGAACATTTATCAGCTGACTACTGTTGTAATAATAGCAAACAATACAATGTAATGCTATTCTTTTTCATTATAGAATGTAACTTTGGAAACCATCTTACCTGAAGAAGAAAATTTTCTGTGGACTATTAAAAGAAGTACTAGATGTTAAAGATAAATCTTTTCTTCTGAAAGAAGAGGAGTGTCTGATTGTAACTAGTGTCATCACCTTGCAGTATGCTTCCCAAATCCAGCATTTGAACAGTACGGAGAAGCATTTCTCTCTGATACACTGGGAATTTGTTATACCAATGAACATATTTCTGACTGAGTTGATTATATATAGGACACATTCAGTCATGCTGACATGCAGAAAATATGAATTTTAAATAATTGTAAAACATAATATATGATGAAAATTGTATGAAAATGTATGTGCATTAATGTGTGCGGTTATTAAAAATATTTTTGCTTCATGGGGAATATTTACACAAGTAAAGCTTATATTTTTGTAACAATTGTCAAATGAGTTGCCTATGCCACAGGTAGAAAATAACCATAATTTAATTAGAGCCAGACAAGCAATAATGTAGGATCCCTGTAATGACAATGACTATTTTCAAATTGACTCCACAAATCATTATGAGTTATTTTCTGTGGCAGTCAGTATTCCTTGAATGACTAGATCATGTCTTCTTAATTGATAAATACTGGAACTTGCAGGATTATCAGGAGAAATGAAACATATCTGGCCCTACTAAGGTTTCTGATGCAATTCCTGAAACAACTCTCAGTCTTACATGCTCATAGTTTATGTGTTAAAAAGTATGGCAATACATTTTTAAAATTCTACATATTAATGAAATTACCTTGTTTGATATTTATCCAAGAGAAATGGAGTTTATCCATGTGTGTTTACGGCCTTTTTAGACAAAAAATGACATTGTTCAGATGCTGCATTGATATTTCTATACCGGCAATTAACTTACTTCTTAACCTTTTGCAAACCTGTTCATCCCTGAGCCTTCAGTTTTTGCTTCTGTAAAAAGAGAAAATGATTCTTATGTCTTCAGATACCTTTGCATGGTTGGCTACATATGCTCATCTTGCAAATAAGTTTATTACAAAGTTATAAAACTTACAGGCTTTGTTTTAGGTAAATATATAACAACAGATATGTGATACATATTAATACCTTTTTGACCTTTATATTAACAACAAACATACACCAGAACATGTTTTATACTAGTGGTGATTCAGCTATTTTAAAGCTTCATTACATTAGCAGGACAGTATGCAGTGGCTTTAAAATAAATGATAGTCAAGGCTGCAATGTATTATGTATTTATATATAAGACGCTATAGTCCAAAAAGATTATAGTATTTAATATAGAGCATAATTTTAAAGTAAAATATCTTCTTCTGTTCCTGTGTCCTAGATTAAGACCTATGTGTTTTTATTAAAGTAACTTTTTGCTTTTGTCACATTCCCAGTGAGACAGAACTTCTATTAAATGGTGAAAGACTTCAATTAATAAGTCAAATGAGTACAATGCAACAAGCATCAACACTTTCACCAGCAGAAGCTGACCTGAAAACTGGTAAGTGGAGAGCTAATCATGTCAGGACCTGACAAGAGAATATTAAACATTTTCTGAAGAGGTTGACAGTTTGCCCTCAGTGAAATGCTTTTTTTTTCCATCTTGTGTTTTTCCTGTTACTAAAATTTGACCAACTCCATAAAATCTTAAGTTGTGCCAGTTCCTCATCTATCTGTATAAAGTAGCTGATAAAGATGTTATAATAAAGGATGAGGTAAAGACATTCTACAGCAAATTCTCAAATCTTCATGTGGGGATGAAACTACCTACGTCTGTGCTACGCATGTGCTTTCTAAAATGGGCTAAAATGCCTGTATCAGGATTAGTACGTACATTGTATTCATTGCTGAATGAAACCACACGGAATGCACATGCCTGCAGCAAGAAATGCAATAAAGTCTATTTCTTAGAGTTACAGAAAAGTTACTCCACTCTTTTTAGAAAATACTACATGTCAGTTTCTAGAGGAAAAAAATTGGACACTGTTTAGATGCTTTGTCTATTGAACATCTTTCTGAGTAGCTTTAATCTTTACGTAAGGAAGAAAACAGTTGAGCTTTTGCACAGAGTGCTTGCTAAGCTGTCACCAGGCTGAGAAGATCTGAAAGATAAAAAGGCTTTTGAAGACAGTGAAATAGACAGAAATACTGGTAAACACAGCATAAATGTAGAGAGCTGTATTCTGTTATTTAGGTCTCTGTTTAATTTACTCTAACACCTCGTATGCACTTATTCAAGAGATGTGACTGCTCTAGCAACTCTTGGTCTCAAGATGAAGAAATAGACATCAATGAAAGTTACTGAGGACACCATGAAAAGTAGAACTATTTTAAGAGGAACTTAAATGCAAATAGGCTAGAAGACTTTACATTATTTAATATATAGGTGACAGACTGTCAAAAAAATTAAACATAACTGAGAAAACTGGCAGAATGTACAAAATGTAAATAAGCATAAAGCTTAATGAGTGAATGTGTTATCAAGGAACTGTAGATCTATACAGAAGAACAGGAAGAATATTTATCCACAAATGCATAAAGTTGTGCATGATCTAATGCATCCTGCCAATGTCCTAGGATGTGTCCTTAAATACCTAATTTTGTACTGAATGATGATGTATGTCAGGGAGCAGCAGGAGTGGGCTGCTCCACAAGGGAAGGCCATCAGGGAGATGATGATGACAGCAAATGGTTGGGGGCAGTGTCTTCGGACAAGGGCACAATCCCATGTAGCTTGGGCAAGGCAAGCAGAGTCAGTCTGGTAATGGTAATTAGGACCACAAGATCAGGAAACAAGTCCAAAATGATGACACATGGTCTGAAGTCAAGTCAGCAATGTCAGGGGCAGAATGACAGGTGGTGACAGCAACCAAGTTCAGCCAATAGTCCAGTGAATGTTAGGCAAATCTATAATGACAAGGCAAGTCTGAAGTCAAGCCAGGAAATCAAGTCAGTGGGTCAGGACCAGTGAGTTTCATGGCCAGGCAAAGCCATGCCTACAACATAGCTCAGGCAAGGGCCTGAACGCTTGCACAAAGCTCAGGCAAGGGCCTGAACGCTTGCACAACTCATCCCCAGTCCTGCATCTGGCCATAGCTCCTCCTTGCTATTGTAAGGTGTAAGGTGGGAAAACAAAATATTATGATCCAGAGGCTGGACTGAGAATCAGTCACATTGTGATGTAAACAAGAAGATAATCTTTGTTTTGAAGGGCTTAAATCTAAAACGTAACACATCCAGGAGGGCAGAGTTAATAAGATAATAAAAATACCATTGTTTTTCATTCCCTATGCACTTTTTAATTTTGATGTTATTTAAATACAAGCAAATGACAACGCTTTCTTTTCAAGGTTTAGGAATGTCTTTTAAACTCTATATAGGCTAATACTTTGTTATATCATGGATGTTATTTCCCATATAAAGCAAATTTTAAGCTCAACATTTATCTGATAGGATTCAATTGTTAAAAGAAATTTATAAATGTAGTTTTCCAACTAATGACTGCTATTTCGCACCTACTGTAGATAACAGACTAAAAGTGATCTACCAAACCGGGGCAGGCTTCTTGCAATTTTAGAATCCAATCTGAAAGACCTGCAGGGTTCAGTGGCTCTGGCAGCTAGCCAAACAGGCAGTGCGAATGGTAAGTACGCAGCTGAAGTCTGATACCACGTTATTTATTCACTAACAGTTTTCAGTGTCTGTAGAGTAGAATCATGGAGACATTCATATCTTCCAGGAGTAAGAGTACAGGACTGGATTTTTATACATATGGAAACAAATTCAGCAAATTGTAGCGTTCGGAATTCTTTTGCTTGAGACATATGTAAAAAAAGTAAGACGTTGAAGGGAATACCTATTTTCACATAAGTGAAAATGGTCATTGACTAACATTCTTTCACTGGAGAGTGATATTTTAGGTTGACTGAGTGCTACTGAAGTATTTTTAAAGAAAATACATTTTGAATGACTGATAACTTAGGAGCATAATAGTTGAATATGCATAAAAATATATTTCTGATCTACACCTGCAATACTAGATTGTCACTGTAATTGGAAAATGTTATCAAAGGTATAAGTTTCAGCAGGCAGGAATTACTTGCTTTTATTCTCTAAGGTGTACAAAGTGTTACGTACCTGCATTGTATGTTATGTTGTATTCCATAACAGTTTATAGAATGGTTTCATTCTTGAATTTAAATATTTTTTAAACAACTTTGGGTAATTACCATAGCTAATATTTAGTATACTGTATTTACTATGAGAACGCAAACACAACTTTTCAATGATAAACACCGTAGCTTAAAATCTTCTATTACAAGACCTTGCAAAACCTTAAATTGAATAATGTATCTGTCACTGTCTATAGAGGAGAGGCTGTGAGATAAAAAGGATTTTAGCCATAAGTCTGGAAGAAAAATTTAAAGATCTGCAGCAAGTGGAGACTTCTGTAGCAGATCAACTGGGCATATGTGGGTCAGAGGGTGAGATCCTATACGTACATTCGTCTATATGTACAGTCCGTAAAAATTCTGGCTTTGGTAGACAGTCCTAGGATGTGTCCTTAAATACCTAATTTTGTACTGAAAATACGTATTATTATCATTTGTGTCTGATTTGGAATATGTTAGATGATTACATTTCTTAGCCAAAGAAGAAACGTGAACAAATACTCTGAACGGATCTATACACTATAAAAGATAATTAGCCGCAAGAGTCTTCTCCCCTATCAAGTTAGGCAAACGAATCAGAAGATTGTAAAATCTTTTTTGACAGATCCCTTAATCTTTTTCTTTTCAATTCAGTACTTAATTAATAGAATTGAAAAATATAGCTAATGATCCAATTACGTATTTAAGTAATTTTAACATTAACCAAATTTACCTTAAAGTTCTCAGTAAGTTTTAAAATATGATTTTGTGATGTTACAGCCAAGTTCCTTGTAGACCTATGTTCTAAAGCACAGAAGGCAGAGCTAATTTTTGTAGACTTTTATGTTTTTTTTGCTGTAGCCATTGCTGCGTTCTGCCCTTATGATTCTACTGAAGCTGCAGAATACTTCTGGGCTTTATTCACCTTCTCTATTCAGCTGCAGCTATTTTGTTTTTACAAGACTCTGAAAAACTGTATTATAGCTCAAGGTGTCATCTAGAATATGTTTTGTATCTAAGTACAGGTCTTAATTTAATAACTATCTGCCATTGTTATGTGGGTAGTGAAATTTCAATATATAAAGTTAATATGAAAATTTAAGAATATAATAAGAAACCATTTTGGTATAAAATTGTTGATAGTGAGACTTTAAATTCTGAGAATATATTTGGAAATTATTTAAACTTTGAAAGATTTTCTAAGAGCAGGAAAAACTAGGGTCAGTAAAGTTTTTTCCTGCTAATTTATGTCAGATTTTCAGGTTTGATTCAACTCCAATGGAACTGGTGGGATATTTCAGAAAAATATACTATATAAAGGAAAGAAATATTAAACTTGCCAGATGAAAATTTTTTTACTACAGGGGCATAGGTACTGTTGCAGTCTGCATTACCTGATTACATACCTGTGAGCTGAAGACTGTCTTCTAAAGGTACTGAACAAATGAGCTGATGAAGGAGCTGCCTGGACAGTTAATATTAATTTATAGTAATTCTTGAAACAGTAGAAAATTTCCAGAAAGTTGTAATAGAGCTGCTGTTGTGCTAGTGTTTTACAAGTCTATATGGGACAATATCAGCCTGACATGGATCTTGGATGGAATAATTTAGCAGGACTATCTAAACAGAAAACTAAGGGAAAGAAACATAACTGACATCAATCATTATTGTTTTATGGAAGACAACATGCAAACCAAGGTAATATTTTTGAGTGGTGTTAAAGTTACCCTATGAATGAATAGCAGTTATAATGTTGGCATAGCTGAGATCTACAAGTCTAAAGTTTTGCAGAAAAGTATTTTTTATTATGAAATTACGTAAATATGGAATTAACTGTCCTGTCAAATGTATTCCAGCTGAATACTTGTCAGCTTTGTGATGTGTTCCTTACCAGTGCAAAATAAAAATGCGTTATTTTCATTTTAATTTTCTATCTCTAAAGGAATTAATTGAAGAAAATCTGACGACTGGTATTATACAGGAAATTGATCTCAGTGCAAAAGTCAGACCTTACAGCAGTTCTTAACACAGGATGTTTCATGAGGAGCTGAGGTGCCCAAGGCAAAGAGAGCAGTCCAGCAGAAGCTGAATAGGTTATATTACCCGTTACAGAGTATCATGTCTTTCTGGTTTTCAACTGTCCAGAAGATTTCTAGGTTTCAGTCTGCACTGTGGTACAGTTTCAAGATGGAATGAAGTGCAATAAAACTCTTGTTATTCAATGGTGCACTCCAACCACTGAACTGTATTATACTTGCCCGCACCAAGGGAGGGTTCAGTGCTCTGGAGCCTGGATGCATGAAGATGCCACTGACATGTCAGTGAAAGGCAATAATTGACATGAAATTTTATTTTTAGTATTTCTTATTTACTGCCTGCAGATAATGCTTCAAACAGGAGTACAGAATCATCGCATTTTAGTTTGAGGATTAAATCAGTTGGCACGTGGTTCATTTCACTAAAACTGTTCTTACAGAAATGTAGATGGATTTGGATGCTTCCAGGTTATAGGTGGCTTTGAAAATTCAAGACTCTATAAATGACATCCAGTGTTCTGGTGATAGCATTCATGCACCACGTGAAAGAACAGAATATAAGGGAGCTGCCTGGTGGTATCTTCCTAGTCATGCACTGCTAAGTGCCAGCGTATTTTTTTCTGATGTGTGACAGTGTCTCTTTCAGGTCTTTCTGCCAGGCATCCATTCTCCTGCAACAGCTCCCAGAACTCTTGACATACCTTGTTATCCTACTGCTGTTTGAGAGACCTATGGAAAAGTGGTCTAGTTCTACATCAGTGGAGAGTCTTGAAACAAAGAGAATTTGTTGCTTCCTCTTCTGGGTAGGACGAGGTTTTGATGTTCCCATTAGTGTGACACAAAGTAGCAGGCCAGACAACCTTACTGAAGTAAGTCTATTACTTCTTTTGAATCAGATTTGAAAATAGTGAATGTAATTTACTTCTAATTATTGCTACAAAGTATTTCTTTTGCGATAGAGAAGAAAATGCAGGCGGTAACAAAGAGAAGAAAGCTTTTTGCTTAATAGCTTGGAATCATACTGGAAAGGTCTGCAACAAGCTCAGGCTCTTGCAGCTAGCCAATTTTGTGGCATGAATGGTTGATACTAAAGAACATACCGGTCTCTAACCATCCTGGATCAGATTAAAGGATCATATAAACCAGTGCCCTCTCTCCATCTCTGTTCCAAAGCAGAGGTGTAGGGAACAGTATGTGATTCTTCCCAAAATGTTCTTCAATTTCAAAATAAGACATATTTGCTATGTTCTGCAGCTAATATCTTGCGATGATTTTTTCTATTGATTTTAAATCTATAGTACTCACAATATGTCAAAGTATTTTATAACTTAATTGTAGGATAGAGGAAGAAGTAGCTTATGTTTATTTTGAGCCTGGAACCACCTTTGTCTGATAACTCCTTGGTCTCGCCCTATTCACTGCTGAAACAGAAGAAAATCTGAAGAGCTTGCAAAAAGTTGAGAATGTGATAACGAGCTATTTAATCACAGCCAGTTTCACTGGTAATTGCAAAGTAAATAGTAAGAGGGTATGAAAGCAAGCATACAGATAGAGGAGTGTGGGTGAGTTAAGGAAAACAGGTGGATTTCCTCTCCTTTCACATGTGCTTGGGCTCCTCCTTCCCCTGCCTCCCCTTCCTCCATGCTCTGCTTCCACACCTCGGGCAGAACGTTCTCCTGATCACTCGCATCTGTTCCTCGCTCTGAAACTTTGCTTCTCGACATTCACCCGCTTGCAAACGCTGGCCACCATACTTTGCTGCCAGTGGTGCCCTGTACTAGCTCCATCCTCTCCTTTGGTAGGTCAGGTCCTCAGGAAGCAGAGAGCAAAGGAAAACAGCAGGTTGTGGGCAACAGCTGTGTTAGAGGCTGATCCACAGTACCCAGTATTTGTGAAGAATAATCTACGCTTTCATCCACAGCGTCGGCTCATTCTTCGCAGTGAGCTATCTTCCTCTGGTAGTGAATATCTTGATATGAAGGTACAGCTTGGAACTTTCAAATAGCAAGGAAAAGTACCACAAATGTAAAAGAATAATCAATGTCTTGTACTGCAAACTATTGACAACAGAAGTCTTGGTTTTTAAATCACTTAAGAGTGAGATTAAATTTTTAGTGTGTATTCATGTCTGCTTTGGCAATCCTAACTGTGTACGTGAAATTAGGCATGGAACCAAGAGTTTGAAATTTCACATAGCAGAGAATCTACAACATAGTACTTTTAAATCTTTTGTGGATAAAAATACTTGGTTTATGTTTTGTGTAACGCAGTGTTAAAGCAAGGTGAGACAGTTCATATAGCTATCGTATGAAGAATAAACAAATACGATATTTCTGGTTATTTTCCATTGACAGAGTATGAGACTTATTTATTTCTCTGTATTTTAGAAGTTATTTCTTACATTGATCTGCACGAAACTCTTCAGTTTACTGTTGATGCTCTTTTTTAAAAAACTGTTCGACACTGATTTAAAATTACTATTTAATCCAATTATTCTCAAGTTATTTTAAATTATGCCCTACAGTGTTTTTTTCTTGCTGTAATTTATCCATTTTAATGAGATGGGGATTAATGTATTTATTATCATTAATGAACATTCACTTGAATTGCTTTGCAGCACTCTGTTCTAGTACTTGTATTCACAGTTGCTTATAAATATTTTATTTCTGCTAGATAACTGCTTTGGCAGCAATTCTGATTTTTCAGAAAGAAAACCAGAATTGCTTGGAAAACAGCCTCTGAACAGTAGAACTTTGCAGAGCACACTCTTTCACCACTTCTACTTGATCAATACCAAGGCTTTAGTAAATAGAAATTTTACTTAAAAAATTTTTTTTTTTCCTATTCACATTCTGTGCTCCTCTGCGAATGAATTTGTATTTGTTATGGAAAAGAAAAAATGGTCATACTGTAGTGCAGCACAATTGTGCAGAAAAGGAAAGACACCAGAATCCCAAAGGAAGCACACATTTATCAGGCTACGTTTCCTCATACACAGGTGCCCAGGACTGTGCTAAGAGGCTGCCTCAGTCTGTGCTCTAGAGTAGTCTTCCATCAACCCAGAGGCAGTTTAAGGCAAGAGGCTCAACATACCGTGGCAAATTTAATTCATGGATGTTACTTAATAAACTATGCGATTACAGAGAATTATTTTCTTTAGCTGACCTGTATTTTTGCTGTTACAGTTTCAATCCAGGATAAGGGACTTTGTTTTATTAAGAACTGCCATGCAGCAATTCTGGTTTAGCTCTGTAGTTACTGGACAGGAATCGGGGAAATGGATGGGTTAAGGATCAGCCAGACTACGGTTACACTCACTGTAATTCTTTCAGAACAGACGCACTGCTGGGATCTTGCATCTGGCTTGTGTGGGACCACTATGCATCTGTTTTGGTATTGACTGCTTCATCAACTTGCAGAATTCAGGTAAGGAGCTGAGGTCAGTATTTATAAGCCAGGAAGGATTCACAACTACTTCTGTTTTCCAGCACTTAAATTTTGCCATACTTGAGCTACGCCATCTCTCTCAGCTAGAGCATCCAATCCTGCTCTAAAGCAAACCATACATTCCGTGACACTTATGGTATCTTGAATCTGATACTGTGGGATGGCAGCTGTTCTCTCTCATTTAAGCAACTGTTCACTTGGAGATATTAAGCAGCTTCCTTCTGGCTGGAAGTGGCTACTAGAAACCCATTTTAAACAAGGATTTAGAAAAAGCTCTCTTCAATGGGCCACTTGAATTCAAAGCCTTCCGGAGCATCCCTCTGTGAAAAAAATCACCTACCAATCCACAAAAGCATTTTGAAACCAGACTTGTTAAGGAAACTGCAGACCATGTAACATGGACAAGTGGACAGAAGCAGGTTAATGCACACATAATGAAAAATTTGCTTAGTTTAGGAGGACTGGTAATGCTGCATAGGGATCAGGGTTACAAAAGATCAGGATCCTGCTACCCGTGTGACATGAATGTGGGTTAGTTCAGAATCCCAGTATTCTGTGCAGTCTGGGAAAGACGGCGAGGCAAAAAGACAGATCTGAAGGGGACTTTGATACAGTCTGAAACAGAAATTTAGGATTACTCTTTCTAGAATATTGAAAAACCAATAGCCCTAAAGGTCAGAAATTATCCTCTCTGTTTAAGGTGCCTTGTCTCCTGTTAAGACAGTTTGCATGGACAAGTAATACGGAATGTGTTTAGAAGAAATTTCTGCATCTTTTCTTATGGAGCTATTGAAAATCCTCAGTATTGTTGGGGGAGTGACTGAAGCACTAGGAAGGGAGGTAAGTACCCACATGTCCAAAATAAAGTCTCATCCACCGTGGCCAGAGTCAAGCTGCAATTCTGCCCACGAGCTGCACATACAGCTGCAGCTCCCACTGGCTTCTCACCTGGTGGTCAGGCTCAATTGACATTCTCTGGCTCCTCTGGCGCCCTTAGCTGGAAAGGCGATACGAGAAAGAGCACTGGTGATGTGAGAACTAATCCAGAGCAGTACTGTGGATTTTGTTACGAAGGGCAGCAGGCTAAATTATCACACGGCTTCTTCCCATCTGTGAGTTTGCTCTCGTTTGCACCAGCCAGCAGAAAATGTCCCTGTTGCCAAATCTGGTAGCCCAAGAGAAGCAAGGCTGCGGCAGCTCCGCGTCTCCAGGCCCAACCCGTAGTGAGCCTAAGCACGTGCTCCCAGTAAGCATGTGCAGGCACACATGAAACATCCACACGGTACACACGCGAACACACATGCACAGCAGCACAGACAGAAAACAGCACTCACAGAAATACGAACAGGACCAACGGCCTCCTCCCCTTTGCCTTCGCCGTGGATCAGAACTGAGGCCCACCCGTGGGAACCGCAGCCCTACGGACAGAGCCTGGCCCTCCCGCCACTGGGCTCGGACACGCCGTCCCTCCCACAGCTGCCCCCTGCATCCTGCCCTCCCCTCCTGCTGCCACCTCTGCCCACCCTGCTCCAGCAGCTGCTGCAGACCTCCCTGCCCACCCACCCCATCCCACCCCACCATAGATGCCCCAGTTACTGGCCCCGGACAATCAAACCTACCTTGTAACTGGCCCTTGGATCCTCTTGTCTCCAGCTGCCTCCCTCACAGAGAGACGGAGACAGGCTCACACAGAGCCCAACCTCTCTGTTGATGCCGCCCTCCCACATCATGGAAACCAGGCTCCTCCTGCCCTCAGATGGAGGTTAAAAGGGCCTTTGAGAACAGATCCCCACAGCTTTGAATCATCGAATGCTTTGGGTTGGAAGGGACCTTTAGAGGTCACCGAGCCCAACCCCCCTGCAGTGAGCAGGGACAGCTTCACCCAGCCCAGGTTGCTCAGAGCCCCGTCCAACCTGGCCTTGAATGTTCCCAGGGCTGGGGCATCCACTACCTCTCTGGGCAACCTGTGCCAGTGTTTCACCACCCTCATGGTAAAAAATTTCTTCCTTCTATCCAGTCTAAATGTACCCTCCCTTAGTTTAAAGCCATTACTCCTTGTCCTGTCACAACAGACCTTGCTAAAAAGATTTTCCCCATCTTTCCTACAGGCCCCTTCAGGGACTGAAAGGCTGCAATAAAGTCTCCCCGCAGCCTTCTCAGGATAACCCAAAGTAGCAACAGTTAAAAACAAAAGATACAGATTCCAGAAATATACTCTGGAAAAGTATTTAATTACCAAGTGTTTTTGATAATCTACCTAGAACATTATACCCTTGGAAAAAAAAAAAAAAAAA
>Ga0065711_1034477_pt1 | contig 23708 bp, 14 predicted proteins | sample Hoacrofraction12_FD_59098 | JGI IMG/M metagenome (GOLD analysis project Ga0065711, IMG submission 59098) | Hoatzin crop microbial communities from Cojedes, Venezuela - Epithelial fraction 12 v2 (version 2) | ecosystem: Host-associated > Birds > Digestive system > Esophagus > Crop | place...
CCATGGCAGTGGGGTTGGAACAAGATGATCTTTAAGGTCCCTTTCAACCCAAACCATTCTATGATTCTATGAAAATCTAGGGATGTGTCTAGTATTACACCACGACCAGTACTCTGCCTGATCTCTCGTGCCTCTGTTAGTTCACAGATGTGTGAGATTCCTTGTTTTTGTTCAGGATTCAGTGGGAATCCTTGAGCAGGTATGGAAGTTAGCATGTGGCTTCACTGGAAACAGTTTTTAGTATAGCAAATAGGGTACAGAATACAGGCATACCAACTCTTCTCCATTGGAAAACCTAGTATATGAACTTATGGTAGCCTCCATTCATGTGTTTCTTTTTCCTCTTGGTATCTTAGAGTAAATGTGAGGTAATTCAGTCCTTACTGGTAGAGAACCTGAAACAGCTAAAAAAAGAATAACCATATCTCTTCAGCTACTGGCACAGCAGAGTATCAAATTACCATAGTCTTTCTGACGTACATCTGAGAAGCTGAGAGCTTTCTGTGGTATTAGTAACGGACTTGAAAGTGAGATTTGTTTATTTACAACCTTGTTCATTAAAACCTTGCTTCAATTAGTTAAGCATCTTTGAAATGGCCACAAGAAAGTTGTATTTCTGACCCAGTCCAGCTCAAACACTTCTGAGGTGTATTCTAGCAGAGTGGGCTGGAATCACTCTTGAGATTTTAAGAGTACTGAAGCTTAGGCTAATAGAAATCTTCTTACCGCTACCTCCACAATCCAGACAGACCTAAACCAGTAAAAATAGCTGCTAATATCCACTTGAAACTCCTCTGGAACTGCAATTTGTCAGCTTTCAGCTTTTTTTATCTTCTAGCTCATATGCAGAAACTGTTTCCAGAAGATGGGAAAGTAAAGCATTGGGTTGGGGAAGGTGTATCACGATATGCTAGTTCAAAATAGCTCAGTCTGTATGCTTGGAAAAGATCCAGAACGGTTTCATTTAACTGTAATGTAACACTAGAAAACATACCTTTGAAAAGTATATTCTAGCTCTAACGATACTGGTATGATGAATGTATACTCAGTACATTTCTGCGGAGAAAGAATAGTCCTCTGTTGTACCAACAGAACTACACTATTTTACTCTAATTGAGTAAGACAAACAATCCCATGAGCTACAATGCCAACAAGCCTCTTTGTAATATAAAAAGTTTTAGGGTACTTAGAATCAAAAAAGTAGGACACTGTTAATTTAATTGCTAGGAGATAAGTTTGATCAAAGCTGAAGAATGTGAACTGCATCCTCGAATATAAGAAGCTTCATTTAGAAAATGGACTTAACAAGCACATTCATTCATTGTTGGAGACTTGTGATTATTAATATTTGATCTAAAGAATGCCTTATATTTAAGACTCTTCCATTATTTACATTTATTGCTATTCCTTTCTGGCTTCACTACTGCTAAGAAATATGTAACCAAGATAATCATATTATCTTCCATCGTGATGCAATCTGCTTAACTGAAAAAGCCATACACAATATTGCAGTGCTGTTACTGGCAGTGGATTTAACTAGACCTGATTCTCCTCAGAGCAGCTCACTCTGCTGACTTCCAAAGAAAGAGTGCTAAAACCTGGGAAGTTAACTCCACTCCAGAGGGCTGAAACTTAAGTTCTACTTACAGCCCCAAAGAGTCAAATGGCCAAGGGAACTAGAGTCCATTTCTGTCTGACACCAGAGTCCATTTCTTGTGATGATACAGCCAGCTAACTGGTCATATGCAGGTGATGCCCACTGAAGATGAACAGTCCATTTCACTATGCATCTCACTCAGCTCATCATTTATTATGTTATTTGGAGTTTTAAAAATTATTTTTATTGTGCAAAGAAGCATCACAATTTAATGGCCACCATTCTATGCATTTTGGCATTTTTAAAGCAGTAATATAATTTAAAATGTTTGGTATCCTGCTTGGATGGTTCAGTCTCATTCAAAACATAGCAAACATAATTGGAGAAATCAAGATTTATAGGGAAGCCTTCCACAGCAACTTCACTGCCTTGTGACTTTTGACTAAAAGGGATTTATTTTTCTTTCTTTTTTAAAGGTACCCCTTTGTGTTTTGGACACAGCTGCTAGAACAATCAGAATAAACTGATACTACAGCCAGAGAAATTCAGTCCAATATCATACAACTCTTCTTTCCCTTAAAATTTGCATATTGTTTAGGATACTGGGTTAGGGGTGAACAAATGCCCTCATCTTAAAGACTGTGACTGAGGACATCCATAGCAACGAGAGCTGATATGTTATTTGATGGGCTCCAGCAATTCCTCTGCTGATTTCTGCTGCTCTTCAGTTTTAACTATGTGCTCACAAGACCTGTAGAGCCCTAGAGCCGTTTCTTTACTGAGCCCTGCAATGTTTTATCCTAGTTACAGCTTCCAAAGCAGAGCAAGTGGGGAAGGTGGGCTCAGAAGAAGTTTGGCAAAGAGAAGTCCATGGGGAGTTGGTGCTCTGAGGTCTACTGTAGATTTTGGAACTTTCTTGGCTTCTGCAATAATAGCCTTCTTAGTGTTCTGCAGGAGAAAGAGTCCAAAAAAGCTCTGTCATCTCATGAGAGGACAAAATAATCCATTATAACTTCAAAAAACATTTTTTGACTGAGAAAGTTTAGTTGTGTAGCTCATATCCATTCAACCAATTCCATCTCCAGCATCTTTTATTGGCATTAATGAGTATTTTTTAATAATTGCAGATAAACAAACAGCCATAAGCTTGATTTTAGTCTATAACTAAAAATTCCAGTCAATTTCATGCCCTGAAGATGGTTCACTTGTATCTTTACTCATGGTTACTGGGGAAATGAATTTCACAAGGCAGAGAAAGAAACAGCATCTTCCGAGAAGCAAGTACCTGTCCAGGATGCACTGGAACTGGAATTACCGATAATCACCTTGCAGCCTCAGAGTGTATCAAACACATAGTGATACAAAGATGATATAGGATAAACCTTATTTTTCAAGTCATATCTTGCTGCTTATACTCAGAAAAAAGTTCCTCGAGAACTAGTCATTTGATCTAATAGAACTGGGAAGCGAGTTCTTTAAATCTCACTGCCTCCGCGCTTCCAATTGAATGAGAACAGGAACAAAACATCCGAATCTTCTCAGAGCGCTGACAGAGTTTTATGTGATGCTATCCAAAACCACTAACACAGACAGAAAGAAGTAGTTACAGAGAAGTAATACAGGGTGCAGTACACTGGAATCACTGGCAGAAATGGAAAGAGAAGGTTGCAAGTAGAAGTATGGAACATGTTCTTTGATCAGGGGACTAAGCTCAGCAGCCTTAACAGCAGCTCATATCATATTGTGAGGAAGTGGGTTTTCCTGAGGTAAGTTCTTAAACCAAGTAGTGCACCTCCTTTGCTCATTCTGTAGATTCCCTATTTATTTTTTTTAAATAAAAGATGTTCTTTTGAATACAATCCAAATCAGCAATAACTTCAATTCTACCAACCAAGAGAAAGAAAAAGATCCACATTGTTCACATCATGTGTATAGGAATAGTGAAGCCTAGAATAATTTTATAACTTCTGTGAATTATTCACTTTCTAAAGGCTGTGTTTACCATAGCTAAGATTCCCAAAATAAGGTATTTTTAAATTTAGTACTCATTGAGAGTGAAGTGTGGCATATCGGCTCAAACTATCAGGTATATTGAGTTATAAAGCATGTTGAGACGGAAAATGAAAACTCGATGCAGACTGACTCTTCTGGAAACTTTTAAGCAAAACATGTTTATTATAAGTGTTAAGAATTATCTGGGGCTAGATTCAAGAATTAAGAACTGCAAGCTAGGTCAAATACTCACTTCAGAAATTAAAATCCTGGTTAGCTACGCTCTCCCCTGAGAGCTGTTTCTCTTGTGCCACTTATTTCAATACCTGACTTCTATTAAATTAGAGTTCTCTTGGCTGGAATTTGTCATCATTAATGTTTTACACAAAATTGTTATAATATGCATAAATTTTTTAACACATCACTGTACTACTTTGGGTTTTTTTGCATTTAAATACAAACCAGAAGAATTTTCATCTAATCTGAACTAATGTCCTCATACAACCAAAGACAGTCTTACATAACTGATGCCGATATGGTCTGGTTTGATTACAATATATGACTCAAAAGAGATTAAAGAGTATGGAATTTCTTACAGAATTTCTCAGGGTTTTTTTTTGTTTTAATTTGTTTTTCTATAGAAACCACATACCTTTAAAGGCAAAAATACACTGTAGGGACATTCTCTGACAGGAAGTAAAATAACATCAGTAAAAAACAGAGTTCCTTAAGTTTCAATCTGATAACTGTAACAGTATGCTCTGTAAGAAGACTGGAACAGATAAATATACATTGTAAAGCTGATTGTACCAGCCTTGAAAATCTTTAATTAAGGTAAAGAAAGTGCAGGGAATAATCTCTAAGGAAATAAAAATAATGAATGAAAGAAGAAACCACTTCTGTGCTGTACATCATTCCACAATAATTAACATTTTTTTATCACTGCATATATTTCTGCAATTAGCTGTCTGAAAACTGGGGTCTCAGTTAATGGATTCTGTTATACTTGTGTAAATCTTGGCTAATTCCATGTGCTTCAGAAAAGCTGCTCTGGTATAGCTGATGGCAGGATCTGGTCATCCATTGGACTGTTTTAATCATTCTAAGCTGCTCATTTATAAGTGTACAGTAACTAATACAAAGTAATACAAGTATTTATATGAAAAATGAGGAAAACTGAACATTTTTTATCTTATTGTGTGCAAAAAAAAAATCATTCAAGCATTGCAATATATAGGTACGTATAATGAGGTGGACGAATAAATTTTGTTTCGGATGTTTGTCCTTAAACCAGCTCATTTCTCTATCAGAACTGACATTTTCTCATTTTATTAAGGTTGACCATACATGGACAATTGGAGCAACTTGCCACCTAACTTGAACTAGGCAACTGAAAAGGTTAAACGTACTACAGTAAAGCAGGAATCAGTAGTTCAAAGGACTGATAAGGTTTTGCCACTCCAGTGTTTCTTTTATACACCACAGACAGAGACAAACATAGAAGACTGCATAACACAGGAACCATACACAGACTGGCAATGGTATTGCCAGCAAAACTGGTCAGAGAATATGCTTGAAAAGGATATGTTTTGTTAAACCCCATCAACACAATAAAATTGACCTTGTCTGCAGTTGACAGAAATAATTGATTTCACATATTGAATTTCAGTAATTTGATCTATTTCTAGTGAGAATGTATCTTTTTCATTATTTGGATGGAAATGCAACTTTGATGTGATTTTTCTGATCTTTCAGAATCTTTAGCTACATTTTTTATAAAGCCTATGATTGTAAATTGGAAAAATCTGCTAGTATTTGTAGTTTTCTTCTCAAACTATGGACTGCTTTAAAAGAGCTCAAGAACATGCAGTTTTAAAAGCAGCTAAGCTGTGTTATTCTGCGATAAAATACCTTTTGAAGCATATGTTGAAGGGTTTTGCCCTTCAAGTATTCTTCTTTTATCTAATTAGCTGGATAAAGAAAACAAACATGAAAACATTAAAAAAAAAAATCCATAAAACCTCTGAGTTCACTGCATAAAAATTACTCTGCTGCCTTTCTTTTTGACAGAAGTACATTGTATTTCGGATTTCTACAATTTGCTTAAAGGGTAGTGCTTCAAGCTATTGCACTCAATGGGGATTAAACCCACCTCTTACAGTTCTAGAGACAGCTTAAGGCTTCTTAGTAGTGCAGATAAAAATAAATGTTACAGTGGCAACCAAGTGGGTTGGAAGCGTGATGGCGAGGTATCCAGCTTCCAGTTAGCATGGGTCTGGAAGACAGTGTGACGAGTGGGCTGAGCTGCGTGGTAAAAAACAGTAAAGGAGCAGACACCAGGGCTTTACGGAGTAGAAATTGGGTCTTGTTTTCTTACCAACTCCTCCGTCTTGCATTACTTCTGCTCTTCTCCAGAGGTTTCCTGTAAAGATGCCTCCTTTTTGGACATCCTATCCAGCAGCAGAATTAATTTAGAACACTGGGGTTTACCACAGAAGTGATTTTAGGGCCACATTCAATAATCATCACGTATAATTATAAAGCTGTTCTTTAACATCTTGTTACACAAGTACCTTATCATGACATACGTTTTTGTTATGTAAGACACATCCAGTTACACATAACCACTTTCTGAAATAATATTATTCCATTTTAAAACGGAAAACAGTTGCTCATGTTTATTTCAGAAATATATATTATAGACATCAAAAACCACAGAGATATCAAACTGAAAATCTGAATGAGAATTTTCTTTTGAATGATAGCTTGCATATTATATTAAAAAAGACAAAAAAATTCTCCTGAGGATTGTTTAGAAAATAAACAGAACAAAAAAATAAACACAAATAATGATTCCTTCACAGGAGTATCAGGTTACAAAGTATTACAGCTGGCATGAAGCCATACATTTATGGACTGTTAATGTAATTTGGTTCTGACCATAAATAACAGGGGTTGACTTATTACTTTAAAACTGCTAAAGCAACAGAAATCTTCAAAATTCAGAAATAACCTCAAATGAGTTCCTGACATTCTTACTGAAGTAAGCATTACAGGCCATTTTATGATTGTACTTCACTGGAGCCAGTACCTGCCTATATATTGATTTTCATAAGCAGCTGTGGTGTTTCAGAAGATACGTTGTATGGAGCTTCTAAATATGGAAGCACACAAAATTAGGACCAGTTATTTGGTTGTTCTGTGGGACATTAAGCTTATCATTGACAAAATGTGTATGATTGCTGCTGTGTTTTTTTAACTTTTTTTTTTTTTTTTTATGGAAGACAGGCACAAGAAAAAAATTGTTCCTTTATCTGAGATCAGTTCTAGTAAGACCTATGAAAATCTCTTAAAAACCCAGATTAAATTTGCATACCTCATTCCTGTCGGTGAACTCTAGCCTATGGTCAGGGTGGGCCCATCAGAGACGAAACTTTTCCAGCACTACTTGCAGCGGGAAGCGGCTGGTCTGTTAAAGAGTATGAAGGTCACTTCTCATAAAGGTCAAAGGAGAGGTCCAGCTGTAAGAAGTTCAGCATTTTATTTTTCTCATTTTTCAACAGTTCAGAAACAGTTTTATTTAACAGTTTTAACTCTGTGATATCCAAAACTTTCAGACTTCCAAACCTCAGACACCAGGATGGCAAGCTCAGGTATGCAGCATGCCGGGCAGCTCCCTCGGTAGAAGCGTCTGATATGGCTAATATACAATGCTGTATACATTCATGGAGCACCGTAATGAAATGTTTTTTCCTTTCTGTACAGGAAGAAGGAACAAACAAATTGTGATCCGTCTTCCTAAAGCACACTCTGAAGGAGCTAGCAGATTTTTGTTGTTCTCCTCAATGAGGAAATGGTCCTTTGACTGACACAGTGCATTAAAAATTAAGTCTGTTAATTTGAGACCTTATGCTTAAGATAAAACTGGGATTCAAAACATGGCTCTTGGTACGCTTGCTGAATATCATGCTGACATCTGTTCCCTTTGTCAAAATCTGTTGTACTTGGTCTTTCAGTGATAAAACTTCATGAATTATCTCTAAGTCTCAGTTTCACATGTAGAGAAAAAAAATCCACACAAAACCCCCCAAACCCCACCGCTCTTCATTCCACAGGAATTCAAATATTAATCTGTCAAAGGACAGAAGTTATTTGCTCAGTGTTAAATATGTTCACAAAATGCATATATGAGCATTTTTCTAGGCCAAATACTGTATTTTTTATTTCCTTTTTTTCTAATATGTTCTAAATCAGCTTTTTCCAGCAACAAGCAAAAATGAACGGAGTAGTCTCTCTAAGCCAGGTTATGTTTGTGATGTTTAGGGAAGCTTATATCATCCCTTGGGCAGAAGCAATGTTTTGTGGGTACAAGACCCTTCTTAATGCAAGTTGACACGTAGGATCTCAGTCCTTGGAGGTCTTCACAACTCTCAGGGACAAGACCGCAAGCAACTTGTGCTAGCTTTGGAGGTGGTTCTGTTTGGAACAGGAAGTTGGACTAGCGAGACCCTCCTGAGGTCCTTGCCAACACTATTTTTTTTAGGATTCTGCAATTATTTTTTAATAGTTTTATAAATTTGAACAGTATTCCTGCCCACTACTTGTGAGGAATCTTAGGGTTTTTTTCCAAGCCCTCTTTTTACAGGTCTGCTGGCATTTATAGTCTGAACAGTCATTTGACAAAAGTCAGCCACCTTTATTGGTGCTGGGGATACAAAGCATAAGCTGATTTACACCAGATGATGATTTGACGTTTGTTTTTTGATACAAAAGTCTTCGTTCGTGTTTGGGACTTGATCCTTGAGTTAAAGAGCATGCTGTTTTATTTATACATTGTGACAGCACAGCCACTATGTCAGTCAGAAGGACTGCATGCAATACACATACGCATTCCACACTCCTGAACAGTTTTTAAGTACACAACTGACAATGACATTAATCTTAACTTCACCAAATCTATCATTTCACTCAAGCTTCTGTAGTATCTACGGAAAATTAAATCAGACTGAAATATGAAGCACAAGGCATTAATACTGAGGAAGTTTTCTACATTCTATAATATAACCTTTCTGCTCAAACTCAGTTAATTTTATAATAATTTTTCTAATACATCTCAAAAAAGAAAAAAGCTTGTGAGCAAACTGGGAATTTTTACTGTTCTTAAAACTGGGTTCAATTTTAAGCCTATAGGCTTGTTAAAATTGATGGCACAACATTCTTTCATCTTGAAGCATCCTTAATTAGTCAGAAGAAATGGAGATTGAATGTATTCTGCATAAGTAATGCAAATAGAGGACAAATTTGGGAGTATATTAATACTACAATTAAATTTTCTGAATAAATCATGTCAATTTATCTTTAATTGTTTTGAAAAGAAATATGAGAGTATGTGGAAATTTTCTGCTCTCAGTTTCGATAGTTTACTTTTTACCATATCAGCTCTTAATTTATCCTGAAGCTGCTGAGTGGAATCAGGAGGTATGTAAAAATCAAAATACAAAATTTAAACAATACTTCACCACAAAAAAAGTAAGATGAAAAAGAATGAAAACTGTATAGTTACTTCTAGACTGTGGCTTGAGTTAATTTTCTTCACATGATTTTGAAAAGCAAATCAAATCCATACTGTATTGGAATTACAGTAATCTGAAAAAGGATTGAATTCTGGAAGAAAAAAGGACTCTGGCTAAATCCATATACAGTGTGGCAGTGGCTTTGCTACTGCCCACTGACCTTATCTATGACGGCATGGCAAGGAACAGAGGTTCAATCAGTCTTCCACATCCTGGAGGTGTAATAACAGTGGAATCTTGTTCTGCATTTGATGCTGTGTTGTAAGGCTATACTAAAAAGAATCTCATTATAGTTGAATGTATTTAGAGGTAAAAACCTTTTTCTCTTACTCAGAATTATGAATACTATTACTAAAACTGAGGTAACATTCAAAGGCAATCTAACAAAACCAATGACTTTCTGAGTGTGAGGGTTTTTTGTCATAGTGGCACACAAATATTTGATCAGATCTTTTTTTGAAAGATGGGTTTTTAAGTTTTTAGATCATCATTAGCTATGCCAAGTAAACTCATAAACCATAACTAGAAATTATGCTATCTGCATATGCTACGTACGCTGCAGCATGACTACTTAGGCAATAGTTTCGCGATAAGAATGTCTGAAAATCAAACTTACAGATGAAGAGCTCTTATAACTCACTGATTTCCAGGATAAAAGGTGAAAATTTTATACCTCGCTGATAAATCCACCACTTACTATTTTGGAGGTCAAAGGCTCCATATGGTCTTACACATCACTTGCAAAAACATCAGATCTTAATGTTGTTATCATGACAAAACTGCATATTCTCTGTCCTGTACCTCAGACCACTATCACATATGGGCTGGTTCAGAGGGGAAACAATGAATTATTTATCTGGCATATTTTCTAAACTGTCATGTGTGTCTGAAGCCGTTGGAAAGTCTGAAATGGCATAAGTAGCTCTGCAGGAGACGGATTGGTAGGCAGAATGTAAGTGAAGCTGCCCAAATTACACGATGAATTTAATTTATCACTAGCTACAGATTTATTGCATGGTTTTCACCAGAACTGGAAGAAAATCAGGATGGGAACTAGATAGTGTGAATCATTATCTAGTCAAGAAAAGGCACATTCAAAGCCTCTCCTTCAATCCTGGTCTCCTGATCAAAGTGTGGAGCACAGAAGAACTGAAATTCTAACTGAGTATCTGGGTTTCCTTCCTAAGTAAAAAGGAAAAAACAACAAACAACCCACAAAAAACCGAAGAAATGGAGGAATGAATTTAGAAAAACAATGTATCTTCTCCTCAAGAGAAGTAACACAGTAAGGAGCAGCACAGCTGAGACTCACACCTGCATCCTGAACTTCAGAAAGGGTTCACCAGCTCCCAGTTAGACACAGGCTGAGGAAATCTCACAGGGCCAGATTTCAGTAGCTCCAGCAAGGAGGTAATAAGCAGTCAAGGCTAGAAATTAATAACTCATTGTTGCTAAAGACAATAAAGGATATTGTGATACAGTACTTTGAGGATAACGGATTCGTTAGTATGTGGTTTTAATTCTATTTGTCTTTGAATGACATCTTGTTAAGGTAGTTGAAATAGTGCATGATCAAACACCACTTGTTCTTCCAGTTTCAGCTTCTGAGGAAGAACAGGTCATATTAATATCAGTTGTGTTTTAGTACTTGGAAAAAAAAAATTGTCATGGAAGTTAACTGAGTGTTAATATTGTGGGAAACTTCTTTCACAGCTATGTTACATTTTAAGAAAAAATATTGCATAGTCCATCACTGAGGAAATAGATGTCATAAAAGCTATAAGCAGAGCAAATCAAATGTGTGAAATATTGTATGCAAGCGTATGTGTTGGCGTTTTATGGACCGCAGATGGAAATTTTTATCAGATTTGTCCAATGTGTTTAAACAATATAGTAGGTTGCTATGACACTTATTGAACCAAAAGGATATTTACATAAAGTCTTATTACAAAGGCTAAAAATCCACTGCATTATAAATGCAGCTTTCACATGAAAGTCTGCAGAACACGTAGAGAGGCAAGAGAAGGTTTCTCTGTAGATAATTACTGAAGGCATTACTTAGTATTCCCTTTTTTTCCTTCAGAATGTGCTAAGTTTACTGCAGGAAATCCTTTGCTTTACCCAGCTGGGGAATGTCAATAGTCATCCTCCAAACCTTTTTACTGGAAATGCTACATGAACTTTATTCATTTTACAGATTAGAAGAGCAAATTAGTTTTATGCAAGACACACAAAGTATTTCCATCCATTTTTGATGAGGCCTTTTACCCTTCAGGTTTCAAGCTGCTCTTTCTGACTTCTTGAACTTGCAAAATAGGGCATATATTGACACGGTTCCATGAACAAGAGAATGCCAGTTTGGGTTCAAGATCAGATTTAACAAAAAAGGTAAAAAAAAAAAAATCCTAAATAGACCTATGAGTAAATTACGCTGCTTCGATGAAAAGGAGTTGGGGTTTCTTTATGAATCTTTTGTCTATACCTGGGAAAACAGAGTCTTCATGATAAGAGATTCCGACTTGTTGCCCTGGACTCCAGTTTTTTTGGTAAGTGAGCCAGAAATTACTCAGGCTTAAGGAGTTGAATACTTTGGGTGATTTTATGGTATAATATTAAGCTGGATGTGTATAGAATGAAAAAGTTGAGGCTTCCCACCTAAAAACTTATCTGCCTTTCTTTTATGTCTTTACTGCTATAAAAGAGCAGTAAACTACAAATTTCACACTACAGTGGACAATGTTTGTTTAAATGCTGCAAGAGCTACAGAGACAGAAAGCAACAATTGAAAAGTTTCTTGAAAGTCTGTAATGTCAGGGGGCTCTTCTCATAGATTGTAAACACTTCACAAATATTATAGAGCTAATTTAATTAATGTAGGTGACTAAGGTCTTCTAAAGAAAATAAGCCACATAGAGTGATGGTTTGTAATTTTTATTGCTCTGAAGTGCCTAAGAGTCTAAGTTTCCCATAATCAGCTTCACTTGTATACAAAGAACCATGTCCAAGAAGAACTACTTGAATATAGTATTAAGAAGCAAAGGAATGAATGGCACTCCTGTTTGAAAAATACAGCTATAGTTCCTTGCCTTTCTGCTGACACGTAATTATTTTCTAGTGGTGAAGCAGGAGCAGATCAAGTTTCATCTTCTTTGCGTACTGAAAATACTGTGAACTTTCTGCGAAGCTCTGAAAAATTAATTTTCTGATTTTATATGAAAGGTCAAAGTTCTTTTAACTACTTCTAGTACTGTAACATCTCTGTAAAGAATCTTTTCACATGTATTTGAAAATGAGAATTCCCATGGAGTACTGGCAAATTAACAGACAGAAATATTTTGCTACAAGTTAAGACTTAAGAAATTGTCTGGAGAGCGAATTAGAGAGCAAAAAAATACAAAGCCTGCAGCTTTGACGTAACGATCTGAACTAAAATACAACTTGACTCAGCATTACAGAGAGACACCAGGACCTGGAACGAGGTGGGATGAACTCCACCCTAGCAGGTCCTTTACTCAAATTTTCCAATTTCACAAAAGCTATTGCAGGTGATTATTGCTGCTCTGAAATGCCTAGCAGGCCTTATCTAGCATCTTGGGACTGTAAAATAAATGGGGTTGTCAGGGACCTTAAGAGGATCTCGCCAGTCCAACCTCCTGTTCCAAACAGGGCCATCTCCAAAGCTAGCACAGGTCACTTGGGACCTTGTCCCCTAGAGCCGTGAGCACCTCCAAGGACTGAGATCCCACAGCCTCCTGTGCCAGTGCTGAGCCACCCTCATGGTGAAAATCGTCACCTTCCTTGCTGCCGCCTCGTTGCCTCACTCCCCTTTGCTGGGCACCTCTCAAAAGGGTCTGGCCCCATCTCCCCTGTAACGTCCATCGGGGGTTGAAGACAGCACATTTTGCCACACCTCCTGCCCCACAGCCTTCTCCCCCTCAGGCTTCACAAATGCAGGTCCGTTAGGTTCTCCTTGTACTTCACATGTTCCAGCTATGGCACATTTTGTTGACCCTCTGCTGGACTCTCGCCAGTCTCTCATGGTCCCTCACGTACAACAGGTCATACAGTGCCACGCCAGCCTCACCAGTGCCTCACGCAGTGTCACTGAGCTCTGCTCTGGGAATCCTAGGCACTTCTGATAATTTCATTTGGAGAGAACACTTACGATTCCTAGCAACATCCCTGATTTCTTTCCTTTTATAGACTGGAAAAGATTGTAAGCTAATAAGAATTCTGCTAACATATTATTTGCTAATAATTATCTGGGTTTATTAATAGAAAGGCATTATCCTCCAAGCTTTTCTCACCAACTAAATCAATCATTTAAATTTTGTTTTCTACCTATCTGCTTCTATTGACCTTACCATTATAGAACCCGGGCGCCTCAAATTTATGTCTCTTTTGAAAGGCATTGATAAAGAATACAATCTGCAGGATTTTAGGGGCTGTATATAAACACAACAGACCGAAAATGTGGAAAAAATGACTAACAATTAATGACAAAGATAAGCAATAGAAGGAGCAGAGAAAACTAACAGGTGTAATGATCAAGGGCTACTAAGGAACAGATTTTTTTTTCCCCAAGTTATTTTTACCCCCTTGCCTTTTGACCTGTAAGCTAATATAAAATTAAGGATACAGGCATTTTCACCACTTCTGTAGAGAAAGAGGGATATGGCAGATTACCAGAAGACAGAAACAATGAAGAAGAGCTATTGAGGAAGAAAATAGGACTCCTAATGTTGAGGACAGAGAACTTCTAACTTTGCTAGCAAGAACGTAAATTTAAGACTTTTATCTACTCTGTTAAGCAGTACAATGACAAAGCAAACAAACTGATGCAACTCTTCAGGCTTCATAGTTTCCATGCTACTTTCACGGGCTAAAATTCATTGGCTAACAACCAAAATCTTTAAATAGACTAATAAATACAATATATTGTAAAAACAGAAAGAACTGAATATAAAAGAGGGAAGAAGACACATATTGACTATAAGAAAAAAAAAAAAACATTTTCAAGATGATTCAGGTTTCCCTGAATGAGAGATGAACAGACATTAAAAAAAAAAAGCAGTAGGCAACAGCAAATGTGTTCTATGAAATGCTATCATGAAACCCATGACTGTAGCAGCCACATATTGTGGGAGGCTGGGAAATTGTATTTGCAATTCTAAAATGCATATGAAGCAATATACAAGGTTTTTCTTTCCACCATGTTAGGAACTGTGAAATGAAATGAGGGCAAAGTAACCATAATTTTAAAAAGATTGAAATAAAATAAAAACTGAATAAATAGGAGAAAAAAATGCTACAGGAAGAAAGATGACGTTCACTTATAAAATGCATTTAACAGTAACAAAGCAAGCTAAAATGCTCATGATATGCACAGAGAGGAGAAAAAAGGAAAAAAAAATCTAAAAGTACATTTGTTGTTTGATGGATAAAAAAATCCACTTCTGCAAATACAAAGACGTTTGCTGCCTTAGATTACTAGGTGGAAGGAAATAAATTTTTTTACAGAGATTTAAAGTTGACAACGATCAACATTTGGAAAACTTCCTGAGAAGGAACCACAGGTTTGTAATGCAAGTAGATTTTGGCTAACTGTTCCTGGAAATTATTACAAACACCTTCTGCTACTTCTTTTCTCTCCGTATCAATGAGTTTATCCAAAATCAAAGACTCCTGTGAGACCTTCAAAAGATCACTAGTCATGGCCTGAGACATTCATTATACTACGGAGCCCTATTAGAAGCATTATATGTACATTTGAACACGGCCATAAAAAAAACCAAGTGTGTGCACACAGGTGTACAAGTTGTATTTTTTACATATGCATAAAATTGAACTATGCTATATATGCAAAACCTGCTAGTCAGCCACCATGTTGTACTGGTGCCTGGGGTTATATGTCCCCAGGTGTAAGACTTTCCATTGTCCTTTGTTGAACTTCATGAGGTTCCTCTCTGTACAGTTCTCCAGCCTGTCAAGGTCCCTCTGAATGGCAGCACAACTACCTGGTGTATCAGTCCTTCCTCCCAGCCTTGCATCCTCCGTGAACTTGCTGGGGGTGCACTCTAACACAGTGGCCAGAGCATTAACGAAGATGCTGAATGGTACTGGCCCCATTATTGATCCCTGGGGTACACCACTAGTGTCTGGCCTCCAACTTGACTTTGTGCTACTCATCACAACTTTCGGGACCTGATCATTTAGGCAGTTTTCAAGCCAACTCACTGTCCTCTTAACTAATAGTACTTTATCACCACGTCTACGATGATGTTACGGGAGACAGTGTCACAGGCTTGACGAAAGTTGCAGTAAACAACATCCACTGCTTTCCCCTCATCAACCAACCTAGTCACCTCATTGCAAAAGTAAAGCAGTCAAGTCAAGCATGATTTCCCCTTTGTAAATCCATGGTGACTATTCCCCATCACCTTTTTGTCCTTCATGTGTTTGGAAATAACTTCCAGGAGGATTTTCTCCATCCCTTTCCCAGGGAGTGAGGTGAGGGTGGCTGGCCTGTAGTTCCCCAGATCTTTCTTATTGACATTCTTGAAGACTGGAGTGATATTTGCTCTCCTCCAGTCTTCATGAACCTGTCCCAGTCACAATTAAATTTGAAACAATTAAAGAGCATTTTTGCTATGAATTTTTATTATAAAGTTTTAATTTTTTTCTCGTTTCTTTTTCTGTTACTGCGAGCCAGCACTAAAATACAATTTTGCCTGGGTTTGACACGGTGATGTAGAACAAAGGAGAACAGAGAATCTGCCAGGCACCAATTGAATTTACAGGTTAGAGCGCAGATAAGCCTGTCTACTCAAAATGAAATGTACAGATTACATTTCAATGCTTCACTGCATCTGTAGATAAGATGGTTCATTTAGCTTTTCCCTATCCCATGTTAATGTCCATTTTTCAGCTTCACTAAAGGCCAGTCCAACCATAATGTAACATTTTTGAAACAGACTGGCTGGATTATTTTGAGTTACTACTATCCAAAATGGTGTAAATCCAGAGACTTGAAGTATTAATGTCCATGCTTCAAGAAAGTCTTCTACAGCTTCTGGAAAGAACTGTAAGTAGTTTAATAACTTGGGGATCAGTATTTCTTCCATTCCATTCCAGTTTTCTTTCATTTAGTTTTGATTTTCCTTCCTTTTAATTTTCATACAATTTTTTACCTTCCACACACATTAAAACACAACTTCATCTCTTAACAGAATAATAGCTTGGAAATAGCTATATATAGTTCCTTTATATCTTTTTGAGAAAAAAAGAAAAATGGGACAGAAGTCATGATATCATATTGTTTATTTTCAAAGTCTTGCGTATAAACTTAATATTGTGAAACTTCATGAAAAAATCTGAGAACAGTTCACATATATTTACTGTTCAGCAACCATACATTCGTTAACTTAGATGATTCTTATCAATCTGTTTAAAAATTGAAGTATCTGAAAACTAAAATGAACAGAGATGCACACTTAGTAATAAAACTAGTACTTCCTTAAATTTCAGTCCTAGTGTCAGGATAGCTATCCAAAACACTTTAAACATGTTCAGATAAAGTAACCATGAGAAAATGTAGATATGACGTCTTCATATAGCAAGTTTCAAGTCAAAATTACTCTCTTCTTGAGAAAAGCTACCAAAGATCTACATATTTCAAAATATAGAATTAGAAAGGAGAAATTTCCAAAAAAGGGGAAGAAAAACTAGCACAGCAACTACGAGACAGACTAAGACATAAAAATAAGTAAACAACAGGCAACATTTCTGTAACACAAGAAAGCCAAGTAGGTTTAAGTCAAGCTTAGTGATTTTTCTAGTGAAATACAAAATATGTTTCCTAGAAATAAAAAAAAAAAATCCAAACCCAAAACCTGATCGAAGACCTTTTTATAAACAGATGTTAAGCTATGTCCTTGAATTCTAGTCTTCATTTGAAAATGGGTTACTTGAATAGCTGCTTTAGCATTCACAGAGTTTTCTGCATAGAGTCAGTCACCACACTTCTCACCTGACTCCACAAACATATCAAAACCACTGTGAACTACAACAGAAAAGTAATGGTTGGCTCTTACTGCAGACAAGGGATCTTTATGGAGAAATAAAAAGGGGCCACAGGACAATTCGGAAGAGCTTGTTTCTTTTCCTTTGCTTCACAATTCAGCTAGGAAAGCAATCAGCTAAGGAGAGACCAGCATAACATCATACGCTGTTGAACTTAACTGAAATATCTGTACCTTTACTCCGTTAATAGGACTCATTCTTAAAACTTTTTATTTGATTAAATACATGTTTTGACAGTCATTGCCATATTAGGTCCATGGATACAAAATCTGTTCCTGAACCGTTCTTTTGCTAACTTGACCTTTTCAAATACGGAACATTTTGGATATGCTTTCGTTTATAGTTGTGGCTACACCACAGTGTGATATTTCAATTGAATATGACAGTTTTACTATGTCTCCTGCTGTCTAGGAGTAGAGTTTATGGACACAGTACAATAACTAACAAAAACTGTATAATAAAACAAAAACTAAACTGGGCAACTTTGTCATTGAGATGTACTAAATTGCATAATGACAGATACTTTAGAAGACGAAATTGAATGTATTAAGAAGTTCTGTATTACATATTTCTAGTGCTGTTATATTAATTTTTTTTATCATCCTATACATATTTATAGTTAGTGTATCTTCAAGCACTTGCTGTTGCCACAAGTTGCGGGCTATTACAGACATAATACGAAATTCAACAAAAGTCAGCACTACTGATTTCAGCAGCCATGAGGAAAAGGAAACATCCCTTAAATGGAGCATTTTTAGATCCCATTTTTTGTCTCTTATTCTAACCATTTCCAATGCATGCTACAGGTAGCATCTATATAGGTGTCACAGGTGATAAAAGGGCATTCTTTACTAGCAGGCCAGAACTCGAGCAAAAAGGATTGACATGGCTCATGTAATCTTACATCGAGTTTATAATCTGTATGATAGTATGTATTCACGAGGTAGCATGATGGCAGTCAGAGAACTGAAATAGCTTTGTTCACCGACTCCTCATTGCTCTCAAATTCTCTATGCTGCTTATAATGTCTGCTAAAGAGCAAGGCTATCTGAATTAAGACAGTTTGTTGTAGAAAACACGGACTCCCAAAGAGCGTTGTTTTCATGAAGGTCTCCCTAATTCTGAACTTACTTACATAGACAGATGGTACTTGCTCAGTCTTCACAGTCACCAAGTAAATAACTTCAAATTTTTGAACCACTGCTAAAAGGTTCTCCTCTGTTACAGGAACAATCACAGAAAATTTATCAGTTGTCTGTGTAGATTGAAATCCAGATGACATCTACAAAAAGCAAATTTAGGTCTCAGAAAAGTTAATATCTGTGATGTATACTCCTAAGACCTTTACACAATTTTCCAAAACTAATCCCTCTGAATGAAAGCAAAACATGTAATAAAATATTTACAATACTAATTTTAAAAATAAGTAAAAATGATGAAAACCACATAAGCTGCTATATTCATAATAGTGAGCAAGAAATACTTTTATAATGTTAACTTTATTTTAACATAGATGATCATTTGCTTTAAAATTATTTGAGAATTAAATCACAATAATCTGTAGCTGTTAGTTGTTAGCAAATGCCTTTTTATTAGAGAACGAGAGATACTTTTTAAAATAATGGGTAAGAACACAGAACAAAAGTCCTGAGTCTTCTAAATAGCTAGCTAGGTGTTTCTATTATATGCTTTATATATTTCTCTACAGATAGCTCAACAGCAACTGCCCAGTAGAAGATTAAATGGAATATCTGAGACACATTTGATGAGACAATTCATAAAACTGGAAATGGAAAGTGCTCAGCTCAGCCATTGCTACACCAAATCCGTAATTACACATTATGGTAAACATTTAGTGTTTTCCCCAATCTGAGCATATTTCCTTATCTGATGTTTTTTAGATTTTTCGTTTAAATCAGTTTATTCTATGGGCAGCACATTATCCTTCACCAAATATAAGAAATAAAAGTAAATTATTTGAACAAAGTGGATTGTCACTAATTTTCAATTAAATCAAGAATAGTCATTTTAGTTCTTCTTGCTAAAGAGACTCCCAATTCTTTGTTGATAGCAGGTTATTAGGCCAATATTCTTGTATTGTTATTACTCTACCATTTCTTTTTGGCAGATAAACTTTAATCAGTTAAACAGCCAAATTCCTCGGGATAAATACGCCTTTGAAATAGAGTGAGGAAATTAGGGAATGCCTGATGTCTGTGCAACAACTGTGTGCTCATGGATCTCAGGATATATCCTCCTGTATCTAAGTAGTTTGCATTGGCAGGAAAAGCAATATCAAAGAATAAAAAGTAGATGCAGAATTAATAGAATTGAAAAAAATCTACTTGCTTATATAATTCTTTCCTTGAACAGTACCTTTTTCCCTTTAAACAGCAAGTATCTCCAAAAACTAACATAAGACATACAAGGAAAGGTTAAAATCAGCAAGACAGAGTGCTGTGAGGGGAATCAGGCACTAGATTAAACTAAAAACTAAAAACTAAAATGGCCACACATTTCACGTAAGTATGAGATAACATGTAATCGAGCAAGGCCTGAATGTCATGGAAAACCCAAGATCAATAGAAATCAGCATAATAACATTTGATAATGTTCAGCAAAAAACTTATTTAAATGCTTACTCTATTTAAATTTCAGATGCATTTGTTCAGAATAAAAGCTCATTTCTGCATCAAAATTCCTAGGCTCTAGTTGTAGCAAACTGGAGAAATCTGCAGTTTTTTATTCGGAGTAACACCTTGCTACTGTGACAAACATACGCTGTGTCCTGGGATAGGCACATTGAAATTTCATCATCAAGAAGCAGCTCTTGAAAATGCTACTTCTCCCTAAGAAATTTTTGTGAAGTGAAACAGAGTCATATTTGCAATCCCTTAGTGACAAATTCTAGCCATTTGCTATATGTATGCTACACTATTCATTTCCACCCTATAGCACCTGATACAGGTTGTTATTAGTCACATCTCTGGCCTTCAGGGCTTATGTTAAAATTGATTACGGCAAGCAATTTCAATTAAGCGAATGAAGAACAGGTAACCGGCATAATTCTGTCCCCAAACAATGGATCTTGCATAGCATAATGGTGTATCACAACTTTACTTTTAACTTGGAAAGCCTTTCTTTGCAATTCTGGTTGGAATCTAGATCGGGTATCTACTGACATTAGCAGATTTATCTAAGCATTCATAAGTAAACCAGAATTACAAATACGACAGTATAATCTGAAATTTCCAGTGTTCCCAAAAAGGACTAAAGAACTGTTTCTTCAAGCACAGAGCATGACTCTATCCCAATAAACTAATTCTTAGCTAGCTTAGATAAACCCTATGAAACAGCACTTCTTGAAGCAGCTACGCTTTTCTGTAGATACCCTGAATGCAGACTTTTCCTAAACAGACCAAACACAAATCCTGGGCTGACAGTGATGAATTCACAAATTATTATTTTACAGAAATTTCATCACAACCTTTCATCAGTTACCTTTGAAATTTTTCACCTACTTATCTATCAACTTGATCAAAATCACACGCTGCAGCTCCGACAGTCATATTAACTGGTTAATTGCTTCAGGAAACACCAGTCAAAAAACTAAGACTAAATTTTATGCATCTGTTTCAATAGTTTGCATGCAGTTTGCAAAAGAGTGCAATTGTTCTATGAAAATTTTACGGAATACAATGTTACACATACATGCATACAGAAATCCTTGTGAGAATGAAATTTAAGTATCTTGAACTTTAGAGTGAAAATCACTGTTCTATGAACGATGAAAATGTCAATGGGTATATAAGGTGAGAAACAGTTATGCTCTTCCTGTTTAAGACAATTTCACCTCTCTAGTCCTAGTCTTTCCCACTTTAGTGTCTAGAAAGTGTATTCTTGCTGTCTGCTGCATTCAAATATGCAATCATAATTCCTGACCAAAGGCAAAACAGAATCCACTGTTTCTAAACCAGTGAACATTTCAGCAACTATAGTAAGAAAAAGTTATTCACATAAGTATTAACAAAGAGTAGCTGAAAGGCTGAGATTGGTGCAAATAATTTAATCTAAGAAATAATTCATTACTTGAGGGGACAAATGTAAAAGCAACATGCTGTAAAATGCTCACACTTGTATGACTGCCATGTTAATCACGTGTTCTGTTTTTACAGGCCTGTCAGTGAATAATCAGGACTGAGGATTTTACTCAAGTCTAAAACACTCCACCCTGCAGGCTGGAAGCTGCCAAGATGGAGGGTGCTGCCCTTCGGAGGGGAAGTTCATAACCTTGCAGGAAATGAGATTTTTCATTACGTTCATTGAGGTGTAATGACATTAAAACAAATTTAATACATTCATTTCAATTATACAGTAATTTTATATAAGATACAGTGTCGTTACACCATGGAAGCGTTGGTTTTTTTTTTTTGTAAGTAACTCCAGCTCACAGAATTGGAATGATATTTATATGACAGATGCCTTTATTATTTTGCATTTGATATTTTAATTTTTTTAAATAGCTATTAGAATCCAGGTTACATTACCAAGATTATAATTGTACTTTATTTATTCCCAGTAATATAATTGCTTTCTGGTCAAAAAGTGTAATTGCAGTGTAACTACTCTGGAATTTCTACTTGCACATTACTGAGCTGAAGGGAATGTTTTCACTGCTTACAGAATTTTGTCTGGCAACAATAAGAAGCAAAAGAAGAAAAGTAATTTAAAACATTAAATATAAGAGATTATCTCTACCTCCTTGTGCTTTACTTATTCTCAAGTAATGGGAAAAGCAAGAATGAATGCAGTTTTATCTGAAGTGTGAATGGGCTGTTGGAATTAGTGTAATGTAAGAGCAGGAAGATTTAAAAGGGGGGAGGGGAGGGGAGGGGAGGGGAGGAGAAATGCTGTAAACAGCAGCATCTATCCTGGAACGGAATAGAAAAATATTTACCAGAACAATTAAATTGTTGTGTATCCATTAATTCCGTTTCTTGACACAAAAAATAGATTGATGGTACAGATATACTGAATGAAGAAACTATTGGCTTACCATGGCATCCTATGATATTAAAAAGGTCACCTGACTTCGGCTGTCCATTGAGCAAAAAGCTTTATCAGAAGTGGCATATGAGAGAATTATGTCACCAAAATCACAGCTGGTCTACTTTGATAAAAAGCCCAAACTGAGCTCAGGTTACTGTTTACAACTGGGCCAAACAAAAGTAGCTGAAGTGGAAACCTAGTACAGTTTAACCTGCTTGGTTTAGATCCATAACAAGACGTCCCTGGAACTGCAGTGTGTCCTGTTCTAAAATAAGTTGTATTCTGTGGCTTATCCAAAGGCATCAAGATTTGGCATGTTGCACTTTGCAATGAGCATAGGAAAGATATAATTTCATTTTTCTATTAAAATACCCAACAGAAAAAAGCACCTTATTTCTTGTCAAATGTCTCTTTTCATTGTACAAATACCAGCAGACAGAGTGGAGGCTATCACTGGAACCTACATCACTATTTGCTTCTTATATCATGTTGAGTGATATGACATTTATTAGGAATATTATTAGGAAGTCTTCCTCGAAACGTGTCATATCTGCTCAGCTGTCCCACTAGTCTTTCAGTGGCTGTCATCTGCTCTTTTGAGTATCAGCTCATAAGCCAGCTGTTTTCACAGTCTAATTTTCACAGTGAAATGAGCAATGTATATCCTGAGGTTTTTTTTCAGTAAAATAAATTTTCTTTTTTTTCTGCTCATATTCATTTGAATAGTGTATCAGGTCACCACAGGTTTTCTGAAAGCCAGAAACAGCTAGATAGATATGTACGTATACAAACATACATAAACAGACACAATTTAGAAATGTGCAATGGGACCTAAACTGGCAGATGAGAGTACGTTTCAGAATTTAGTGGGAGATCAGAAACTGTAGTAGGAAGCAGGGGGGGGGACAAGAAGCATATTAAAGCTATGTTCTTGCAGACAATGTAACATTATTTAAACAAGATGGTTATCTTTCTTAAGAGTCCACTTGATTTTAGTTATTTATTATTAATACCTTTTTTTCTTGACATGTCATAAATCATGCTTTCTGCCTACTGGTAGACCATACTATATAGAGCTGTCCGAGCTAGTTTTAGCTAAGTGGACACTTCTCAGTTGCAACTGTTTACCATTTCTGAGGAAACAGTGTTACCAACACTCATTTCACCTGAAAACAAAAATTTTTGGATTCTATGTCGTTTCTGTACTGCATCACTTGCGAGTTTTTTGTGTTCATAGGTATTTGACGCTTACTAAATAAAGTGACACCAAGTTGCACACAGTCTTTTAGAATTATAGCAGACACCTATTTGTACCCAGAATCACAGAATCACAGAATAGTAGGGGTTGGAAGGGACCTCTGTGGGTCATCTAGTCCAACCCCCCTGCCGAAGCAGGGTCACCTACAGTAGGCTGC
>Ga0065711_1034476_pt1 | contig 23706 bp, 15 predicted proteins | sample Hoacrofraction12_FD_59098 | JGI IMG/M metagenome (GOLD analysis project Ga0065711, IMG submission 59098) | Hoatzin crop microbial communities from Cojedes, Venezuela - Epithelial fraction 12 v2 (version 2) | ecosystem: Host-associated > Birds > Digestive system > Esophagus > Crop | place...
CGTGCTGCCCGCACGGGTGGCGAGTGGCCCGCAGCCCTCTGAGCTCTGCGCGGCGATGGCCGCCAGCTGAGCGCCGCGTTGTCCCGGCACAGCCCGGATGCCGTCCCCGCACATGGACCGGGAGCCGGGGGGCGAGGGGAGTGCGTGCTGGGAACCGCGTCTGCGCGGGCGCTGCGTGCCGCTCCCGGGCGTCTCCTCGCTCTCCGGGCCTGCCGGGCTGGTGCCCGCGTCCCGCAGCTCGTCGGCTGCTCGGCCCCTCTCGTGTTGGGCAGTTTTCCAGGGCTGGCAGCGAGTTTGTACCGTGCTGCCTGATGCACGTGGCAGGCAGAAATTTAGCACCATGCTGTACCGTCGTGGCTTTCTTTGCCCTTGAAGCAACTGATTCTGGAACTTTTTAATATAGTGTGACATACATCCCTTGTATATACTGTTGTGTACATTTTGTTTTCTACTGTTTGGGTTCGTGGGTGCCACAGAGATGATTTGTTTCTCCAGCAGGCAAGTTAGAGGGAAGCAAATTCTTCCTTTTCTTATTTTTGCCCTCTATAGGTTTGCTTGCCAGGGTAATGAAAAGGAAAAATGAGCAGCTTTTGTGTCCTGGGAGACCCCGAGTATCTGTCCGGGGAGAAAAGACTCGGAGAGCAATGAAGCATCTGGGGAGAAAATAATTGTGTGCCGATATGAAGCTGGAAGCTTTGACATGGATGAGAAGGGAAGGGGTGCTGTATGGTTTCCAGCAATGAAACTGGGAGGTGGGATTGTTTGTAAGGTTGGGAAAGGCCAGCAGAATATTTTCTTGGCGTAAGCTTGGGTTGCAGGACTGGTAGTTTCATCAGCACAGCCCAGCAGAAGTGTCGCTGTAAAGGGTGGCATAAGGAGGAGGTAAAAGAAGCAATATCGTGAATTTGCAGGTGGAGATATGTGTGCTGCAGATAGCAGCTATATTCAGGGGATCTCATCTGCAGTCTCAAGAAGATGCAGTGGCTATTTTGATGGTGACTTGTCAGGGCCTCGGATGCATGTTGGCTAGGTAATAGTGCCTCTGTTGGCCTCCCTAATGATTTGGGGATGGGAGAGGAAGCAAATACCCCATCTCTCATGGTACTCCGCTTTCGCCTTGTTGGATTTTGTTCCAGCACAGGTGGGAGCCAGTCCTATTTACCTCGCCAATACGCATGCTAGAGTACAGAACAACTGATGGACATCTCAGCTCATTAGAGGTGAGAATTTCTGTGGTTGGAGAACATCAGAAGAAGAACGATTAATTATACTGTGTCTACTGATTACCCAGCTCCTTTGTAATGGTATTTTCTCTCCTCGGTTGTGAATGAAGCCTTAACTGCCAGCCTTACATGTGAGAGACCTCTCTCAGGGGGCTGTGCTTTTGCTGAAAAGCGTCAACAGGGCAGTTGTGATTTTCCTTGGACTATGGTGTGAAATTGTGGCCAGGGGGCTCCTTTGGCTGATTCCGACACCTGAAGTGCATGAAACTCCCGCCTCTGCACAGCTTTGAGATGAGACCATTCAGATTTTCTTTTAATGATTAATTGGGTGATGTTGGGCAAGGTGTTTGCTCAGAGTAGTTTGCAGCCCTGGTGTGTGCGTGCTTACTGGGAACAGATTTTTGCTCTTTTTTTCCTCCCTTTTTGTCTAGTTTAAAGCTGTTCTTTTTTTTGGCTAGGTCAATGGCAGCTAAACCCACATGTATATGTTGCTGTTACATACCCACAGGGACTTCTGCATATTTGGAGGGAGCTCTCATATCACTCATCTGCTATTATTTTTATTTTGTCTATACCTTTTTAACAAAATATATCTGACCTTGAAAGCTGCTTTGATTGAGAGCCATGTGCTGTCTCCCATCTCAAGACGTGCTTTCCCCCCCTTTCTTATTTCACATTCTCTGAAACATTTTCATGGTCCCTTTGAGGAAAGAGGGATACTAGCTTCCTTCTTTGAGAATGCTGGCTGCAATGTATGACTGCTTGCAATCACATAAGTGATATGGAGAGCATGATCTTTGCTGTTTGCAGGGGAGGGAAGCTCCCTGCAGGAGCCTATGACTCTCCAACACAGCAACAAGTGTTGTTCGTGGTTTTTTGGGGTTTTGTTGGGTTTTTTTTTTCCCCTACTCTGTGTGGTTTGATTTTTTTCTTTTCCTCCTTTTTTTTTTTTCCTCATAGCCTATGCTGGTTCCTCACTTAACAGTATGTGCTCAGACAATACAGTAGGTACTGTATTGCCTGTGTGTATATAGCTTTGAGGTCGCTCCTATGATGAGACCAAAACTCATGTGTTGTGGGCAGGGGGGAACAACTGCTTAGTCAGCAGAGAAACAATTAACCGGCTACAGTGCCTCAGGAATTCACTAGGAATGCATTTTCTGAGTTTGTATCCATGCTAATGGCATTTGAGCAAGTAGTATGGGACAGGGTCACAACCCCCTGGTGAACCTCAGCCTGCAACGGATGTTTTAATCCAGGGTAGGGCTAACCTCTTTCATCATTGACTACTCCACTGGTATCTGAAGCATTGCTCTTGTGGCACAATAGATTTAATTAAAGAGTTTGTTTAGCACTGGAGGGGATTTACGGCAGTTGTAACAAGTTTAAGTTGACAAAAGGGCCCAATATATAGAGGTGAATTGTTAATTATTCCTGTGTGAGACTTCCTCTTGTAGAGTTTTTTTAATCAAAGTCAGTGAGGGCCGGGAATTGGCCTCAGCACAATGAACAAAATAAATCAGAGGCTGGTACAAACGGGGGTTTCTCTGGTCTGCTCACATGATGCTTTAGGGAAAGGCAGTGTGCAGGTACCCCTGGAGAAGTCTAGATTGAAAAAGAATGGTAATGAAAGTGACATAACTGCTTCTAACGTGTAGAAAACATGAATACCAAAGTGGGAGATAACAGTATGCAGGACAGTGGAATATCATAGCATCTGGGAGTGAAGATATGTTGCAATGAAGGGATGTTTCCCAGAGGATGCAAACCCTGGTCCGAAGTACCTGAGTGCGCATCGCCATGGATGCCTTCTCCTGTGGCAAACTGGTGCTGGAAGAGACAACAGCATTGCTAGCTGATGCACGGAGAAGCCTGGTGTAAATTAGATTTGAAAACTTAAGGATTGGGCCAGAATAACACTGCTTTGACTCTGTGTTTGTCCTTGAAACCAAGTGGCATGACGAAAACAGGGCCACGGGCCCTGACAGCTGATGGACTCCTGTGTCACAGGTCTGGTCCTCCAGGTCCCTTGAGTTTGCTTGGTGGATGGCGGTGAGCTCACGCAGTTCGCTGCCCTGCCAAGGTCGCTCTGTTCCCTGCAACAGGATGCCTTTGCCCTTGGGGGAAGGTAATACATCACAACGGCCTTCTCCTCACCCCTTGCTTTGTCCAGTCTGCTGATGGATTAATTGCATAACCCGGCTTCCCTGGGCACAGATGGAGCCTGGTGCAATGGAAATTTCTTGTATTCAGCTTGTTTCCTGACTTTCAGTCCAAATTTGGGTTTCTTTGCTAAACAGGTTGGATTTTCTGGCACATTTGAAGGGGTTGCGGAGGGCAAGTATCTTGACAGAGCTGGAAACCTTTAGCCTGTACTAAAGAGTGAGTTTTGCTCCTTGTTTATGTGGGGAGAGTTGGGTGCTGCATGTTAAGCGGCTGCTGTACACCCTCGTCTTGTCACTAGGGGTCAGGAAAATGCTGAGAAACGGGAGAGCTCCCTGGAACCACAGCCCCTGGCAGGAGGGCACAGGGTTGGGGCTCTTGAAACCTGTCTGATCCCCAAAACCAGGAGTGATTGGTGCAGTTATCAGCTCTGCTAAAGAGTAGCTGTGCTCAGCAAAGCGGCTCTTCATCCGGCCTTCATGACCAATTTGTTTCTCATGAGAAGCACCTCCAGGTCCTCTGGTGTGCACGAAAGCATCAGTGCTGCTCCTGGGGCATGCTTGCCCTTAGATATGTCAGCATTGAGGATGTCTCTCCAGCCAGATTGCTAGAGGTCTTTGGTTACTATTGCTGTTTTCAAGTCCTGAAAGTCTTCGGGTTTTATTTCCAGCTTCCTAATTGTACCTTACTTGTGGTAAGTTGCCCTGAGGTAGGGACAGGAGAGGGGCTTCTGGTGTGCATATAAAGGCAAGGCCTGTATGCACAGACCTTGTATTGGGCGGGATTAGAAAGTAGGATTAGAGAATGTAGACAAGCTTTTGGGCAAACAAGCTCTGCCTTGACTGGAACTAGAAAGGGTAGGCTTCAAAGCCAGATGAGCTGAAAACAGCAGCTCAGAGATTAGTGATATGTTTAACACATGGGGTTGCTTTAGAAGGAAAGAGTGGCTGTAATGTACAGGAGATGATGATAGGTGAGTGGAGGAAAAAATGTGCTAAGGCAGTGATTCCCTTGGAGACAGAGACAGGTGGCTTATGGGCACATGGTGAGACTGGTAGAGGGTACAGTGTCCAACTCCAGGAGCTCTGCTCTACAGTAGAGTTGTGAATTTTATTTCCCAGACCTGCCTTTGGGAGATGTTTCAAGAGCAGAGAGTGATATATATATATTTTTTTTAAATGATTAATGGTCCCCCACTGGCTGTTGGGTGTGCTTGTCTGTGGGAGTCTGTATGAGCGCTCAGCTTCATCTCCAGCCTTCCCAAACGGGCCATAGGTGAGCTGGGTGAAGTGTATCACATTGCTGGAAGCACAGGGGTAATATCCAGGCATGGGGGGAGCTGCTGGAGATACATTGGCGAGTTTTGCATTTTCTTTTGTGCAGAATCCAATGGCAGAACTTTGTGTGTGAAATTCGCATCAGGTGCTGATTTTTTTCCTTGTTAGCATTAGACATACTCTTTTGATGAGGTTACTCTTTTATTTATATTACCATTTCTGTTTCTCCCCAACCTAATGAGTTTGTACTGCTTCTTACAAACTGAATTCATCTGCTCTGCTTGTTCTTGCTATTAGTGGGAACGACCACTGGACCATGGTGTCTGCACTGTTTGTTCAAAGCAAGATAGAAATTAATGGCAAATATGTGTACGCAGCAGTCTTAAGAAACCGAAATGCCACTGTGCCTCGCCCATTGGGGATAGCAAATTAAATAGCATAGCAGCTCACTTCAAAGTCTGAGGGTAAAGAGTTCTTGTGGCAGGCATGGCAAGGAGGGGACAGATGAAATACTACAAACCGTCATTGATTCACAGCCTGGGCTGGAAGTGTGCTGATGTGCTACAGCAAAATGGGGCTGTGTTTAATTCCAGCCACCTCTGCTCCCTCCTGAGACAGCCGTATCTTGGAGGGGCTTTGGGCTCGAAAGGAGGGATCTGTTACTCAGTGGTTTGCCTCAGCTCTCAGACCTGTGCTTACATCCCTCTGACGTGCTGTTGAAGGTTGTCTGAGTAGTACCCTGGACTGCTCTTGGAAATTGCTGCTTGGTGTAGGCTGTGCTTATGACCTTGCAGAGGCGAAGCGTCGAAGCCGATGGGGAGGAAGGAGAAAGGGAGGTGGTAGTTTCTGACCTGAAGTGGAAAATCACTGGTGCTGTGAACTACTGGGGGACATTGCTTGGTGGCGCCAGCTGCCCTGTGTTGTTATCTCAGAGCTAATGTCCTGTGGCAAGATAGCTTTCACCGAGTGCTGCTGCTGTCTGCTTGAGGCACCACGAAGAGTCAAGATGTTGGTGACAATGTTGCAGTGCTGGGAAAGAGACCTGACAGATTTTCTGGAAGGAGGGTGTCTTGTAGGACTGCTCTGAACCATGAGGCCTCCAGAGGGTCCTTGTGAGAGCCTGGTCCTCACTCTGGTGATGCAAAGGGAAGGTGGGGAGCAGGAGTGTGCCCCACAATGGTGAGGCAATGTTTGTTCATGGGATGGGAGGGTTTGCGATGTGGGAGTATATTGGGGAATCTGCCTTTGACATATTATCAGGCTCAAGAGAGCTCACCCACTGGTGCTTTCCCCTCTCAGCCAACGTGGAGGCTATGGCTTTGGACAAACTGCCTGCAAATTAAATGAAAAAGGAATGATTGGTTGAAATGGAGCTGGGACAGGAAAAGACCCAGTGGCCAAGGGCAGAAGAAAAAGGAGAACAACACAGGAATTTTTCTCCCCATACTCCTGTTCCTGGATCAAGAAAGTTGTTTTAATAAAAAGGACCACCAGTTCCAGTGCAACTGGGAGATGTGGTAGTCTGCCGTGGCAGGAAGGACTGAAGTCAGCAGGATCAAAAAGCCACCTCTGTGCACTAGCAGCAACATTGCTTGGCAAAGAGAGGGTTTCTCTCCAGCAACTGGGTGTTGATCAGCAGTTTACAATGAATGCCCAGCATGTAAATAAATACAGATACTATGGTGGTGCTGCAGACCTGAGCCCGCCCTTGAGGCCTGCATGGCCACTGCTCTGTGATAACTCGGCTGTCTCTTATGCACAATTGAGCAGGTGAAGCTGATTCACTCAAGCCTGGTGACTGCAGCTGATCTGCCTTCTTAAGCAGGTAACTAGTGGCTTATGTGATTGACAGGTGTCTTAAATCAGCAGGGATACTCCATGAAGTATTTGAATCTACCTCACACGAATAGATGCTTGGGAATCCAGTCTTGCTTTTGCTATCAAATTCACCATAAAGAAGGAGGGAGGACTGTGATTTTTTTTTTTTTTTTTAAAGCATCTGCATCTTTGGGTACCCTCCTGGTGCCACAGCAGTTCTCCAGTGCACAGATGTGACTGTTGTGGGGGGAAGGAGTGAGAGCCATCCGGTGAGATATCAGGTGTGTCTTACTCACCCTGTCAACACAGTAAAATTTGGAGTCTGAATTATTCCTTCTGGAGCCTGGGTGTGGGCTGCAGCTTAATACTCCCATTTTCCATAGTGACACATAGCTTTCATTAAGCAATGCTGTAAAATACTTGTATTATGGGCTATGAAGCAGAAAAATCAGACTGTAGTAGCTGTGGTTCTGGGTGATGTTTTGCATGCGGTTCATTGACAAAAGTAACCAAGCAGTAGGGATGAGTTGGGTAGAAGGTTTTTTACTGCCTTTGTGGCACCATCTTCTGATGAGATATGCTCCTCCTTTAGTTTAAGAGGAAGAAATAGTATACTGTTTTTTTTATTTCACTTGCTTTCATTTACACTGCTGGAAGGTTTAGCTCTGCTTTAAAGCATGGAATTGCTTTGTCTTTTTTCCCTTACAGAACCCCTGAAAGGTATTTTAGAGCTTGGAGGAAACTTTAACAAGCTGCAGAACAGGCTAGAATCTTCCCTGTCTTTGCCCTGTGCCTTTATCTTCATTGGCAGTAAGCGTGGTGCAAAAAGCACCTGTCTTATTTTCCAAATCACTATAGGCAGTGATCAAGTCTGCCATGTCAACAAAAAGCATTAAGACCTCTGCTTTCTGCTGATGCAGAACAAGAATTTGTGGCTCAGGCATTAGTGAGATGTTAGACGCCGAAATTATGACCACTCTGTCAGACTGGCTGGATAATTTTTACTCCGAAGCCTTCCACCAAGATGATTTTCAGTGCCTGGAAATTAGTCTTACTCTGTGGAGCTCTCAGTGTCTCCCAGCTGTGTCAGTATGTGCTCTAACAAATGTGTGTATATATGATATAGCTATTTCTTCATCATTCCCTGCACTCCTCCAGACACCTGGGAAGCTTATCTTAAGTGCAGCTGTCGTCTCCCAGGAGTCACTTTTGTTAATTCTTTTTTTTGGTTTGTTTTCCAGTAGCATAGAAAAGCCCCAGAACAAGCTTCTTGATTGGTGTGATGTTTTTTGTTTTGTTTTGTGTGTGTTGTTTTGCTTGTTTTCCCTGAGGCCCTGTAGACACACGGGAAGAGATTTTGTGTTCTGAGTAGGTTAGACTTGAAATGGATGAGGAGAGGTTTTATTTATAGAGGTAGGAAACTGAGGCAAGGAGAAACCAAGACCTCAGAGGTGTTTAAGACACAATTCTCAGTGAAAGTTTGTATCCTCAAAAGGTAGAAGGCAGAAAATGGTTGTATAGGGAGGCTGTGCTGAGGTCTCTTGGGCAGATCTGGAAGGGTTGTGGATCCCCTTCCAGAAAGGGAGAAGTAGTGCTTAAAACACTAGATCCTCTGAAGAGCAGAGCGCCCATCCACTGACCTTCCCCACTGGCAATCCACAGCCATGCTCTTGGGTCTGCAGAGAAGGGCCACCTCCATCCCCAGGGCACTGTTCCTCCCTGAGGATGCCTAGCCCTGTAGCAAGTCATCCTGCACACATCCCTTCCTAGCAGGAGGTGGGAGATGCAAACAAGCCCTCTGGAAGAGCTTCTGCCTTTGTTGCTTGGAGTGAAGGTGAGCTGCGAGCCTACAGTTGCTTCATCTTGCTTTTGGATACACTCCACAGCCAATCAGGGCTCTCTTTTTAGTAGCTGACATGCTGGTAGAGTTGCTCTCCTCCTAACTTTGCATGTTAATGAATGCACTTTGTGACAGCTCTTGACCATTTTAAATAATTTTCATAAGTATCCAGAACGCAGCAGCACGGATGGACCCATGTGTCTTCATTAGCTCTTGGGTTTCAGCATCAGGAAGAGGAACCAAAAGTGTCAGTAAAAAGACAGTTTCCTGTCTAGTCCCTTCCTCATCCCAGTGAAAACTGACCTTGCCAATACTTTATTTTCTTCTTCCTTCCCTCACCCCCTTGTTGTATGTTGGTTAAAGGAGAAGATGGGCAGTAACTTCAGCTCTTCTTCTTCTTATCCCAAGTGGCTCTCCTTAGGAAAAAAGTGAATAGGATCCTCTTTAAAGCTAGATAAATAACGTATGATTATCCTCATTTTTTAAGTAATCCAAGAATGTTTCTCGGGTCACAAAGGAAAGAAAGTGAAGATCAGTACTTACCAATGTCTGAATTATCTTCCTCCATACTAAAAATTAACTTTGTCAGTGGTGTAGCTGCATCTGCACACAGGTAACCCTGAATTGGCCAAAATTGTATGCACAACCTCAAAACCAGGAAGGAGGAGTTACACTTCTTGGAAGTGTTTCCTTACCTCACCAAACATCTGCTGTTTTCCTGGAAGTGATGAAAAGCCACTGCTGCATGCTCGACCTTGCTCTCCAGAATGAGAGGGCATCGCTGTCCTTGCTCATCTGTGAGGTTATTTCCTGAACACTGGTGTAACATGGTAAATATTTGATCATGTTGGGAAGTCATGCAATTTCCTTCCTGCCAGTTGAATCTGCCCTGAAGCAATTCCTCCTTTTGTCAGATTAATGTGATTTAGATCAAAGAACTAAAAGGACTCAGGCCTCCTGAGATGCTGAAGTTTGTCCCCTGCTCTTGGATTACACAATGTGGTACTCCAATCCATGAATGTCGTGGGTTTGGCCTCTATTAACTTCTTTTCTTCTAAAGCATGTGCTTGCGTGTTGGTTAGGGAGATAAAAAGAGAATAAAGGCCAAGCTTTGAAGAATTGAGCTGGCTGAGCAGCTTTGCTGCTCCCATCAGGCATCATACACCATGCAGAGGTACTCTGTGCTGCCCAGAGACCCATTTGGCCATCCCAAATGGTGGTGGTCTTCAGGGCAGGGAGTGCCTGCCCATCTGTTTTCAGTAAGAAATGCAGAAATGCAAAGCGGGCTTTGCATGAGGCTCATCAAAACGAGAGGAGATGGCTTGTATTTATCTGCAGTGCTTATGGGATAACTTGCAAGAGTTGTTTCATCAGGCTAAAAGGGAACGCTCCCAGATAATTCTGGAAATCTCATGAGGTAGAGCACCAAAAAGGTGCAGTTTGAGCACAAGGAGATTTCTGTGTGCTCCTTTGACCTTTTGCGGCATCGATACCATGTCCCATGGGTGGCCCGAGGGAACTTGTGCCGTGGATAATTGCACTGCATCTCACAGACCCATTTAGGCCTCGCTCCCTCCTGCACCATGGGTGCCAGAGATGAACAACAGATGTTATTCTTGCAGCTTGCTCCTCCCAGGCCACTGTGCATCGGCACTGCTTGCGCTTTCGTGTTTTGCTCTCTGTTTTTGCAGTAGCATTTTTCCACTTCCTGTGGAACTTATTTGGAGCCGCCTCCGTGTCTGTGTCTGACGAGAAACCTTCTATCAGTTGTTTGCCTGAAGCCACCACTGTAAGTTATTTATACAGTGATTAGTTAAAGCCTCAGATATTTAATGCAAACTTTAAATCACATATCCACCAACAGCTATTGGTCACATAAAATTCCGTTGAGCGGTATCTATCACTTACTGTTTTTCTCAATGTGTGCATATATTTAATTTTCTGCAGACCTTTCTTGCTGATATATTCTGCTGAGTAAATAGTAAATTGAGGGACTTCAGAAAGTGTTCTGTTGCATTGCAGTGAATGAATTACTTGAGAACATGGAATGTAAAAATTCATCTTGCAAAAAAGTTGCCCTGTTTTATAAATCCTGTCTCTGTGTTAAAACAGAATCAAACCTTAAAATAAAATGTATTTTTTTCACAGCATATGTAGCTAGTAAGGACTATTCCAAGCAGCTAGCTTTGAATAATCAGCCTTGTTGGGTGTGCTTCTGGTTTTTGCCTCTTCTGCCTCAGCTTATAGTATGCTTATGGGACAACATCTGCTTTGTACTAGGGGTTCAAAGCTGTACTTGTAAATGTTTGAATTCAAAGATACAGTCAAAATTTAATATTTTTAATTTGGCTCAGAAAGCCAAGTTCTTGTGCTTACCAAAGGAAATGCAACTTGGAAGAAATGTAGGTAGAAAATGTAAATTTGAAGTCTAATGAAATGAATTTAATTTTTGGAACAAGTAGTAGTTAAAAGAAGTGAAACAAAATTATGTCTGCAACTTCAAGTGAAATAGCACTGAGAGCTGGGCTGAGCCCAAGCCAGTGTAGACCCTGAAGTGAGGCATCCGAGTACCTAATCTCACCCTGTGGTCAAGAGAGGTGGCTTGAATGAATCTCAGGGGACAATTCAGATCCTGGGTGTGTGGAACTGCTCCGTGAGGGTCTGTCCACAACCTCAGTTGGACCCCACAGTGTCTGGGACTGGGAGCAAGCAGCCTGGAATTGGGTAGGTTGAGTGCCAGCTGAAAGATTCAAATGTTTCTGTGTATGTGCAATGGAAATCCTCCTTTTCAGGTGCGTGGGTCAGTTTGGAGAGCCACGCTCGATCTGTGTGTCCTCAGCTTGGAATTTAGGGGCACTGTTTCACTGTGCATTTGAAAGCGTTGCAGTTGATACGGTCTGGGGTAAAATGTTGCAATATGTCTGTGTAATGTTGTTGTGACCAGCTTGGAGTGAACAAGTCTCTTCCTTTCTGTAGCTTTCCATTGGTGAAGAAAGAAGGAGGCCAGGGTCGGTGAAGGGGAAAAGGCACAATTTTCCTCAGCTCTGTGTGCTTTGGTAGGGACCTGCCAGCCTTCCCCGCCATTGCAGAGCTGCCTCGATAGCCCCACAACTACCTCGCAGACGGGACGTCCAGGTGCATCCCCGGCTCCGTCAGTCCCAGCCTGCAGTCTGTTTGGTGGAAAGCAATGCAAACCCTGAAACAAGTGCAGTTCTGGGCAACAGCAGGCTGGTGTTTCTGCCACCCTCTGGGAAAACAGCTGGCAAATTTGGAGCCCCACCTGCTTGTGGGGTTTGTTGGAAAGTAAAGAGAAAGTTGTTTTGTGATTCTAGTCCCAGAAACAAGGGACTTGCAGTGCTGATGGGGGATCACCCTGAAGTGCAGACGCAGCCTGACCTTGGCACAGCCCTTTCCTGGCCCACATATGGGGTCAGCAACTCCTTTCTCCTGCTTTAAGCTGGTTATAAGGAGCAGAGGAGAGGAACAGGAGGGAATAAAAGGAGAAGCTGAGGTTAGGGAATGGCAGGAGGGGGCTCTCAGTGGCCAGCGTGTGTGGCTGGGCTGCAGGTCGGCTGCCTGCCTGACCCTCGCTGGGCCTAAGGACGTTTTCTCCAACTCCTGACTGCTCACTGCAGTTCATTAATTGATTTGGCAGAGCAAAAGGAAAACAGTGATGACTGAGTGAAGTGAAACTATGTACTTTAAGCTGTCCTCCTGGATCCTGGCAAGATTTCCTTCACCCTCTTTGGAGCTGGTTGCTGTGTCAGTACCCTGCTGTTCTGCACTCCCCTTGCCCGAGGTTTCATGGGTGCTGAGGTCTTACCTTTGGCTAAGAATTGGGATTTCACTCATCCTGGAGGCAAATTTGCCATTCATTCTGTGGCAAATAAACTCAAGGCAGAGTTAGCTGCTGCCCTTGCTACAGCTACAGCAAAGGACTTGTGTTACTCTGTGGTGTAATTAGGTCGTTCATTAAAGAACTCTGAATGTTTCCTCTCTCCCTTTTTTGAATGAAGGATGGAGTCAGTCTTTGATTTGGCCAAACCATACCTAATGGGGCTGAGTAATAAAGATACAGTTGCAGGTAAATACAGGTGATGGAGAGTCCTACCTGTGTATTTTCTCACAGAGCTCTGAGTACTTCAAGCCTTGTTATGAATAGGGGCCTGACTTCCTTTTAACTGTAGTTAAAAGTAGTGTAGCCCCTTCCCAGCATTATGTGGTATGGCACAAGGAAAGCGAAAAAATCTCCATGGACTTCAGTGGACCCTTTCCAGGTGTGGGGGAGCTCCTGCTGTATTTAAAGTTCAGAGTCAAAGACTATCTTTCAATACATTGTATTTAACTTTGTCCAATTCTGTTCCCTTTTTCTGCAGCCATAAAACCACTATTGCTCTTTCATCTCTCCCCCTTTCTTCGCGAGTAAGTTCTGTGAAAATGGTGTTTGGGGGCAGTAAATCACCAAATGGAAGCATGCATTCATAAAATGCTTTATACCTCCCTCCATCAATATTTCAACGTGCAACACAGGCACCAACATTTCATTTTAATTATGCTGCAAATTTCCCTGTCGAGGAAGAAAGCTGAACTCTGCAAGCCACCCCAACCCTGTCCCCTCCTTGCCATGGGAGCACTGCAACATCCAGTTAGCTATGTCTTTCGTTCATTTGAGTCACAGGGCTGTATGCATGCTCTATGCGCGTCTCTCTTGCAGGAGGAAGACTTCCAGCCGGGCTGAATCCGGCCCGGCTCGTCCTTTTCTTACCACGGGGTGAAGAGAGGTCTTGAAGCCATTTGTGGAAGTGTCTGTGGGAGCTGGCACATTGCCTAGAGCCCTCCAGCCAGCAGGAAGGGTGATCCAGCAAAACCAGAAGGTTTTCGAAGACAGGCTCTGACAGTGATTAGAGGCAAGGGAAGGCTTCCCTGCTACAGCGAATGTGACAATTTTTTAAAGCTGTCTTTTCTGAGATTGCGTTAGTTGCTAGGACTGTTTCCATTCTCAGGAGAAGAGAAAGAATGTGACAGAGGCATGCAAGTTGCTGAACAACACAGGCAAGTCAGCCCATACCCTCTTGTAGCTCTTTCTAGGAGATGTAAGAGATGGCCACTTGCAACTGAGTGGCAATACAGGAGTCAGTAAGCACACCCAATTAAGGTGCTAACCTGCAAAACTCATTGATTGAAGATACTCCTGAGTCCCCATAACAGACAGCAGATTTTCTCAAAGTACAACATTCACAGGTATAAAAGCTAGGATAAAAATACATGTGACAAAATGCTTAAGGAAAGAAGGAGGTTCCCTAATGCAAAGGAAATACGTCCCTCGTGGTGGTGCTGTTCTATCACTGTCAATTATAAGGAGTGTTAAATGTTCCCCTGTAGCAGCTGGTGTGGGGTACTATTTTAGAGAAGGCATTAAATTAGATGGGTTATCAGTGTAATTCAATATGACAATTTCTGTGGTCATATCCTGAAGACAGTGGAAAAGGTGGGGAGAGGGAGCAGCAGCCGTGACACACATAAATGCTAACTGGAAGGGAAAGAGGCATTCATTTCTTGTTAGCGCATACAAATGTAAATGCACTGATTTATGTAACTTCCCAAAGCTTAGCTGCTCGCTGCCTGAAGAAGCATTCTTAAAACACATATCCAAATTAAGATGCCACATGTCAGATTAATTGCTCCGCATAGAAACTTTGTTTGCAAAGTCAACGTTTTTCCAACAGCCTTTTTAAAGTCCTTAAAAAACTGAAAACAAACTGTATGGAGAAAGAAAGTCTCAATGTTGCTGGTATCAAGGTCCAAGAGGTGGTTTTGAGGCCAACCATGTCAGAGAAAGCCAGTGTCATGACAGCAGTCTCTTGGATGGACAAGTGTTGGCATCTTTGGATATATACTCGTTAAAATTAATTCAAGTCTAAACAGAACCAAAGAAATGATTTAACAAATGAATTGCCTTATTTTGACCTGCCAGAGCATGATTTGGGATTCTGTAATGGAGGGCTACATGTTTCAAACTGAGATGGGGAGTGTGGGATGTGTTATACTTCACCCAACATCTGAATGCAGCATTTCCTCTGCGAGGGAAGGTGTGAAAAGTAAAGTTAAAGCTGTGATCTCTGTTTTTTCCTCTCCCTAGGGATGGTGTCTCCTTTTTACTCAAAGCTACACCAGACTCACACAGAGGACCTCTCAGGTAGCGTTATCCATGGCGTAATAGGTATTTTCCTGCTCTGTATGTATGCTTAAGAATGTACAATGCCCAAACAATGTTAAGACAAGAATAGTTACTATTTTTGAGAACATTTCATAGCATGTCCTTGAAGTTCCTTTAAAAAGAGCTCTCTGGGGGCCCCACTTATGCAAAAATTAATCTGTTGTCTGTAAATACAGAAGATGGGGAGGTACGTACAAGGCAGAGGGCCCTGAAATGAAGCTGATGTGCAGGAAGACCATAACGGGTCAATGGGCAAGTCTTCATATGCAAGTCTGGAAAGAGTCATGTGAGCTGGGAGCTGTTAGGAGGATGTGCAATGGGATGAAAGCTAGGGACACCACCAAAAAGCATTTCTGAAGAGATGGGACCAGCAGTCCTGCTCGGGGTATGCCAAGTGCCGGGTGCTAGATGGGCAGGTTTTGTTGCATGCTCTTGAGATGACACAGACCATCCTAACAGCTAGCAGTCTTGAACAGGAGAGTTTTAAAAGAGCTAGCATTTATTTATCTTCACAGGAAAGGAATGCTGGAAGTTTTTGGTTGATCTGCAGGAGAAGAGGGGAGTCTGGATGGGAAGAGTTGTTTGCCAGATTAATTTGCCTCCCTGCATGGTGCAGCAATTGCTGTAAATCAGTCTTAAAGAACCTGTGACTGGTGTATGCCATCTATAGATGTAGTCAGTGAGGTGTTTTGGGGTGAGACCAAACAACAGGACTATTGGAGAGCAGGCAGGAGGGAAAAAGAAACATGGCTGTGTTTTCTAAGCATTCCCTCCCCAAATACACGTTGGCTCATCCCCGTGCAGCACAGAAATAAGCAGAAGGGATCTATTTATGTAGTTATGGGTTTGCTGTCCTTGGATCCTGTTTGAATACACTCCATCCCAGAGTTGTTTTGCATTTCACCAGGGAGTCTTTTGTCTAAAGGGCATCGCTGCTACAGCAAAGTGGAGCGCGTCCCTGCCCCTGCTTTCTCCAGTGGATATCACATTTCATTACTCTGATGAGTCTGAGCAAATTCTCCCGGTTGTGTTAATTTGCCCAGAAGCCAGCCTGTGTCACATCCGCAAGAAGCCTGTGACATTTTCTAGTCTCCCCCATCCCTCCCGGTTTCGAAACCTGGAATAATAATTGCAGCCTTGTCCCTTTTTCTACTTCTTGCTTCTGAAATGGAGAGAAGTGGGGGCGGAGGGGCCGACACCCCCCCTTCCCATCTGCAGGGATGTGGTCAGCCCCAAGCCAGGCAGGCATGGGAGGCATTCACCTCTCAGGGTGGCTTCTGTGCCCACTCTGCTGTGGTGCTGCAAGGGCTTGTGGCGGGGGAGCAGAGTAGGTGCCTTTTGTACGACCTCCGTCTTTGTGATTTGGAGCTCATCATTGAAATGGAAAGTGGGTGGTGGTGAGTGGGGCGGCTGTTTTGGCATCCTCCTACCCTTTGGGCTGCTGTCGATGGAGAATTGGAGTGGTCTTGTGCATTTGATGCCTTCACTAATGCTTTCCTTTGAAGTATGGGTGCATTGCTAGGGAGAAAACCATGTAGCTTTGGACAACGAGTGCTTTAAACCCAGGATCTGAACGCTGTGTTTCAGAGTGCCCTTGCAGGCAAGGCGTAGAGGAAGGTTTTAAAATTAGGTATATGGGGGCAGGTGCGAAGTAAAGTATTTGTGTTCCCAGTGTGGTGCTGCTCCTTCTCCACGTCTTCAGTTCAATCTGTATTTTGGACTACGTTGGTAGTACCAGAGAGTTGGAGCCCTTTTCCAAAACATTGGTATTCAAATGTGAAGCAAGGTGTCCTTTTGCATGTATCACAAAGAATATTCTTGCAATTTTTTAAACTTTAAATAATGAAACTTCTGCTTTAACTAATGATACCTTTAAATGATGATAATTTTGCTGTTCTACCAGCCCCGAAGTTGAGCCATTGAAAAATCAGCGGTGCTTGTATCAGCCTAACCTTAAAGACAGGTATTAATTTCTCAAGAAGTCATACAAGCTCTAACAGGACAGAGAAAATTAGCTACTGATTATTGGTACTTTTAAGAGAGATGAAGACGCACTCTATCAAAATACTTTTCCTGTGATTATGTCCCTCATCAAACCATCCCAGGAAGGCAATTCAACACTTTGCGAGGCTCAGCCGCACCTCGTGCTCTCGACTGGTTATTAGGCCTTTTGGATAACCATCATACTCCATATTCCAGCTTCCAAGAGGAAAGGTTAATGCACATTGGCTCATAAACACCACTCTGAATGCGCTGAGATGCTTTGTACTGAGCGCACAAGAGCCTTGGTCACGTGCGGACAAGAGTTACTTGCACATGGAGAACCGGCGACTGATTGAAGAAGAGTTTCAGGATAAGTGTATGAAGGGGCCTTTGAATGGTTTTGGCTGTAACACAAAGCTGTTGCTGGAGAGCTCTCTGGCAGAAGGAAAGAGGCTCCAACTAAGAATTGGTTCTGTATTGTATCAAAGACGAGGGGTCGGGGATTGGAGTAAGTGGATCTTACAGTAAATGGATCAAAGAGACCGGGATACAGAAACTAAAGTGAAAGAAAATGACAGGTAAGAGTAACCACTAATGAAACTTGAAACCCTGAGCACTTAAAACGTGGTGAAGGAGCTCCAGGAGCTTCGCTTATCCCTAAATGACCAGGATAGGTGAGTACTGATCTGTGATGTGCTCCTAGGTGGGACAGAGTGGTCTGGGCAGCCAAGGACTGCAAGGACATAGGGAAGGATTCAGTTGCGGATAGCGTGGGTGTAGCATGCATGCCCCTCCTCAGACCCACTTGGTAAGCAAAATCCTTCTTTTTTCCAAGAAAAGGAAAGGCTAGGACTTTCAGGGAAGCTGGGTGACAGCTTGGAGGCTCACTATGCACCAAAGGCTGTTGTTACTACCCCTTCTTCAGATTGCTTCACACCTGGGGACAGATACACAGCACCACATATCTTGAGGGTGTTGCTTCTGATTGATATTAACCCAAGGTGGTGGGAAGGTGTCAGCTGGTGTTAGTGAGAAATGAGTAACTGAGGAGGATGTTTAGGGTGTCCTGACTGAGTGACTCATCTTTTAAGGTGTCTGCTTCTCCCTCTAGGAGCCTGCGATCCTAAACTCACCCCTTTACTGGGTGCTTAACATCAGGGGACATCAGCATATCTGCATGGGGCAAAATAAAATGTACTCTAAGCTGGGCAGAAACAGGTGATCCAAACTGTCTCCAAACGCTCCTAGCCTGGCCAGAAGCTGCTGTGGTGAGTGATTTCTTGTCCAAAGAGAAATTTCTTCCCCCAGCATCCCTCTGAGACATTTTTCTTTGCCCTGAAAGGATTCTTCCCTGCATGTTGAGTCATGCTTGAAGAAGTGCCTGTTAAATAAGTACTGCTCAGCTTTGCTTAAAACAAATGAAGTTGATTTAATAGGGCTATAGAACGGCCAGGTATCTGTGTTATTAAAGAGTATTGGCACTTTGAAGGCCAAGCGCTAAAAGCACTTAATTTTTATTTCAACTGTTAATTGAAAATCAGCTGGTTCATCTTGTTTTTTCCACTACTGCTCCTTCTCCTCTGCTCCCCGCTCTCATCTCCCCCATCCCCCTGCCACAGGATAACAGCTGTTAATGCAGCACCCCTGCACAACGTGCTAGTAAAAACGTGGCACGAGGCCAGGCTTTCACTTGTGGTTTATTGGTTTAATTAACCAGGGCCTTGCAAATACTTCTTTGTGAGGCAGAAATGAGAGAATCTAATGTTTCTTGGGCTGGCTCCTTAGATCATTTTTAGGCACCTGGTGAAGGCACCAAGGTAAAAACTTGGCTTCTTTGATTAACCTTGACTGAATTCAATAATACCTTGGAGTCACATTATTGCTGACCTTGTATTTTGCTAATCTTCTCATCTTTCTAATTTGTCTTTTCTTCCTGCCTTTGCAATAACAGTCAGAAGTGTTAAAAAAACCCCAAAAAACTCCTGCTGTCTCCTGGGAGAGCTACTCTGCTTGCAGTGATTTGTTTTGTTTTGTTTTTACTTTTCACTAGATTTCTTGTTGTTCATGTTTTTCTCGTGTTTACACGCACAAACATTTGCATGCGAATAGCTACTTAAGAGTTGCTTGGAAATGACCTTGTAATTTTTTTTTTTTAATGAATTTGTGTGATGACGTGCTGAATACTACAAGCCATCAAGATAATTTGGCATTTGTTCATGCAAAAAGAAATTCTTCCTATCTGCCATTTTAGGAGATGATCTTGACAGTGTACATGAGAACAGCAGTGTTGAAGCTGGGATGTCCACAAAGAAAAGTCCAGGTGCTGCCTGGTTTTATTTTGAGTGATTTGCTGGGGTGTTTTTTTTGTGGTTTGTTTTTTTTTTCCTCCAAGTTCCTGCTGATGTGATGTCCTCTCACGATTTCGGTCTACGCTGCCAAAGGAGTGTGTGTTATTTTGGGTGAGGCAGGAAACAGAGGCTCTGAGCACTCGTAGTGATCTGTAAAGCCTCTGGTATCTGTTTAGAGTAAACTCCAGGGTCTTTTTCAGGGGTATATGTGTGGGTGCAGCAGAAATTTTGTAGATCAAAGAACAATATGGCCCGATCTTAAAATCCTTTAAGGAATTTGAACACTCTAGCTCTCTTGCAGTTCCAGTTTTGGGGTAAATGCCATTTACCCTTGCCTCTTGAAGTTTCTTTCTCCTCTTTGCTTCCTTTTCCTTTACTGATACCTAGCATCATACACAGTTCCTGTGGTCTGCCCTAGAAGGTGGTGGCAGTGACTCTTTCGTAGGACTTTCTAATGATCTTAAGGGGAATGGTTGCCTGAGAGAGAATATTGATTGTTGTTGTAATTGGCAGATCTCCCTTGCTAGGATCTCTGCAAGTCAAGCTTATGGCAGGTCATATTCCTGTGGGGTGCCCAAAGCATGCTGGTAATTTCTGGAAGCATCTGATTGGGTGGGTAAATAGTTTAAGACTTGCCTTCCCTCAGTGATCTTTCCAATGGAGTTCAAGGTTTCAATGCGAGAAATATCTCCTTTACTAGGAACTTTGGAGCAGAAACGTGGAGCTTGATTCATGACTTCAGCAAGCAAAATGCTTGCAAAATACCCAAAACTGATATGGCCTCTGGTGGAGTTGACGTGCGGAAACAAACTCCACTACTCACAGAGAGTTATAAAGCAGGTATGTTTATTACAGCGCCGGGTGCAAGGGGGATCGCTCCTCCTAACTTGCACACTGAGTCACAAAGCATGCGCCTATTTATTACAAAGTTTATCTAAGTGGGCTGGATTATTGCAATTAGTTCTGGGAGTAGGTGTGATTATTATAATTATTTACAGGAATTCATTATGATACTCCGCCCCTCTTTAGTGCTTGCGCAATGTCATCTGGTGGTCATCGGTGGGGGCCTTTTGGATGAAGGCTCCTAGTCTTCCTCGCTGTGTACTTTTCACCTTTGGCCCAAAACTGCTGAGTTGTCTGTGTTGGTTGAGTTCCAAAATGCCAAACCAGTTTCAGCTAGAGGGGGTCTTCTTACAGACAGTAGGGTTCTGGTTATCAGTCCTTATCAGTCCCTGTCTCTTTCACCTGTCTCGCACCAGTCCTTGTTATCTACATTTGAGCTCACAGCAGTCCTTGTTAGCAAGATTACAAAGTATAGGACCAAACTAAATGTCAGAGGTTTAATCCTTGCCTCGACATGGCCGCAAAGCTATATAACAAAATCAAACTAAAGCTATGGCAAAATCAAACTAAATGTCAATTTCCCACATCAGAGTGGTTTCTGGTCTCTGTGTGTGCGAATGGCTCCAAGACCCAGGTCCAGGAAAGTGGGAGTGCATGAGGCTCTTGCTCTGAGGAGGCCACTGTGTGAAGGTGCTTGTGAGCTATCTGAGATATCAAATGAACTGTAGGGTGTCTCTAGAGTTTTTCATAATGTAGCCCCACGTCTATGGTGGCTGCCTTTCTCCTCCTTGGTGTTCTTGTGGAAATCCAGTGTTGTGATTCTGTGAGTCACAGGCAATTGAAATAACATCCTCATCAGCTTCGTGGGTGATAAAAGGTAAATAGACTGCAGCTAGGTAAACTACATCATGCTCTGTCCCCTCCTCACCTTCTGTAACTGCTCTGACATCACCCGAGTAGCTGCAGTCAGTTCACCCACCCACTGATGGTGACAGAGCCAAGTACAGTGAGATGACTGTCGTTGGCTTTGCTGGAGTCTTTAGCTAAGGCACGTAGTTGGTATTTCTCCTTCGGTTCTGCAGTTTCAACTACTTGATGCAGCTGGAGGATTCATCAGTATGATCATCTGTGTGATACAGGTTTGGCCAGAAAGTCCTTGCTTTCAGGTGTAGGTAGGTGGGGCTGGCAAGACCAAGTTGTTGGCTACAGCCTCCAGTATTCGTGGGCAACCTGAGAAAATGTTGAGTCCAGAAGGGTCCAGGGAGCTTCTGTTGTCCAAAGATGTTGCATAGGCACTGCGTCCCAGGCTGGCTGCTGGCTGTGACCCATCCTTGCTCATCTCAATGTCCAGCATTGGGAGCGATCTCTTTGTGAGACTGCCCTTGCAACACAGTCCGAAACACCAGCAAGTATAAAATCTGGTGAACATATTGCTTTTTTCCTCTCTGGAGCATGTTGAAATACTAACTGCCTGTTTACTATGTCGGGCAACTTAAGATGCTGATTGTAAGTGCAACGACCTTAAGTGAGATGGTTGCTGGCTACCCAAAAGATTATCTGCTTGCTTGTATAACACTTCTCCACTGCAGATCACAGTCTTGGTAAAGTTTGTAGTCCGGTGGGTTTGTGTAGGATCAGCTCATTTAGAAACAGATGTCATCTCTCAGCTAATGCTCTGCTGACCTGTCAAAACCTATGCATCATAGATTCCACCAATTTTTCTAGGACTTTGGGAAAGGGGTGCTTACCAGATGGGATGTTTTATCTTTCTTTTGGGGGAGTGGGCTTAGTCCAAGAATATATCAACTGAGAATTTGCTTACCTGCAAGTCAAGAGGAAGTCTACATGTATTTTTAGAAACACAGACAGTCAAACCATTAAATTAATTTGTCTTTGCTTTAATAAAAGTGCTCCTTGCCTTTAGAGAATATAATGGCGCTAGATTAATGTATCCAGGAGTACCATTGTGAGTGGCAGCTGGAGAATGAGAATTTGATGGGATCTAAAATGAAAGAAAAATGTTTGCAATCAGTTTTATGCTTCATTCTCCTCTTACCCCAGCTACCTGAGATGTTGAACACATAATTTGACAATTATGTGGTGTTTTTTCTAAAGAAAGGCATTGTAAGTCTTCCATAAGAAACTCTCAAGATGCTATTTTCATGCAAATAGCTTTGTGTGCTAAATTGAGGAACTTAAGAACCAGGGAAAATATAGGAAAAGTGGGTAGAATGCATTTGAAATGTAAAAGTTTCCTGGAGTTGTCAACAGCTCTTTAAGAAGTCTATTGCTCGCACCTTTCCGCAGCTTCTCTTTGTGATTGCTGGGGGAAAAAAACTAACAATTACTGAACTGAAAAGATTGTATGTAGTTGTTGCACTGAGGAACAACTCTCAAGAAGCAATAATGGAGTGGAACAACATTCTGCAGTTCGCCTTTCTGGCTTTGATGAAAATTGAGACGACAACAATGCCCCAATTCTTTTTCTTTTTCCCAACCTCAAAGTAAGAGGATACCCAGTTTTCTAGGTGGCTTTCACTTAGGGGTTCCCTGACACCTTCTAACACGTGTCCTCATACCTGTGCTTTTCCTTCAGTGGCAACCCTAGGAAAGAAACTTGAATTTCCCAGTGGAAGGATCCTGGTCGCTCACACAGGCTTGTACAGAAGATGAGTGTATAAGCCTTGATTCTGGAGGGCAGAGCCAGCGTGGAAAGCATCCTCTCAAAAATGAGTGTGATATGAATAAAGCAAGTGACTTTTCCACACCACAAAGATGAGTACTTTCTACTTCACTGCTGTGGATGATTAAGGAAAACAATTGCATTCTGACAACATGCATTGACATTTTGAAATGAAAAAGGAACGAAGAACAGATTCTGGGAGGCTTGCCATTAATGATAATGGATTTCCCTGAATGGAACCTTTTTGAAAGTCTGATTTTTTTTTTTATTTTTTTTTTTTATGTAATGTTGCCTAGAACAGGCAGCCCTGTCACAGGGGACAACTAGTGGGTCAGAGGAGTTCAGGGGGTAATCTGGGGAACAAAAATGGCTCAACACACACACTTATGAGCCCACTTAAAGGCAAACAAGAAAAATGCCTGTGAGGGCAAAGAGGGGAAGGGAAGCTAGGTTAATGCTGATAAATGAATATTTCACGTTTAAGTTCAACCTTCATTTGCTTGCAAATGAAAACTGTTGTGTCAACACTGCAGGAGATGGTCTGTGCATATTTTTTTTTTTTCCCCAAAGGTTAATTCTTCTTTGATTTAAAAAAAAAAAAGGGAGAAACATTGACTTTAAATGATAGGCAAACACACACACACAGAGCCTCCCTGGCAGTGCATCCTGCACATCAACAGCACAGCCCCACCCGAGTGTCTGGCGGGGGGCTGTAGCCTACGTGATGAATACGGCATTGAAGGAAGAGCTTTCCAGACAGGTGTAAAATCTATTGCAGTTAGCCATTTTACTGTAGGAATTTTTTGCTCCTTTTGATACTAACTTTCAGCTGTGAGGTTGAAACTGGGATGTTTACAGCTGCATCTTTTTATAGGCACCATGTGGTAGGTAATTTTATGAGAAAAATCTGTTTAGTCCCCTGATGGAAGAAGTAAACTTAGGTGAGACTCATTCTCCCGTGAATTCTTGGCGTGCCATAAAAAAAAAAGTTGCAGTTCTCCGAAATATTAGCTGTAAAACTTGTGCCTTGTTAAAGTTACAATCAGAGGGTGTAATAAACGGGTTATTTAAGCATATATTACCATGTAATGTTCATCTCGGGGCACTTGGATTTTGACTCTGTAGTACTGTGCTTTGCCTGGCAATCTCATGGTGGCTGCTGGGGTGGAAAACACAAACCCTCCTTTCAATAATGCATCCCTTCCCCGCTGTGCCTTCCTCTGGTTCAAAGATAGTCCCCCTTTAAAGTTTAATCAGTAGTTTTATCATTGCTCACAGGCAAAATGTACGGATCCAAAAAAAAAAAAAAAA
>Ga0065711_1034478_pt1 | contig 23706 bp, 11 predicted proteins | sample Hoacrofraction12_FD_59098 | JGI IMG/M metagenome (GOLD analysis project Ga0065711, IMG submission 59098) | Hoatzin crop microbial communities from Cojedes, Venezuela - Epithelial fraction 12 v2 (version 2) | ecosystem: Host-associated > Birds > Digestive system > Esophagus > Crop | place...
GAAAGAAAGAAAGAAAGAAAGAAAGAAAGAAAGAAAGAAAGAAAGAAAGAAAGAAAGAAAGAAAGAAAGGAAGAAAGGAAGAAAGGAAGAAAGAAAGAAAGAAAGAAAGAAAGAAAGAAAGAAAGAAAGAAAGAGAAAGAAAAAAGAAAGAAATAAAGAAAGAAAGAAAGAAAAAAAGAAAAAGAAAGACCCCCCCCACTTTTTGTGTGGAATGCTTCTCTATTATAGAGCATAGTAGACAATAAAAACTTATTTGAGTGTACTCTGTTCCATAAAAGACAACAAAAAGCTAGATTTTCAATCTCTGTAAACAGAGAGAAAGAGATACTGCTACACAGACTGACCTTAGCAGAATTGCTCAAATTTAGCAACGAAACTGATAGATTTACATGATGCATATGCAGCAAGGCTCTTCGTCTTCGTGTCCTTGTGCTCATTATAAAGGCATGGACGCAGAGCATGGTTTATAGAGTGATGATAAAATATACCATGGCACCTGGGCTCCCTGCAGAGCTCTGAAGATTTATCTGTCTTTAGATGAGGTACTGTACAGGGATGGCTCACTCCCATTGCCGCACTGGTGAACTTAAACCTAGACTTGAAAGGATCACTCATCTGGCGAGAAGAATAATTTAGTCTTTACCCATTCCAGAGTCCTCCTGTGTCTGTATTTTAATAAAGGACATCAGTTTACACAGTTGTGCTGAACTGTGTTTTTTTGGTGGTGTGATTTAAAATGCGTGCATTAGGATGTCTAATGGTAGTTTTATCTCTGCAGAAGCCCTGCTTGAGTTGAACGGAGCATGTCTGCTCTTTGTACTAATGCTCATAGAAGACCTTGAAGAAGGGTACATGACTGAAGCCAGACTGTAAGAAGAGCAGTAAATCCATGATACTCTTAAGCATTTTCTAAGCTTTATACTGATGCATTACAGTCTTAGTTACATTTGTGAGGAAACTAGAAATACAAAATCCTTCCCTGTGCTGTGTTTACCATGGCACACAAATGTATTTTAAAAGGAAGGTACTTTATCAAGCTTATGCTATTGAAATTACTTTATTAATGCAATCAACAATCATTCTTTTAATCATCCAGAAACTCAGATGCCAGTCTTATTTCAATAGGTGTAGAAACGATAAGAAATGAACCTATTCTCTTTTCTAAGATACAATTTTTCTGAAGCAAACAGACAGTGTGTAGAAAGTGAGTTTTAATACTTACTAACTTTTACAAACAGTTAAGATGATGATCTGAGGAATGCTGTCAGTTTTGATGTTAAAAATGTAATCACAATGAAATTTTGATTAGTCAGAAATTTATCCTCATCGTCTGGTGATGATAAGGGAAGATAGGATTGTCTCAAATCAGATGCAGACTTTTCTGTTATAGTCTTTGAGGTACCTATAACAAAAGCAAAATCTGACCTCAAAAAGATGTTGATTGAAAGAGATGACACAACGTATACCTTACTGTTAGAATCCGCAGTACATCATGCATGCTTAGCATTGGGAAGAAGTGTCAAGCTTCCTTAAGTTCAAGCTTGACGTTGCTGTGCAACCAAAGCAGCTTTAGTGAGACTTCTTAAGGGAGTAAAAAAAAATATTTTGGAACTTTTTGGGGTCAGACTCTCCCAAGTTCTGGGTGAGAGAGGGAGCTATAGTAGTCTAGGGTTTAAATTAGATTTCTTGAGAACTTCAGGGAGCATAAAAGAGGAAAGAATGTATCTACACTCATAACTTTCAGTTAAGAAGAAGAAAAGCAAATGGAGAAATCTTTCTTCAGGGTCCTGCCAAGACACGTGTAATTTATAGTTCTAAAATCAGTTTCAGTTCTATTCTGAAATATTTTCATGGGGACTGATTTCTAATTGCAAGACTAAAAATTGTGAAGATGGCTTCTGTTTGTTAATGAGCACCTGTACCCTTTCTGGGTGTCTGGGAGCGTGATTCTCCTTCTGTGCTGTCTCATCACATTCCCCCCACTACTGTGTAGGAATATTTCTGCACTTGGTCAGTCTTCCTTATCCTGGTGAAACTGGGGAGCTGGTCTTTCCGTTTGAACAGCACTGTGGGAGTCTGAGAGCCACTTCCTTGCAGCTGGACTTCCATACGTATAAAACACATTTCTTTGTGGTTGCTTGCTCATGAAAGAGAAAGAAAGCAGAGTTAGTATAGGTTCTTTTTTTTGTACAGAGTCTGACATCTGGCAAGCATCTGGCTGTGGACTTTTATCAGGTAAGGTGGTGGTTATCACAATTTACAGGTATAGGACACTTAATCTGCAAAAGATTTGGGGTCAGAGCTGATTAAGCATTATGAACTGGGTTGTTTTTTACCAGAGGAAGTAGACGGCTTAACAAGTAGAGGACAGACAGAGATCTGCTTCTTTTTCTTCAGTAACTCATGTAACTCTACGTTAGGGTGCCCCAATACTGTGCTGCCAGAGATAACAGCAATCATAATGACTCAACAAACAGCGCAACTCTCCAGTTTACTATGTTTCTGCTTGACAGACACACTGAAAATGAGAGCTGGTCATGGTTTTGCCTTCTGGTTTTAAAAACCGAAAGTAAACTGCCTTACAGGTTATGTTGGCTCCAGACACCGGTTTCCCTCAATGTGGAAAAAGTGAAGATTATGTTTGAAGAGAGATGGCAGAGTGGAGGACGACAGCCACACTTACACACACTGTGCCTTGCACAGCCTTTCAGTTGCTTTTGCTATTGTAAAACTACAGAATAGCAGGATTTCAGTGAGAATGGAAGCTGCTGCTTCTGTTATCTAGTGGTACCAGTTTCAGAGGAGGAAAAATAAACCATATTGCAGGATGATTATTAACATTTAGGGAAGCATTGTGTCCTGTTCCTAATCCTGCTAGTGGCAGGAGCAAAACTGTAATGCTGTTCTGCAGCATCTTGGGAAATGATGGTATGTGCTAAAAGCAAAATGTTTACACCTGCACCAGAACTGTTCTTGCTTATACACAACTCTTGCAGGTACAGGCACGAATGGGCATGGAAAGGATACCTGATGATGGCAAAATAAATATATGATGTCTGAAAATTTAGGAACTGCTTCCTACAATTGGGATCTCACTCCCACAGTAACCTCATTTTGACTGGGAGAAGCCAGCAGCAACACTATGGCCTATTCCTTGCCCTTAATATCTGCTTAGATTATTTCGCCTTCCGAAAGGTAGGGAGGTACTTCTGTCCTGATCTGCTTTCTTTCTATGCAAGGCCCATGCTTTGCCAAGCAGCATTTATTCCTAAATAATGGCATATCTCAGGGGTTAAGATGAGAGGAAAGCATTTTGTCTGGAAGGGATGACTAACTGACCCAAAGGCCTTTTCAGAGGAGACCAGGTGTGTAGGCAACAAACACATTAATTCAATTTTTCATTTTGCCTTACAGAAGTGAATTTGCAGAGGCAATAGCAGATTGTTGCATTTTTTTTTCATTGCCTGACCCAGGGTCATCACTGCCTGAAAAAAATCGTCTGAATGCATGGTAAGGTGGACACACCTTTGGGGTTTATGTCTCAGCCAACTAATGTTCGTAAGACTGTTATACCTTTTGTTCAGGAAGATAGGAAACTAAATTTCAGTAGTAACAATTCACCTGCAAAGGATGTGGATAAGCACGAATTCCTAGTCTACTGCAGTGGTCTTCTACTACTGCTGGAATGAAAGCTGGGAAAATGAATGGGGGCAATAAATTGGTGAATATCTACTTGGCAGAAGCAAGCAAAGGTAAAACTTTTAGTTGATCAGCTATGAATCTTTTTCAAGGAGTGGATCTGAAGTAAATATAAAAAGATTCCTGTGGATAGCTTGTGAAGAGAGTCGTAATGTTAAATTCAGGACTTATAATATTCTTGGACTTGATGATAACATGATGCTAAACCTCTACTGGTTTACTGCATGAGTTTAGTGGGGCTGACTGTCAGGCAGTTGTGTTAATTTGAGCACAGGCCATAATTTAGTGCTGCAGTCATAATCTTTGCTGAAGTAAATTTCTTAGAGTTTTAAAAACATGCTTTGTTTCTGGCCTCAATAATCTAACTACGATGTTCAGCCTTTAGATAATTTTATATATTTTGGGGTTTTTTTAGATTAATTTGTTATTATTTTTTTCCATGTAAGGGAGTGTCTGATTGTGAACAAATGGCCCTTTAGCCTCTTCTAAATGGAACAAACTGAGCTTCTTGAACCTTTCACTGCAAGACCTGTACTTTAATTCTTTAACCATTACCTCAGCTTTTCACTGAACCTCTCAAAGTTCTCTAAAATGGCTGTTTCAAGCAACTATGAAAGATAACTGTAAATATAAGACCATCAAACTACCGAACTTGAGTGGTTACAAGTTTCGACTGCACTTTGTGTGATTTGTACATATCAGAGCTCCAAAAAAAGGGTTGCCTGAGGAAAATATTTTCTGAAAATATGGTTATAGAACTAGATTTTCTTTTCCTCATTCAGATGTCCACAATGACAAATGATTTTTAAGACACAGCACTTATTAATTTGGCTTTGTAATCTCCGTATAAGAACTACTCAACCATCAAGATAAAACCCAGGAAAAAGGCAAGACTGAAGAAGGACAGAAACTCAGATTTGGGGATGCAAGTTTGCAAATGTGTCTTTGTTCTCACAGATACTCAAACAAAAACCTAAGCACTGAGATAAAAGAAAAATCCAATTTCTATCAACATAGAAAAATGTTCAGATGCACTGCTGGGAATACAGAATACTAACTTTGTAAGCAGCTGAACTGCTGCCACCTGTTTTCCTATGAATTAATGTTCTTTGCACTCTAAAAATTTCTCTAGTACTACCTGCAATACATGCAACTGTGTATTATTGTAACAATGGAATAAATGCAATAGTGTGAACTTGCATGCCCTGATGCACTAACTGTTTTTTACCAGACCTTGGCTGGCTGACTGTTGCTGATAGAAGGTGTTATAGCTGAGTTCTGCCCATCTTTTATTCAGTGCAGGCATTTCTTTTTGTGGATTTCCCCTAGCTAGTCACCAGCTTTCACAAAAGTTGTAGAAACTTAGTTCTTTCAAGTTTTGCCTCCTCTTTCAAATTTATTTGAAATGGTCTACGGATTAAAGAAAGGTTATTGTGCAGGAACTGACAGACAGTCTGGTCATATTGGTCACATCTCCTTCGGAAAGCAGGCCTAAAAGGAGAAATAATGAAAGAATAATGGAAAGAAACCTGAAGAAAATCCCTTCAGTTTCTCTTTTTCACTTTTGCTCATGTGCCATTTAAATCTTTTCTTGAATTTGTAAGTTCACTCAGTTTTAAGATATTTATAATTTTTATGATGAACATGAAATAAAAATTTTCACATATGTTAACTGGTGACTGTCACTTACTATATTTTTCATTATAAATCACATTAATTCTCTGGGCTATTTACAAGAAAGAAATCTAAATGGGTCAAATCCTCCTGTTAGTCTCTGTTCCAAGTGTCAGTATTTCACCAGACACCAGTATACACAATTCATTAAAAGCTAAATATTCTGCATTGTTAAGTGCTTTGTGGAATGAAACTTCTAAAATGAACTGCCAAAGATATTATCTAAATATCTAAAAACAGGAAAAGATTAAGGAAGTGGATAGTAGATTTAAGAAAAGAAAAATAAGATCTCTTGACCACCAATGCAGATCTTTTTGAGGAAGATAAGCTTTATATAATGTATTTTCTCTGTTGCATTCATCAGAATTATCAAGCTTTCAGCAAAGATCTAGAAAAATTGGATCTGACTTCCATGTGGTTTAGAGGATATTTTACTTACGGCCTTAAAAAATCAATGAAGAATGAAAATCATGATTGTGGGCAGATTCTTCTGAAAAGTTTTAGCTACTCTGTATTTCCTTGTCACTCTTCAGCTGCCCAAATCCGGATAGGAAGATCAAACACCCAGAGAATGGCATGGAAAGAGACATTGCAGGGAGAAGAGGACATGCAGTCGGACTGATGTAATCACCCAAATGCCTCTCCAGCTCAGCTCTAATTGAGGTTGTCAGACTTGGCAGAGAAAAAGCAAATTTTATTGATGAAATTTTCATTAGTATTAAGTGAGAAGATCAGCCTTATGTAAGATTACCAAGAGGGTAGAAGAAACGTGAAGATTATGCTCTTATCTAAGCACCTTATCCTCTATCTATAGAAATTAAAAATCTGGGCAAGACTCCCTTTTTAGAGAGCTCTTGCAGGACTGCACAAGAAGCTGCCTCGTCGATGCAGATGTTCAGCTTCACTCACACAAAGGCAGCAGATCCCACTCAGCCGCTCCCGCATTTTCATCAGAGTAGGATGGGGACACACTGGGGAGTCTGAGAAACTCTACCCCTCACTGAGTAGCAGGGTTTCTGGTGTCATTTACTACATATATCAGCTGTAACTGGGGGATACTAGAAGACAGCTTCACTTTGTGGAAATGAAGAGATTTTTCGTTTGTATTGCTTTAAAGGCTGAATGGAAAAAGCTGAAATACTCAGTGTAGGGGGAGTCAAAGTACAGATCTGGATCTCTGGCAAGCTTGGGGTCCTTGAACAGCTCACTCTCTTTTTTTTTTCATTTTCTTTTCTTTTTTAAATTTTCTTTTCTTATTGTTTGAACCTACTTCTAATAAACCAGAATTAATCTCTAAGTAGAAACAATGGGGATTTAGTTTTTTCCCTTCCGCTTTCCTCATGAAACTCCTGTTGAGCGTGGCACTCTGGCATAAATCTTCCTTCACAGCAGCAGTAAGGAATTCTTTTCACTTCTGGAGTCTGTGAGTTTGGTAAAAATCTCTTCCTTACCCTGAGGTCAGTGATGTCTGTAGTTTAATTTAAGGCATTAGAGAGAAACAATTAGTTTGCCTGGTGCCTAAACTGCTGCTGAATAAACAACTGCAGAGGCTGAATCTTTAAAAAACTCCTAATGACTTTATTTATCTGGACTCTCAGTTGCCATCCAGATGCAAGAAATTACTTTAGTTCATTTTAATTCTTGCTGTTTTCTCAGCATTGTGTTACTTTAGGAGGCAAACAAATGCAGTAGGAAGATACCTATAGATGTGTTCAGCAGCTGGAGGGTTTACGATCTAACCTAAAGAATGCAAGTTGGTTTTCTTGTAGTAATTAATACCAGCAACATTTCTACTAAATGCTTCTGTGTGCCTCGTAGAGCTCCCATGTCTCAGCAGTGGGCTGCAGCTCTGAGGGGCACAGTTTCACTCACCAGCCATGACTTTTGCTGAATGGGTTTGTAAACCTCAGTGAACACTCATAAAACTAAGTCCCAGGCTTCACAACAACTCCTAATTTAAATTCTAAAGCAATCAACTTAACCCACACTGTTTATCAGATAGAAAATTTATTTTACAGAATCCTTTTTAGGTAGGAGAATTTTGAGTCTTGAACAACAGTTAAACACTCTTTTGTCCTAAAAACAAAGATCATTGTCCTGTTGCAGATAGTATCATCTTTTTTTTAACTCACGCTTAAGGCAAAATATCACATGATTTAGAATGTAATGGTCATTTTGGAGAAAATCAAGACCTGTTAGCTTGGAGTAGGTACTTGAGGCTTGCATTAATAAATATTTTTACTCTGGACCATGTAGAACTGTCTTTAAAACTTAGTAGTAATGAAAAAACTAGCAGAGGGAGAGGCAATCCAGATTGCCTTCCAACCAACACTGGAGGTGTACTTGAGAATGCAGATGTTCCTATAACTGTAAAAACACTGTATTCTGGTGAACAATCCAAACTGATTTCAACCACCTGAGGCCCAGGAGAAAAGTGGTAGAGTTTCTGTCGAGCCCACACTTGGTGTTATGTTTTGCAGTATTTCAGGAAGAGGCACAGTGCTTACTGTTACGCAGAAGGGAAAAAGTACGTTTATTGTCATCATGAGAAGGTGAACTTCACATCATTGCCCAGCTTCTGAAAAGTAACAAAAACCTACAGTATATGTCTGTTTTCTGAACTACTATCCCAGCTGCTGATGGTAGATAATAATATTGTGCTTAGTCTGGATTAAAAACAGTTTAAAAAAACCCACATGCACAAAAGAATTGTATGTATCATCTGCCATACAGATGAAGCTAATATTTTCCCACAAAAGCATACATAGGGTCTGAATAATTTGAGGATGGAACTGAGAGAGATAATGGGAAAAAAGATTAACAATATGTATTCCAGAAGCTTCCAGCTGGATATGAAATGAAAATAATGACTGTTAGGATGTCAATCTACTCTTTGATAAATCTCATAATTATTGTCAGACATATATCTGATAACAGCCATCTATGAGAGAGAAGTCAAGCTACTTGTATCAATTTACTTTGTCCATTGTCTTCTTGACCTCAACCTGCTGGAAAAGTTTTATATTATTTCGGTTTGCCCTTGTTTCTCACAGATCTTTTTGGTTTATGGATACACTTGATACAGTGAGAAGACCGTATGATGAATTTTAAAATTGTTATGGCTGATTTCAAAATCATGAATGTCAAACCTGTACAACTAGGAAAGAGTTCTGTTGTTTATTTGGGTCTAACCCAAAATGTGTTGTGTTAATAGAAAAAAAATGCTAATTTCTTTTCACTAGTCCTGTTTTGCTGGAATATCTTCCTCAACTGACAGAGCTAAACTGTGCACTGCTATAAAGTTAAGGAGTGGCAAAATTAGGTCCTTTCACATTTTCCTGTTGTAAGTCATGCTAGCCAAACTGATGCTAACACACTGCTTATCCCAGTTACATTCGGGCAGAGAAATTGTACTAATGAGAGGGAGTCTCAGTTTTAACTTCAGCTACATGTAGTTTTCACCAGAATGGATGCTTACTGTTTGCATTGTTCAGACTTAATGTAAAAAATCAGTCAAGGTGAACATCTGACTTTTTTAAAACCATTTCTATATTTCTAATCTCCAGGTCCCCTCGATTTTCAATTCACCTGTGCTCTATCAAAAAAACATCTTCCTAAGCTACTTCAGAATTCAGGAGATCATAATCCTATGAATGTAAAAAATCCCAAGCTCTTAGGTACTCAGGAAATTGTACTCCCTTGCAAAACTATGGATGTTCTGAGAATCTAGAGGACAAACATCTCTGCTTTCCATTAGGCACAACTGAAATAGTTAAAGTCACAGAGTAAGAAAGTGTTCTCACACTTGTGAGACATTTTGAAAGTTCTGAGTAAAAATATTAATTTTAGACTACAAATCTTCATTTTTTAAATTGGTGTTGGATGTGTTTTTGTAAAATCACATTTGATTAGATAAACAAAAACAGAGCAAAAGTTTACTTGCCAGTTATTTATCCAAATAGGCATAACTTTTTGATTATAAAAACAATGAAAGATAGCCAGACAGAACTGAAAGTAATTACAATGCAATTTACTAGTAAATAGGTTATTTTTTTCTTTTTTTTTTTTAATCACAGATGCTTTAATATGAGTAAGCTGAGCCTTTGCTTGGCCATTTAGTTCACATAATCCCTACCTTATTCTTTTTATCCTTCTGGTATGAGCAGATGGAAAACAGGAATCTCGAATTACTATCCTCTGTTTTTTACTTAGTTTCAGTCCACATGGATTTCTTTATTTGATTGTCTTGTTCAATGCTTCACTGTCTTGTCCATCCATGAATGCAGTTTTATACAATAAGGTTCTGAAACTACTGTTGGATCTGTCTTAGCATCAGAGAAAATTCCCTTTTGTTCAGCTTGGTGTATAAACACCGATGTCTTAAAATCCTTGGAGTGAAATCTTAGGAAGTTACATGGGAATACAGGCAATTTACATGAAACCATGTTCCCACTCAGAAAATCAGACACGAAATCTGCTGGAGGACTGCAAATTGTTCACTCTGAAAGTCATCTAACAGTTATTTTTCTTCCCAAACTTTCCCTTGCTCAGTAGGTAATGTTTTGCCTCTGTGAGTGCTCCAAGAGCTGGCTGAGAAAGGAGGCATCAAACTGCAGAGAGCCATTTGCAGGCTGCTCACAAGGCAGGTTAAATGGCTCTGTCCTACCAAAAGCTGAGATAAAAGAGCAGATCTTTTCTTCCTGTTTAGACTGTAAAATTTATTCTGTTGTGTTATCTGAGTAAGGTTTTAGCAATGATTAGAATGGGCCAACAGACTGTAGTGAGCTATTGAAATTTTGGAGGTGTGTCTGTGCCAGCAAGGGTCTATCTCCTTCTTTCTCTTCGTATCCTCCAGGTTCACCTCTCCTAGCAGCCTTTCCACCTTTCAAAGTACAGGATCCTGCTTCCTCTCTTTTCCCTTCCCCTCTTCACCTCTCACAGATACGTACCTCTGCTGCTCTGCAAGCGTCTTCACCAATATCCTTCTCTCCCTTACAATTCACTTAGTTGCACTTCTTCCAACACTAAACTCCATCCTGCCTGACCCTGGTCTCCATCCTCCAGCAGCCTCTGTGCAGAGAGCCGTAGGGATGGGACAACACTGCTCCAGCAGAGCCAACCTCCAGCTCTTTCTGTGTGGGAAGTGAAAAAGAAACTGTTTTGCCTATATCTAAAGCTTACACCGGTAATGTATTGTTTTGGTGCTTCTGCTTATTGCATTGCAAAGTGCTCAGTCTTACTCTGTTTGATGTCTTTCTGGGCTCTAAATTACATTGCATTTCGTGTTCCACATTTAAAAAATAGTCAGCTCTGAGAAAATCTGTGTGCCTACAGAGAAGAGGATATCTGACAAAGATATTTACTGGGTGAATAGTCTGCAGCAAAATGTGTAAAACATTATTCACTGAGTTCAGAAAAAATATGACAAGTGATGTAACTACAGGATGTTTCTTTTTTCACTTGAAAGAGGTTAGTGGCTCAGCTAAGATTTGCCCAAATGTCTCATAGTTTTGGATTTCTCAAATAGGGAACTTTTCATTCTGGATACACCTCAAAAAATCACACCTTCTGACACGTGTACTGTTGCTAAACAGAATAGCTAGAAATTTCTAAATATTGGATTAAAAATATGGTTACGCTAAGTACTATTTAGAATACGTATATCTTTTACATGTTTATGTATGCAATATAGTGGCATAGAATCAATAACTAGTAAAATTTAACTTGATTTTTAATGTCAACTAATACAAAAGCTGGCTGAAGTTTTCTGAAATCTGAAAATGTTCTGAAAGTGTAATTGGAATGTCAATGTAAATGAAAAATATGGGATGAGTTTTTGGAAAAATTGCAAAGAATATTTGCTCTTTTCAGCCACCACTGCAACTATGTTACTGCATTTGTATATTTAAAGTTCCATTTAAAATACAAACATTATATAATCTTAAAACTTCTGTGATATTCACAAGTGATCCTTATCTAAAAAAAACCCACAAACATGAAAAATAGCCATTTCTACCTTTAAAAGAAGAATTAAGAACAGTTTTCACATTGCAAAATCATTCAGATACAGCAGACATAATCGCTCCCCATCGACATTTAATAAATATGTTTGCATTAATATTGCCATCCAGATAGCCACATTTAATCATTAAACATGAGTAAACTAGTATTAAATGTCTCGTTAGACACCAAAAAATATTTAACAGGTAATTAAACAAATCAGCAATCAAACTAGATCAAACTATTCAATGAGGAAGCCTATAAAATAAAAAATCCAACTATTGAAAAGTTGCCATTGTAAACAGAAATTGTATTTTGCAGTTCGGTCCATACTCACCATTACTCATTTAGGGATTCATTGATTTCAGGTGGGCTTTATCTGGGATATAGACAAGGGTGAATTATTAGAGGGTGACTAAATTATTGCAGAATGAATGAAAATTCAAAAAAATTGCACTCACTTGAAGCATAGAGAAATATACAAATATGTTGCCTCCCAAGAGCACAGAATTTTGAGCCAGACTTTAAGACTGAAATAAAAATTAATTCATATGAATGCTGGAAAAACTGAATCAAGCAATTTGTTGTTCTTTGAAAAAATTGAGTTTTATTCAGTATCCTCTTAACTTTTTTACTTTATTCTCATGCTCATACACACACAAATCTACAAATTCATCCTAGTTATAAAGGTATATTTTTAAACATCTTTGACAGAACAAAATCTTATAGGGAAAAAAGACATGAAATAGCCAATGCCAGAATTGCCATGTAAAGACGGTTTTCTCTCTAATCCTGTGTGAATACAAACGTGAGGTCTGGAAGGGAAAATACAGATCCATTTGCTATTAAAGTTTAACTCTAGACCATTGTTATCAATATTTTCTGAGATAAAGAAGACTCGACAGCTACAGTAAAAATCCACAAAATAGATTAGAACCCAACGAAATATGGACACTAGCACATCCTACAGAATTAGAAAATGCTCTAACATGTTTAACAGGGAATTAGTGAAGATCACAAAAATGAGTGCCCCTAATTTAGTATATGAAAGCAGAGATCTATAGCCTTGTTTGGCTTTAAAGCTTGCTGAAGCATTTTGATGGTGCAATGAATTATTGCTGTTGTGCTTTTCACACTAAATGTGCAGTTGAATCTTACTTTCTTCCAGGAATATAACTGACAATGAATGTGGATACACAGCATGACATAGAGAAGCTTTGAGTCAGTTCTTTATTAATAGGAAGAACAGTTTCTTAGTTGGGGACCTTAACTATTTTGGTTGTGCCTAGGGGAAAGCAGAGACGTTTGTCCTTTAGATTGTCAGAACATCGGTAGTTAGGAGAGGGAGTATAATTTCACGAGTACCTAAGAGCTTGGGAGGCTGTACATCCAGAGGGGTATGATCTCCAAAATTCTGAACTAGCTGAGAGTGAGATTTTTAAAGCTTCTTTGGTGTCAAAAGCTGCAGAAGGTGTTCAGTAGGATTTACAAAGTAGAAAAGTATCCAAAGATCCTAAAGCTCACACTGGCAATTTCAGTAGACATGTACCTGCACAGCTACTTAAGTGTCTCAAAAAACGTGTTTCTTTATTCTGATCACTACTAAAGTATTTAAACCTTTACACGTGTATGTCCCTGGAATAACAGAGCACCTAATCACATTGAAATGGGAAGGAACTGAGAGTTGGGACCTTCATCTTTCCACTCAGCCCATGACATGACAGTGTGCAGTACGCATCCTGAAAAAAGGCTGCAGTTGGTGACTCCTGAAGGCTATTTGGCAAACCCAGATAAGCATTGGGAATTTCTGGATCCATCTCCACTCCCTGATGTCATTTGCTAGTAATCAGGTGTTGATTGCCTTGCACTTATTCACCTACTTATCTTACCACACAGTATTTGCCTCCAAATCCATACTGGAACAGAGTGGCCCCTACTGCAGAAGCAGAGGATGCAGGCTGGAAAGCTGCAAACCTGGTTTAAAACAGGTGAACAAAAAGAGTTTGAAGTGAGTATGGCCACATTTGCACAAGTGGCAGACTTTCTGATGAACTTGTCTCATCATTTGCTTTCTCTTGACACACATATTTGCACCTGAGGTGATGCACCATATCTTTTCCTCTATCTGTATTTTGAACCTTGTTGTTGAGCTCCGTTCTAACAGGAACGCCCTGCCCTGCATGCTGGCTGTGGTGGTGTGAGCAAACCATTTCCTGTTTGGATTAAATATGATTATTTTCAGCTGATGTAAGTGGTGTGAAGGGAAACATCCAGCAGCAAGTCTAGCACGGCTCCTTGCGGTATAGCTGCAATGAGGTGCGTTCTATGCTTGTCACTGCACACCAGAATGTCTAGAAACATGAAGACCCGTGCATGTCTTGGCCCCCAGTGCAGCTAGAGAAGGTAGCACTGGTGGCAGAAGAGACAAGCTCATTCCCGTGTCCCACCTGTTAGCTGATGGAAGTGTCCCACCTTCCATCAGCTAACAACACAATATAGTCATAAACCCATAACTTCTTTATTCTTCTTTTGAGTACCTTAGTGTGGACACCCAGTTGATCTGTTGGAAAGCTACTTAACTGTCCAGTTTTCACATGTGGATTTTACTTGGATAGCATAGATTTTCTTTGGCTGTTTTACACTGAAAAGGGCAGGAAAATGTGCTTAAAAAAAAAAAAAGGAAAGAGAAAGAGAAGGGGAGAGAATTGGTTTAAATTTGTACATTCCTGAATTACTGCACACTTACTACCTCTCCCTATTAACCCAGCCTTTGAGTTTGATGCTTTTTTCTCTTAACACAGATATCTATTCCAGCACTCCCAAATGACAGCTCTTGGGCCTGATGTAGAACGAGATAAATTGGGGTAGCTTTGCTGAAACCCAAATGTTTGAACAGAAATCATGTCTGAGATTGTAGTCAGAAGTTGCTCTTCTGTCTCTGCAATAATCTCTGAGAAACCAGACACAGGTGCAGTGAGAATTATTTGCACAGTATTTTTAAATGAGATTGTGGCTTTTGTGGTTTTGCAATGGGGACAGAAGTCCACCAGGAATCAGACTGAAAACCCAAGATATTCCCTTGATTCCATTCCCTTTACCCTCTGCACCAAATTAAGACCACTTTCAAGAGGCTAAAATTGGTCTGCATAGTTTTGTTTGAAGAAATACATGAATAATTAGTAAGGTTTGCCTGCTTCAGGTGGATCAAGCACTTCCTAGTTTGCGCTAGAGCTCACTTCCTGTGCAATCATGCTTATGCACCTCACACAGTGTATTTGTAGTTTCTCATGTCTCTTAAAATAAGTAGTTTTTGTAAAAATCTGGTGTCATTAAACAGTGGACAACACACTGTTAGGTAGAGACTCAGGTACATGAATCACGTGCAAACAACAAACCATGTTTCTTGAAGAATGACAGTAAGGAAGATGATTTGGGTGCTTTTCCCTGCTTTTCCCCATCTGTTCTCAATTATAAGAAACTCCTCCCGCTAGTTTAAAGGAAACACATACACCCTGCAAAGCCTCTCATCTCTGTACAATATGTGACATCTGTATGTAACAGATGGAGTTTCAGGTTTCTTCATCACTAGCTTGATTTCCCAGGATCTATGACTGCAGCACCTAAGATCCTATTCTCGAGATGTAGAAACAAACTCAAAACAAAAAAGCCTCACACTTGCTGTCCCTGTCCCTGACCTCACATCAGGTGGAGAATGCAACTCTATCCACCATTAAAGCCTTTATTTCCAACCCTGGAGGTTCAAACAACTTTTCTTTTTAGCTATTGGAAGCAAAATCTTTGTGAAAGCTAGTTTTTGCTTCTCTGAGTTTTCTTTTTTTTAATGACAAGGTCTGGACGAATGTTCTTGTGACCAGTGCAGTTGTGCTTCCTCTGTAAATCTTAGGACCATGCTCGAGGCCTAAAACTGCTGCCTCAGAGCGAAAAAGTAGTATTACTCATTTCACACTTGGACTTGTGCATATGAGAGGGAGATCCAACACTCCTCACTCGTGACAATGCTCATCCTGTTCTGAGTCAGACTGACAAGGCCCGTGCCTGCTCCGTGCATCGGCACGGCAGAGCCGCCTACCTTCCCACGGGCCTTGCCTCGTGTCAGGCCTGACAGGGCACTGCAATGACTTGACCGGCCACAGTTTTCAAAAGCACCTGGTGCTTTCTAGTGCTTTATTTTATACTTTCATATCCAACTTCATTTTCCTTAAAGAGGGACTATTCCTTAATGTATGTGTGTTCTGAACTTAGAAGCCAACAAAGCTACCCTAAGATTTCGTTGGGCTCAAAAATTCAAGCCAGCAAACATTTTGGTCATCTATTTTTCAGTTTCTTTAAATAGCCTAAAATATCTGGGGGCTGCAATCCTCCCTTCCTCCTTCGTCTCATCTCTTCCACCTTACTGCATTCCGATTTTTTTATTTCAAGGCTGGTTATTTCTTTTCCTGTGCCTAATTTTGTCCCTCAACTCCTTCTTCCATAACTTCTTGATTTATAGGCACTGCCTCACATGGCTGTCTGCATTTTCCAGAAGCCAAGTGACTGCTTTGCCTGCCAGCAGGCTAGTCCTTCCCCACAGTCTGGCTGCCTTCTTCTCAACAGCAGCTAGCTTTCACCCACCCCCACTGTGGCTGACCAAGTGCTTCTGCTGAGAGGGAGCTGCAGACATCATGGGAAAGGAAAAATCTAGTGCTTCATGTTGTTGCACAGTACCAGGGCACTGGCTATCACTCCGTGGAAGCTGGGAAAACTCAGGACTATCCTTAGTGCAGCTATGAATCCTGTATGAGTGAGAAAGCTTTTAATGTTGTAAACTGTGAAGGAAAAATCACATGAGGATGGGAAGTGAACTTTCTAGGGCACCTTATGAAAAGCAGGTATTTGTCTAAATATTGTGGGGTTTTTTTCAGCCCACAAGCCACAGAAAGTGGAGGAGACTTAAAGTGGACAAAGGAAGAAAGGGTGATGAAAAGTGGCTACCTGAGCAAATGAACAAAGAACAGTAATTCAAATGGTTTTAAAATAGCGTGGGCACAACTAATTAGCTCACAATCTTACACAGTATATACAGCGCTGCTCACCTCAAACCAAAACGAAGTACCTCTTTGTGGATCCTGAGCTGATTAGTAGTTTTGGGCAGTGCTGTAGAATTCCTACCTGTAAAACACATCTCTGACTCCTATGAGAGGGCACAACACAGTGAATTGTGGTACCCACTAAATATTACTTGCTGTGGTTCCTATGTGCCATCCTACCCAACACAGAGACTGACGGAATTATCAACACATTGATTGTTTCTTCCCACTCTTGAATAAAAGATAACATCTAGAACGGCTATTCTTTTGTAAAAACAAAAGTAAAAAAGAGTAGTTTCATCATCTTCAGTAAAGCTGACCAGAAGTTTTCCGAGAGTTGAGTTATTCATCAGAAAAACATGAACTTGCTAGAAACATTTTTTGGGGTTATCTTAACATTCACAAGGTCTCTTTTATCTTCTCTTCACTTTGCTTCATTTTTTGTCATTCTACTCCTCTCTTGACCTTTCAAAATTTTTAATTATAATGTAACTGTCAAATCCACATTATAAATAAAATTTATATTATAAATTTTAATTTTTAGTTAACGGAAATAATCAACATAAAATGATTTCCTATTATTTCACTCCAAATTCAAGATTTTATTCCAAGTCTGAAATTATGTAATTTCACATGTAATGCAGAGGTCATTAAAATGCTATAATATGTAAGAAAATTACAGCATGTGTAGCATTATTCTTCTTACCTGGACATCATATCATAGTATTACGATACAGATTGTGAACACAGAGTTTGTTTTGACATAAATGTTCCTTGTCTATGGAGTCACTGACTCATCATAGAATAAGTGAACTCTAAGCCAGTGAGCTCTGGCTGGTTTCACGATCAAAGAATTTCCATCTTACAGCAACTGAAACCTTACAACTTTACTATGTCAAGGAGCAAAAAAGAAAGCTGATGAGAGTTATGGAGTAAATCAGTGGCTGTGGTGATGATTGTGCAAGAGTATAATTCTCATATGCTTTTCACCACCTGCTGATCATCTTCCTACTCCTGGGTATAAAAGGGCAAAGGAACTTGCCATTTCTTATAAGACACTACAGTAAAGGTGAACACTCATTTTCCCTAAGGGAATTTCTATTTAGCAACCCTTATTTTCAGTACAGGTAGTACCTTTATCTCATCTATATAATGAGCTAATTCCTTTCTCCTGTGAAATACATGAATTTAGAATACAGATTTGTTTTTGTTGTGTTTGTAACCTGAGACCATCCTGTTGATAATAATACTAGTGCTAGAGATCTTCATTTTCCATGCTGAAGACACTTTTTACTTATTGTCCTTTAAAGATATAGAAGGAGATGCTTAACAATCTTCAGTTTAGTCAAAAAGTGAAGTGTTAATCAGAATTTCCAGTGTTTTCCAACCAGTGAGTGCAACTAGAGTACAGGAAAATAAAAGGTTAGGTGCTTGCCTACTCTTATTCTCTACTCAAAGTAGTGGCTTACCGGATTTTGTGCTTACTTGAGAGTTTGTGTTAGCAATTATTTATTGAGGATCCAGCCTCTTTCATAGTGGGATTCAGTTTGCACTTCAAACATGAACATGCCTGTGAAAAAAAAAACGCATACTATTTTCTCTGAGTTCTTCAGGCAGATGTAGAAGTGGTATTATTTATGCTTTAACTTAACACATATACACCACATTTGAAGTGAGATAGTGTGGCAAGAGTACAAGATTACGAATGGCTTTCATAGCTCACCCTTTCCCAGAGGGTGCACCTGTTTTTTACCACGAAAAGGACGTTAAACTTTCTGATATGTGACCAAGTTGCAAATGAAAGATCTTCAAGATAAAAAGTGATATGATTGACTTAAAAGGTCAAAATCTAATATTTTAGTGTGTCAGTTTATGGTGTGATAATTTCACAGAAACATCAAAAATACTGTGTGACCTCCCAACACATATTTCTCACCTTGAGTGGCTTGTGACTCTCCTCAGATTTCATGGTCCATCAGTGCACACTTCAGCTGCATTCCTTTAACAACAGCAGAGCAGGTTAACAGAGCATTTGTCTTCCCCGATAAGTGACTTGCTGGGGTGCAGCTTTTACAGCCAGTATTTGGGAATGGTGTGCTGCTCTGTCCATTGCCCTCAGGAAAGAGACAGGAGGGCTTTAAAACAACACAGGATTCATTTTGAAGTTTTTCTAGCAGATGAGTTAGTTGAGGAATTGCTGTAAACTTGTGTAAACCAGCAGGCAGGACTTAACTCTTGAATGCCAGGAGCCTGGTTTGAGACCAAAACCCAGTATGCTTCACTAGATTTCCAGGAGGAGCTACATAACACCTCTTCTTGTAGCTGTAAGTGGCTCAGTGTCATTCACATCTCACCTAAGCAATTCCCTTTCATATGCAAAAATGTAGTTGGATCAGTGAGATTAGGAACTGGATCAAAAAAAAAAATAGTATGAAGTGCTCGGATCTTCCTTCTGTAACCTAACAGGAAATGGGGTAAGTCCTGAATCATCCATGCTGCTTTGTGATCCATATATGGTGGTCTTTTAAGTGGGCAGAGGGGGAGCAGGATGAGATGATCCTGTTCATTATTGAGTCTTCTGTAATTTTAGAGAAGAATATAAGTGTGTCTGCAATGATCTAGTCAGTCCTATGTTGCTTTTGTGCAACCAGCCTCCTTTCCTCATTTCATAGTACTCATTTTGTAAGACACTGTCTCCAAAACACCAGCACACATCTTCAAACACATACTTACAGGGCTATCAGGAGTGTGATAAAAGAGAATTTCAGTATTTGGGAGGTGCAGCCAGGAAAGATGCAGTAGAAGAGCATTCTTGGTGTTAGGAAGGGCTGCACATACAGTCATGTACGTAGCAGGTGATGTGGGAACACACATCATGGAGTCCAGAGCTTCGGGGAAGGAGTGAGTGGGGTGGGGAAAGAAGACAGCACAAAGTCTTGCTCAGTCTTTTCACCTGCTCACCAGGTCAGACACACACACTCCTACCACTCTGCCTGGCTATTTTCATCTGAATATGCCTATAGTCTTATCTGTACCTATAGTCCAGTTCTGTTACTTCCCACCCCTGAATAGAGGAGCACAAAATATTGAACTGAAACACAAATGCACTGAGTACACCCTCCCCCTGCCAATTTCCTTTATTTTAAAACATATTAGAACAATAACAACAATAATGACGGCTTTGCTATCTGCTACTTTGTAAGGGTTCTGAGCCTCTAGCAATCTCCACTTGGGGAGATTTGACGGTTTGTGGTCTAGGGGAAAACATTCCAATTTAAGATGAGATTTTGCATCCATGTAACGCAATAAAAGAAAGCCATCCAGTGTTTAATCCAGGGTATGATACAACTTGTTTAGGGGGTGTTAGGGAGCAGGGGAGGGGGCTGTCATAGGGAGAAGAGAAGCATTTAAGCATGTGCAGTCACTATTTATCATAAAGAATTTTATAATGCTTTTACACAATAGGCAGAAATTGCTCCTAAAGAGGCATTCTAGTCTATTGGGTAATTAATATGCATATTAAAAATTTCTCAATATATATTTAATCAACTAGCTACACAAAATGCCTGAAGCCCCAAATACGTATGAACCAAATAGACCAGAACAGCTCAAAAAAAGCTTGCTCCAGGCTCTGGGGGTACATTCCATGGAGTTTGCTTTTAAAACAGTTCTAAGAGGTTAGAATGGACTTCGAGAAGCTGGAACAGTTTTAAAGAAGGGTCCTTACTTTTCAGGTCACGGACATAATCTGAAATGAGGTAACAGAATTGAATAGGAATATTTGTTGGGAAGGGCACACTAATAATTAAGATGGCAGCCCAGGACTTGACCCCTTGAAGTGCCCTTCCAGGAAGATGCAGCCGTGAACCTCACCTAGCCCATTGTCTGTAAAAGTGCCTCAATTTCCCCTTTTGTAAAAGGGGAATAACAACACTTTATCTCTTCACATCCTTGTGAGGTCTGTTAAAGAGAAATATTCAAAGATATAAAAGTGAAAGAGAAATGCTCAGGTGTCATTGAAAATCAAGTGGAGGAGACATTGAAAGTGCCCTTCATGCCCTTGAAAATATCACCTTTATTTTATTGATAGCTATAATGCACTATGAGACCTTTGGAGGAAAGGTGTTATAGATGTGCAAAGCTGCCAAGGAAGATGGAGTAAAAATTGACTAAAAGGTCAACTTCAGAAGCAAAGGAATATAATATGAGGATAACCTATGGCAAATACCCTGAAGGCTACGCCTGGGAATGTGGGAGTATGAAGTCAAATTATACCTTTAGATAATCCCGAGTCAAAGATGGTATTATGCAAATATAACAGCAGAGGAAGGTGACCTATGACATCTCAGCAGGAAAGAAACTGGTCATTCATTCTTCAGTTAACCTTCCATACGTAAAAGCTTTCTCTGACCACTCTAATGTGGATCATCTCAATGAACAGCTTCTCAGTGGTCCACTTTTTCTTTCTGGAAACTGGCACCTTTCTTTCCAATATCCCCTAGTCACGGAAGAACCAAGACTTTTACAATTTCAGCTATGTGCTCATTAACTCAGTAGTCTTGGATTTTATTTCATGGTCAAAAATCCGTCATCATATCCCCAAATAATTCAACTTCTAACCATCAGCTGTTAAATCTGCCCTCCTGCATGCTGCAGTAAAGCTGTAGCAAGACACTGGGTTCCTTGGGTCACTCAACTTTTTTTCCGACTTTTCGTCACTCTGCAGTTGAATGATCTCAGAAAGCATGTCTGAGAGCAGACTTTAAATTTTGGTTTAAAATAAAGAGTCTTAACCATAGGCAACAAAACAACAACAATTGCTAAAGGCACTTGAACGATATTGTGAAGAATGACAGTAATAATTCCAAGCGCATTTAGGTATTCAGCTGAAAACCGCAAACCACATTATATTTAAGACATTTAAAAGCTAAGCTTAACTGGAAAATTAAAAATTAGAAAGTACAAACTATTTTTTATTGGTTTGTTTTAGAAGACACTTCTAAAGTGACAAATACTAGATATAAAGCCAAAAAAGAGGCTTACTGTGATGTTCAGATAAAAAAATTATTGGGCTGTTGAAAATAAGAACTTAGTTTAGGACAATTTCCCTTTTATTACCAAGATGAGCTATGATATTTCAGGTTTTGTAAGCTATGGTTTACAATCTTCTGGATATATTCTTACCACTTCCAGAAGAAAGATCCTTGTCTCATAAAAACAACAGTCTAAACAATTAAAGAGGTCTAGAAGAGTGCAACATACAACCATAGCGGTCAGGATAATTATTGTGCTCATTAAATTATAAGTTTTAATAACGCAATTGGTTTATTAATCTATTTTCATGTAGGTTGATCTCCACACAAGCAATTATCAGCTAGTTCTTGCAGGCAGAATAAAAGAAAAGGGTTCTCACATGGATTTGAATACACAAAAATGATGTTGCAGATTAAGTCAAGAAAATAATTTCATTCACTGGTGAAATGTATAAGTGAAACAGAAAAATAGGGTGGTAAGTTTGGTCTTCCTAGTGCAACATTTGTAATGGCACACCAGGGTTCCTTCACAGCCAGCTTATGGGAAGACTTGTGTTTATGGGCGGAATTGTGGGAGGTAATCAGGTGATCACTGCATTCTGCCTGTTAGATGGGAAATTCTAGCAAGAATCAATTCAGAGTTAAGTCACTGAACATCAGTTCAAAGTGGGAAAAAAGGTGCTTGATGATTTTCCTTTGTAATTGTGCAGAAACATGTGTATAGTCAAAGCGTCGGTATAAAAATAACCTAAAAAGACAAGTCAGAAAAAGAGATGAGCGTGGTTAGGTGGAGCCTTAAAGACAAGGACATGATGTTTACATTTAAAGTGCTGTTGGTGAGAGAATACAATTTGGATTAAAGGATAGGGTTGACCCAGGTAGACCTCTGGGCAAGAGAGACAGTGTGAGCGTGGTATTAAGTCTTCATCCGTGAGGGAGTCTGGAGCTGGTATGAGGGGTTTCCACTGAATGAAATGTTAGCTTATTGAACAGAGAAAATTCCTAGAGTTTGACATGTGACCTAGAATAGTGTATTACAGAAAGAGTCTATACAAACAGACTTCAGTAGTCAGGGGCACCACAGTTTACATGCCTCAGTTCTGCTAGGATAAATTAGGACAAAATAAGTAAAGCACATACAATTAGAGGCACCTTTTCTTCGTAGTGTTTGCTCAGCTGTAATAAAATGTGAAAGTGGGTAGAAGTGATTTTTCATGACTGTGAAATCAGAATTCATTCAGCAAATCTGGTTAGTGTAGTTACTACTAATTCTAGAGCAGTAAAAATAGTTCTAGGAATACCTTCATCTTGTTTCTTCATGAATCAAGAGTGCTGATATTTGTAATAACTCAGTTAATGAGGAGGGTGGATTTTTTTTTTTTTAATTCAGGTAATCATATCAAGTGAGATGCAAATCTTCAACAGTCAGTGGGGCAAAAAAAAGAAACAAAACCAAAATTGTGACCTCCTCTCAACATTAAATTTAAATCGTTGAATAGAAAAAGTCCAGGAAATGGAATTTAAGGATCCTTTCATCTTCATTGGAGACTGGTAATCTAAGAGGAAAAGTTAAATTGAGAAACAAAGTTTGGAAAAACATTCAAGAGCTTAAATTCTTCTGTGGAGCAAATTGATCTGAGAGGTTCCTCATACATTCATTCACAGTGAACTCATACAGCTTTCTTGGCTAGATGCACAGTCACTGTGAGGGAGGATAAGGTCTCTAATATTAGCAAGTACTGGGTCAGAAAAGGGATTGGCCAGACAGACACTGACATAACTTTGGCCTCCTAAGTCTGTCACATTCTCCCCTGTTCTGGTTTGTTTATATTTCAGGAGTTTAAGAGTGGTCAAATACTTTATTTTTCAGCTGGGTGGAGGAAAAGGAAATTCACTCTTTGAACAAGACCTAGATAGCAGCATTAAGGCCTGCGTATGTTTCCATGGCCGCACTAAAAATGATTCCCTGAAAACGGGGGGTTGTAATGGGAGTGCTGACACGATCTGATTCCTAGCTATCACTTTGCAAGCTGTGCTGTTATAACAAGAAGAAAAGGTTGAGTCTTCAGTGGAAATCTGACGGAAGTTAGTAATGCTGGGTGAAAATATGCAGCTCATTTAAAGGAGGAGAAACTGTAACAAAGTAAATGAATCACATAAAAAAGGCAAAAAAAAAAAAAAAAAAAAAGACAGCTAGGCCAGAAATGAAAGAT
>Ga0065711_1004397_pt1 | contig 23701 bp, 13 predicted proteins | sample Hoacrofraction12_FD_59098 | JGI IMG/M metagenome (GOLD analysis project Ga0065711, IMG submission 59098) | Hoatzin crop microbial communities from Cojedes, Venezuela - Epithelial fraction 12 v2 (version 2) | ecosystem: Host-associated > Birds > Digestive system > Esophagus > Crop | place...
GTATTGATAGCGGGGATTACCCCGACCCAGGTGTAGGACCTTGCACTTGGCCGTGTTGAACCTCATGAGGTTCACACAGGCCCACCTCTCCAGCTTGCCCAGGTCCCTCTGGATGGCATCCCGTCCTTCTGGTGTCTCGACCGTACCTCGACCGATAAACTGTTTATCTCATTCATGCTAAACTTGCTGTCCAGGCGTGCAAAGACTTACAGGCCCACTGCTATCAGGCAGGCAAGCAGGAAGCAAAGCAAGGCAATAGCAGGGCAATCAGGTAATTCTAGGCTTACAAACAAATGTAGATATTGTTTCACAAAACAACATATCTGACAGTGCTCTTCAATATATTCATCAATTCGATTTTTCATCTGTAATTTCTTATAAATGAGAATTGTTAAAAGTTCTCTTTTTATTTAAGTAACTGTTCTAACATTAACTTATAGAGAAGGAGCAATAGTCATCATGCACGAATAGCATTCTAGGTTGACAAAGCTATTGACTCTGCATTTGTTATTGGTATTAAGAGACTTGTCCATTCACATGACAGAGCTGATTAGTATGGATCAAAGCCATAAATGTTTGACTCCAAAAGACAGTGTGGGTTTGGAAAGAGATGGGAAAACAAGTCTCCACTCAGAAAGGACAATGAACATACTGGGGAAAAAAAGTCATGTGGTTTTAAGTCTCGGTTCCTGGGCATTACTTTTTTTCTGTAAAAACAAGTAAGTAAATTAGTAGGGAAGAGTAGAGGAGAGACAAGTGTGGGCTCTCAGGAGTAAGGTTTTCTCACTTGTTCTCTGGGGTTGCCTTTACTTACATGAAGAGGCTCAGGGGCCTCAACTTCCTCTAAAAGAAATGCCTAAATGTCAAAAAATCCGCTATTCCCACAGAAAATCTTGTGTGCTACAACTGAAAAATATTGTCACATATTGCCCCCATAGATTCTGTCTGCATGTGTTACTCAGGTACGTGCCAATACGGTGACTTTCTGTTCTGAAGTTGTGCTTTCAGAAAACCTTCATTTTCTGCAGGCAACGTATTTCTGTAAAGCACATTAAGCTAGCTATCAGGATTGTTAAATACAGAAACATCATTGAGGAATATACTGCTTTTAGGTGGCTACAGCATTCAGTTGAAATGTTGGAATTTGAAATGGAATGACTTAGGTTTAGAGTCCTAAGACTCCATTCTGACACACAATTTACAAAACCAATGTCCGCTGAAAAATACAGAAATAGCACACCTTACAAAAGCCAGATCATTAGTCAAATTGGACTTAAAGACAGTAAAGACATCAAACAGGGACATCCTTAGTTACGACAAAAATGTCTCAAAAGTCTGCTCATAACTCGGATGGTTTTCCAACTTTTTCTACATATGAAATACCAGGCTGCATGTTAATTACATGCACCTGTTTAAAAGCATATGTGAACATTTTAAACTTACTTAATCTAGTTTAGATTGGTTTAGTAATATTTTAGTTTATTTTCTATATAGTTGTTAACAGTGCTAGGACTCATAGTCCTAGTAATACATTAAAGCATTGTGCTTTTTTTGTTGTAGTTTTTTATTATTCGTAATGTTAAATGAAAAAGGTCAATAACCCCAGCTGCTGTTAGTTAACATGAAGTTACTTTAATTTTGTCTATTGCACAGAGGGTCTCAGTTAACTTGACTGGCAATCTTTGTGTATGCAAAACTTGCTAGTGTACACAACACTGCATAACACCAGCCCAAATACATACAACCAAATACCTTTGCCTAAACGATATCTATGGGACATAAGAGCAAATCAATATTCTATTTGTGGGTAAACAGCTAACAAATACTAAAAAATCACTGCAGATCCAGAAGTACAGACTTTTTTTGCTGACCTGATATTGACTCTAGTGTTAAACACCAAGTTTTAGGTAAATAGAACTGAATGCTCTCAAATCTACCACTTAGAATTGAACATCTTAAGATATCACTGACAGACTGAATAATATGAAATATGAGATTCTGAAATGCATTATTAGAAATACTGTTCTTCAAGATGTATCATCTGTTGTGATTGTGTATCACCTTATCCAAAGGGGTCTTCCATCTGACTAGACTCTCCAAGTAGTATCGTGACAACCATCTTCCAAAATAACAGATATTAAGACTAAATCCTATCTTCTGTAATCTCCCTGAAGTCAGTAAAATTAGACAGAACTGAGTATTATAACTGTATATTTCTGAGGAATAAATAACAAATAGCTGTTTAATAACATTTTACCTAAAAAAAGAGGTCATCGTAACAGAAAAGACAATGAACAATGGTTACCTTTACCTGAACATTAGAGAAAACCAAAAAAGCGGTGCTACACAAGGGCACATACTAAAACCATGAGAAAAAAATGTTGAACGTAGAAATTTAGTTACGCTAATTTAAAATTGAAGAAAATCAAATTCCCTCTGTAACAGTCTTTCTGTTGCCTTTGTATTATAACAGAACAACAACAAAAATCTTATAACTGTTATACACACTGTTTTATAATAAGTAAGACGTTCTGACTTCGCATAAAAGTTAATTCTATATTTAAATATTCATTGTACCTATATTTTAACTAAAAGAGGAGGGTATGTTTGCCTTATCATTGGGCGTCTATGTATATATTTATTCCTCTGTGTCATGGAGGTTCAAATTAATTGTGCAAAACATGCTATAGGCCAATAAGCCATATAGTCACCACAGCATACACTGCAGTATTGTCACATCTCAAAAACGTCCAGTAACACTTCTGGAGATGACCAGTGTTCTAATAGAGATATTTAACAGAAAATACAGGCATATTAGGAAACAAAGTGTTATCCAGTGTGGCTCTGTTTTTCAACTAGTATTAATACATTTTTTGATATGCAAAAAAAAATCGGATCTCCTTTAAGATTTTTTTTTTAATTTTATTTTTTGGTTAACTACTCAATCCATATATACAGGTATACTTGAAATTCAAAATAATGATAACAATGTTTGTATTTCGTGGTTCATTAATGTCTCTAAACATTCTAAATACAAGTTTGTATCCAGCATTGAATTTCACCATTTAAAGTGTGTCTACTAAGACAGGCCACCATGGTGCTCACTCTCTTACTATAGGACATAGTGGTAGATGTTGTAGATGTGATACAATAGAGGAAATTAAAGGGGTGTGTGTGAAGAAGTCGATTAAATATTCCTTTACAATAAGAAAATAATATGAAGTAATTAACCATTTGTCAAATCATTATTGCGTAAGAAATGGAGCAAGAGGTTGGGGTCCAAATCTCAAAATCTAACATTTGCCTGATAAAAACATTTTGTTGTAGCTAGAAAGTATAAATTACAGTACAACGAAATATTTATCAGATTGAAATTTTAAAGCCTTATAGTTATTCAATAAAACATCAGGTTTAAAAAACACTGGCTCAGTGACTTTTATGTTCATAGTGTTTAAAAATCAGTTCTGCTTATATGCACGATTTGCAAAATTGGGATCATGAGTCTCTCAGGAAAATAATGCTTCTTTTTTGTTGTAGTTCTTACTCCTGTCAAAGAATTTTCTTTGTTTGTTTTTTGTTAAGAGCACAGTAGAACATCAAAACCTATCTTTTCTCTTTCCGCGTTATACCTCAACACCCGTGATACACGGCAAATGTGTCTCACTTTTACATTGCTACTGTGCCCACATGCCTGCTTCACCTTGAAAATCTTTAGGTTTTCAGAGGCAGCAACAAGGTGCTTGAGTTTATAAGGAGAAGACAATGAACTTACAGAGACAGTTTGAGTTTTTTAAGTGACTTTGCAGAACTCTGATTCAAAAAATAAACATAAATCACTTTCAGTGGTATATCATGTCTCCTGAATTTGCTTGCATGGTTAACACTATGGGAAGAAAAACTGTTCTACTTTAACACAGAAAAGTCATAGCCCAGAGGTTTTTTATTTGGTTTTGGGGGAAGGCAGATTTGGTAAGGTGGGTTTTTTATTGGTTTTTTTTTGTTTTTTTAATTTCAATAAGTAGTCCAGGTACCATAATGTTCCTTCAGTTCTTTAAAATTATTCAGGATAAAAATAAATATGACATAGTATAAACTATTATTAATGTTTCAAATCTTATGTCATTGCAACCGTAGAATTAAATTCAATTTAACATAGTAAAATAGAAAATAATAGGTCTGAATACAATGTATCATAGGAGAAGAATGATGTTTCTCCTTTTGAGATGATTATGCAGCCTACTGACTGGGAAAGGCCTTTCCAGGCTTCTGCAACAAATACACCTGAAGCTATTAAATAAGTTCTATCCTACATATAATCAGCAAATTGTTTAGTTAGCATCATCATTACGGATGTGACATCTTAGTATCCTTATTCCACAATGTTTTTAATTTTATCAAAAAAAATTTTCAAATTTGTCAGCTTCATAGAAAATTGTTGCTATTTTTCATGAGAGGCTTGAATATTATACTCCAAGAATGTTTTCAGACTTTTAGAGCTATTTTTGAGAGGATGCTCAAAGACAATATAACAGAAAAACAGGAAACACTCATGACAGCAAGTTAGACGATTATGGCTCAAAACATCTTGCATTAGAAAAATTACAATAATGAGTCATCCTGAAGTTCTTGTTTATCTACAGGTAAATCAAATACAATATTATTGGCATTTAAATAGTCACATTAAAACATACTTGATACATGAGACTAGGAGAGTACTTGGATGAAATATCCTACAGTCTTTCTTTGCCCTTCCTTTGGCACTGACTCTTTAACAGCTTGCCTGAAATGAGATATAAATTTATATATCTGAAATACATAAAGACTAGATAACCTTTGGTGTGACTCACTTGGACCATTCATATACTCCTTTGAGTCAAACCCAATTGAATTAAAAATACATCAGGCTGAAAGGATTAGATCTGGTACATCTAAGCCCAACTGCAAAATGATGAAAAATTGAGAAGATTCATATAACTACCTCCTGTGTTGAAAGAAATGGAAAACTGTACAAGAAATTTTGAAAGTAACAAAGAATACAGAAATGTAAAAGAAACAGTTTATTTTTACTATACTGGGTTCTTTTCCACTAACAGTTTTTCTTTTTGGTCTTACAGTCCAGAACATGGAGGTCATTTCACTAAACTATTTCATTAATTAGAGTGAGTATAATATAAGAATTATATTTCAACAATATGTTTAACGGAGAATGTTGAAACACTTCTATACCTAGATGAACAATGTCACTTTCATACAGTGTCATTGAATATGCTGTGTTAAAACTACAGCAAGTTCCATGCACAATGTAAAATCTACATTATAAGCAGTCTTACAGAATGTGTTACAGAAGCTAAGCATTGCCAGTGAAGAGGAACACCATAGGCTATAGGCACAACGAAAATCTGTCACAGGTGGTCAGTGTGGTAGCTGAAGGTAATTGGGCACTCAGATGTTTTTCTGTGGTTTAAATTGTGTGTTTATTACTCATGGACAAGCAGGTGTAAGTATGACTCTTACTTGCATAGGATTTTAATCTGGGTGGTGGACTGAGTGAAATGACAAGCTTATCAGTACAAATCTCAGATTATTTTTGGACTAAGTGCTGCCTAAATTTGCACTTCTCTTATGAGGTTCTAAATGGTACACCTCAAAAAATAATAAAAGACACAGAGATCTATCCGCTTATAAGAAGCAGCAGACTGAGACTAAATGGAATGCAAATTTTTGAAGTTGTTGTTTAATGAAATGGGGATAGCATTTACCTCTTGTAACAGAAGATATTTGGCCAAAAGAACCAGACAGCTGTTAAAAAGCTTTATCTTAAACTTTTGCAAAACAGAGAACTATTAAGAGAAATGTAAAACACAAGAGACACAAACTATGCATCCAAAGTTCTACACGTTCCTAAAAAGGTACAGCCAAACTAATTACCAAAAAGAAAAAGGGAGGCATTTTTATTAAACAAAAAAAAGAACTGCAAGTTGTTTATCTAAGAAGCAGGGTATTTAAATTTCTTTTACTAACTCAAGAAAATTTTAGCGTTGGGTCTTCTCATATATTTTGCTGGAAAATTAAACAAGGTAGATATGTAAAATCATGTTCTGCATAGCTCGTCATGTTATATGAATTTTGCCCTAGAAGGTTCAGTAAGTAGAAAGCTCAGTAAAATTCATAAATAAAACAAAACTGATCTGATACATACTCAACTTGTTTGTACACAATCTGCCATTGTATCACAAATGCAGAAAAGTAAGAAAAAGTACCATACCAATTAATAACAGTCAGCCTTTTAAAGCTGTGGGAAAATTTAGCCTGCAGACATGTGAATGACTTTCTTAGATTCACTGGATTGTTAAACTAAACATGAGTTTAGCTGTTGTTTTGTAAATAAACTTAAATCACTGTATTTATATTTTGAATACTTCGGAAATAATAACATGCAGTCCTGTGGATATATTTATCACAGTTTACAGCGATTACTCTTCCAAATAGTGTTTTTGACAACTTGGGATTTTCAGTACTTATGCATTATGTTGTACTAATGAAACTTCAATTCAGAAAAACAATTTTTTAGACCAAGTTCCTCAGAAGCAAATCTAAATGCCACCACATTAAATGCCAATGTTCTGTGCAGAGCACTGAATTTCCGAGTGTATTAATTTCTGATTTGACTTAAAGAAAATCAGGCTCAAGCTGTTTTAAGTAGAGTAGCTGTAGGGCTTCAGCACACCTTACTGCTGAAGGAAGTATTCTCTGAAATCCTGCTTGAATTAAAAATGGTATATATATACAAAATAAATCCATGCTTTAGAATATAATTCTTTCTCTGAAGGTAAGAGATTATATGCATTTGTGTCTGGCTGAATCTGGTATAAAACATCCAGAATTTAGTGCCAGTTCCTACTTCAGATTACGTCTGGCCTTGAAGCTATCACTTAACTGTTCTCAGTGTCTTATCAGTGTCCGTAAAATGAAGATAATATTTACTAAACTATGTCAAATGGGTGTGAGTTGTTGTACTCATATGAGTAAACGGTTACTTGCATTGCTGTTTAGAGACCTTTGGAAGACCTCAGTGCACATCAGTAATGGAGTTTTGTGAGGACCAGTCTAGAAGGTGATCTTTTTCAGTATTTTCATTGGTGAATCTGGACAAAATAAAGCAGTAAGGTAGTTCAGTTTGTCACGGGATAAAATTGAGATGTATCTGTTAATACAGATGATATGAGAGAAAAGGTGAACAAGTTTGATGACAGAGAGATTATAGATATGAGGTGGCATATAGTGCCATGAATTTAAAGCAATTTGTCTAGAAAGTACTAACAATAACTTTATCTAAAAAGTGACATCGACTGCATATGATTGGAAGTGAAAAAAACCTAATCACATGATAATTAAAAAATAATATTTCCAAGGGAGATCGGATTGCAGCCCTTCAGTACTTAAAGGTAGCCTATAGGAAAGATGGGGACAATCTTTTTAGCAGAGACAGCAGTGACAGGACGAGGGGTAATGGTTTTAAACTAAAACAGGGTAGGCTTAGGCTGGATGTAAGGAAGAAATTCTTTACAATGAGGGTGGTGAAACACTGGAACAGGTTGCCCAGAGAGGCAGTGGAGGCCCCGTCCCTGGAAACATTCAAGACCAGGTTGGACAGGGCTCTGAGCAACCTGATCTAGTTAGCGTTGTCCCTGCTCACTGCGGGGGGGTTGGACTAGATGACCTCTAGGGGTCCCTTCCAACCCAAAACTTTCTATGATTCTATGATTCCATGATTCTATGAGAGTACAAACAAGACAGTAGAAAAAAAGGAGCATTTCTGAGCACAGATGAGGAAAAGGTAGATGCTTCTTCTTGACATAATAAAGAAATTTTTTGCAGTAAGAATGATAAATCACTGGAACACTCTCCTTAGGACATGTCAAAGTCCCCATTGCTGGAAGTTTTCAGATGCAATTGGACAGGGTGCTATATAATCTCATCTAACCTCCCTTTCCCACAACTAGTTCGACCAGGTGATCTTTCGAGGTCCTTTCCAAATTTGGCTATTCTATGATTCTATGAAATCATCTGAAATACAGGGTGTGGTCTTGTTAAACTATGAACTGAAACAGGAAAAGACGGTGGTGAAGCCTGCTGATAAGTTTAAGGCACTGCAAAGGCACTTATGTTACAAAAAAAAGGTGAGGGATTGATTTGTTAGACGTAGTGGGTGAAGGTATGTAAAAGGAAGAAGAAATCCTTACACAAAGGACACTGTTGGTGCAACAGCAAACAGATATAAGCTATCTCTCAATAAGTTCAGGCTACATACTAGAAGGTGTCCAGTCATCAGAAACATGGTTCCTGGAATAAACTTCTAATAAATGTAATGAGCTCAGTGAGAAAAGACCTGGTACAGTAAGGTGTTAGCTTGATTAGTTCTTGGAAGTAACTATAGGATGTTGTTATCTTGAATAAGCAAAGCTAGATTTTATGAACTGGAGCAACCAGTTTCCACTAAAGTACAAAGAATTACCATGACGAAATGGTAGCAGAGATACTGGATGATAGATGAAGCTTTTATCCCATTCTCATTTATACCCCATTGATGAAATTAATGCAAATTTCTGCAACATATGGTCCTCTGTGACCCTCTGTGAAGCACGGAAATGAAATTCAGAGGCTTGATTTAATCAAGATTTCATACCAGAGAAGAAACACAAACAATACATTAAAGCAGTTCTAGAAGACACTTTTGTTGTGGGGTTGTTTTTTTTCCTCTCTTATGGCCTTTCAAGCCCTGTTGTCAGTTTTCTTCCTATGAGTTATTCAGCTAGAAATAAAAGTGTTAGGAATTAAGTGGTTTTGAAGTATTGTGGACAAATTAAAATTAATGGGAGAAACACAGCAGTTCATCTAGGTACAACTTCCTTCAGCTTAGAGAAGTCTACACAGCTTGATATTAGTCTGTCAGGGTCAGAAGCAGGTGGTCTGAGGTTACAACCACACCTTGTGATGGAAGTTGTTTACTTTGCATTTCTTCTAAAGAACATGTGACATCAAAGATAATTAAAAATGTATTGCTTTACTGTCCAGAAAATCTCTCCATGTGTGGCTAACTTTGTCTTTTGTCTGAGTAGACAGCTCAGAGTTAAAATCTGCTCTTACCCACGCACAGTGATCACTAATTGAACATGATATGATCCAGTGTCTCAGATCTTCTGCTCAGTTTTAAGAACACGTAGGCAGAAATGGAGGAAGACTTTAATGGAGATAATTATTCCCTTCTCTCAACACAGGATAGTCTCTCTAGTTCCTCTGAGGAGGAACCATACTGAACTCTCTGATGACACCACTTCCCACCATCTGCATCCCATACATATGTTCCATACACTCCCTCACTGTGACCTGCTTCCTCTTCTGCTGCAGTACACTCAAACCCTGCCTGTACTCTAGGTATTTTCCAAAATGCTGTCAGCTCTTTCCTCTGTCTCCTAGCTGGCAAGAAATGACATATGAAACGCTGGGTCTGACTGTAGAGCAATTAGGTAATACATGTAGTCTCTTCAAGCAGCTGGTTAAACCAGGCCTCTGTCTTTTAGCGCACATCATAACCTTTCCTTTTCAGCAGCAATAGCTGCTAACTAATGTGCAAACTACAGGCATTTTAAAAGACCTCCCTCCCAGTGTTAAATATGGCTGAAACAGCTAAAATTTAAAAATTACTGGAGAGCACTGAGAGACAAAAGGGTCACATGAAATATATTCCTCGGGAAACCAAGCTAAAAATAAGATTACTGATTAATCTCACATTTCCTATATAAAAATTATACTGTAATTTTCTTAGCAGGCCAATTTTCTTTTTTCTCAACTCTCTGTTCCCACTGTATTTGAAGAACCTTTTATTCATGTCAGCATTATGTGTAATTCAGCTTTCAGTATTTCGCTTTATTGCTGCAGTTATCAGTTTATCTCACTTCCGCATATTTTTTGCAGATCTGCCAATTCTGTTCTTTACTATGCTATGTGTACATGTTTTTACACTCTTCACTTCTTGCTTGAACTGCTCTTTATATCACCTTATTTAGTCATGTTGGTCTTTTCTGACCTTTTTGCTATTTAAATTTAAACAGGAATGGATTTCAATTGCAGTCTGTTGAAGTATTTTTTAAATATTTACCACTTCACCTCAGTACACTTGCCATGCGTTATGGAATTTCTATCAAAACCACCCATGGCATTTTACATTCTTTCAACTCAGCTTTTCCAGACTGAAAAATAATGAAATAAACCCTTAAAATCCTTGTGTATTTTTCTTTAAGTTCTTGCTCTCTTGATATTTTAAAATTTGTTGATGTGGTATTCTTAAATTCTATATTCTTTGACTTAATTTGCTATACATTATAGTGCTAAATTCCAGTGAAAAACTAGTTCATGAAGGTCAAAGAGTGAACCTGCCTGCAGTTTTTCCTGATTATGGTGCTACGGATTCTAGGTAATACAAACCCTACCCCTATACATATCACATAGACTCTATAAAATGTTATTAGTAAATATTCTAAATATCCGACACAATGTATCAATTTTTGTATCAGTGCATTTGCACTTTTCACTGGCTTTATGTTCGAAAGAAACTGTTAAGTCCATAGATGCTTATAGAATCAATGTAAAAGTACAAAACACAACTACGAAGTCTAGAAGTCAGTTATAACTTTTTTGTAAAACTACATCAGGTTTTACAATCATGACTTATTTTCTGCTTGCCTATTGAGGCCTCTGTCATTCTCTGTCTACCAGAATACCTTCAGTTCACACACTAGACAATGACTTACTGTACTCTGTAAGATCTTTTTTGTACTGTGGTTTAACCCAGCAGCTGGTAACTAAGGACTAGAGAGCTGCTTTCTCCCCCGTCCCCGCCCCCCCAATGAAATGGGAAGGCGAAATCGACAAAAGGTAAAACTCACAGGCCAGATAAAGACAGTTTAATAAGACAACAAAGTAAATACTAATACTAATAATGATACTGCTAATAATAATGCTAATAATAATGATAATTAATATGCAAAACAAGCTATATACAATACAATTTTCTCACTACCTGAGGACTGATTCACCACCAGTCCCTTAGCAGTGATCATGGAACCTTCAGGTTACCCAGTGCTCACAAATTTCATGGATTTCACCAGACTCATGTATTTCCCACAACTCACCAAACTCACAGAAAATGACCAGACTCCTGGAAAAGTTCAAACTTTCAGACAAGAAAGGTTTTGAATTCATGGAAATGAGAAAGAAGAAAAGATTCCTGCCCCCGACCAAAGCCCATTCATAAACTGAGCGTGACATCTATAGTATGAAATATTTCCTTTGGCCAGCTTGATCTAGATGTCTGACTATGCTCCTGCCTGGCTCCTGCACACCTGCTCATTAGCTGAATATAAGAAACCAGAAAAAGTCCTTGATTTCTTAACAACAACTGAAAACATCCTTGTTATGAACACTTTTCTCATACTAAATCCAAAAGACAGCAGCTACTGGGAATAATATTAACTCGTTCGAGCCAAAACCAGGACATATATGCAATACAATTTCTCTTTTGTGTGAATCTATTTCTCTTCTTCTCTCCATGACTTTAATACAAAAGTTCTGAAGAGACATAATTATTCAAGAATAAGAGGAATTGTACATGACCCTGCATGAGAGACTCAAAGTCAGGTCTGGACTTCTGTATGAAAGAGAAAGCCCTTGAATCTTGTGCAGAAATCGTGTCAGAAGGATTTACATATGATCATACAGTAATTCTACAATGTGACAATTCAAATTGAACAAGTTGCAATGTCCTCTACTTTTATTCCATTAGAAACCAGCTCTTCTGTATCCATAAAGTTCCATCCAATACACTTGAGTGTCATGCACACAAAATTATTAGTCTTATTTAGTGAAATTATACAACTAGTGAGTGCTGTCTCAACGATCAGGAAAGTAAAATCCAAGTCCTGGACTCAGAGTGCAGCATCTGAGATTAGCTTCGCTTATTCAGAATGCACTGGGTTTGGATGCTGATGAAGTGTCAGGTTCATTTTGCAGATTGCACAGTGTTATATCACTCTGTGAAAGTGTCCAAAGCCCCTAGGCATTTTAAGATGATCTGTTTTGGGTGCATCCTTGTGAACCCCTCGTGGCTTCAGCATAGCTGTGATAAATGTGAACACAAAAAGAACATTATTTAAAATTAATTTCTCAGTGAATATAATTTTTATTTTTTTCTATTTTTTCAAGATCCTCCTGCCAGAATCTTACATGCAGTAACTTAGACATGTAAAAAAATCAATGTCTGATTAATCTGAGTTGATAAAACTTCAGTTTCAGCACTTATCTGGCCAAAAGAAATACACTGAATCTGTAACTATAAAATAACATAATTAATTCAGCAAAAGGTCTGATGGATATGATTTAGCTGTTTCTGGAAAAGGTTGCAAAATGTCATGAGTTTTTCATAAATATCTCTGTAGCAATGTTGCAAATCATTTGAATGAACACTTTTGGAAAATAAACAGATATAGTATGAAAAAACAACAACCAATTAATGTAAATTGAAGCAGTCCACCAAAAAAACCCCCAAACACCAAGAAAAGAGAAAAACTTTATTATGTTCGCTGCATTATATAAGAAAATATAAGTCATTAAACAAAAAAACATAAATGAAAACTATATTAGCTATGTTATTATATGGCTATTTCAGAAAGAGAATCTTGTCTTCAGTAACAAAAATGCACGTGTCAATAAAAAAAACATACATGTTAATAAAGCTGTAAGATAAAATACAGTATCTCACATAACAGTAAAAGGTAGGACACCTTACATGCTTTAGTGTTCTGCTTTTGTAGTAGAAAGTTTATGAAATTTCTGTTTCTATTCTTCCAGTTCTCACCAAGACTCTTGGAATTCTTCCTCAAACAGATGAATGCTGTAGTCACATTAATGAACTCAGTGAGCTTTTGACAGCTTTTAAGTTAAAGCAGATGTACAACCACTGAAAGACTAAACTTCTTGATGCAGTGTGATTTCACAAAAGCTGAGCATGTCCCATTACGGCAAACATGATGCAATAGCTGCCTGCCTGTCCTCTGATATTCTCACAGCCAACATGCTCAAGTGCTAACAGGATTCTTGTTCCAGTCAGCTAATCACAGATGCCCATTTGCCTTTGTGCCTCCACCTAATTTTTATGGCTCTGAAACAGTCACTTAGCAGCCACTCTTCCACTCTGCATATGGAACTGAAGGTCTTCTCCTCTTCTCTCTACCTTCTCTTCTTCTCCCTATTCACTTGTGTTCACATTTCTATCATTCCAACTAATCAAAGAAGTCTGCTTAAAATGCTATGAGGTTTTCCTAAAGATATGAGCAGGGGAGAGGGAGGATCACAATGCAACACGTTTGTCACCCTAAGCAAAGACTACTGCTTAGTATTAAAAACAAGATCTTCATATTTCCTGAAACTTCCTGCAAAAACAAGCTAAAAGAACAGTAGTCCTTCCTCCTGAATCATGAAAACAGTCAAATAAATGGTTGAAAATTTTAAGTCCCCATTTTCATAGATGATAGAATCACAGAACCATTGAATCATAGAATCTTTTAGCTTGGAAATGACCTTTGAGACCATTGAGTCCAACCATGAACCTAACACTCCAAAGTCCACCATTAAACCATGTCCTTAAGTATCATGTCTAAACATCTTTTAAATATCTCCAGTGATAGTGACTCAACCATTTCCGTGGGCAGCCTGTTCCACTGATTGATAACTTTTTTTGGTGAAGTAATATTTCCTAATATCCAGTATAAACCTGTCTTGGCTCAACTTGAGGCTGTTTCCTCTTGTTCTAACACTTGTTACTTGGGAGAAGAGACCAACACTCACCTCCTTACAGCCTCTTTTCAGAGAGTTCTCTCTACAACCTTTTTTCAGAGAGTTGTAGAAAGCAATAAGGTCTCCCCTGAGCTTTTCATAACTGCTCATCCCAAAGACATCTTGAGTGAATGGAAAAGGCAGAGGAGGAAGTATGGGTGGAGAAAACATGCAATCCTCTCACACATGTAGATGAGTATTATTTGTTGTCTCCCATCTTTGCAGACTGAGAGCAACCAAGATAAGAATCAGTCAGGTGTATTTCTAAATCAAATCCAGATAACATAAAATGTACTTCTTAGAACCATAGAATGATTTGTGTTGGAAGACACCTTTAAAGGTCATCTAGTCCAAGCCTCTTACAATAAGAAGGAATATCTTCCACTAGATCAGGTTGCTCAGAGCCCCATCCAACCTGACCTTGAATGTTTCCAGGGATGGGGCATCTATCACCTCTCTGGGCAACTTGTTTCAGTGTTTCACTATCTTTATGGTAAAAAATTTCTTCCTTCTATCCAGTCTGAATCTACCCACATTTTGTTTAAAAACATTACCCCTTCTCCTATCACTGCAGACCATACTACAAATCCTGTTCCTGTCTTTCTCATAAGCCCCTTTTAAACACTGAAAGGCTGCAACAAGGTCTTTCTGAAGCCTTCTCTTCTCCAGGCTGAACAATGCGAACTTTCCCAGATTTTCTTCATAGGGAAGGTATTCCATCCCTCTGATCATTTTTGTGGCCCTCTGGACCTGCTCTAACAGGTCCATGTTTTTTCCCGTACTGAGGACTCCAGAGATGGATGCTATACTCCAGCTTCTTCTATGTAACTGTAAAGCCCAGATTATTAGGTTTACAGGAGTGTTCAAAGATCAGCCTCACCTTCATCTTATGGGCTCAAAGGTTGTCTCCTACCACTCTGAAATGTAAAGTGCGTCTTTATTGACCTGGTCTTCAGTTTCCCAAATCTGACATTGGAAAGGTAAAGTCTGATATTGGATAGTCAGTGAAAGACAGTTCATGAAGAAGTAGGGAAGGCCAATATGCTTCACAGTCTGCTGCATGTTGGTACTCTTCCCTTTTTCCTGTTCCCTTCTTCTCTTAACAATCCTTGCAATTGGCTTACTTTCTATTTTGCTTAACTGTGCCCCAGTAAAGTACAGTACGTTGCTGGACAGTTTACAAGATCACAAGCAGCATGTACTTACTCTATCCTCATCCGTTTTGCCTTACAGGGTACTCTTCAGGTCTCAAGTTGTTTCTAAGCACACAGGTAGGACTGCTTTCATGTTGACACACGGAATTCAAAGGATGAGTCCTCCAGCCAGCAGATGCTTTTTTCAGTAACCTACAAATTCCAGATGATGTGGATTATCCTTGAAATAATTCTTGTTCCTGTTCTCTGGCATCCAGACCTACTCTTCTCAAAGCTTTCTCAGAAGTCTTTGGGGCAAGCAATACCTTCAGGGAATTGCACCTTCAGCACTGGATGTACTCCATGTAGAGTTTGCTGAATTCATCAACGTTGAAATTGTGCAGCTGGAGGAGATTAAAAATAAGGGTAAGGTGTACATTCTAGAATTTATCAATATGTGCAAGTGCTAGCAGAATAGGAGAGTGAAGAAACAGAGAAGAAATATGGGTAGATACACCCGTAGGTGCCAAGAGCAGAGGGATCTGCATAATTTTGTTAACTTGAATCAATTTCAAAAATTATTTGAACAAAATGGAAACAATCTCTATTGATTCTCTTTTTGTTGGTGTGTGTGCGTATTGTTTGTGCATTATAGAAATTAGCCTCTCTGAGATTTACAGGATAGATATGGACTCTGAGCAGACACATTTTTTGTCCTTTGTTTTCTTTTATAAATTGTGTCATGTCCCCTTCCTATTTTGTTGCTCGCCATTTTTCACAGAATTGAATCAATAGAATCTGCATAATAGTTCATAAGATTACATCTTTATGCTTTATACTGTTAATGGTGGATCCATGTCTTCTGGGGAACAATCTCTGAGAATTTCATAGTTGGTATTTCTTAAGAAAAAGCATAGTCCATATGATTATTTTGAATCTCACAGTATGTTTAACCTCTACTGTCACTGTCAGGGTAAAGTCTCTCTGTGATGAGGTATCTATATTTACCCTACAACAAGAGAAAATATCTCAAGAGATCACATCATCATTATTTCTATGTAGCACTAATTATCTTAAAGCTTTGCCATGACCCAGAAATCTCGAGACTGGAAAATACCCACCCAGCATCTGAGCACATGAATTCTTGTTCCATGTAGTAATGGTTGTACATTTAGGCTAAAAGTCATGAGACCTCTAGAATAACCTTATAGCAGAAATTTTGGAGAAAGATTCACTGAAAAATTAACATCTGCCAGATTTCGCAAGCAATAAAAAGGGATAGTGTAGTATTACTTACTCTAAATGCCTGAAATAAACAGTTATGAATCTGAGAGCTGGCCAAGAAAAGCTAAGGAAAACAAGTGCAAAATTGAGAAGCTACAGGGGTTAAAAACATCTATCTTAAGAATTCAACTCTGGAGTTACTTACGGTATGCTTAAAAACTCTGCACTCCTTGATAATTAACAAGTTATCCAAAATCCAAAATCTCTCACCGTATTTTGTTTCTCAAAGAATTTCCTATGTGTCAAACTACGGTTCCCAAAATGCCAATTGAAGTTCTCATTAACAATCAGTGCATACACTAGACTGCTAGAAATTTCAGAAGGCAATGACCATGAAGAAACATTACACATTTCTTAGTTCTTCCTATCTGTGGGAAAGGCAGATGGCAGTAAATTTTGGAAACATGCATAGAACTGTGTCTAACCTTACCTTTTGTCTCCACCACTCCCTTATTCTGTGCCAGACTGGCCAGGTGGCCATGAACTGTAGTTTCCAAGAAAGACAAAGTTTTCCTCTGGTTTTATTAACTTTTAAAGCCTGATGGCTTTAAAACCAAGTTGCAAGTCTGCAGGTAAGGTGAAATAAATTGTGAATCATCTCCCAAGATAACTATATTTTCCCAAATGGACCCCTACAAACACTATTACACAATAAAAAAGGATTGTCACAGTGGGGGGAAATGTTCTCTTTAAAGGCCTGATTACACTATACAGAACCCAAGGACTAAATGAAAGACATTTTGTGTGAATGGTTTGGAGTACTTATAATTTCTACTGATGTTGATTATTACTGAAATTCCCAAACCGCATTACCCCATCTCATTATCTTTTTAGGTGGGTGGGTTACCATATTACATATGGGTTACCATATGTAGTCAAAACTCCGTTGCCAGTTAGGAAGTTATTACCTCCTGGCTTTTATTTGAATTGTCGCATTTGTAGTTATCACCTAAGAAATGATAAGAATTGCAGTCCATCCCATTATATTAAATAACAGAATTGATTCTGCACTTCAGTCAGAGTCTTCAACTGCTAACACAGTTCACTTTTGGAAACAGCTTGGGACAGAATCCGTACAACTCTGCGTTATATATATCCCTCTAGCTGATAAAAAAGTAGAGCCTTTGTCTAGGTTTTACTGCCACTTTGGCTATACATGCCACAAAACTATTTATCTCATCAGATTCTAGTTTAAAGACAGTCAAGTCTGTCTTTCTGGCACAGCACTATGTCAGCAAGAACATTAAGAGAAAGTGAAGCAGACCTGGTTTTCATGCTAGGCAGTGTACAGCAGAAAGGATGCAGTGGCAATAAGTACAGTAGATTAATAGATCTGGGAATGATACCTGTTCCCAGCATAGAAGTATTTTTATCCTGCTTCTTGCAGAAGCTGGGAAGAGGGAAAGAGGAGGAGAGGGGAAGCAAGTGGAGGAGGGAAAATCTTCCTTATGGCCTCACTGTAGTATATTCTGTTTCATGTTGCAAAGTGTTCTTGGAAAGTATGAATAAGACTAATTTAGGACGAAGAAGCAGCAGGACATGCTCAGGAATACATTTAATATGCTCCGTCTGCTAACAGGTAACCAGTCCTCAGTACCGGACAAGAATAAGCTAGCAGAAAACACCCATAGAGTGCACGTTGTGTTGCCCCCCCCACATTTTTTTGGTCCTATTGAGCTGCACTACTTCAACAACAATACAGTTATTGAAATTCAGATGAGGAAGCAGTAGTCTCTACCTGAGGGGTTCCTAATACTTTAAATCTGTCCAACTGAACTCACTGCAATCATCAGATGACACCCTAGAATATAACTTCAAGTGTCTTATTTATATATGAGGCACTGAAAGCAGTTTGCACAATATTACTGTAAAAATGATCACACAAAGGACAGTGAAATTCTAATCTTTCCCAGAAGGAAATTATTTGAATGAGATGGCAAATGTAGCAGGTTTGAAGGACATCATATTCAAGTTGTCAAGCATCACTAGTAGAAAAAAAGTTCAAAACATAGGATTTTTGAGATGATTCTTGATCAGAAACGTCTTCTCATATATTAGATAAGGTCTCATTTCATCTTGTGGCAATACAGCTTTTAGAAGAGAGAGAGTTTCCAGACACTCAAAATCTTTCAGGATAAAATGACAGAATAATCTGCAGAAGAAAAGAGAGGGAGGAAATCATATCCTTCTGGTTTGTCCACCACACAGTCAGCAGGTTACTGCAGTTTTTCATCCTGATTTATATATAAATTCAGATATTTTAAGTTGTAATCAATGACACCAGGAATATATTTTCAATGTGTATATATATCTACATAAGCAAATGTCATAATCACCTCTCCATTGATAGCAACTGCTTTTGAATCTTATAATTTTGTGGGTTTTAGTGATATATAATAAATACAAGAGTATTTTCTGGATAATTTTTGCTTTCATTTAAAAGTTGCTGAAAATTCTACTTAAGTGATGTTTATATTGATTTCCACAGAAAGTTTCCTGAAACTGGAAAGTTTTTTTGTGGCCCAATCCGTAAAAATTTTAAAGAAAACTCTATTGGATTGAAAATATCCATCACACAGTTTAAATAAATTAATGAGTTTCTTTAATCAATAGTTTTGCCAAATAAGCAAACATTGCAACAATCTCATTTCCCATTAAAATATATATATTTATATATTTGATTACTGTTTAACATGGTCAATTATGTGCTTTAGCGTAATAATACTAGACTATAGCCTTGGGACATTGTATCCAGTAATAAAATTTCAACGTCCCACAGGCAAATAGGAGCATGAGATGATACAGTGCATTTGGATCTCAAGTTCAACTTGGAAGCTTAAGGATAATTAATGAGGGACTTGGAGGAACATATTGACAATAAACAAATAGCCACTCGGTAAATAACAAAGCCCATGAGATGTACTTCAGTTCAGGCTTTGGCCTCCAGTGCTCCCACAGCATAATTAACTAATCTTTGTGGAATTATACTGGAAGGCCTTACCAGGGCTTTTTTGTTCAATACAAAGTAATTTAAGATCAGTGTACAAAAATATTCCTCAGACCTCAAAATATTTTCTCTGCAAACCCATGTATTAGTATATGTTACATGTGGTATACATTAAAGGTACAGTAGTTCCAATTTATTCTATTTTCCTGAAATACTTTATTTTCAAGAGTTAAGAAAGACAAATTCTTCTTAAGAATGAAAGAGAGTAAGAGAGAGAAAGGAAGGTGGGAAGGAAGAAATCACAGAATCACAGAATCACAGAATGGTAGGGGTTTGAAGGAACCTCTGTGGGTCATCTAGTCCACCCCCCCTGCCGAAGCAGGGTCACCTACAGCAGGTTGCACAGGACCACCTCCAGGCAGGTCTTGAATATCTCCAGAGAAGGAGAATCCACGACCTCCCTGGCCAATCTGTTCCAGTGCTCCGTCACGCTCAGAGGGAAGAAGTTCTTCCTCATGTTCAGACAGAACATCCTGTGCTTCAGTTTGTGCTCATTGCCCCTTGTCCTGTCACTGAGCACCACTGGAAAGAGTCTGGCCCCATCCTCCTGACACCCACCCTTCAGATATTTGTAGGTATATATTAGGTCCCCTCGCAGCCTTCTCTTCTTCAGGCTGAACAAGTCCATCTCCTTCAGCCTTTCCTCACAGGAGAGATGCTGTGACGATTATATGGACCAGATTAAGAGTACAGTCAAGACACTGAATTTCAGGAGAGCAAATTTTCAGTTGTTTAAGGAATTAGTGGGTGGGTCCCAGTGGGAAACTAAGCTTAGGGGTAAAGCAGCTGAACAGAACTGGCATCAGTTTAAGAACGTTATACTTGGACGCAGGAGTTCTCAATTCCCACGTGTAAGAAATCAGGCAAGGAAGGAAGGTGGCCACCATGGCTCAGTAAGGACCTCTCAGTCAAACTAAAATGTCAGAGGAAATACGTAGGCAGAGTAACCAGCGACATGTATTCTGGGAAGAATATAGGGATGCTGCCCAAACTTGTAGGAAAGCCAGGGCACAGAAGTAGCTGAATTTGACAAGGTATATGAAGAATAATAGTAAGGGCTTCTACAGCTGTATTGGTGAAAAAATGAAAATAAAAGAAAATGTATTCCCCTGATAAATAGGACAGGAGAATTAGTAACAAATAACACAGAAAAGGCCAAGGTACTCAACAATATTTTTGCCTCAGTTTTCAGTGGTAATCTCTCTTCCCACATCTCTCAAGTTCTTGAATGTCAAGGCAGGGACTGGGGAAACAAAGTAAGACAAGATCAGGTTCAAAACTACCTGAGACTCCTGGACATACACAGGTTCATGGGACTTGACAAGACGCATCCCGGGGTCCTGAGGAAACTGGCTGATGTCGTTGCCAAGACACACATTTGAAAAGTCATGGCCGTCAGGTGAAGTCCGCAGTAACTGGAAAAAGAGAATATCACACCTGTTTTTAAAATGGGCAAAAAAGGAGGACCCGGGGAACTACTGACCCGCCAGCCTCACCTCAGTGCCTGCTAAAATCATGGAATCCTGGAAGTTAAGGTGAAGCATATGGAAGACAGGTAGGTGATCAAGGACAGGCAACATGGCTTGGCTGAGAAGCCAGTGATTCACAATCATGCCTGACTAATCAAGTGGCCTTCTACAATAGAGTGATTGCATCAGTGGACAAGGTAAGAGCTATCTGGACATCTGTAAGACCTTTGATGCAGACCCTCCACAACATTCTTACCTCCAAATTGGAGAAATATTAGTTTGATGGACGGACTTTTAGAGGGATAAAGAATTGTCTGGATGGCTGTGTACAAAGAATTACAGTCAATGTCTCAGTGTCCAAGTGGAAACGAGTAAAAAGTGATGTTCCTTCAGGGTCTCTACCGGGACCAGTATAGTTTAATACCTCCATCAGTGACATAAACAGTAGGATTGAATGCTCCTTCAGGAAGTCTGCAGCTGACACTAAGCTGAGTGGTGCAGCTGATTCACTTGTTGGAGGGGATGCCATCCAGAGAGTCCTTGACAGGATTAAATATGAGCCAATGTGAACCTCACGAAGTTCAACAAAGCCAGGTGCAAGATCCTGCACCTGGGCCAAGGCAGCCCCCTATATCAGTACAGACTGGGGGATGAATTGATTGAGAGCAGGCTGCAGAGAGAACTTGGGATAACTGTGGATGAAAAATTGGACATGAGCCAGCAATTTTCTTGCAACCCATTAAGCCAATCGTATTCTGGTCTGCATAAAGAGAAGCATGCCCAGCAGGTTGAGGGAGGTAATTCTCCCATTCTAGTCTCAGAACAATGACTCAAAAAAATCTATATGCTGAAGGGTGCCATAGCTGGGGTAACACAAAAAGTCACCTGTAAAGAAAGAAAAAAGAAAATAAAGAAAAAAAATAAAGGTTAAGATTGTGATTTTTATTTCTTTTTCTTCCTTTCTTTTTTTCTGTTTTGCTGATATGTAGAAAAACCTAAAAGCATCTAGAAAAATGTTTCACCTCAAACAGTATTTCAGTTCCCTATTAGCAAAATAGTTTTTTTCCTCTTTTTCTGTCTTGAACAATATGGAAGACCTTCATATTGGAGTTAGAGCATAGAGAGGATCTTGTACTGTCATATGGAATGGTGGTTTGTATTATTCTACAATGGTTTATCTAAAGACTTATTACAATGTGTTGGAAACTTTTATTTATACGCTTTTCAGTAGAAATAAAAGTCTCTGCATAGGAAAATAACATCTCTTCATTTTAGTTGGAAAAAAAATGAAGAAAAAAATGAAGCTTCTTTGAGCTGATCTAGATTGAAATATTTCATATTTTCAAATCAGACTTTTATGTTTAATTTTGGGTTTGTCATACCCATTCTGTGTCTGCCTCTGCTGACAAAATGCTTAGCAGAACAGTCGTTCATGTCACACCTTCCTTCTGTCCTAAGAGCCGGTCATCCTGCAGCTGGATTACAGCTACTGCGATATAATGCAGAGTTCACCAGCCTGAACTACTGCAGGGCATTGATGTATCCCAGAATTTATGAGCTGACTGAGGAGCATCAGTCATAAAGTAGAATGTAGTTTTGTGGCATCAAGATGACAGCCAAGATCACATCTAACACTGCCACTCCACTCAACACTAAATAATTTCTGATCATTCTAGAATACAGAGATTTTCATTTGCATTGAATAAGTTTAAACAAAGCATTTTGATTTCAGGACTGTCAGTGTTTCCTTTCAACTAGTGCAAAGGAAGGCAAAACAGTTTTGCATATCTTTGATATATGCAATATGTCCAGGACTCATACATTTTAGAAAGTATGTGAAAATTAAGAATTCTAATTAAAAATAAATTGGGGACAATGTGGGGCCGCTGCTGAATGAGGCGGGTGTCCTGGTGATGGAGGATGCAGAGAAGGCAGTAACTGAATGCCTTCTTTGCTTCAGTCTTCTGTGCCAAGGCAGGCCCTCAGGAATCCCAGGCCCCGGAGGTAAGAGAAGCAGCCTACAAAGAGGATGACTTTCCTTGGTTAAGGAGGACACTGTGAGAGATCGCTTAAGCGGTATGGATGTCCACAAATCCATGGACCCCAATGGAATGCACCCATGAGTGCTGAGGGATCTGGCGGATGTCATTGCTGAGCCACTCTCCACCATCTTTGAGAGGTCCTGCAGGACAGGAGAGGTGCCTGAGGACTGGAGAAAGGCCAAAGTCACTCCAATCTTCAAGAATGACAAGAAGGAGGACGCAGGGAACTACAGGCCGGTCAGTCTCACCTCCATCCCGGGAAAGGTGATGGAGCAGCTTATCCTGGAAGTCATCATCAAGCAAGTGGAGGAAAAGATTATCAGCAGTAGTCAGCATGGATGCACTAAGGGGAAATCATGACTGACCAATCTGATAGCTTTCTAAGATGGCATGACTGGCTGGGTAGATGAGGGGAGCACAATGCATGTTGTCTACATGAACTTCAGCAAGGCTTTCGACATAGTCTGCCATGATATCCTCCTAGGGAAGCTCAGGAAGTGTGCGCTGGATGAGTGGTCGGTGAAGTGGATTGAGAACTGGGTGAATGGCAGAACTCAGAGGGCTGTCATCAGCAGTGCTGAGTCTAGTTAGAGGCTAGTAACTAGTAGTGTCCCCCAGGGGTCCGTACTGGGCCCAGTCTTGTTTAACTTCTTCATCAATGACCTGGATGAAGAGTTACAATGTACCCTCAGCAAGTTTGCTAACGACATCAAAATGGGAGGAGTGGTGGATACACCAGAAAGCTGTGCTGCCATTCAGCGTGACCTGGACAGGCTGGAAAGTTGGGCAGAGAGGAACCTGATGAGGTTCAACAAGGGCAAGTGCAGGGTCCTGCACCTGGGGAGGAACAACCTCATGCATCAGTACAGGCTTGGG
>Ga0065711_1034480_pt1 | contig 23700 bp, 12 predicted proteins | sample Hoacrofraction12_FD_59098 | JGI IMG/M metagenome (GOLD analysis project Ga0065711, IMG submission 59098) | Hoatzin crop microbial communities from Cojedes, Venezuela - Epithelial fraction 12 v2 (version 2) | ecosystem: Host-associated > Birds > Digestive system > Esophagus > Crop | place...
TTAGGCCAGGACAGGGTTAATTTTCACCAGAATCCAGGAAGGGGCACAGCCGGGTGGGCTGACCCAACCCCAACCTGGCCAAGCAGAGCCGGGTATTCCATACCATGTGCCGTCATGCTGGGTTCCGGTGGGGGGAGGGCGGCGCGGCAGAAACTCACTCGCAGGTCGGAAGGGCTCAGCGGCAGTGCGGTCTGGGAGAACGGCTCTCTGGGTTGTGCGGTTTGTGTCGTGTTTTCTCCTTATCTGTACCTTTGCTGTTACTGTTCCTTTTGTTTGCTGTTCTGTTAAACTGCCCTTATCCCGACCCACCAGTTTCTGCCTGTTTCTTTCCATTCTCATCCGCACCCCGGCGGGGGGAGGGGTGGCCATGTGGTGCTTTTGTTGCCGGCCGCTGCCAAACCAGAACACAGCCGCTGATGTTAAGATATCTTCTCATTTCCAAAACTTCTTTTTTGGTGATGGTCATATTAATAGAATAATCCAGTCGTTAATAAGAATTACAGTAAAACATGCTATCAAAATTGCTGCTTTTTTTAATAGGTTGAAAGACCAAAATCTCAACATTTAGTACAATCAGTAGGTGAATACCATTGGCCCTGTCTTTGGAGGAATTAAACAAGATTGGATTGATGATGTATCAAACAATGATATCTTATTTTGTATATACCTTCCTGTCACTGAAGCTGTGCAGGAAAAATCTAATATAATATTTTATTGTATATGAGAAAGATGGAAGATTCCCAGATGTCAATCAAGTATTTTGTTACCAGCTTGTTAGTAGTACAAGAAGTCCTGGCGATAAATGCACAATTTTATAGACACCCTCTAATTTTCCCTTAAGGCTTGTCAGACTGGTGTCAATAACTAAGAGACAGAGTGTTTTGTTGAGCTGTTCAGGAGAAAATTTTATAAGGTGTTGCCACAGTCTTTGAGACCTTGAATCTTTGAGTAAAGATCCCAGCTGGAGGTCAAGTGGGGAAAAAAAAGAAGTCTCAAAGAGAAATAATTGTCAGCTGCTTGTCATCAGGAATTCACTCCCTGATCTTCCTTTGCTTCCTAACAGCTTGGTCTGTTGTCACAGAAGTGAACACACAGACAGTGAAATTATGTTACAACATTGCACAGAAAAAATGGTCATCAGTGAATATAATGGAAAATTGCAACTTCTGAGCAAGTTTTCAGCCAACTGATGCATTTGGCAAGAGAAGAAAAATATGAAACTGACACGTATTTCAGGCATAAGAAATGAACAGAGAAGTAAAATGAGAGAAAAATTTAAGTGTTAAATACAAAAAGCCTTTGAAATATATCAAGTCAAATTCGTAAAGACTATTTACTAACCTGATCTCCTTCTATGACAAAGTGACCTGCTTAGTGGATGAAGGAAAGGCTGTGGATGTTTTTTACCTGGACTTTAGTAAAGCCTTTGACACTGTTTCCCACAACATTCTACCAGAGAAACTGGCTGCTCATGGCCTGAATGGGTGTGCATTTGCTGGGTAAAAAAGTGACTGGACGGCCAGGCCGAAAGAGTGGTGCTGAATGGAGTTAAATCCAGTAGGTGGCCAGTCACATGTGGTGTTCCCCAGGGCTTAGCACTGGGGCCAGTTCTGTGTAATATCTTTGTCAATTACCCGAATGAGGGGATTGAGTGCACCCTCAGTGAGTTTGCAGATGACACCAAGTTGGGCAGCAATGTTGATCTGCTTGAGTGTAAGAAGGCTCCACAGAAGGATCTGGACAGGCTGGATCAATGGGCTGAGGCTCATCAAGGCTAAGCGCTGGGTTCTGCACTTGGGTCACAACAACCCCAAGCAACACTACAGGCCTGTGGAAGAGTGTCTGGAAAGTTGCCCAGCGGAAAAAGATCTGGTAGTGTGTGGTGGTTTAATCCATCAGCTTGCAACTGAGAGCCTAGACAGCCGCTCACTCACCCTTTCCCTTTCCTCCTCCAGCGGGATGGGGAGAAGAAATGGAAAAAATGTAAAACTTATGGGCTGAGACAAAGACTATTTAATAAGACAACAAAGGAAATACTAATACTACTAATGATACCAATAATACTAATAATATTGAATATACAAAACAAACTATATACAATGCAATTATCTCACTGCCCTATCACTGATTTGCAGCCAGTACCCAGGAAGCGATCGTGGAACCTATAGGTTTCCCGGAGCTCATGTTTTTTCAAATTTCACCAAACTCATAAATTTTGCATAACTCCTGAAAAAGACTGAATTCCCAGAAAAGTTCATATTCCTGAACAAGAGAAAATTCACACTCATGGAACAGAGAATACCAGATTCCTGGCCCTCAGCCAACCCCCATTCATAAACTGAGCGTGACGCTCATGGTATGGAGTATTTCCATTGGCCAGCTTGGTTATCTGCCTGGCTATGCTCCCTCCCATCTCCTGCACACCTGCTCATTGGTTGAACATGGGAGACTGGGAAAAGTGCTTGAATTCATAGCAACAGCTGAAAACATCAGTGTTATCAACATTCATCTGGTACTAAATCAAAAACACAGGAGGTACTGAGAAGAAAATAAATTTGTTTTCACCCGATACCAGGACAGGGTGCTGGTTAACAGCTGGCTGAGTATCAGTTGGTGGTGTGCCCAGTGTCCAAGAGGGCCAACAACATCTTATCTTTATCAGAAACCGTGTGGTCAGGACCAGCAAAGTGATCATTCCCCTGTACTTGGCACCAGTGAGGCTGCTCATCAAATACTGTGTTCAGTTTTGGGCCCCTCACTACAGGAAAGATATTGAAGTGCTGGAGCATGTCCAGAGAAGGGCAACAAGGCTGGTGAAGGGTCTAGAGAGCAAGTGTTATGAGGAGCAGCTGAGGGAACTGGGGTTGTCTAGCCTGGGTGGCATAATGAAGATAGCTGCCACCAGGTTGAAGGAGTTGATCCTTCCCCTCTAGTCAATGCTGCTGAGAGAGTGCTGGGTCTAGTATTGGGGTCCCCAGTACAAGACAGACATGAATGCACAGAAAAGAGTCTAGCAAAAGGCCATAAAGATGATCAGGGGACTGGAGCATCTCTCATAGGAGGAGAGGCTGAGAAAGCTATGATTGTTCAGCTTGGAGAGGAGAAGGCTAAGAGGAGATCTAACCAATGTGTTTAAATGGCTAACTTGAGCATTTAAAGATGAAGCCAGACTCTGCTCAGTGGTGCTCAGTAACAAGACAAGAGTCAGTGGACATATACTGAAATGCATGAAATTCAAGTCAAATGTAAGAAAACACTTCTGATGTGAAGGTGGTCAGACACTGGAATACGTTGCACAGAGAGGCTGTGGGGTCTCCATCCTTGGAGACACTCACAACATGATTGGATCAGCCCCGAGAAGCCTGCTCTAGCTGACTAGATTGGACTAGAGAAGCTCTGGAGAGGCCTTCCAAACTTAACCATTCTATGGTCCTTTGACTTTATGAAATATCGAATTTGCATATAGATTTGCAAAAACTACGACAAACGGAAAATAAATACAGGCTCACTGTTTATCTGGTACAGTAGGATGGAGAAAAGGATGTAAGCAGATAGGAGGGCTGCCAGAGGCACAAATGCTGCAGGTTTAGTGGCTTGCGTTTCCAGGCTGCTCGGTCACCATCATAGCCCTGGCCAGGTCACCACGGCTAGGCCCAGGCAATAAACCAAACCCGTCACTGTTGGTGCCTCACAGCAAAAGGGCGAGGTTAGGAGAGGTTGTAGAAGAGGTTTTTGAAACAGAATTCTGATCAGAAACGAGGAGAGGTGTGCTTATTTTCCCACATGGAGGAAAGAAGACACTTTTTGTGTTTCAGAGCCACATAGGAATGGATTTCAAGAAAACTTACTTTTATTTTAGAAGTTTTTTTTAGGATAATCTGCAAACACTTATCCAAACATGAAAAGTAGATCAGAACAGTAGAAGAATCAGTGAACTGTGTGGTGTGTTCCACTCTGCTTCTGGTGAGAAATCCAAATGTTGCAGAAGCAAGGTACAAGGCAGTGGTAGCAACAGCTGGATATGAATAAAATTTCCTAGTGTACTCTATTGGGGATGAAAACATCTGGGTTTTTTTCTTTTTTATTTTTTAGTTTTTGCTTTTTTTTTAATTCTCTATCTAAGAAGCATCAAAGCCAAGATGAGTACTTAATCCATCCTAAAGATATGTTAATTAGGACTTCAGTCGTGTACTTTCTCTTTTAGTAGAGCTCCAGTCAACGCCAAGAATGCTACACAGAAGCAGCTGTAGAGTAGTCAGAAAATTGATGCATACAAGAAGTCTGCACAGTCAGGAGGCTTTGTAGGGTCAGATTACTTATGAGTTATATAGCATTTTGATCTCACTAATCTTTTTTGAAGCAGCAACATTAAATAAAAAAAATGGATGTTTTCCCATTGTTTGTAAAATTGTGTATCCTTTAAAACTCCAATACTTCAAGGACAGCTGGGCTTTGGTGAGCTGATAGTTTAAGATTTAGGAAGCTTCTGGTCTCTTGGGGCTGGTCCCTGAACTGTAATTACTGAGTCATGGGGTACATCAGGATGAGCTCCGGGGCTCTCTGGGTTGGCTGCATATGTCATTGTGGGTTTTGTGGCTTACTGTATTTCTGGAGTCAGGAAAAACGATTCAGCTAAGCAGAAGATTATTACTAAGAGACTGAATAAAGACCTCAATTATTCAGATTCCATTTGGGTGACTGAAAGCTTTATTTAGTGTATTCACTTGTGGAGGTGAGATGACTGTATTTGAAGCAGCCTATTATGTGTGCCTATGTCTACCTGCAGGGTTTACTGAAGATGAATGAAAGGAATTAAAAGAGTGGCTCAAAGTGCCTTCTGGTGTTGACAAACATGAATTTTAAGCAAGGAGGAATGCTCTTCAAAATTAAGATATTAAAATAGATCAAACTGGGAAAAAGGTCACAGGAAAGCTAAGTAAATTTCCATGCAGATGGATAGGCCCAATTAAAACCATCAGACTTCATTGTAATTGTGCAAGCAAGGGTTGCAGCTTCTCTGTCTATACAGGGATACTAGCTATATGTTTCAATTCTTTGCTATGGGAAGTGGAAAAAACAACCCTATAGAGAAAACCCACTGACTGTGGAGAACACCAGCATTCAAGGCCCCTTTGGTATCAGAGGGCTTTGATTACCAAAACTGAATGTAACTTATGTAAATAATATACATATAAATATACAAATATATGTAGTAGTATATGCATATATAACGATAATAACTGTAAGTGTATGTATAACTTTTAAGACAGTTTGAATCTGAACTTCTTAGAATACAAAAGTTTGTTTAGCTAAAGAGTAGAGAAGGGAAAGAATTACAGCTTGCCTAGACTGTGATTTGTACAGAAAATTGTGGTTCTATAGAAAGGTACTTGTATTTTCACACTTTCTGAATTGGTCATCTGGTCTCGGTAGAAGACTACTGAATCAGAAAGCAGATCAACTTTAAATCTCCATCTAGAGACAACACCTTTCAAATTTATGAGGGAAAAGACAAAGTCTTGCAAAGTCTGTCCATGTCAAGGTCTTTGCTCAGATAAGGCAATCTGACCTCAGGACCTCCACTGCATTGTGTAGAGCTTCAGCAATCTGCCAAAACCTGAGACTGGGCCTTACATTTTTAAGCGATGCCATCAGAGCTGACATTAACTTAAGGAAGTTGCTTAGCTTAGGTCTTGCATATGGCTGATATGACTAGATCTCAGACATTAACAAAGACCTGAATAACTTCGAGTTTATGTTCATTCTCCTGGAATTCATCTGTTTTAGGCTACACATACTGCGACCTTGTGAGAAATCCCAGTATACCTCAGCCATGCATATTGTAATAAGTAATTAGTAGATAGCAATCATAGCAAAACTCAGTTATGCATAATCAGCCACATCAAGCTATTTTCGAACACTTTTAGTATTTGGCAGAATCTTTCTTTCAATAGTGCTTCATGTTCCCTAAATCCAGCAACTAATTCTTATGACTGTCAAACGCCTCAGTGAGGCTTTATGGAGCAACATGGTAAGTTTTGCAATTTATTAGCTTCAAAGAAACAGTGACTGTGTACAGCACTGGTGGATGGTTTTCCACGTAGTTGCAGTATAAAGAGTTTGGCTGTACCTGTTTTTTTTAATGGATACATCTGTTCCTTTCAGGCCCATAAATTTCAAAGTCATTCTAATGTCGAATTCAGATGCAAACTGTGTTTTAAAGTGATTGTGTGTGACAAGTTTATTCAATTTAACAGCAGATTTCATACTTTATAACCGCTTTTGAGAATATGATAACTGCCATGGTGACACGTCATATATGGTTTAGCTCTTCTGTTACTAACTCTGCTAAATCCTAGCAATTGCAATTTTATAGATGTCTGTATTTCCTCTTTCAGCATATGGAAACTTCTTCATTCAGGAGATCATTTTCCTTCATTTAGTAAAAAACTTTTGAAGACATCTGCTAAGAGACATTATCCAACAGCAAGGAGTAAATTTTTTCTTACAAATGTTAAGCAAAAGTTGAAGATTTTATATCACATTCACCCAGTTACTTTTGTCCCACACATTTAGATTCTGCTGATAAGACAATGCATCTCTGTTCTTGACATCCTTTTTCAGCTAGAGGTGTAACTTACAGCCGTCTGAGAAGCAGCATTGCACTGTAGGAGCAATGTCTGTCCCCATCTGCACAGCACAAACGAGCTCATCTTTCACCAGATCTATTAACAGACTCATAGCCCAGGCTTGGATTTGGGAGTCTGAAAAAGACTACCCCCTGTCTCCTTTCTTAATTTCATTCCTTATACTTATCATCAGGATTATCAGTGAATTTATTTAAAAAAAGCCATACTCTTTCAATTTGCTTTTAGATAGATGAGAACTGAGTTGACTCATTTTTATATGTTTTTCGAGTTCTGTAATTATAGAAGGGATTAATATAGCTATAGGAATAAAGGGAACCCAGGTGTTTGTAAAAAAGAATTAAAGAGAAACGTCAGGGTCTACAGTATTGCTGAATGAAAGGTCAGAAGAGCTGGAGACTTGTGTAAGTTATAATCAAATGTTCCAGTGCTGTGTTCAGCTGTGGATTGGCAGCCACCAAAAGAGTTGGACCATTTGTAGATTTGTAAGAGTGGGATTATCAGGAAGAAAAAAGTGGGATATCTTTATGAAGACAGTTTAATTCTGACTTGGAATACTGAGATATATCTTTGCTTCTGATAGGAAGATGCAAATAGGAAGATCCTATTAGATGACAGGCAATTCACTTAAACCAGGCATTTTATAGATAGGCATTAATCACATTTTCCTCACTTTTTGGGTGTCTGTGTTGAGGTTCTGTGCGGGGTTTGGCTGGGCTAAGGTTAATTTTCACAAGAGGCTCAGAGGGCTGACCCAAACTAGCCAATCAAATGAGATATTCAATACCATGTGATGTTATGCTTGGTATTTAAGTGGGGGAGCTGGCCAAAGGAGGCTAATTTGCTACTCAGGATCATGTTGAGCATCAAACAGTGAGAAAATAGCACCCTGTACATTTTCTGTATCGGTATTACTGTTGTTATTTTCTTCTCTCTTTGTTGTTCTGTTAAATCATCTTTATCTCAACACACAAGTTTTGCCTTTTTCTTCCAGCTCTCCTTCCCATCCCACCACGGGGGGGAGGAGTGAGGGAGTGACCGCATGGTTCTTTGTTGCCGGCTGGGGTTAAACCACAACAGACTCAAAAGCCTGATTTCTAGACATGCTGAATGCTCACATTTGCAGCCCAGAGAAGGAAATCTATGCTGGAATATATAAGCAAATATGCAGTCTTAAATCCTATGGGAAATTAGCTACTAGCTGTCTCATTCTGAATACCTAGAATTAATGGAATTATTTGGCTGCAACCACTCTATGCATCAGTTTTCCACTTAGAAAATGAGGATGATTATTTCTCTTTATTTCACAGGATTCAAATGTTCATTTCAATACAGCTGGGATTAAGGAAACACTTGAAGAATACACTGGGACTTTACAAGATACTGTTGTTACATTTCAAACAATAAAACCTCCAAAAAGCCTTAAATTTCATTTTAAGTTAAACTAGAAAGATCTGAAATGTAGTTCCTTTGAGATATGGACTACAATATTCAGAAAAATTTGAAACAGAATTTTAGTGTATTTTACCTTTTTCCCTTTAGTTTTCAGGGAAAAGAGTGCAATTAATTTAATGCATATTATAATAAAATTTGGTTGAATGAAATATTAAACCAAAAAATTTCACTATCTATACTAGCATTGTAAGATAGAAAAGCCTTAGATGGAATTAGCATTTTTAATTTAAATCAAGATTTAAGTAAACAATGGTAAATACTACTTTCAGTGACATTCAGAAATCGTTAACAGAAAAATAAAATAAAATAATAAAATACTAATGGCCTATATATTTATTGGACTTTGTAAGATTTCTTCACTGTATAAGTTAGGACACCTAAAAAACCCCTTTAGCCTTCCTTAAATAAGTACATTTATGTGTTCATTATATTTTTAATATAGGATGTATGTGTGTTTGTGTCTATTTGTGCGATTACAACAGTTCATAATCAAGGATTAAGCCACACAACAAAAAGTTTTAAAAGTGGCCATCTGAGTCATTCATTGATGAAATGATACTAAAACAGTGTTTTATACCTCCTGTACAATTCATAATTTTTCTAGACCCTATTTTAAGTTTAGCACGTTTTACTAAGACTGTATGTTTCTTAAAGCACTTTTCCTACTCTGAATTTACATAAAGGTCACTTGCATTTAAAGCAAACTTTTTCAGCTCATTTTGCTGTGTTTATAAATCAATTGTCATTGACTGGTTTCTGGCATTTCAGTTACTTCTCTACATGAATGCATATCCAATGTCAATGTCTTCTGAATGCTCCTTGCGAGTGGAACAGATATAGTAAATGTATAAGAAATTAAACTGTTTTTAAAGATAAAAAACAAAGCTGCTTATAAAACACAAAATATTTACAGTATCCTATAACATGCAGTAGTTATTTTATATAGTGTTGTAATGGAGTTGTACAATTATATACCTAGACATTTAATGTGTAGGAAATGTTGATAGGGATAATAGTACAGTAAAAAAGTATTGTATTTTCCTGGTATATCTAAGATTGCAAGGTAAGGGAAGTAATTTTTTTCTTCTCTGTGCCCTGCAAGGATAAATAAAGACTGGGACAATTAATATTTTACACTGTCATACAAAACTAGGTTAAATTGATATGGAGCTCATTATGCTGGGATGAAAGGATTCTATTTAGCTACTTTCCTAGTAAATTCAATGAGGTACTTACAGGTGTTTATTTTTAAGCTAACTGGGTCCATGAATTTCTGTAAACCAAAAATAACTCTCTGCAGGGTAGCCTTCAGATTTCCAACTTCTAAATCCAGTTCTGTTGTCTTTGTGATGAAAGACACAATTAGAATTCCTGTGCAGTTAAGTACTTCTCAGTTTGCCTGATAAAGAATCAGTCTCCCTCTATCTCAGTCACAAAAACATAAATAAATAACTGGGTCCTGTATCTGCATATGTTTATAGATATTTCAGTTTTAGATACCTTGGCTGAGATGTGAAGTATTAATAGATATTTGATTCAAAGATTAAGCTTTGAGCTGCTGAAAATGCCGTCTTATAGAAAGTAATTTCTCAAAGCATTTTCTAAACAAGGTGTCAAATAAACTTACAGACCATCTAATGTCCTGAATATGCTTACTGTCTAATCCTGAAAGAACATGTTTATTCCTGTTAAAAAGGAATAAATTCTAGTTCATTACACTAGGAAGGCTGTTTGCAAATGCAATGAAATGAACAGGGTCACAGTTTCAACTCTCCTCAAATGTATTTTTTTTCCTCAGGCTGCTCATGCAAAAGGAAGGTATGCTTCCCTTGCCATTCCCTGGGAATTTCCAAGTTGCCACTGGAAATTGATGGGTAGATAGTGCAAACCCAGTGAGCTCCTTTTCTCTGTTCTGGAAAGAAATTCCCTTCTGGGACCTAAAGATACTGAAGGAACAGCAGCGTGGGAGATGGCTGTTTCCCACTGTAGACCCTAGCAGGAAAGTTAAAGCCACACAATAGAACAGAATCACAGAATAATAGAAAGATAGAATCATAGAATAGTTTAGGTTGGAAAGGACCTTAAAGATCATCAGGTTCCAACCCCCCCACCATGAGCAGGGACATCTTCCACTAGACCAGGCTGCTCAGAGCTCCATCCAACCTGACCTTGAACACTGCCAGGGAGCCAGCATCCACAGCTTCTCTGGGCAACCTGTTCCACTGCCTCACCACGCTCATGGTGAAGAATTTCTTCCTAGTATCTCATCTAAATCTTCCCTCTTTTAGTTTAGAGCCATTCCGCCTTGTCCTATCACTACACTCCCTTGTGAAAAGTCCCTCTCCATCCTTCCTGTAGGCCCCCTTCAAGTACTGGAAGGCTGCTATAAGGTCACCCTGGAGCCTTCTTTTCTTATGTTGGGGGCTCCGGAGCTGGACGCGGGACTCCAGGTCGGGTCTCACAAGAGTGGAGCAGAGGGGCAGAATCACCTCCCTTGACCTGCTGGCCACGCTTCTCTTGGTGCAGCCCAGGATACAGTTGGTTTTTGGGCTGTAAGCACACATCATTGGCTTATGTTGAGCTTCTCATCCACTAGTACCCCCAAGTCCTTCTCCTCAGGGCTGCTCTCGTGCCATTCTCAGATTGCCCCAAGCTACGTGCAGGACCCTGCACTTGGCCTTGTTGATCTTCATGCGGTTCACAAAGGCCCATTTCTCCAGTCTGTCAAGGTCCCCTCTGAATGTCGTCCCTTCCCTCCAGAGTGTTAACCATACCATACGGCTTGGTGTTGTCAGCAGACTTGCTGAGGGTGCACTTAGTGCCACTGTCCACGTTGCCGACAAAGATATTAAACAGCACTGACCCCAGTATCGACCCCTGAGGCGCACCACTCGTCACTTCTTCTTTCCCAACTCTCAAACAGAGATATTTTGGAATACCCCCTCTTTTTCTCTGGTGAAGAGATGTGGCTGTACCTGAAGAAAAGTAATGTATTCCTTTGTTATTAAAGCCACATGCCTTTTAGTTACCCATTTGTTTTATGAACAATCAACAGAATTATTTCCCAAACAATTCAGAAGGTCAGTTAATAGCTTCTTTTTCCTTTATGGTATGCATTGTACTGCAGAGCTACAAGGATATATTATAATGATTCCTGTAAGCCTGTCTTTCCTTAAAGGCAGTGTCAAATAAATTTGTATTTCACTTAAGAAGCTATTAAGGTTGTAATGAAAAGTGGTGTCACCCTTACCTGAGTGTATCCTGCTATTAAAAAAAACCCCTACATTCTACATAATTTTTCTTTTTTGTTTTAGAAACTGCATCAACATACCTTTGTCTTTGAATCTCTTTTTCTTTCTTTCTATTTTTCTTTTTTTTTTTGTTAGCTGTATTTCTTTTACTAAAAGTTCTAAAGAATGATTGCTGTATTGTCCAGTCTGAAGTCTTTTGACATGTTTAAGATTTTGCAATGAAAATCAATGCATATCATCCTGAGAAACACACATATTTCTTCTTGCATTCCTGTAATGCAGAGTTTGAGAGGTGACTTTTCTTTCTGATATCTTCCCTGTTTTATCTTTTCTGAAATTAGAGTAAGGACAGCCCCAATTTAATCTTCCAAGTTCTTTAGCATCAGATGTTTAACTTGAAACAGCCTTTGACTATGCTCAAACTCAGTCACATCCAATCATCAGCTTTTATCAAACATCCCAGCTTCAACACATCTGACATGGACCTTGATTTCCCAGGTGATGCTCAAGACACTACAAGATTTCAAATCAACAGCAAACATGCTGCAACAGCATGTGAATGAGAAAGCTAGATCCCTTGCCAAAGACTCATAAATACTTCAGAGAACAGAAAGTGCAGGTTAGTTTTATTTTTTTCCTGGAGAATTGTAAGCATAATTCTTTTATTAAAATGTCAGTTTGGAAAAGAAATTTTTCTTATTCCACACTGGCATTGGAAAATATAAAGTGGCTTTCTGCAGGGGTGGATAAGTCTGTTGCAATGCACTGGGTTATATTGAAGAAACTGCATTTTTAATTCATCAGATACCTTCATCCAAGCAAATCTTCTTTTAGCAAGTTCAATAAATATGCTGATTCATACTCAGTGAAGAAGTAACTCATATTTTAATATTAATTCATACAGTTTATACTCATCAACCATGTTGGAATACATTTACCAGAGATGCCCCTGAAAAGAAAGATAAGCTGCTTGTACAGCTTCGCAGGGACACAGGTTACCTTTCTGGAAACTGCACTTCCTCAGTTAGTTGTATATTTTCTGAGAGGAGAAAGAGGAAAGGGGGATGTGTTCCCTATGTTTTGCTTTATGTAGAAATTGTCTTCAGTGTTGTTCAATGAGCATTATCATGATTTTCCTTTGTAAGATCTAGTTTAGCCTCTGTAAGTGAGGGGTGTCTTTCCTGTAAGAACTGGCTGTGCCTGCACTTGCAAACACATACAGGCAGGCAACTCACAAAGCAAGGTACCACAGGCACTTGTATTTTTAATGTCTTAGAGCAGAAATCCATGCTGGAATGTTTTACTTTGAATGAAAAATGAGTGATGAAAGTCTATCCTGAGCTTGAAACACTTATGAAGAATTAAAAACAGTCAGATTCTTAAGTAACCTAGTCTCTCTTACTCCCAATTCCACCCTCACTTACGGAAAACTTTTTTGCGTAATATAAGAAAAATGCATTAAAGTAAAAATTCAACTCATGTAAAAGTTTCAAGTAAAAAAATAACAAGAAAAATTAAGAAAATTAAATTGATAACAAAATTCCCCAACATGCTTAAAATTGATTTTACACTCAAAAATACAATGTCCTGGATTAGATTCACAGACCAAAGTTCAGCTAAAGAATATCTCGATTAGTCTGAAAGGTTGCGCTCACTTCTCTCTCAGTTTTCACTTGCAACTCTGCCAAAGAATCTAATGCAGAAAATATATAGGGCTTTTTTTAATCTGTGAAAGTATTGTTAAATACCTATTCCTAATTTTATCTGTGAAGACTTGTCGTGGTTTAGCCCTGGCCGGCAACAAAGGGCCACGCGGTTGCTCTGTCGCCGCTCTCCCTGCTGGGATGGGGAGGAGAATGGAAAGAAAAAGGCAAAAACTCGTGGGTCAGGATAAGGGCAGTTTAACAGAACAGCAAACTAAGCGAACAATAAAAACAACAATACAGATAAGGAGAACATACAAAACAAACAGCGAAATGTACAGAGCAGTTCTCACTGCCTGCTGCCCCTGCGCGCTCCCGAGCCGTGCTTAACCTCCCCCACCAGCCAGCTTGCTCTCTTGGAACCCAGCATGATGGCACGCAATATCGAATACCCTGTTCTGTTTGGTCAGTTTGAGACAGCTGGCCTGGCTGTGCCCCTTCTGGTGAAAATTAACCCTGTCCTGGCCGAACCCAGGACAAGACTGTTTGATGAAAGTATTATGAATGTAAGTGTAGATCCAAGCCGACTATAATGAAAGTAAAATAGTCCTAGCAATGCTGAAGAGCTGGGCAATAAAATGCAGATGAAATTCAACACAGAAAATGTAAAAGTAATGCACATAAGATATAACATTCTTCATTTTATACATATGATAATAATTTCTAATCAGAAAATTACTGTTCATAAATAATATCCTAAAGTAATTAGAGAAAATTCCGTGAAAAAACTTCAGCTTGTCATTTAAATGTTCAAACAAAGAGGTAGACGGAAGAAATGAATGACAAAAACTGTTAAGAAACTAGCAGAAATATTGACATGACACTGAGAAACTGTATGGTTTGGTCTCAATTTGAATACTTTCATACTCTGTGTCACAATGTATGTAACACAACTCAGTGAGGTATAGAGAGGAAGACGTAGAACAATTAAATGTAAAGCCACTGTAAGGGAATAACTAAATTGAAAAGCATTCTTCAGCTTTCAGAGAGACAGAAAATAAGATAAAAATAAGATCATGTGTGTCATGAAGAAATTGAGCATTCACAATTTTTCGCTTTCTCCTCAAATACAGGAACAACAGATTCTTCAAAGACATTGGCAGGCTACAGATTCGAAAGAGGAACTCCTTGTAACAGACAGTTAAACTGTGAATTGCATACCAAAGTTGTTACAGACTTCTGGAATCCATATTTTTGGTCTTCAAAAAGCTGTTAACTGCACAAAATAGAATATCAGTCCACCCAGGGATACTGAATGGAAATATCAATACAAACACTAATATTGTTGGCTCAAAAGGTCACAGAGTAGGACCTTGCTGTGGGCTTGGTAATATCCTGGAAAAAATAAAATTGGTTTTGCATTTTCCCCCCTCATATTCTTTCTTAGGCCATAACTATTGGACAGTGTTGTTGGAATGATGTTGTTTGGCTAGATTAATCTCTATCTCTTCCAGTACATCTATTCTTAGATCTTGCAGAAAATAAAATCAAGCTTACTCAAAATTTTTCTTTTGTATTTGACATAAAAAAGAATGAGCTGTATTTCTGCATTCTGCCTAATTTTATAAGTGGGTTTTCTTCAGAGGTAGCTTAAGAGAAAAATGTGAAGAACAGATAAATACTGTAATTTTAGGCCTTCCATTCATATTTTCTGCTATAAACTGTAGAAAACATTTTGTGAAACATGCTAGATTTATATGTTAAGATTTGTTCTTGACTGTCTTCATAGAGCACCTGGACAAGTACAGAAATGAAAATGGTAAGTTGATCCTCAAATTTTGGGAGGTTTGTCAATCACAAATGTATTGAGCTCTAGTACAACAAAAGAACTTCACAGGTTGGTTGTTCTGGTCTGCAAATATCCTCTCTGTTCTGTTGGAAAACCAAGGTATTTGCCTAAGCTTTTAAAAATAGCTTATTTTCCACACAAAAAGATGAAAAATGAAAGTGCATGTATACACTGTAATCCATCTGTCTGTAGAGACTTCCTGACATTAGCAGACCTAGAACTTTCTCAATTTTTCCCTTTTTTCTATTGTTCTCAATTAATCAATTTGTAATTATTTTACTTATAATTTAAAAATATTTTAGTTATACTTGTAATTAAGAAATTTAGCATTTTAAATATATGGTAGCATAAACAGCAGCTTAAGTGGTATTTCTATGCAATTCTAATTTATGCACATCTTTAAATACTGAATTCTAGTATTTTTCTTTCTTACTGCTGAACAGTAATGTGTGTCCTGAGATGAGTAGTATATTTTCTGGAGGATGCAATTTGGATATAAGTCTAGAAGTAATTTTGTTTATTTTCACATATATAATGCAAGTAATGGATAGAAAAAAAATTCCTTTTTTCAAGGCTCTTCTCAAATATATCCATCAATAACATAATGCACTTGACAATACAGACAAGGTCATGAATGATGTGTTTAATTTAGTGTTGCTAAACAGTTGATGTTCTTGTAGGTTCAAAATAGCCCAAATAACAACAGGTCTCTGAGGGCATCACTAGGCTTTCGTGTCTCTGTCCTGCTCCTTTGTGGCTTTTCCCCACCCCTGCTCATGGCCCAGGACCCCATTTTAGCCCAACCTGGTACTGCCAATCCCTGCCCCAGGAATGTTGCAGGAGTGTTGGTCTTTAGCCCTGTCCATCACTTGCCATGCCTGAAGCCATCAACAATCTTGCCACCAGCACCCAGCTCTGCCTGGTGCAGTTTTTATTTTTTTAAGGCATGTTATCCAAAGATCTTATCAGTTTACCATCTGTGAGGAGCACACACAACTCACTCTTTTTTCAGACTGAAATGCTTGAGATATGCTCCATGGAAGAAATGAAAAAAAGGTACAAATTGCAGCATTTGTTTCAGAAAATGGGACTTTAGTTCAAGAAGGGAAAATGGAAGGAAAAAATGTTACATGAGCAAGCCTGAATAATTGAAATCACAATCTTAGAGTTTCACAAACTTAGAAGGGTATCTTTGTTCCAGGGTGAACATGTTAAACAAAAAATGAAAGTGAGGACTGACAAGCTGTATCTATCAACAGACTGTAAAAAGCATCAGATATAGCTCTTAATCTATAGTGTTGTAAGTAGATGTTGCCAACCTCATAACTTAGAGTTGTAGCTAAGGCATAAATATTATCCAAAAATACAGAAGCGTTAGAATGTGAAATAAGCAGAAGATTAATATGATGTGAGGAAAAGATACAATGAAACTTCAATTGTAAACCTGTGTCTAAGTCTAGGGAAAAAACTCATAAAGCACGCTGAAACCTGAAAAGGGCTCTGAAAAGAACTAGAGAATGGCTTTCACCTTTAGAAAACTCAGTATTTGGAAGCTCAGTGTGCAAAGTGTATGCAAGAAAAAACTATAAGGTACCTATGTCATATGTTGGAAGTAACTAGAGGAGGAAAAAAAGACATCACAGAGCTCTAATCTCAATGTGTACCAGTGGTGAAAAGCCAAACCAAACAAAAACAACCTGACCACTAATTCTGCACACCTTCATTTTCTTTTGACAGTGACAGCACTATAGAACTTATCTAAAGATGTGGTGGGATTCAAGTCAAGAGCAGATATCCCTCTTCTTACTTTAGGTAGCTTGTTGCAGAAGTTACAAGCTAAGATTCTGTTGAACAGTTACAGAGATGGAGGTCAGGGAGCTGAAAACAGCAGTTGCTTTCATACTAGGAAGGCCAAGAGTCTATAAACCCTCTGTGGCTGACATTAGGAGCAATTTAGAAAACCAAAGTTTACTTTTGTTGAGAATGTAAGTTAAGAGAAAAAAAACTTGTTGATGTATGAGAACAGCTTAATTCAGAAAAGATATATAATTGCTTCTATAAATACAACTTTATATATATTATTATTTAAGGGCATTGATATTCACTTAAGTTTGAGGTGTCCCTTCTATTCCCTGTGTAATATATGATAACATTTCATAATATAATTAAATAGCTGATAAAATACGTAACTGCAAACCTAGACAGGATATACCACATGGTTCCTGATGATTAAATAGGAAACTTCAAAAAAAAAATTTAGAAAAATGTGTCAGAACCAATTGCTCTGTCTCCATTTAGTGCAAGGCAAAATAGTACAGTATATTAAGAAATAAACTATACAGTGGCACAAAAATGTATAAAGCTCTACTATGATTAGAGTACAGGGTAAACCTGTTCAGTTCAGTTAGAATGGATGCCCCAGAAAGGCAAATTTTTCTACTTGTTTTGACATCTGTATTTAGAAGTCTTCTTTCAAAAATAGCTGATGAAAAAACCTCAGCAACTTCAGAGTAGACCTCATATTTCCCTCTACATAAGTGATATAATATTTTGTTCAGACTGAAACTCTTGTTAAACATATTAGAAATACTGAAGTCATTAATATATATTCAGTAAAACCTGGTCTGCCAAGCGAGATAAAACAGAAGACATGACTTATGAAGAAAGGCTGAATTACGTCATTGAGAGGGGTGGCCTTTGTTGTTTTGGGTTTTTGCTTTGGAAAATAGAAGGCTGTCCTGAGACACATAGTATCCAGCTACAAAGAGGACCATGTTCAAAATGTAATCAAAAGGCTTATTTAAAAATTTCTGATAAATGTGGGTTTAATTTAGAAGTTTTCCACAAAACAATTTAATAGTGAGAATGTCATCCATTATATGGAAATTTCAGATTAATTTCTTCCTTATGTGTCACTATATTGCAGTCTAAATCAGGCACCTTTCAGGTGAATACTGTAATAAATGTGCCATGGTATGTTTAGAGAAGGGTTATTCCCAAGTAGTACAGCAAAATCTGTTTAATGTTGCTATTAAAGTAGAAAGACATTGTTTCAAAATGAGTCTAAGAACAATTCTGCAATTTAAGCATTAAAGTATTCACTGAGGGGTGTCATAACTTCACAATCATGTTACAATGATTACTTAATATTACATAGTGTATTAAACCAGATGAGGGAGTCACTCTTTCTTTCTGGACCAATGAATATTTAATTATGCTGTGCAAAGAGGAAAGAATTTTAAACAGAGATACTAGGAGGTGCACAATTCCTCAGAAATGATGTCTACTATTTCCTTTAAATGTATGTTGACTGTCAGAAGGGATTTGAATACTAATCTTCTGTAACTTGAGTTAATGCTCTAGCTACATGGAGCTGTGCTGAGAGGAAACCCATACCAAGAATATCAGATGAACTGTGCCTTACAATTAGACACACTTTGGGAATGCTCTTCAGCTCCCATATCTCCTGATGGGAGAGGGAATATGTCTAGCTGACAGTTAGACACAAGCCTTTTGTACACGGGAAAGAGCCAAGATGTTCAGCACTTGGTATGGCCATGACTCAGGCAATGTGCAACCTCACCAGTACCTGCATCCAGATACTAGGCACTTCAAATACTCTAAATATTAGTATGCAGCTAAAATTGCATTTTAAGGATCTAGATGTTAGGATAGTGAACATACAGGTTCAAGTAGCTATGCTAGAAGTCCATATATATTCTAGATCTTCCATATCTTCTAGATCAGGACAGGCTGAGGGAGTTGGGGCTGTTCATCCTGGAGAAGAGAAGGCTCCGGGGTGACCTTATAGCAGCCTTCCAATACTTGAAGGGGGCCTACAGGAAGGATGGAGAGGGACTTTTCACAAGGGTGTGTAGTGATAGGACAAGGGGGAACGGCTCTAAACTAAAAGAGGGCAGATTTAGATGAGATATTAGGAAGAAATTCTTCACCATGAGAGTGGTGAGGCACTGGAACAGGTTGCCCAGCGAAGCTGTGGATGCTGGCTCCCTGGCAGTGTTCAAGGTCAGGTTGGATGGAGCTCTGAGCAACCTGGTCTAGTGGAAGATGTGCCTGCTCATGGTGGGGGGGTTGGAAGCAGATGATCTATAAGGTCCCTTCCAACCCAAACCATTCTATGATTCTATGATTCTATGATTCTATGATTCTATGATTCTAATCTTCTTATATATACACACTTTTTCCTAAAGTAAGCCCTGAATCCTGAAACAGAAGGAAATATAAGTTTCTCAGGCAACTTTTTTTTTTTTTTTTACTTTTAACACCTGAAGTTTTCTTGAATTCATCTGTTTAGGTCTCAAAAAGCTAAAAGAATGCACAAATGGGCAAAGTTGTGGAAACTAAGACCTGTATACTCACTAGGGGTTTTACTGTCTGTGGACAAGCTGTTCAGGAAATAACATTCTCAAAGTTTTATTAGCCTTTTGAGAGTTTTAAAAAATTTTATTATGAGGTGTCAGCTAAGTTGTCTATGAGACTACATATTTGAAACCAAGCAAGTTTTGGTTTTATTGAGTGAAGAACTATCCAATAACACACAGGATTGTATTTTCAGCTAGGAAACATATAGATTAAAAAAAAGTCAGGTTTTTTCCATTCCACTGAGAATGTTAGATTTCAGAGGGAGAGTGGAAGCAAATATGAAGTTATTTACTCTCTTGTAAGTACAGGGTCAAAGCTGAGAAAAGAGCTCCAAAGATAGAAATTACACATGAATCACAGAATCACCAGGTGACTGAGGTTGGAAGGGACCTCTGGAGATTAACTAATCCAAGCCCCCTGCTCAAGCAGGGCCACCTAGAGCTGGTTGCACAGGACCATGGAGAGATGGCTTTTTAATATCTCTGCGGAGAGAGACTCCACAGCCTCTCTGGGCAGCCTGTGTTACAGTAAAAAAGTGTTTCCTGATGTTCAGAGGGAACCTCCTGTGTTTAAGGTTGTGCTCACTGTCTCTTACTCCGTCACTGGGCATCGCTGAAAAGAATCTGGCTCCATCTTCTTACATTCTACCTTCAGATTCTACCTTCTTTACATCCTACCTAGCTTTTCCAGACTGACAGGCCCAACTTTTTCAGCCTTTCCTCATAGGAGAAATGCTCCAGTCCCTTCAGCACCTTTTGTGGTCCTTTGCCGGACACTCTCTTGTATGTTTATGTCCTTCTTGTACTGAGGAACCTGGAACTGGACACAGCAGTGTGGTGGTACAGCCCCCCCTCACACGTGGCAATCCCAGAATCAGCCAACATTCTAATCTCACTTGTACTGCAGGAATAGGTAACTGGTATGCATTGAATCGGGACAACCTGGCACTTTCCTTCTCTTTGTAGAAGAGCAGCGAGTTGGGCCGATCAGGTACTACTTGACCATACCTGAATCTTCTGATGCCTGGAGTCGCATCTGCCTGGTGAATGTCAGACCTGCACATTCTGGGTAGTACTGGAATTGTATAGTTGCTGTCAAAATATCAGGATTGCATCATGTGGATTGTGAGCAGGATGGAAAATTGCTGATGCCTGAAGTCAGTCATCTTGAGACCCTATAAACGGTGGTACCAAGGAAGGTACTTTGAGCTCTTGTGGTTCACAGCGGTCTGTGCCCAGTAAGTGCCTCTGAGTGGGATGCCTCTCAGCGTAACTCGCCACCTACCTGGGCTGATCTTCTTGAGACTCATTCTTTGCCCGTCGAGAAGTCATTCAATTTGAAGTGAGTATTTCACGGAACTCAAGGGGAATTTTTATGAGTATGTGTATGTGTATGAATCGATTCAAGACATGATATCCTATTGCTGTGTTTGTAATAGCAAATTCTTTTTAATCACTCCGTAGATGTACAGCTAACCAGTGATTCATAGCTGCTAAATTCCTGTGACTATCTCTCGCTCTCTTTATACTGTGAACACACCCTGAATTGGTGCTAAACATATTCCTTAGACATAAACAGTTGTGGTCTAAGGCCAGCTTTGGATCCAGCCACACCTAGGCTCCTCTCTGAGAAAGAGTTTAGAGAGCAAGGAGGTCCAGTCCGAACCTGGTGACTCAACGGGAGGGTCACCCTTAACCCTTACACTTTTCTTTTACTCTGTGTAAATCATTTTCGACTCAAAACCCTCTGCGATTTTGTATTCAATTTATTTAATAAGTAATAGAGTGAACCCTCGCAAAGAATTTTGTAAGGTCACAATTTCTAAGTTTTCAGTAAATTCTTTTCTTGCAAGACCTTTGAGTGATCATTTAAGCAACCTAACCTAATTCATGACAGGTAGTCCACACACAATGTATAACTGTAATTTGTCTGTTCTTTATTTGTCCTCTGATTATTACTAAAGTCTTCATTACATCTAGGAACAGTGAAAAGTGAATCCTTTAATATTTAATGCCCAAACACAGCTGCGTCCAGTGCAGTCCTCCAGGCTACAGGATCACAAGAAAAAAGCTTTCCATCTAATTCAGTAACTGGCAGTCATTGCCATGTATCTGCTGAGAGACATGTAATGTTCATTTTCAGACAGCAGTTTTATGTTTCAGGAAGCTTAGTTGTTGGTGGTTTTAGTACTGTTTTTCTTTGGTCTGCATTTTGTTTTGTATATAACTAAGCAATGTGGTATTATAAAAGACTAATATGAAGCAAGTGTTTTCCTATGGTTTTTTGATACCCGTCATGAGGTCATACACAATAGAAAGAGAAAATCTGTCTTTTACAGTAAAATTTTTTAGTAGAGTTTCATAAAAGGATAGGTTCCCTTTCAGAATTTTGGCTAATTATCTGAATGTATAGTTGAATTACTTAAATATCACCCATGTTGGATTTTGTGAGCATGCTTTCTGGACTATGAAAGTCTCAGAGACATAATACTAGCACCTACATTGTATCATCATGTACTTACACACTCCTATTTAAGAAAAAAAGAGAAAGTCTTCTTCAACATTGTCACATACATAGCTTGACATATATGCAGAATTTGTTTCTAATGTATCTGAATTAATATCTGTGTACGTAAAGTAGAGGATCTAATCCAAAGCTCATCAAAATTGTTCCATCAAGGACTGCCAGCCCTTTCAAAACTAATTTATACCAAAAGCAGAAAGCACGTGCGCAAAACGGTTTCTCATTCTACAAAAGATTTTCTCAAGCAAACTCAAATGGTTTTGAAAAATTCAGGTGGTGTAAAGTTTACAGATACATTTCAGAAATTTTGTCTCTACTAGCAATAAAATAGCGAACTGTAATAGCTGACCAACATACTTTTTTTAACAGATTTTTTTTAAGCTAACAAAAATCCTGCTAATATACAATATCGTTGTAACTACACAGGCATAATGACAGATTTTCTTAATATTTTTTATTATTAGCTTGAGGCATCGCTGATAGAAATGAAAGTGATTCAGCCAAAATCTATTTAGAAAGACATAAAAGTAGGACTTATATGGCCCTTTGTAATACCAAGAGAAACACAAGCACTTATTAGATTGAGAGATAATGCTGAGCATTACTGATTGCTACTGTCAGAGGACAATAGACTTAATGGAAAATTCTAGTTGAAATAACAGATTACTATAGGACTTTAATATTTATGAAGATTGATTAAAATCTTAATGCTGAAACATATTGCAGATATCACTGCTTAATCATGAAAAAGCACTTGTAAAAACAGCTGTTGAGCTCTGTCAGGTGAATAGATTGTACCTGAGTTCCAGAAGTGAATACTTTCAAGTCTTTTGAAACCATATTTTAGAGGAGGATTTCTTCTTCCTAATTAGTGCATAGAAAAACAACAACATTATGCACAACATCTGTCAACTCATTTAATGCCGGATGATTTATCTACACATAAACTTTACAATAGTGAAATATACTTACATTTTCCAACGGGATTACTTGCAGTATTCATTCCATTAAATTGCGATAATATATGAAAGTGGAGAGCTGCATTTTTCAGTAAAGTACTTAGGAAGAGTATAGATAAGAATTTATGACAATATTATTTGCAAAGTATTAACCTACATATAGTTCCTATATATCATATATAGTAGATTCTGTTTTCAGTTAAATTTTCATCTGTATGTACCATGTCCTTATAACTCGTCCAAATAATCTGAATTCAATGGTAGTATGGTATGAAATTATTATCAAAAAACCCAAAAATGAAAGATTTTGTGCTTTGCTGTGGTGTACTGCTATGTATGTGTGGGAAATTTTTATGCCGTGTTGGTACTTAGCAATCCTTGTCTTTGTAATATTTAATTCAATAAAGTTTCTTTAATGATAAGGCTTCTCTCACATGCTTACCTAGAATTATTATGCCATCATTTCAGATACTGGGTTAAGGACAATATCCTATATAAGTCTAAATCATGGGTGATTTTTCAACTTAAGAAAATTTCTCATTATTCAGATGTTTGTCAGAACAGTTGTCAAAAGAATTATTACTGATATTTTTGATATAGATTACTTAATAATGACAACAATAACAAGAATAATGCTACCATATTATCGGATTTATTATGACTATATTACTCATACTTATTGTGGTAAAATTAATTCTTCAATTTAAACGTTAGAGGTTATAACACAGAACATATCTAAACACTAGCTTTATAAAGACTGTGAATTTTTGTGGTGTTATAGTTTGGCTGCGGCTGGCAACAAAAGCACCATGCAGCCGCTCCTCCCTCCGCTAGTGTGCGGAGGAGAATGGAAAGAAACAGGCAGAAACTGGGGTGTCTGGATAAAGGCAGTTTAACAGAACAGCAAACAAAGGGAACAGGAACAACAATGATACAGGTAAGGAGAAAACACAACACAGAAGAGTAGAACCCAGAGAGCTGCTCTCACCA
>Ga0065711_1034481_pt1 | contig 23699 bp, 16 predicted proteins | sample Hoacrofraction12_FD_59098 | JGI IMG/M metagenome (GOLD analysis project Ga0065711, IMG submission 59098) | Hoatzin crop microbial communities from Cojedes, Venezuela - Epithelial fraction 12 v2 (version 2) | ecosystem: Host-associated > Birds > Digestive system > Esophagus > Crop | place...
CTTTAAAAGAGCTTGATGCAGTAGCTAGAATGTAGCTCAAAGTTTATTCTCTTCCCAGACTAAAAATGTTTAATGGATTGGGTTTGGTAAATACAGTACAAGTTAGTTTAATTTAAAAAAAAAAAAAAAATTGAACCAGGGAGCAGTCTCCCCAAGTGACTGTAACCTGGGGCGCTTGCATTGCAAACTTCACGCCTCTGAATACCTTCATCTGGATGAACAGACTCTGTGTACAGCAGGACCACTCATTCTGGATAAAGCCATTCACGGACCGTGGTATCTATGAGGCTGCAACCTCAGGCACAGGGCTTGGTATCTCACTGTAGTATCCTAACAGCTGCATACAAGAACGGAGCTGTCTTGGGAGGAGGAACTTGCCAAGTCATAGCTCTTGCATAATCAGAGCTGAGAACCAAGAAACTGTGGCTGTTAGAAAGCAGGGCACTGTGTTAGGGCAGTGGCTTGTGGGGTTGGGCTTTGTCAAGGAACAAAGTACAAATAGAAGGGCAGAGTTCAGGTTTATTTTTTGAGCTTTGGTGAACAAAGATCTTGGGAAACCTCTGTTCCATACAGAAGACAAAATTGTCCAGTATTTATTTTAACAGCAGAAATAAAGCTTGCCAAGAGAAAGTACTCTTGGTGTAGCCTTTGGATTTCTGTACCTGTTTCCTTCCTTCCTTCCTAGGGAAGGAAGCTAATAAAGAAGCTGACAATGTATTAATCTTAATAGTGCCAGCAATATGAGCTGTCATTAAAATAATGTCCATTAACCCCCATTTTTCAGAAAAAGGGGGAGAAACAGGCAACTGGACTAGAACTCATGAAATCTAACAATAAACAGCGCTCATCTTTTTCTGTGGTATTAAGGGGAAGAGTTTGGTCATGCTTTCAAGTTCTTTTGTACAACCTTGATTAAAGCTTGTGTCCTTAGAACACACACCCTGAAATCTCAGATGTTCACCTTTATTATTATCCTCTCATAGATCTCCCTAGGAGCTGGGGTTTGAACAAGAATAGCAGTTAGCCTGAAACTAGGGATGAACTGATTATTTTCAAGACTGTTGGGAAAAGATCCTGTATGCTGTCTTAGTACCTCTCTTCTAGTTGTGCTGTAAAAATGCAGGATACTTGTACTGGTGATGTGGGTTGGCAGTTTTTAACTTAGGTTGGGTTTTTTTATGTCTGTTGCAGCTCAAGATGTCTAAAAAAATCAATGGAGGCTCCGTTGTGGAGATGCAAGGAGATGAAATGACACGGATCATCTGGGAACTGATTAAAGAAAAGCTGATTTTTCCTTATGTAGATCTGGATTTGCACAGGTAATAGCCCTTTATGACACACAGAGACTTTGTACTGCAATGTGCATGTCTCGTTAGGCATTGATCAACTTTCACTTAGCATGGAGAGCCTTATAGCTCTTCCTGCACTAGTGCAGAGAGGCTAACTAGCCCTGTTTCTACTGATAAAGTTCCCAGCAGACTCCCCCGGTTAACTTACCCAAGGGCCTACCTCACTAAGTACTCTGAAAAATATGGGCTCACAGTGAAGGTATTTTGTCAAAGTCTGGCAGCCACTCTGGTGTTCCTCACAGCAGTAAGCAGGGAACGCATAACTTTGAGTTAGAGGTACAGTACAGAAATAAAGCTAAGAAGGTCTGTCACAGACATGGTCTGCATTTTTATCTCCTGTGTCTTGGCTTTCCAGCACCTGGACAGTCTGCATGGCTTTCTGCAGCCTAAACAATGAGAAACATGGGGTGTTTCTGCCACTCCCTGACTTGAAGCCTAGCATCTGTGGACTGAGTAGGTTTATGGCTTCTTGCCATCTATGAAGATCTGCCCAAAGGGCAAAAGGCTGGTTGTAGGGCACAGACTCTGCCCTGATGTCTGTAAGCTTGAGTCCTGCTGCTGGCAGTGTGAGCTAACTGTTGCAGTTATTCCCCCAGCATAGGCTGTGCTCTTACACTCCCTTCAGGTAAAAACAAATACTTGCAGCTGCTATGGCAAAAGGAACATGCTGTCTACAGCATCTGATCAAGCAGAACAAATAATCTCTTCTCTTTCTAGCCACTGAGCTATAATTATTAGAGAAGTTTCCAGTTGCATTGCTCCTGGCCATGTGGACAGAGGCCTTCACTGGTGTCTGCTGTTATTAAACCCTCAAGTCTGACCTCTTCCCTTGCTCCTGGAGTCATTTGTATGCCACCTACATCAGGCTTTCTGTTTGCTGGTGTAGAGAACCAAAGCAAACAGGAACCCAGCAACATAATACATGCATGCAGTCTGGAGAACATCCCTTTGCAGAGGGGTGAGAGGAGGGAAAGCGGACCCCTGGCTGAAGCAGCACAATGGCTAGATTCATGTACAGCTGGCTGGCTGTGCTTCAGTTGGCTGTCCCATGCTGGCCACCCATTGTTCTCCAAAAGCTAGTAAAACAGAGTGTGGGAAAAGTGCTTCCTCTGACTGTTGGAGGGGGAATATTGGCAGTTTTGCTGCCAGAGCAGGATTGTGGGTCCATAGTCAAAGCAGTTTTTGATTTGGAGCCTAGTGTAGCTTCGTATGCTCAGTATATGAAGGAAGCCAGAACCGTCAGCACAAGAGGTTTGAAATAAAGGCCCATATCCATCTGGGGATTGTGCTGCTCCATACCGTTAGAATCCCAGACTGAAAGCTTCCATTGCCAGGAAGCTCAGAAGGGAAGGCAGGGGAGATACTGGCTATGTCCCGTGCTGGCAGAGAGCCTCAACCATGAGCTGAAGCTGTCCTTTTTTCAACCTCCTACCAGCAGCAGAAGTATGAGTATCTGAGCCTATGTTTTCTTCCAGTCCAGCAGCATTTGTGCTGGAAGAGGGATAACTTCAGTTGTGGCAGAGTGCTGGAACTACACTCACAGGCACATACGGGGTCTAGTTTCTTCCCCGTTGGACGCGAAGTAATGTCCTGGGCAGTTTTGACCATCTTTGTGGGTTTGTTACAGCTATGACTTGGGCATTGAGCATCGTGATGCTACAGATGATAAAGTAACCGTGGAAGCTGCTGAAGCCATAAAGAAATACAATGTTGGCATAAAATGTGCAACCATCACTCCTGATGAGAAGAGAGTGGAGGAGTTCAAGTTGAAGCAGATGTGGAAGTCTCCCAACGGGACGATTAGAAACATCCTAGGTGGCACTGTCTTCAGGGAGGCTATTATCTGCAAGAACATTCCCCGGCTGGTGTCTGGGTGGGTGAAACCCATTGTCATTGGCCGTCACGCTTATGGAGATCAAGTGAGTCACTTCTGTGCTTACCCTTGTTTTTATCTGAACTGGTCCTGGCTGGTATAGAGCTACAGAGACTTAGACATCCCTGTGCTGCTGCTTTATCCCTTGCACTCCACCTGGGAGCGGATACACTTTGTTTGTACAGCACCTGGCAAAGTGTAGGAGAGCCTGGTTCATGCCTCTGTTTCTTAGTGTAGGTGTATGAACAGTGTTCAGGGGCCTGTGCTTCAATTAGATAGATATGTACCTAAACACAGGGTGTAACCCCTCTAAGTTATTTTTCTTCACCTCTGCAGAACCATCCTCCCTACACAGCAGTGTCTTTATAGAATCACAGAATGGTAGGGGTTGGAAGGGACCTCTGTGGGTCATCTAGTCTGACCCCCCTGCTGAAGCAGGGTCACCTACAGCAGGCTGCAGAGGACCTTGTCCAGGCAGGGCTTGAATATCTCCAGAGAAGGAGACTCCGCAACCTCCCTGGGCAGCCTGTTCCAGTGCTCCATCACCCTCAGAGTGAAGAAGTTCTTCCTCATGTTCAGATGGAACTTCCTATGCTTCAGTTTGTGCCCGTTGGCCCTTGTCCTGTCGCTGGGCACCACTGAAAAGAGTTTGGCCCCATCCTCCTGACACCCACCCTTGAGATATTTATAAGCATTTATTAGGTCCCCTTTAGAAAATATCCTTTACGCTGCCCATCTTCCTTCTCAGAAAGACTTTATGGTGGCAAATGTCGCTCACAGCAAAAATGGATCTGAGTGAATGATTTTTAGAAGTGGGCAAAGTTTCCTTCTGTGCATGGGTGTGGCTTTGTTTTCTTTTTTTTTAAACTGTGATCTTCTTCTTAAACTTACTTGCAGAGCACTCCTGCGGAGCTGGTATTTATACTGGGCACATCAGGCTGTGGTACCGAAGTTGGGAAACATCCTCTATCAGGCCTCTCATGGCAGAGGTAGTACAAGGCCATGGAAAGCCCTGGCATGGCACTCAGTGTAGTGGCCTTTGGGCAGCCCAGAGGACAAGGATCAACCATACTGTTCTCCATGGGTGATGATGTGCTGTAAAGCAGCCAAATACAACAAAATTTTTAAAAAGTCTTCTATAAGAGTCAAGTGCTTAAACAGATGGGTAAACCCATAAACCCGGGGCAAGTCATAAGATTAGGTGGGGTGGGAAGGTAAAATAATGAATTTCTAACAGAAAAATAATTGCAGAGCCCTGACACTAGAAAACAATGGGGCTCAACATCCTTGAGAGTACTGAATAATTGAGAAGGTCAAAATAATAATAGGAAACGATGGATTAAGGGGGAGGATTGAAACCCTGCCAAAGTACAAGATTAAAGTGAAAGGAACAATATAATAACATGTAAAGGACATATGAGCGAGACACTTCTTTAACTTCAGAACAGCTCAGGGAACCAATTTGTTCAATAGGAGGGAAAGTACGTAAAAAAGGATGACTAATTTCAAGGAAATCTAACCTTAAATAGTGCTGTTCAGGACAGTTGGGAAGATGAGACACAATTTAAAAACTTGTACATGTTTTTATGTACTTGTACATTTAAAAACTCAAGTAATGTTGGCGTTTGTTCTGAGTCTGTGTAGCTCAGAGGAGCAAAATGTGTACCCATTTACAGAATTCAAAGAACTGTAACTACAGACTGGCCTTTCAAATGTCATATGGTGGATACAAATAATGGTTTTCATTAAGGTGCTGTATGATTTTCCCCTTATTCACAAGATCAGTAGTTGTGATACAAATAGCTTTTTTTGAGGCAGGGAGGGGAGCCTGTCTACTCACAGACCCCACAACACTCTGGATGCTTTGCACTTTAAAACTTCAGTGCGTCTGCAAAAGTAAATACTCTGCCAGTCGGTGGGGCACAAGAGTCTGTAAGCTTTTTCTCTTAAAGAGGAAGATCTCTTCTGCTAACAGGCAGACTCTTCACTATTGGTCTTTCTAATATCCAGTAAAATAATCCAATGACCACATGGCTGAGTAAACAGAGCCTGTTCCATGGGGTTTTCTGGTACAACTATGCTTTTCCGCACCCTTCCCTCCCAAACGTGGGTTGTCTTTTATGGTTCTGTCCTCCCGATAGATAAAATCATCATGTCACTTTTTTTTTTTTAACAGTACAGAGCAACTGATTTTGTGGTACCTGGGCCTGGAAAAGTGGAGATGACCTACACTCCAAAAGATGGAGGCAAACCAGTCACATATCTGGTCCATAACTTTGAAAGTAGGTATTATCTTTAAGTTGTGATTAAAACTGATTTTTTTTGTTTAATTCAACCTCGAAGTACCAGTCAGATCTGTTTGATGGTAAAATATGACTTTGAGGTAGAGTGGGGGAGAAGGTCTGGGCCTTCTTGCTTTACCTGGGAAGTACTGAAAGTTACTTGGAACCTTCCTGGGATCAAAGAGGTGTATCAAACACACAATCATACTAGACTGGTCACCTGTCGTGCTCCATGTATGATGCCTCTGGTAGCGGCATGCATGTTTTTCTCTCTGATCAGAGGCAAACTTGCTATCTAAACAGGGCTTGACATAAGGGGAGATATATTTGAGAACAATTCGGGTATAATTCTTTCTGGTTTTAGTTTGTCTTACTGGGCTCTATATACCTTTGCAGTTTGCACCCTTCTTTATTAAGCAGTCTTTTTTTTCAATAGAAATAAGAACTGATGCTTACTCTGCAAGGTGGAAAGGAGATTTGACAAGGATGCTCCTGACCGTGTAGGCTCTAACTGTTTTAACAGATGCAGTCCCGAAGGTATTGGTGTCCCTCCTAGCAATATTGCTGTGCTGGCTGTAGACATTGCTAGGGTCAGGTGGTGGAGTCCTGACATTGCTGGGCTTTGTTGTGTGGGAAGAGTTGCACACACGTTGCTAGTACCCAGGGTGTTTCTCTAGGGGCAGCATTTAGGAAGGCGTCACACAAGTCACCTCTCTTGCCTATCAGCGATCAAAGGATTCGGGATTTGAAGCCTTATGGTTACCTGCGTACATGAGCATGCAATGGTTTGTTTCTAGCTACAAAAACCTAATACATCCACATAAACCGTAGAATCCTAGTTTGTATGCACTTGGCTTGGCAAACAGGTACCAAGACTGCCACATGATGCTCATTTGTGATATTTGATTTCTCTGGCATCTTTGCTCACAGGAGCCTAAATATCTACTATCTCATGTTGCACAGCCTTTCATCTGTAGTTCACCTGCTTCACTGCCAGTCCCAATCTGTTTTCATTTGATAGGTGACTGGTGAGCCTGTATTGGAGACGTCTGGCAGTTCCAGCTGCCAGTCTGATTCACTGCTCTGCGTTGCATCAGCAAGCAGAAAGCAAGGAACTGCAAAGATGGCAGATTACTGCTGTTGCTCTGGGGGAACTTCCACTCCCCACAGACAGCTGTTGTGCCAGCATATCTCCACAGCGCATAAGGGAAGCTTGTCCTATTGCTGTACTAATATCTTCAACCTTGACACTGAATCAAGAAACTTTAGTAGGCAGTAGGATTGTATGTTTGCAGCAAGGCTTTTTTCTTTAACCTATATGCAAAGAAGTATTTGAATAAAACTTAACAGCTGTCATCCAGGAACTATGAAATCATGGCTCCAGAAGACACAGTCTCTCTAGCTGATCAGACCCCGTTCTAGCCTTGACTCACTAAGGGGGGAGGGGGACAATGTGTAATTTTGCTGGTAACATCAGGAATTTCATTCCTTGCCAATATCAACTTTAAATGACCATGATGTCTTGGCAGGCAGATAAACTTCCTCTGGCTTCCCCTCTTCATTCTGCATGCATGTCCATATAGTAACAAACATCTGGAGGTAAGGACAAATGGATATTAGGAAAGGGTATTTTCAAAAATAAAAAAATCTGGGATATTTCCAGAGCAAAGATCCGTGATAAAAGCACTGTACAACAAACTAGAGAGGTGGTGGTAATGAGGTGCTTAAAATGAAGCACATGGTATCTAGTTTTCACTAGAAACACAACAAGCTGTGCTCTGAAAATTACAAAGCTTTTTCATGAAGCCCTAGACCCTACTTTCACCCACAATCAGCCTGTCCCATGATCTGAATTCTGCTTTCACGGAGGTGAACTAGGCTGTAAGTTTAAGGTGCTTCCATTCAGGCTGCTAACACGTCTGCATTACACGACTTAAGTCATGTGAGTGGTGATAGTTCCTCAGAGCCTTCTCAGGACTTCACACCCAGATGACTGATATGTTGTTGCCACAACTCGCTGGAAGTGAGCCTGAGCAGGTGAAACAAAGCTGCAGGGTAGGCCAGACGTGTATGCTGAAGAGATGCAGGAATGCATGTAGGTACTTGTTTGCCTGAGCTAGGCAAATCAGCCTCTGACTGCTGGAGTTAGTGCTGTAGTGCAGTCACAGCCTGAAGGTATAAGGCATTCAAGATGGGAGCTAAACCCATTTTTAGCTTTGAAAGAGACCCCTGCTCCAAACTGCTACCTGCTGCTTTGATAGAGAAATACTCTGTGTTACTTACATGGATAGTAGGAGTTCAAGCACACTCACTCCTGTCACAGTTTTGCTGCTTAGGCTGGATTAGGAAGAAACTTCTTAGGGGTATTAGATCACAGTATTAAGGTGTACCTGGCTGAAGAACAAAACCATATTCCTATCCATGCATCACATGACTGCTGGAGCTTTGAGCTGATAGTGCAAAGTGAATCTTCTCTGAAAGAACCAGCTTTAAGTTGAGCACTATATCAAGACACCTGGGGATAACACCAGTCTGCCTGCCAGACTATGTTATTGGGAGACTGGCAAATCCTTAACCAAAACTAGATCTAGTTGGTTCCTATCTGTTCTTCCTCCACGAACAGGCTGTGGTGGTGTAGCCATGGGAATGTACAATCTTGATCAGTCTATCAAGGATTTTGCCCACAGTTCCTTCCAAATGGCACTGTCTAAAGGCTGGCCCCTTTATATGAGCACCAAGAACACGATCCTGAAGAGATACGATGGCCGCTTTAAAGACATCTTCCAAGAGATCTATGACAGGTAACTAGGATAATTGTGTACTTCCTACCACAGTGCAAAAGTCTGCAGCAAGAACATCCTCTCCAGCTTTGTAAGCTGCTGCAGTTAATTCAGCATTTTCAGCTGCTCAGCAGTACTTTGGGGGGGCTGTGTGCCTCCTCTGTTGCAGTCTCTCTTGTCCTGCAGGCCACAATACTCAATGTTTAAAGCTCTACTAAATATGGCTGTGGTGGTCATCTCTGCTAGCAGAGAGTCACGGTGTCTCTATGGGCTCCTCTGTGATTCTGAAGCAGACTTGCAGTGGCCTAGCAAAGCGAGCAAGGAAAAAAAAAAAGAGTGAAGAGGATGCACATTTCTTTTAAGTTGTTTTTTTTTTATTTGTATCTCTGTGCACCTCACTGTGCACAATTACTTGCACAAATTGTGCAATCCTTGTTTTTATCTACATGACAAGCTGTTCTGGTTTTTGTTTTCCAGAGAATACAAGTCCCAGTTTGAAGCCAGAAAGATCTGGTATGAGCATAGGCTCATTGATGACATGGTTGCTCAGGCCCTGAAATCTGAAGGAGGCTTTGTCTGGGCGTGCAAGAACTACGATGGGGATGTGCAGTCTGACTCTGTTGCGCAAGGTGTGAGATGCTCCCTGTGCTACGCTGAAGTGGGATCGGTAGCAGTCTCTTGTGACCTTGTGTCATGTCTTGTGTAGTGGCCCAAGAGGTGGTGTTGGATCTCAGAACTTACATTTCAAACCTGTGGCCAGTCATGGAGATCAGGCAGCCAAAGAATTTCTGATTTCACCTTTACAAGAAAATCCATTGAATGTAGACTGTGTAGTTGCACTTCTTTACCAGATGGCAGTTCCTACCAATATAATACCTGATGGGCTTTGCATTCTAGTGGAAGGTATCCAGACAGCTGGGATTCTGTCACTGACAGCTGGAGTTAAGCTGACTGGTGGTGAGCATACTGGCAGGTGCTCTACAGATAAGTAAGAAAACCTTCAGGACCTAAAGCCACCTGTCACGTGTAAAGAAAGATATTGATATGTTTAACTTTATAGACTTGTAGAACTTGATCAAAATCCTATATAACCAAGCTGCCTGGTGCCAAAACAAATATGGACACAGAAAGCCACAGGGCAAGATGTGTGGCTTTGTTATATGCTCTTTCCAAATAATGTCAGTAACCTGCCTCCCACAGAACAAGGATGTGTGTTGAACTACTGAACAAAGAAGCTTTCAAAGACAGAGATATGAAAACTGCAGGGTTAGAAGCGGTGCGAATGTCCAATTTTGCCAGCGCATGGTTTCTTTCACTAGAGCAGATGGTCATGATATGAAGTAGGTTTGTTTCCCATCACCCTGTGGTGAAGGTAGCAACTGACAGCCCAACACTGCTTGTTTAGGATTCTTTGTTCTCATACTGCACCTTTTCAGTAAAAATCTGTCCAGCAAGTTGGGTGAGAGTATTAATTTTCTTGAAATAGTGCAGAATGTCTGCATATCTGTCTCGTGGTTCAGCAGCACTTTCTGTTCAGACAAGCTGTTATTTTGATGTGTCAGGACTAGCCAGTGAGTTGCAGCAACACTGCTGTTTAGGAATACTCCCATCAAGGCTGGCAGGGTGTAGGAGGCTTGTCGGATGGGGAGATTAAGGGGAGTTGAAGGGGACTGTCCAAAGGAGACCCTAAACTTTTTAAACTCTGTGTTCTGTAGGCTATGGCTCTCTGGGGCTGATGACCAGTGTGCTGATCTGCCCTGATGGCAAGACTGTTGAAGCAGAAGCTGCTCACGGCACAGTTACTCGCCACTACCGCATGCACCAGAAAGGCCAAGAAACCTCCACTAACCCCATTGGTGAGCTGCTTTTCACTGCCTGTCAGTGATCTCTACACATGACAGAACAGGTCTGGAGTAGGAAAGTCTGTATCCTTTCTGCAGCAAATTGCACCACTGAATGGTGAAACTGGTAATTCATTATACATTTTTCTTCCATGGAGACAGCTGCAGCCTGGAGCAAAAACAGGCTGGAATGGCGTGAGTGTGAGCAATAGCTAGACCTAAACTAGCCTCGCCTTTGAGACATGCTCTCACTCTTCAGCAAACTATGGGTTTATAGCCACAATGGCCTTAAGGTTTGGGTTGGTTGTTTTTGATTTTACTCCCCTTCCTGATGCTCCAAAAGACCCAGCCACCCCCCAAACCATGTTCATACTTAAAGTATAAGTGCATCTAGAGTGGGACATGAGGGAAAGAATCCTCTACAACTGCATAGGGGCTGGAGTATAATGTAATATCAGGAAGAAGACTGCACGCTTCTATCATAAGGACAACTTTCTGTGTAACCAGAGTCCTGCCACTGGTCATTCTTTTCAACTTATGCAGGAACAAAATAAGATAAAATGGCACACATAATCTGATGGCTGGAGGCAGGGAGTAATTTCTAGGGTTTGCTTTTCTTTAGAGCTGCACAAAATGCAAAGGATGCCTAGATGAATATAAGTGTCCTCTTACACATACCAGATTTTCTATCTTTTTTCCTGCCTGTTTTCAGTTTCATTAATGTTAAAAAATAATTACTGTTCCACATGAGTTTAGAACAATGTCCAGGGAGTTCTAGAAGGACAGAGTAATCTAGTGTTCTCTTTCAGCCTCCATCTTTGCATGGACAAGAGGACTAGCTCACAGAGCTAAGCTGGACAACAACACTAGCCTCAAGAACTTTGCGGTTGCCCTGGAAGAAGTCTGCATTGAGACCATCGAATCTGGCTTCATGACTAAGGACCTTGCTGCCTGTATCAAAGGCCTGCCTAAGTAAGTGTCTGAAGTCATCAGCTGTGCTTGGAGGAGGCTGCTTGACTGGGTGTTTCTGAACAGCATTTGCTGGACAGTTATTTTAGTGTGGTGAAGAATTGCTGGAGTCTGGTCACAGAAGAGGGCTCACCTGTACCCAGTGCTGTGCAGACAGAACACGAGACACTCCACCCCAAGTAGCTTAGTCTAGGTTGCTCTGTCCCTGCTCTTGTACCCAATGCATGGGGGGAAAAATAGAGAAGGAACTGCAGAGATTTCTCTTGTGATGGGCTGGTTGCATTGGCCACATCCTGCCCTGTCCATTTATTAGGGTGGAGACCTGCTGCACTGCAAAGTACCACCTGGCTATCTCTTCTCTGGAGCCTTTTGGGAAAAAACATCAACCTGATAAGTAGGAAATAACACTTGTGGTTTTAGAGGGAAGAATTAGAGTTCTTTGAATGGTCTTCCCCTGCTTTAAGTGTTTGAGTGGCTTTGCAACTAACATCTGTCTTGTTTTGTTTCCCCTCCTCAGTGTCACGCGCTCTGACTACTTGAACACTTTTGAGTTCATGGACAAGCTTGCTGAAAACTTGAAGGGAAAGCTGGCCTCTCTGCCCAAACTTTAAGGCACAGGTTCTATTCAAGCTTCAGTAACAAAGTATATCCCGCTTACACCAGACTGTAAGTGGCATTGTATCACACTCTGTTGTGTAACATTTCAAATACTAGACAAAAATGATCATGTACTCTTTTTTAAATGTTTAAAAGACCGTGTTTTTTTAAACCCCTTGAGCTGCTGGGCTAGGCCTTACTGTTGCTAAGCAGCTGAATGTGATGGTATTCAAGCTCAATGTGGGTCTGGATTCCTAACGTCATTCACAGCAGACCTGAGCTTTCTCTCCATGACTTCATGCTCTGTGTTTCTTTTCTCTCTTCCTCTCCGACTAAAAGCCAGTCTGTGTCACAGCTCTGGTCAAACCAGTGGTGACTTACTGTCCAACAGACCTCAAACTGAAACCGTCCTCATTTCTCCAGTACTGTCCCCTGAGTATAAGTGAGCTCACAGGGCTACGCCAGCTACTGCAACCCCTATCTTACTGAATTTATCTCTTAGTGCAAGCCAGAGCATCGTATCCCAATACTAAGGGATTTGGTCCCATTGCTACAGTGAGGACTGTAGCGTTTGAGAAGAAGCACTTAGTAAATGTTGGAAACAAGCCCTGTAGGCTAAGAGCCCAGCAGAGCCATGCAGCGGTGTCTAAATGCAGGCCATGCATTTAGTTAGACTCCTGCTGACGGGATGTGAAGCATAGGAACTGTCACCTCTTCCCCAGCCCCACAATTCATAAAGGTGCAACCAGTTCTCTGGGCTATTACTTACCTTTCCTGTTGTGATACAGTTGGTCAGATTATGACTGTGAAAAACTATTCCATCCATAGTTATGTGTTTGGATTTTTTTAAAAAATGTTTTAGTTCAGACTAAAATAAAAGCCAGCTAACATTCTTTGTGTGTCTCCTTCCTTTGTGGGATTAGCAGATATGAGGAAATTCTGCCTCAGAGAGAGACTCCCATACCTTTCAGCACAGTCTAGTACATGCTGAGACAGACTGATGGAATGTGATATAAAGGCAAAATAATCTCTCCCTTCTCAGAGTAGGGTTTCAATTTGTTCTGGCCCGTGGCAAGATGTGATCTGTACTGTGGTGGTAAGCATCAGGTAGTGCACAAGAATGTAGAAGTACCACTTCCATTGAAATTTTATTTTGGGTCTAATATAAACTCAAACTGATGTATCACCACTGAACAAAGATCAGAAACTGGTTATACAGGAGACAAGCTCTCACCCTGCAGCTGACTAACTGTAAGTGTTGGTTAGGATAGAAATGCAATGTCAGACTCCATCAGCTGGAATTAACATTTGCTTTGGGATGAGCATGTGTTTGAAAGGCAGCTCTACAACTGCTGGCAGCTGTCACTGTGCCGTGCCTTCAATCTGGATGGACACAGTAGTCTGCTATTCTGTTACTAACACAAGCACCTAAGAAGTGCAGCTGGAAAAAGTACCATTGCTGGCCCACAGAAGCAATGGAAACAATCATCAGGAACATCTCGAGATCTGTGTTCCTGCCTGGCTTCTGACACTGCGAGTTCAGATGACTGTGCCACAGTCAGGCAGGTCCTACCACAACAGCACCTCTAACAAATCGCCCTGTTACTGACCAGCTTCTACCCAGCTTCCAGAGTTACAGAGTACCAGAAAAAGCTTAGTACCCTTCAGGAAACTGACCAAATAAATAAAGGGACATTTTAAAATCTTATACCTTTGGTTTGTTTGAATGACTAAAGTGTAAGCAAGGCAGTAGCATTTACCTGACTGCAGATGACACTATTTTCCCTCTGTACTAACAAATTTTCCATCTTCTGGAGGACTCTGCAGAGTACAGAAATACCTAGTCTATCCTCATGAACCAGTGGATGTTGCTGAAGGGCTGAGGAGAGAAAGGAACACTTGCTTCCTTGCTGGGAGAAGCAGCAGTAAGTGTGGTCGTGAGAACAGGGCAGCCCTCTCCCCACTCTGCCACGGAGAAAGAGGAAACATTTTTCCTGCTTCCAAGGAGGCACATTCCTTTGCCCTTTACTGCCAATATGATCCCTTCTTTTCCCCACCACTCCCTCAAACATTTAATGCAAATAACCTTAAAAGTTAAACACCAGTAACCCCTAAAAAAAGCAAGTGCTGGAGGCCAGTGGGCATTCAGTCTGCAACTGAGAAGAGCACGGGAGTCCCTGAAGCACACACACTGTCTGCTTCACAGAGCTCTTGGGCAGGGCCCTGCAGCTCCCACTGCCAGCAGCAGCCCTTTGCACCGACCCCACCAGCAGCAGACCGCAGCAAAAGCTGTCTTTGATCGAAGTATGGCCTGGCTTACCTTCAGTGCTGATGCTGATGTAGTTAGACGTGCACACCTGTGTCCTGGGTGTTGCCAGCTTGGCACTGGTGGAAGGTGCAGTTTTCAACTCCGTCGTTATGCAAATCCCCACCGACAGTAGATACAGTGAGAGGAGCCAGATCCGTCACCCAACATGGCTCCCTTCCGGAACAGCAGAGCGCTCTGACTGCTAGGGCTGTGCAGGGCTGCAGTAGCCAACCTTACCTGTGACTTCCAGGGGACTGCCCTGCCTGCACAGAAGCCACCTTTTACAGGAGGTAATGCTAGGCAACGTGTCAGCACACCTCTTCTGCTTGCTCCCAAAGCCCTTCCTCCCCTCTCAGCAGCCCCTGTGGGTAGCTGCAGTGCCAGAAGATGAGCCCCCCTCCAAGGCGGGCTCTCCCCTGGCTTGCGCAGGGCCAGGAGAGAACCGGCAGAGCCAGCTGGCTCTCTGTGGTGCCACAAGCACCCGCGTGTGCACAAAGATTCTGCAGACCAGCACCCCAACATTTGAAGGGGGAAGGGGGAAATAAGGGTCACAAAGTTTTACAAACTTTCCACATAGGAGACTTTATTTATACTTCAAAATTAAAATAAAAACTAAGCTATGCAAAATGTCAGAGATATTCTAGCAAAGACGCATAAGCCCCTAGGAGCTCACGGGCTGCCTGCTCAACCACTATTTTACTTCCTGCTTCACGTCTCTTCCCATTGTTATCGGCAAGCCTGCCTTGGCACTGGGACATCCTTCAGGAAGCCATTCTTTCTCCTCTTTGATCTTCTTGGTCATATCCTTGACTTTGGCAGTTTTCTTTTTGCTTTTGTAGCAAGGGGAGTAGAGGAACTCTGTGCTTGTAAATGGGTCACCCTGCCTCAGTTTCCTGCAGAACGAAAAGGGTTAGATTGAACCATCAAGGTATTTCTTGAACACGTGTATGACTTCAGTCTCTGAAGTTTCTGGTTTTACTGAAATGCTTCTACTGCAAGATGACTGAGTGGTACAGTTTATTCCTTGTCCAGTACAGGAACAGCTGTACCAGAACAGAGTACCTTTTGACCCAGCATAACCAACTCCTCACAGAACATTCAAATTGTGACACCTCAGGAAAAAAAAAAATAGAATTACCCAGCAGCATAACAAAGTCATCATTTTGGGAGTTACTTGGTTCTGTACAGTAGCCCCTGGATGTACTGAATCTACAGTTTCTTAGGGAAAAGACGCAGATACTTGTTTAGGTACTCGTATCTGCCAGAAAAAGCAAATGCAGATACAGCCTGCCCACAGGCCACCCTCCTCAAAACCTAGCATTTCCTTTACTGAAACCTGATTAAAATGGAAGTATTACTCAGTTGTATACAACTTTAGGTATCACAGAATGGCAGAAAGTGAAATCAGGACTTTCCCTTTGCTGTCTTTATTTAGCCTGTGTTGTATCATCACGCTAATCCCTCATTAGCACTGGAGTGCCGCAGATGCAGGCTGCTAAGAGATGTGCTCATTTCAGTGAGGGAAATCACATCTTTGGTAGCTTGTTAACATGCACCTGTGCTAACACAGAATTTCAGCTGAACTGCACTGTGGTGGAAGAGCAGGGCCACAGAAACACAAAGAGTAAGAGGGACTTAAAGACAACGTGGCAGAGGGTCCAGCCCTGGAGAGTCAGCGCGTGAGAGCAGAGCAGGGATGGCAGCACGGGAACAGCTGCGGGAAGGAACAGTTGAAAGCCCAACCTGTTGAGTTTGGGCTCTGCATAGCAGGCTGGGTGCAGCCTCCGCCGGGATGAGCACCCTGACACTTCTTCCGAGCTGGGGGAGGGCAGAGTCCTGGCATTGGTCAAGTCCTGTAGCGGCCTGATCTCTGCAAAGGGAGACATTCACACACGAGTTGATCAAAGCATTTCCAAAACGTTTCCAGATATCCCAAGAAACACAGCTGCCAAATAGAGAAAGGCTGCATTACCAGGGTTCTCTGAACACTGCACAATCCTGAATCCAGTCATGTTCCCTCTAAACTCGAGACCATTTTTGCCCCAAAATCCCAGACCTGCTCCTTAAAAGTCAGCTCACGAATCAAATTAGGTTCCTCTCTGAAAACAAAAAAGGTCACTAATACTGCTAGCATCACTGGGCCCCAGTGTAGTAGAAAAATGATAAAAAAAGTGACAGTTGATGGTTCTAATGCCCAGGAGCTTACAGCCTGGAGGAGAAAGCAAGCTTATGGCACCCAACCAACTTATGAGATGTCCAGCAAGACGCAGGACCTTGCCAGTCTACTGCAGCTTTCAAAGTGAAGTCGGCCAAGGGGGGCAGGGCAGGAGAACAAACTTCCTCCCTCTCCGCAAAGTACAGCCCACTCTAGCTGTAGCAGGCCTGTTTGTCAGCAGCTACAGGAAGGAAGAACCCCACAAATCAACTCTCTTTGCAGAGTATCCAATAACAAGCAGCTCCCAAAAATGCTCAGCTTAACTATTGCATTACTAGCCAAGGGATACGCCCTCCAAATCCTTTTAACAAAATAAACCAAAAAACCCACAACCAAGAGAATTTAGGTACCTCCTGATGAATTTCCATTGAAGATACCACCTAAAGGTATAAAGTCTGAACCCTTGCAGCACTAACCATTCTGGGCCAAAACCATGCCATCTTTATCATATTCTGTGCCCTAGTAACACTGGCTCTAGTAGGCAGTGTCAGCATCAAATTATACTTTTCAACTGCTTGAGTAATCGATTTTCTAAATTGACAGGCGTGCCCTGGAGTTAACAAGAGCGGTGAAACAGGACTCGCAGCACAGGCTCTTAGTCTTTTCCCCAATATCCACACAGGAACAACTGACTAGAAATTCTCATAGGAATGCTGATAAACGAGAACAAAATGCAGCCACAGAAATGGCTGGCCAGGACAACTGGGAGCATAAATGGTGTACTGGACACTGATCTTTAACTCGGAGTAGGGGAAGAAAAACATAAGCATGGATTTTTGGCACTTGTCTCCAAACACAAGTCCCCTCCCCAGCCCACCACTTACCAGGTTCCTGTGAAGGTGTCCTCCAACAACTTGACTCAACCTGGTTTCTGCCCCCAGGTATTTCCTCTGCAGTCTCTTCTTTAAATACCAGGGAGCTTTCCGGCCAAACGGAGGATTTCTTTGGCATTCTGTTGCCCTCAGTACTTAAACTCTTGGAAACTGGTACATCTGTAAGCCTGGAGCTGACAGGTGAAGCTGCAGAACAGGTCACAGAGGAAGATTCCAGACTGCGTGAAATGTCCGTCAGATTATTTGTAAGCAGTATCTCAGCTCTCTGCTCCCCCAGGAAGGCATCTGGCTGAGACAGCAGATCTGTAATGCAGGAAAGCTTCCCCATCAGGACAGTTCGCTTTGATGCAAGTTCAGCTGAACTTCCAATGAGTGCCTCAGCACCATCACTTTGTCTGGCCAAGGAATCAGTCTCTAAAGGACTAGAGGTCTTCCTCTTCCTCTGACACTTCAGTCTGGGACAAGCCTGTTTATCCAAAGCATTCATGTTGTTGTCAAGTTTAGCTTGCCCCTTTTCTTGAAGGCCCCCTGTCTGGTTTTTATTGCTCTGAGCAGCTACCACCCTCTGAACTCTGGGGATTTTGCTAGCCTTGCTCCCAGGAATAGACCTGGGAGGTACAATGTCACCTCCTTCAAAATCTATCTGGACACAACCAAAGTTTCCTGCAAGATCCAAAGGACGGACAACATACGTTTTCCTGCTACGTTTAAGATTAGCTGGCAAATCCTTTGTGCTCTCCTTCGCTACTCCTTGAACATCTACACATGACCCCAAAATATCAACTTCATTTCTCTGACCACTACAACTGCTTTTCCTGGCAGTCTTCTTCCTGCTTGTCTGGCTTCTTTTAGGCTGTTCTTCAGCTTTGGCCTTTGGTATATTCACACTGTTTGGCAGATTCTCCTCAGAGTCATCTATTTGCCTAATTACTCTAGTTCTTCTGTTGGTTTTCCATCTGATGCTCTTTGTGCTCACACTTGACTCCTCTTGCAAAGCACAGGCACTTAAGGTCTCTTTCCTCAGGAAAAGTGGATTTTGTAGACTGGAATCATCCGAGGGAACTTCTTGACTTGAGAGGTTACGACCTGGGCTTTTTGACAAGCTCTCCATACCGTCGATCTCAAAGACAACTTCCTTCTTTACCTGTTGCACCAAGTCCCCACTTCCAAGACTATGCAGCTGTGCTGGATTCACCACATCTTGGATTTCATCAAGAGAGCAGGAACGTTGCTTCACACCGCAGCCTCTGTTCTGCCTGTCGAAAGCCCCCACGCAAGCCTTCTGCCTCATCTCAGAAACTTCAGACTCCCTAGAACACGTTGTGACTGTCAGCTGAACAAGCTTCTTTGCTTTTTGAGCACTCTCTTCACCCTGAGGCAAATCAGGACCACATTTTGCATTGGTTTTAGTTGCATTTGGTTTCTTTTTTCCTGTGCTTGCTTTTTTAACAGTTGTTTTGTCACCAGTTTTACAATTACCTTTGCCTTTAACCTTTTCAGGAGCAAACTCCGGGACTTGGCTACGGCTGGGGTCCGTTTCAACACCACACCCAGCTTCTTCAGCCTGTGGCTGATCACACAGAATCTCTTCATCCAAAGATTTTCTGTCAGGAATAACAGTGGTTTGAGTAGGTGAAAACAGGGAGCTGGGAGATTTCAGCTGTGGCTGTGTGTTGCTCTTGCTGGAGCTCCTGCTGTCCTTTGTGATACTCCACCAACCTGCCTGGGTGGAACCGACAGATGGGAAGATATCCACACCAGAAGATGGAGTGCTTGCTGCAAACAGGGTGGAACGATTTCTCCTCTGCGTAACATGCCCTTGTGAGAGACGATCTAAGAAATCCTTTGCCATCTCATCACCCTCATATGAAAGAGGATGACTTTCCCAGGCAAGTGCTGGCAAATTGTCGGCATATTGTTGGGTGGCATACAAGGACTCTGTTGGAAAGATGAAATTCATTCCCAGCAATGCAGCAGGCAAACACCAGCTTTCCCCACACCACTAAAAGCCATACCCCACATACTGCCACAAACCCAGAGCACAGAAAAAGCATGATTTGGTCTCTACAGGGACTTGCCAAACTTAATGTGTAACAGAATTGCTCAGCTGGCTCCGCTCAGAAGAAAAAGGCAGCCCAAAGCAAGATCGCCTCACCAGCCCTGACATTTAGGACTGCTCACGATCTGTATGAGAGCTATTACTTATATGGCAAATCCACAAGGAACAGAAGATGTGCATCTAGTCAGATTCTGCACCTTCAGACATTTCTGAAAATTTTATGGAAGCTCAGTGGCCTATTACTCAGAAAGCCCAGTGAGTGATCTTGAGCTACCACAAGCATGCCAGATATCCCCAACAAGACATCCCATCCTGGCACATAGGTAATTCTAGCGATATCAGCATCACCGAAGCATGCAGCTCCTAACAGTAATTAGCAGCTGCTGGAGTGATGGTTAGGAGCTAAGTGGAGCTATGGCACTGCACTCATTCATTTCTGAACACAGACACACAAAGTCATTGCAGAAGGACAGCAGAAGATGCAAATTTACCTCCAAAGATGCGAGAGTCAAGAAAAGCCTCTCGTGATTCCATTGCTTCAGTTGTCTTCTTCCTATTCTCTTCTTGGTGGGCTTGAGGCTTCTCGGCATGCTGTGGTGGCAAAGTGTCTTTGGAGGCAACAGGCACAATTTCCAGGGGCTCATTAGAAGCAGGTCTCTGAAGATCTAGTGAGGATGTCTGTACTGCTGCAGAGCTGCCACCTTGCTGTCCTGCACTGCACAGCTTGGAAATGGGCACCCTCATCGGCATCCCTATGGCCCTGGTGAAAAGGAGTAACAGCAATGGAGCACGTTCCATGCCTGTGGCAGGCCCCAGAATCCAGCAGAACAGCTACACCTTTTGTCTCCATCAAGAGTTGCTGAAATACGTTTCTGAAGGCTTCCAGTGCTGAAGAAGACACACTGTCCAGCCAGGACAGTTTTCCCATTTTTGTGCAAGCACAACTCATACAGAAAGCACACTGCTGCAGACACAGAAGCAGGAGAAAAACACAGAGGCAACAAGGAAGTAAGGCTTTTCAGGGCACAGGCTGGGACCACAGGTCCACCTCGCTGCGGAACACCAACGCAGCTGCTTGGAGGTATGTGTGTGGGCAGCTCCAAGGGCTCCTCTGTGTTCAAAGGGGAGACAAACTTCAACTATATTGTAAGAGATCCTGCTCTGACCTTGTTTCCAAAACACAAGTTTACACCATACAAGCAGATGACTATTAAGCATTTATACACAACAAACATCAGAGCAGCCAGCTATGGTACTCACTCACATGAGGAAATCTCGCAGGGGTCACCAGCTACAAAGGAAAAACTACCTAAAAGCAATGTGCTTTCAAACAACGGAGAGAGAAGGACTAGTTTATGCATAAACTTGGCATTAGGACAAACAAGACAAGGAATGGCAACAGAAAGACACAGAGTAAAAGGAAACATCAAGCAGTGGCGGTTTAGAGAAGACACTTCACCTAAAACAGACAACTGGGCACACATGTAAAACACAAGAGAAAGTTTAGCATACAGAAATTCAGGGCAAGCTTGGCGGTATCTGACATTTTAAGGCCCACCTCACAAGCTGACCACCTGCAGTATCATCATCCCAGCTTCTTTCAGTCATGCTGCTCTTCTGGCTATTGGACAAGGATGCAGAACTTGTATGGAACTGGAAAGAAGAGAAATAGAAGGGTGGTTTAAAGCTCTTGCAATCCCCTGTGCACTCCCTTGCACAGAAACAGCAGAAGCTCAGTTTCACCCTGGAAGCTATGTCAAATGCTGCTGCTGACCCTCTCCCACAAATCTGCACAAATTATTGAATAGATTGCAGCAGAGTCAGATCCTGTCTCTGCAGGCTTAAGGATTAAGTTAAACTAGTTCAGATAATCTGAGACTAGGAAGCAGGAAAATTTTCCCACCCACGAGACAGGACATGTGGAAAGTGTCCCATTCCTTACCCCAAGTTGCCATGGCAACACTTAAGAAATTGAAGAGAAGTCACAACTTGTCATAGCAGAAGAGCCTACTGGCCAACGCAGCCAACGACCCAGAGGAAGGCAGCCCAAAACTGTAGCCTTTCCTACAGCAGAAGTTGCCCTGGAAATCACTAATACCAAGCTAAAAATGAGGATGCAGCCAGCACAATTCAAGCAAGCAAAGAAAAACAGTTGAAGCATCAAACACCGAAGTGAGCAGGCAACACAACACAAAAGACAAACACAGCCCCCTTGCCAGAGCAGTGTGCTCACATTTCCCATGGTTTACCTCAGACAGCCGGGCCATCTTAACCGCTGCCATAAGGTTCTCAAGTTCTTTCCAGGTGTTATTCTGTGTTGAGGTAATAAAGAGAGAGAAACCATAAAGACACTAAATCATAGAACCATTAAGGTTGGAAAAGACCTAAGATCATCAAGTCCAACCATCCACCCAACACCACCATGCCTACTAAACCATGTCCTGAAGTGCCACATCTACATGTTTTTTGAACACCTCCAGGGATGGGGACTCCACCACCTCCTTGGGCAGCCTGTTCCAATGCCTGACCGCTCTCCCAGTAAAGAAATTTTTCCTAATATCCAATCTAAACCTCCCCTGAGGCAACTTGAGGCCCTTGCCTCTCGTCCTATCACTAGTTACTTGGGAGAAGACACCAACACCCACCTCAGTACAACCTCCTTTCAGGTAGTTGTAGATAGAGATAAGGTCCCCCCTCAGCCTCCTCTTCTCCAGACTAAACAGTCCCAGCTCCCTCTGCCGCTCCTCCTAAGACTTGTTCTCCAGACCCTTCACCTGCTTGATTGCCCTTCTCTGGACACGCTCCAGCACCTCAATGTCCTTCTTGTAGTGAGGGGCTCAAAACTGAACACAGTGCTCGAGGTGCGGCCTCACCAGTGCCGAGTACAGTGGCACAATCACCTGCCTACTCCTGCTGGCCACACTATTCCTGATCCAAGCCAGGATGCCGTTGGCCTTCTTAGCCACCTGGGCACACTGCTGGCTCACGTTCAGCTGGCTGTCGACCAGCACTCCAAGATCCTTTTCCGCTGGGCAGCTTCCCAGCCACTCTTCCCCGAGCCTGTAGCGTTGCACAGAGTTGTTGTGACCCAAGTGCAGGACCTGGCACACCCAAACATCTATTCTGACTACAATGCTGGTAGCCAGAGCAAGGCATGTTCTGGGGAGAACACAACTTGGAAGAAAGAGTAAGCAAATGAACAGTGACATTTTTCATACACAGAGAGCATGGACAATCAGTGACAGCTCACTCCTCCCAAGGCTGAGTTGCTAGTGCTGCATAACTTGCCCACCGCCCCTCCCCACGCCAGCCACACTGTTAGTGCCATACCAGGAAGGAAAGCTTGTGCCGCAGCACAGCGTTCTGGAAGTGGCATTGCTCTACTTCTTTCTGTAACACGATCTTCTCCTGGGTGAGCCGCTGTGCATTCGCTTTCTCCGCATTGAGAGCCAGCGCCAGTGCTTTATTATTGTGCTTTAGGGAGACTTTAATAGTGGAAGAGTTGTCTGTAAGTGACAGAGAAGCATCGCTCATGATCAGCATCCAAGGTCTCAGCCATGCCTCCTCCCCATCATACTTCTTCCTCTTCCCAGAACAGCCTCCCTCAGGCTCAGATCTCTACAACTCAATAGACCCCCACAAAATCAGCAGTACAACTCCTTCCAGCAACAGGAGCCTCCAGAGAACAGCAGGAAAATTTTTCTACAATAACCTGCAACACTGCAGACAGACACCCTCTCCACACTCAGCGGGCCACGCTCAGCCAGCAAGCTGCTGCTTCAGTTCTTAGTGAATGATGGCATGGTTCAGGTGCTGAGTTTAGAAAGATATGCTTCTGACTTTGAAGAAGTTACCTACAGCTCCGAATCCTCATCTCCATCCAGAAAGACGGAGAAAAGCCTACTGTCCTCTGTAGTATCCCTTGAGCAGATTTAGATTCATGTTTCCCAATTTCAAAACAAATAACTAGAAGTAACAGGAATATCTAACTTTTTCAAGGTAGTCCAAATTATCTCCTGCACTATTGTTGCATTGTTTCCTCCACAGAAACAAACCACAGTTGGCCTATGTTCTGCACAGGACTGCGTGCACACTGAAATACTTTCCACGCCTCTTATTTCTGCTGTTTGGACCCCTAGGACTTGGCTACCTCGACAGAGCTGTCGAATGCCACCTGAGACGCTGCCGAGCAGCCCCGGACGCCCCCGGCTACGGCTCCAACGGTTCTGCGTTGAACGGATCACAGCCACCTCCGAGCCCTTCGGGCACCTCGGGTGGCACCTGACGCTCCCTGGCAGGGCGCGGAGCCCACCAGGCACCCCCGACAGCTGGGGGTAGGAGCGTGCCGCCCGCCACCTCGGCCCCAGGCCCTGCGCAAGGCCAACCACACTCACTGATGATCTTCGTTTTGATCTTTGACGCGAGCGAGGCGTTCAGCTTCGCAGTCCTCAGGGCACCGTTCCTTTTCTCCCGCATCCGCTCTCTCACACCGCTCAGGCTGAAGCGGGGCGTGTCGGGGGCCTCCCGGGACGCCATCGCTGCGGAGAGACCGACGCCGAGCACCCGGCGCCTCCCCTCAGCGCCCACGCCGGC
>Ga0065711_1004399_pt1 | contig 23697 bp, 11 predicted proteins | sample Hoacrofraction12_FD_59098 | JGI IMG/M metagenome (GOLD analysis project Ga0065711, IMG submission 59098) | Hoatzin crop microbial communities from Cojedes, Venezuela - Epithelial fraction 12 v2 (version 2) | ecosystem: Host-associated > Birds > Digestive system > Esophagus > Crop | place...
CACATGCCCGGTGAGCGCACTCAGGATGAATTGCTCCATAATCTTGCCTGGCACCGAGGTCAAGCTGACAGGCCTGTATTTCCTGGGATCCTCCTTCCAACCCTTCTTGCAGATGGGTGCTACACTAGCTATCCTCCAGTCATCTGGGACCTGCTGTGTTAGCCGGGACTGTTGATAGATGATGGAGAGTGGCTTAGCCAGCTCCTCCACCAGTTCCTTCAGCACTAGTTTCATAGCTTGTAATCTGACTGCAAACCTTAGGCACATGAGACGCACATGTATAATTAGGTAGTCAAACTCTGTCATCTACTTGCACATTAAAATAAGCAGGAATCTATTAACCAGGACCTCATTGAAATCTGGAGGGATAAAAAGGATGGAACCCCCTGTTCCTTGAACTACATGAAACATCTTGAATTCAACAGGTCTACACAGTGCACTGAAAGCTCTGCATGTGCTTGGGTCAGAAAAATCATCCCAGGAAGAGGCTGTATGAACCAGAAGAGGTTGTACATGTTAGAGCAGACAGTACGAAAAGTAGGAAAAAGAGACAGATGTTGAAGGGGAACTTCACGTGGTTGAGGAGTCGCTGCGTATGTGAGGATACAGGGCAAGCGGTCTGAAAGCATTTGCAGAGTCTTGTAGGTGAGGACACAGATCACAGACCTGATGTGATGGAGAGAGGATGCTGATAAAGTGTCACGAAGGGAGGGAGTTGGCCACGCTAACTATTAACTCACAGGAGCTGTGAACCACCTTAGGTTATTTGAATCACAGGAAGCAAAGAAAGTTAAGTACATGTCCTAATGCAGAATGATAGAACCTGTTCAAAACATGATAGACTGGTATTTAGGACTACTGGAGCTGTAGTTACTACAATTGTCCCAAAAAAGACTATTTAAATACACAGCCTACAATGTGAACATTACAGCTTCCTGTAAGATTTGAAGAATCAGACATCCAGAAGGTCTATGCTTAATATAGCAGTTTCAATGACTGCATAATCAGTAGCTCTAAGAAGAACAAAGGTGCTGGACAAACCAAATCAACAATACAGTTAAGAAAATCACTCTGCCTGTTTGTCTTCAATGTGCACATGTAAAGAGGATGTTACTGCATACTATAGATAAAGAACAACTGCAACAACCTCCTCAGCAAGCTACAACTTAGAAGCACTTTTTTTCTAGCTTACATTTGCCAACCTTTTCTGCTTACTACTTGCAGACCTCAAAAGAGGTGTGCTTTACTCTTTCTGCATATATGTCCACCAAAACATATGCATATGTAGTATCGAGGGCATCATAACACTGAAAATGTGAAACTGCTTAAAACATCCCATCCAAAAAGAGGAACAGGGGCACTATGGCCAAGACACCCCAGCCCAAGTTTTAACTGGACTTTGCTGGGTGACTTTGCTGACTTACAGAATTTTACACTGCCTAATTTCACTAACTGTCTGACAGAGTATCAGTTTGAAAGCTTGAAAATTCCCATCTTTTCCATGAGATATTCACCCCAGGACATAACATGAGAAGATAATCACAAATAATATCAAACAAATGGAATTTGTGATCTGCTTCAAAACCTACCGAGTCTGATACCACTAGCGTGCTTCCTGCTGAAGCTGTAAATCTAGTCCCGCTGGAATCAAGGGGGAGATCTGCTGCGCTCCTTATTAAGGTCTGACATGGTTTCAACATACGATGAAAAGTTCCATCCCTATAGTCTTTCACACACTACTAGGATGTTTACAGCTACTTGAAACAGAAAAGTTTAGTAGTGTTTGTCAAAAAATAAATTGGCAATCATTGGCATAGATGGTAACGAATGCTCAGGGAAGCAACCAAAGCAATTTAACTGGTGGGTATGGGAAATAAAACGCAAGAATTTCATTAATGCTATGACAATGGTAAATTGGGTCTGAGGCATCTGGCTGAGACACTACTCAGTGTCAAACTTTGGTCCTTTAAGGAAAACAGACTTGACAGGATTCAGATGCAAGTGCAATGATCAAAAGCCAGAGATGGAAAAAAATACAGAAATAATAATCCCAGTTCTTCACTAACGTACAGATGATTTTCACAGTTCAAAAGATAATTTTTAGTGTTAGTTCCAAGTGAAAACATTTTAAGTGAGAAGTATCAAGCCAATGGTTTGAACTTGTCCAAACCACAGCAAGAAAAAAAATACAGAATAATTATTAGGGAAAACATTAGCACAGTAATAAGGAGAAGTAAATGTCCTATAAAGCCTGAAGTGTAGACGAAGGCTTCCTGGAAACTGGTTCAGTGCCCTCCATCAGTTTGATAGTAGAAAAAAACCTGTTGTTTTGAACTTATGCCCCATGTTTATGGCTTTTACGCATTTTAAGAAATACTCTAAAGAAAAGAGCGGATTTCGCGGTATTCAGAGAATGGGAGAATTCAGAGATGTGATCCCATCTCCTGTGCAGCCTCCAAGACCAAGATGCTTTGAGGTCTGAAAAAGACTGTGATTCCAAGAGAAAGAAAAGAAAAAATTAAACAGCCTTGATCTCAGTCAGGTCCAAGACAAAGCTCCAGTGAGAGCAGCCTCACATGCCTTTTACATATCTGTACATTATACATTAAATAAAACCCTGTTCCAGAGAGCTGGATGCAAAAACTCCTTTGAGGCCAAAGCTGATGGGGTTTTTTTGAAAGAAGGATCTTCAGGATCATAATTAAAAAATCCTGGGAAGTTATCTCTCATTTAGGAGCAATGTAAGAACTACTCTCATTTAAACATGTGTAGCATTTCACAGCATAAAAACAGACAGCAAACTCTTTCACATTGCAAAAGAACATATCTATAAAGTTCCTTGAGATCTACAGTAAGATCTGATTCTAACTAATGAGTAGGTAACAACAGTTCTAAGACTGCAAGAAAACACATCAGTTGTCATCAAACATAGAAAGGGATCAAGTGACAGGGGGAAAGGCAAAAATGTGACAATGACGGGGAACATATGCCTACCAGGCAGCACAGACAGCAACATTACAAACTGTGACGGACAAAAAGAGAGAGACCAGAACTTAGCAAAACAATCACCAAAAAAGTTTTCAAGAAACATTTATCTTTGAAGACAGTAAATGTGGGGCGTACACAAGAAAAAATGAAGACCGATTGCTTCCCAAAACACTGGAATAGCACAATGGTTTAACAATATGAAAATCTGACTTATAGCAGATTAATAACTTTCTAGCAGTTTCAAATTAAAATACATGGGTAAGTTGTTCTCCTCCCTAATCTTTTGAGCTGGATTCTCAAATATTGTAACTGATGTAATCATTGTTTTTCCATATCTGCTTAACGTAGTTGAATGTTTTAGAGTACTAGAAGCAGCATGCGTGTCCTATATAGAACAGAGTATTGCCATGTCCAACAGTAAGAAAAAGGGATATACTCAACCAAATCTGAGAAAACTTAACAGTTACTATGCATCCAACTAGAGCTATACGCTACCACAACTCCTGCCTTCTATACATTTGTTTTAAAATCTGTCACCCATCTTCTTCAAGACAGAATTTCACAAGTACAGAAAACAACATAATTCATGTTATACTTCAGTATTTTATGTAAAATTATAATTTTGCAAGAAACACATACATCAAATGGTATTTGCAGGCATGTATCAGTGTTTAAGTGGAAACGTGAATACAGTGGAAAATTACTGTAGAATTAAAGAAGGAAGCCTATCAAGGCCCATCTATTAAACATATGCAAATATGCTCTGGCAAAACCGCAGACACCCTGGCAAATCACAGCCTGCAGCAGCTCCAAGCTTTCACCATGCCCCTGCTGCCAGCACGCGTGGAAGCCAAGGGCTGTTACTGTTCCTCTGCCCTGCAGATGAGGGAAAGGGTTCCCCCGGCAAACAGCCCCCACCAGAACGCCCTCGCTGTCCTTCCCCATCCGCATGTGCAGGGCATCTGACGCAACGCCAGCGAGACACATACCACACTCTCATACGGAGACTCCATCTCAGACTTGCAGGTCTGAAGCCACACAGGAATTTCTAGATCAGAATCAGCACTCCCATTCTTTATCCCTATTCTGTGCTCAGTGTAGCATTATTTAAACAAATAACAGGGCTTACATTATCAAAACATTTTCTATTTCCTCATTTATTTTAGCGCACGTCAGAGGTTTGATTAATCAGTTGTGGGTTTTTCATTACAAGTGTCAAATGTGAAAATTCTGACTTCTGTATCAGTTCTGGGCTCAAAAGGCTGGGATTATATGTTATAACATTATATGATATATGTGGGATTATAAAATGTGAGAAATAATTTGAATGTTCCGTTGCAAAAAGAAAAAATAGCGTCTTTCCTTACCTCACTAATTCTAGTACATGTTTTAAATGGTACCGTTAGCTCCAAAGACCATGAAGAACAGAAGGATTACCTTTCCTTCCCCACCACCTTAAATGCTAGCCCATGCTTGTCCCACCCTTTCTCCTGCCGTTCTTCACAAAATATTTTCAGCATGGTTACAACATGTATGATCTGCCTGTGCATAGAAGGCCATAAATCCATATTACCAAATGTTTGTCTGAGCTTTTGAACATCTTGGAGAGTGCGGTATCGGTATCCCACAAAGCTCCAGGTATACCAGCACAGCAGAGGGAGCTAGCCAGATACCATGTCATTAACAAAGAACATTTTGATCTGGGGATGTAATGAGAAGCAGGACTGCAGGAAGCTTTCCTTGGTGGCAGCTCTGGTGCGTAGGTGCAGGTGCACTGCCCAGACAGAATGCTGAAACAATGGATTTCTGGCATAGCGAGGACTCCAGCTTGCCTCGGCACGCGCAGCTTTCACATCCAAACCTTGTTACTAGATCTGCCTGGAATGTCATTGTAAATCCATAGTCTCCAGGCATTAATCAAGAAAGGGGGCCGGCAGGAGGGAGGATAGCCTATTTAAAACTCACAGCAGAGGAAAAACATACCCTCCAAAAATACCCTATAAGTCACTTTCCTAGCTTGTGGTCATTTTCAGAGACATAATAAAAATAACCTGTGGGACCAATAGAGTACCTGCAGTTAAGTTGTCAGCACGTGCAGATGTATGGTATCTTTACTACTGCAGTGCATTACATTACTTCCTTAAATTGGTCTCATACTTCAGCCCCTGGAAAAGCACCAGAAGAATTCACTGGGGCTGCGAGACTCAGACTACGCTGAACAAGCCCCACTGGTCTCGCCTGGAAAAGCATGGGAACTCCCTGCCACTCAACCATTAAGCCTGGGATAAAAGGGAAAATAGAAAGCTCCAAGATTTGCGCTGAGTGGCCACCATGACCTGAGCTGCAAGCTCTGAAACCAGGGAGGGCTGCTCCTCTGCTGCCAAAACGACACCCCGGGGCGAGAGCTGTGCCACTGCTGCTGTCACATCACAGCCCAGCTTCAGAGAGCACACGATGTGGCTTTGATCCCGAGAGATTCTCGGTTCCATGAAAAACGCAGACACAAAGAACTGTTACGAGGCTTCCCAGAGGAACGTCCAAGTTGGTGAGCTCTCCATAAGCATGTGTGAGAGAGAGGGGAAAAGAAGGCAGGGGAATTAAGGAAATTCAGAGACCAAGAAATCTGGGAAAAGACTTAACACAAAACCAAAGATGAGGAAAACAAAGTCATACACTTATTTGATGGAGGAAGAGAAGGGAAGGTGTATGTTGGATGACTAGGGGGGGAGGGGAAGTCAAAAAGGACATGACACACTTTTTAATATTCACAGTATTTTACGTCTGAGACATTATTCCTGCTTGGCATAACCCCCGTTGGCATTAAGCAAGCTGCTCTGTCTTGAAGTGAGGCTGAAAGGCAACCCTCAGGCTTTCTCCTGAAGGCTTACTGACTCACAAACCAGACTTCCTTCTGCTCTCCATAAGCATGGCTGCCTTCAGGATATTTTGAAAATAAAATCACTACTGTGTATCATACAAAGATTTTCACAAACACAAATATGAACTCTGTAGTGCAAACAAACAAAAAAAGATTGTCTCTCTCCCCCTCTGCCCCCCTTTTTTAAATCATCAAGTGAAACACAGAGAAATATGTTATTTATCCATGCAGATCTCTGCTAGAGGCCAGGAGTTTGGTTTGTTTATGTTCCTAGTACCCCTCGAGATACAGTTTTAAACCTTGTAACTACCACAATACAGTGGCATGAAGAAACAATATAGTCAGTGTACATTGCTTATGAAGTGTGTGTCCCTTTATAAGAATACTTGTAGAAGCAAACTGAAAATGACTGCAATTACATTAACTTGGTTTTGATGAAGTATCTTTGACATGACCACTGTGGCAAGAAAAGAAGATCTGATAAGACGCTCTTCATTTTTTTGTAAATACTTACTTCTCACTAATGAGATCTAAGGATGAGCAATGAAATGATTAGAAGCATAAGACATTTCCATACGAAGAAAGAAGGAGAAAAGACAAATACGTGGCATCACAATAATCCAAAAATAAGGGAAAACACAGTGATAGTGAACAAGACTAACTGGAAATACTTTTTTGTACATGATCAAATTACTTGCAGACCTCTGTTCCAGCACAGGAGATAAGCAGATGCAGTTTGGGGTCCTGAGGAATTTTTCAACCCAATGTTTATTTCAAGACCCTGATTGCCCAGACCTCACCAAGGATGTGGGAAATCCAGTTGCATATCCATCCTTCATCTGATCTTTAATTAATAACATAGCTCAGACAGGAGAGCTTGAAAAATGCAGCCACAAAAACCAGTGACCGCTGAGTTATCCTGAGCTCATCAGGGGTTGTTCTCTGTCTCTCCCTGCTCCTTTTCTCCTTCTCTTCATCATCCACACACCTCCCCAACTCCCCCCCGAACACCTTAAAGATACTATGTCTTTTCCAAATAATAGCTTTGGAAGTTTCAGAGAAAGTTTTTTCAAGGAGTTAAAACAGATCCCTCAGCAGATCCCGCCCTCAGTATTAATTCTGGTCCCTGGAAGTCACTCATCAAGAAACAACCTTAGGTCTCTTAGGCCAGGCCAGGCAGAGCTACGGGCTATCTATCACAGGGGCCGGGGCTTCACCCTGCGAAGTGTTAGGGAGGAATTCTGTTTATGGCAAGACGTAGTGATTCTCCAGTTAAACTTCAACATTGTCTGCCAGAAATGCGCAGTTTTACCTACACTAGCTGGCAACCAAAGCACTATCACTACTTAGCAGCGCTGTGCAGGAGAATTTTGCCATCATTTTAACTAGGATATAGCTGGCAACTGAAGAAAGTACTAGTTATTCCATACAGCCATCCATTAAAAAAATGTGGACATACTGACTTCAGCCACAGCTATTTCCTGGTCTAACTAGAAGGAAAAAGTGGTTTCTCAGACACCCTTGTGTGGCAGAAATCACACACTGCCTCAGGACCACCACACAGTGCTCTGGCTGATGTTTGTATGTCTGGACAACAAACCAAAAGCACAAGGTTTCCAGAAAAATACTCGCAAAACTATGGGACACTGCAGCTTCACTATAAACTTCCCTTTGACATCCATTACTAATGAGCAATGCCCAGAGCAGCCACCGAAACGCAAACTAGAGCTACGCTTGCAGAGCCAGAGCCAATGTGTTCCCGTTATTCTGTGCTGGCCAGGCCTGCTGCCCCAGATGGGCAACCTGCTGAACTTGGCTCCGTGCTGCCTTGACTCCTCTCCCTCCATACACTCATTCTTTCCAACATAAATTTTAAATAAACAATGCAACTAATCATGATGCATTGCATTTTAACTTACCTGCTTCTTAAGATTTTATGTGCAAACACATTCAGCAATTAAAGCCCCAATCTAGGGTCCTTATTCAGTTTTCCTGCTTGGAAAAGCATGTAAATACATGCTTTTAAATGTTTCTCTAAATGAGGAAGCAGTTAAGTGAATGCCTAATTAGGTCCTTTGTTTGGGACCTCACCCATTAGCTGTTATTGTTTCTAATATTATTAATCACACCTTAGCGATGCCAGGAAGCCCATTCTGGTGGGCACCTTAAAGAGGCCTTTAAAAATGCAGCTTGAGAAGGTTAGGCACATTTTCCACATGTGACATGTGGCAGGATTTGCGGCAAGTCGACTGGCAGATCTTACACAAATAATGGGATGCTTTAGAAGAGCCTGACAAAAACCAGCCCGACAGCACCAGCACATATCTATTGTCAGCATTGCAAAGATTAATTCAGTATCATTTCTGGTCCACATTAAAAGAGAACTCAGGCTGGTGGGAAGATACATGGCTATGTAGTGAGACAAGATATATAGGTTTTGATCTGATGGCCTACAGAGCTCCCTTGGAATAAGGGAACGCACAGTGAAGTACTGCAAAATTGTTCCCTTTATTTACAGGGAATCAGCAAGACTAGAAAGAGCAATTGTGTTTAGGTCTGATTGCCTTATGCATCTGTCTATGCATCATAACACTGTCTTCACATGTAAACAGCCATGAATCATTTCTGATTCCCAAATTGCACACCAAGGCTTCAACCCAAATCACATTCCAGACAAGCGCTTGGCCAATTTCTACTTTCTGAGAGGTTTTTCCTACTGTTCTGTTCTTTCTGGTGGCAGTATGACTGCACTGACAAAGAGGGCAAGATACGCTTTTCCCTATGTTACAACTTTTTCTCTCCTGTTAGCAATTTGTAGTTTCCATTTTCCTATTTCAAATGTATACAGTTAGTCTGTTCAAAGCTTTAAAAAACTAATTTTTCCTCTAAAGAGACTTCATCTTTCTCATGAGATTGAAGTCTGAACTGAAAAAAATTGAAAAAAGAGAGAAATTGAAAGTGAAAAGTAGTATTTTCTGTATTTAAATACAAGCCAGGTGTGGAAGCATACATCTCCAAATTAAACATTTACTGAGTTGGCAGCAATGGAATTTTCTTCTCACACATGCAAACGTCAAGTCTGAATGTACTCTCCTTTTTACCTACGTGTCTATCTGCCACTCGCTCTCCATTGCCTTCCATACCTAAGCAGCAGTTAAGCATTATCCCTGGACTTCTGCGCTGCCACTCCTCCTGTGACACAATGCCACCACTGCATCTCCAAAACATGTGAAGACTATGACAAAAAATCCTGGATGCTAAATGTGAGACAGCAACATGCAAAAGTAGGAACCTAACGGGTGACTGACTAAGCCATAAATACTACTGAAAGGAACAATAGCATAGCTACTTAAAATCTTCAAAAATCAGGCCACACTATTTGTGAGTTAGGACACTAAGTCTCATATATGATGAACACCATTCTACGAGGAAAGGACTTGAGTCACAGATAAACAGCAAGAACATCATTTTCCCCCCCCCCATATGGCTAGAGAAAGGCTCCAGCCGACACACCTAGAGCGACTCCAGCCTTCACTGGCTTCATTCTCATCTGGGCTCCCTAGTTTCGCACCCTTTGCCACCCATTCGCCCAAAGTCTCAACAGCAACTGGCTTGGTATTATTGGCATATTGGTCAACACACAGAGTTGTAACCAAAGACCCAGACGATTTCGTAAACATTAAGTATGATGACAAACAACTGAAAACAACCATATCTACTTTTTGTGAACTATAAAATAAAGTACTGCCCTCATCAAACTGTTTGAAACCAGTATCTCTTTTCTACAAGATCCAATGAAATTTACTCTATCAGTCACAGTAAAGTCCTTACAAAAGTGGAGTACTGAAGAGAGGTATTTTTTTTTTCTCAACCCTGAATTCTTTCACACTGTAATACTACTAGCAGTATAGTAATCCCTGCAAATTAGGGGGTGGAGTCTGTCTAATCCTCTCCAGGATTGGAGATTGCACATTTTGGAAACTCCGAATGTTTTTACCTTTCTCCTGAAATGAAGTGTGGACTTAACTCATCATCTACATCCATAGCATCCCATCGTTAGAGACACTAATAAGCTTCTGACTTGCACGCATTCAACACCACTGAGAAGCTGACTTCTCTTGCATCAGCTGGGGCGGCTGGAGAGTGACACACTACATGGACAATGAGTGGGGTCCGCAGACGTACACCAAGAGTGAGATACCAACAAATTTCCCTTTCAGAGCCAACTAAAGCAAATGCACCACCGGGGCAACTGGAGAAAGGGCTCACTGAGGGCCTTTCAACACAAGGACAACCTCCTGACATATTTGCAAAAACATCCCTGCTGATCAACAAAACAGGAAACACAAAACACCTGTTCAGCATCCTGCTCTCTGAAAGCTGGAAGGAAATCCACAGTGACGAGTGTCATCAGGCACAGGCTCACACTGCCTGATGCACCTGACCTGCTCCTACCTCTAGCTGCTGTAATCAATTAATTTGCAGAGCATGCCCTGGCTGGGAGAAACAATTCCCCAAGGCTTCGGGCTGGATTCTGGGATTACCACAGCCCCTGCCTCACCGCTCTCGGGGCGCAGCAGAAGTTCGGTTCAGCTCCCGCCGCCAGCTCCTCGAGGGAGGACAAGTTCTCTGCACATCTTCTGCCTGCCATGGTGGGAGTGCCTGTGCTGCAAAGCCTGAAAACGTGACTTCTTCCCCCTCAGCTCTCACCTGGCTATGCAGGGTAGGAGCAGCATTCTTCGGCCCACTGCTCTCAAGTCTGTGGGGCACGGCATACAGCAGGGAAGTGAGAAGTTGCCTCATGCCCCACACTTGGGAACGTACTGCTGGCCATGATTTGGCCTACAGGTCTTTACAGATTAACAGATCGTATCTTAGAATATACCTGACAATAAAACAGGAGGGAATTCCAACCCCAGNTAATGANTGACTGCCAAATGCTGCACCCACTTGCAGCCAAAACAGACCACAGCTGAACTACAAGAGGAGAAGGGCAGAAGCTGATGGGGTGATTCTTGCCAATACAAAGAGCAACATGCTGTGTGTCATGATGCACCTCTATTGCAGACAAGGTGCATCACCACAAAGCCCTGAATGCCGGACCTCCCATGCTCAGACTGATGTGTGCCAGGGCCAAAACCAAACGAGTTTCACTGCTGATAAGTAAGTGATTTCAGACCATTAGCTCAGGGGAGAATCTAGGACTCGTGTTCTACAGTAAATGGCTCCTTACCTGGCTCTGTTTTAGAAAAGAATGTGCACACTAGCAAGAAGAAATGAAAACACTGCAACCACAAACCAAGTGTGAGGATAAAACACTACAGTGTACAGTACCATATCCAGCACATGGCCACAGGAAAAACAGGGCATGAGTTCACACAAAATTGCAATATTACAATTTTACTGCAAGATGTTTACATCATCCTCATTCACTACGAGAGACACTCAAAGTGCAGCTGATCAGACAGAACGGAGCCCAAACTTCATCTTTTGCTCTGTGCTTCTTCATTCAGAGAACTTTTTGGTATGATTCCATAGAGTGAACATTCTCCATTTTCTTTGAACAAACTGTATTACACTTGTTTCTCATCAGTTTACAAAATCAGCTGAGAGTGAATGGGTTCAATTACAGTCCAGATTCCAGACCTCTTAAGAACTTACTGCCTAACACATTCCTTTCATTTAACAAACTGAAGCCAAATGAGGATTATATCATATAAAGAATACTCCCTCGACAGGACAATGCAATAAAATGGCAAAAATACTCAGAGGGTCAAATACAAGAACCTCTGATACTACCCACCAGATTTAACGCACGAACATCACATAAACTTAATCGTACAGTATTTTTACTCTGTGTCATGAACAAGAAACTGATTCAGACGGTACTTAAGACCAAGTTTAATATATTCTGGCAGCCTCAGACGGCTAAGGAAAAAATGTGTTGCAGCAAAGTATGGATTTCCATATTTAAAAGATAATTTCATAGCTCTGCACAAGATACTAACCTCTCCCGCAAAATCCAAGATTTACAGTCTCCTAAGGGACTAAGAGTAAATATGACCAAGAGTAAGGGCTTTGCAAAGCTCTGAGTGAGGCATTTTCCCAAACTGACTTGTTCTTTCAGAAGGCAGAATTTTGGAACAACTTGAACTGATATGACGACCTTTAGGAACAACCACTTTTGCTAGAAAAATCATTCAGTCTTTCAGCTTGAGAAGTACATATGAGATCTACAGTCAGACATTTTTATACCTGCCTAAATGCATAAGTACCCTGGCAAGAAAAATATGATGAAAAGACTTAGATTTGGAGCTCGACAAGAAATTCAAACCTGAAGGCACAAAATTATACCTACAGTCAAATTATCCCCATTCACAAACAGCATTCTTGACACATTTTGAAGAAGCTGGGTAGAAAATAAAGAGGCAGAGGAACAACACTGCCAAGATGAGAGGTGACCATCAAATGAACAATTACCTGTGAGAAGATTATTTTTAGATTACTGAAGAATGGCTCAAGACAGTTTTGATGACAGCCTACGTAATTACAGCTTGTCTAATCCTAAAGCTGTATTGAACCTGACATGCAACTACAAATATACGACCGACCAGGTGAAGTTCAAATTTAAGACTCCAACTAAGAAACAGGATTTTATCTACTCAAACAGGTTTTCAGAAGACATGGCAATTTCTCTGCCAAGAAGAATCTTTAAATCAGTACAGTATTAGCCAAGTCTTTCCTCCTGGGCTTCTTCATACCTGTCCTCTATCTGCCCAGTAACACTCTCCACGTTAACCATGAGAGATATGGTGGTAACAAAACGCGCTGCTCTGAAGACACCTAACTGATGCAAAATGGGGCACTCGACAACTCCAGTGGACCACAGAACACATAAACGTGGTTAGAGATTTTCTGTGACATGATAGGGCTTTCAGAAAAAGCCAGTTTGTACATGTGATGCATCAAGAACCACATCATTTAACCAGAAAGTGGAGGTTTTTTCTTTAGCCAGTGTACAATGTAGCAAGACTTCAGTATATATAGGTATAGTTATATATAATTACATATCTGTATATGAACCTCATTAACTACAGCGCATACATTCATACATATATATATATAAATAAAACAAACTAGCCTTCCTGGCACTGCATATGCTTTATCTGAACTTCCCTTTAAGTTCAGCTGGAAAGTTCAAATGCAGTTTTGAATGGGTTACGTTCTAGTTATAAAACTGCATACATAAGAAATGATCTACCCTCCCCCCTTCTTTTAACAAAGAGGTAAAAGGAAATATCACCTAAAGCTACATTCTACCACTAGAATGAACAAGCATACTGAGCTGTCCATGAAGTTTGCAGTGTACCCTAGTTTTGACACAAAGAAAAGAAAAAAGAGGTTGAAGCATACACTAATTGAGACTTTTTCAACTCAGAATAGCCAGGACTAAGCACATGTACTGGATACAACAGTGACATTTCTTATTGCATATGACAACAATGATTTCAAAGGCTTATTTATGAGTCACTAATAAAATCCTAATATGTAGAAAGGACATAACATGCAAAGCAGACAAAATGTTATGTTCAATCCTGTTCGTAAATCTGTCACAAACAGCAACTGTCTGCTCATCCCTGTGACTTAGAAGTATAAAACCAGGATCTTTACCTCCCATCTCAGGTAAAGCCTAGCGATTTCAGTATCTCTGCCTCATTACTGACATCTGCTGTCCCATGAACGATAACACAAAACCTTCACCAGCCCACTTGTCCCCTCCAACCCTCTCTCTATAACACTTATCAGAATTTGACTGAATAGTGTTTGCAGTGATTTGCATTACAGAAAGCCACTCTCAGAAAATGCATTAACTCCTTTGTACTGGACACACCTTTTTGCCAGGAGACAGTAACTACGCATGACATTGCAGCTAGCCATTGAAAGTTCTTACCTTCTAACACGTGGGAAGAGCAGACTCCCATAATGATTCACATCACCAGCCCACTGAAATTTTTACCATCTTTTCCTGCCATATCACACCCTGCTTCAGTGATAAGCACGGTCCCAGACCTCAGTCAGACTGCAGTCTTTGCTGCACCGAGCCTCTTCAATTTGGCCTTCACCAACAGAAGTGCACAAACATCTCTCATACATGTCTCTCCAGACACTCAGGCACAGGATATATTTTAAGGAAAACATATTCTTCAGTGAAAAAGCTCACTGATTATATTTCTCATTAGTCTCAGGTAACGCCAGATCTTATTTGCCACCAGAAGACCTCTGCAGGCAGCCCACTTTCAAAGAAAAGCATCCTCCCCTGGACTCCGTGGAGAGCGGGCAAAGCTAGAGATGTTCTGACTGCAGCTATGTGTCCTGTGGCATCTCCAGAAATGTGTTCTTACTGATGAAAGCATGCCACTATTTACAGACTCCTCAGGGTAATGAGAGATGCAGAGACAGGTGATGGTTGTAATGTCCTGGTTAAGTTTTATGCTCAGGACTAAATAAACCTGACAGGGAACCTTCTTAAAGCTGTTCTCCACAACTAATTCTGATCCATGGTGATGCCTTTCAGCGAAAAACACCTTCATAAGCTATCTTGCTACTCAAAAACACTTAAATCTTTCTCTAGATATTGCTTAAATGCAAACAAATAAATAAAGTCAAGATAAATACCTCAGATCAGTGTTCCGAGGGAAAAGTCTTTTCTTCTCACTGAAGCAGACTTCAAAATCATCTGTTGTCAGTCTCTGTGCACAGTCAATGTATGCAGACACCTCCTAGCGATGAGAACTTTGGTCACAAATGAAGATTATGGACTGGAAAACACAAAGGCAAATTTCATTCGTACAAATGAAGAATAGAAACATACATATGCACACAGATCTCTGTATAAAAACATATTTAGAGAGTATATAAACATTTTCAACTTCACCTGGTCCAAGCTTCTGTTAGGAGTTAAGACACTTAAATTATGGCAAATTCTTAACGCATGCTTGGCAGCATTGCAGTAAAAATAAATATAAAAGCAGCATCACATAACGTGCCCTCACATATTCCCCATGTCTCCTACTGCCACTTCGGAAGGGTTTTCCCACAGGTCCCAGGCTGTACCTGCCAGCCCCATGCGCACAACCCTAAAGCAGTCTAGTGCTGTTGGACACCTATTTTTAAACAAGGGTGGTTTTGTCTGGCCACTCTGCAATGATACTATCCATGCACTAATTACTGGACCAAAGTAGGAAGGGTGAGAATGTTATTTGGGATGCACCCCTACAGCCAAAGCAAAACTTATTCAACTTCATATTTACAGTAGATTTTTAGCTTTTCAGAAAGATGACCAACTGGAAACTGGTTACCATATACCTCTCTACTCTGTGCTATGACCAGAGAACAGAGCAGACTTTGCCAGCTCTCTCTCTTGCAAGACAACCCCCGTACTGTTTCATTCCCAACAGCTAATGAGTTGCAGAGCAAAAATCTGATAATTTAAATACAAAAAAACAAACAGCAAAACAAAATCTGTGCCTAGAAATAAAGCTGACTAAATAAAGCAGGGTAGCTACAAGTATGAGGACGTATTACCCATTTAGCTGCTGTACCTCCATGTGTCAGAGCTGAGTTGAAGTGGGTATTGAGGCACTTGGAGCACAGCAACACATTCAGCAGCAATTCTGGCTGCAAGAGATTACTTTCTGCCTTAGGGCTGTAACATTTGGAAGAACATCTCTGCTGCTGCTGAGATGCATGTCAAAGACAAAGCTGCTGATGGGATGGCTTTCTATAGCACTTGTTGCTGGAAAACCCTGTTTCCCATTTACTCTCTAGTCCCTCATCTTTTATTTGCTTTATTTTCCAACTGAACAGAGAATAGGTTGGTAGCAGACAATTCTTTTTGACACACTACCACAACACGGCAAGCAAAAAGACCTGGCAGGATGAGTGCAGACTTGCAAGACAGAAGGGTTCTTGCATTCTGGGATCCACATAAGAAAAATGAAACGCTGAGCTTAGAGGTTATTGGGTAGGTGAGGTATAACAGTATTTGTTAGCTGTACGTGTTTGTTTGTACTCAACTGAAATCAAGTGATATTTCTTTTTTGAATGCAGAGGAAATGGAAACAATACCACATGGAACTCTTTCAAAACAATTTTTTTTTATTTTAACAGCAGCATATTTCTAGAGTGCAATGGTTTAGCTGGCAAGCCTTTGTTATACTTAAGACATGTTTCTTTTTCCCATTTCACATTTAACTCCATCAAAATATGTGCTGCTCATTTTGCAATTTTGTACCATCAACACTGTTGACAGGAAGAGCCAGATGAATTGCCTGCAATACATCTGACCATCTCAAAATACACGTCTCCTCCCTATCCTCAGCACCCCCCATTTTGAACAACTGATTTCTGTGTCTGGAGAGCCAGGTCTGGGGCAATGAGAAAAACAAGACTGTCCCTCACACACAGCAAGGCAACTGTACACTGCACCCATGCTTAGATACAAGACTAGTTGTATATCATGCATCTGAAAAAGATTCATCATTCTTCAGAAAAACTAGTTTTAAATGAACCTTGACTTATGCAGTAGGATCTAATAATTTTAAAAAGCTGGCACATGTTACAGTATTATTTACAATGTTAAACGGAGGGCTACCTTTCAAGGCTCTTCTGCTTATAAAATTAATCTCCTAAAATAATGTTCATATATTATCAGCTATAAATCAACACAGAACTACGGGCAAGCAAAGAGACTACCATCAAAACTGCTTTATGACTCTTAAGAACGCAAACGGAATATCTAAACAAAAATGTTCTATGTTAAAGGTACGCTTTTGAGGCCTCCTCCTCAAAACTCAAGGCCTTTGATCCTTCTCATCTGTCAACATTGCTTCTCTTCTTTTCTCATCTGTGATTCATTTCTAACCACCTATAAGCATCCATTCATTAAACTATGAATCAGCTTGAATTTTCTTCAGTTATTCTAAACTTTTTAATTGTGTCACACCTTTTTGCCCCTGGGAAGACTTGAACAAATTTGCACTCTTTCCTCCTAAAATGATAAAGCTCCTGACTGAAAAGTAACTGAAAGAGAGAATAAAAATACCGTAAAACCCACAAACAGGATAACCTCCTAAAAGTCTCTTCGTTATTCTTCCGATTCGGCTCTAACACAACAAACCCCATTAAGCACAGAGTTTGTACTTGACATCCATCCACACGTTTTCAGGAACTTATTATATGGTGAAAGGTGAAAAAGTTTAAATTTAAGATGGTGTTTGAAAGGTACATATAGCTTTTGAGCCTAAAACCAGAACCTACTTACAAGTGGGGTAAACTGACTTATAATTACTACAACTTGGAGCAAATTAGAATAGAACAGAACATAATAGTTCATTTGGAAGGGACCTACAATGACCATCTAGCAACACAGAGATCCTGTTCCCTCTTTTCTGGTCACACGCTAGAGAAGGGAGATGCAATATTTATAGGGGATAAATAGAAATCTCTCCATATATTTACATTTATTTATTTACTTAAATAGAAATCTCTCCATGGGGGAGAGGCTGAGGCAGTGGATAAAATTCAAGATCAGGAAACTGTCATGTGGAACCCTAAATTTCCCTGCTTATCTTTCTTGCTTCCACCTCCAGTGATCTGTTCTTACAGTAGACAAATACTGTGGGATGCCAATGCTCTGATTATTCCAAAACCATCCACATCTCCTGCTTCCTAGAGACAAAAGCAGAACATTTACAAGGAGCTGACTTGGCTATGCCAAATACAGGGGCACCTTCTTCAGGAGTGTATGTATGTGATCCTTGGAAAAGACTAATACCACCCTGCCATACTTCAAGCCAGATTAAAGAAACCCAACAAACCACTGCGAATAACCAATTTATCCAGACATTTACTGATCTTCTTAACTACACGGAATATTTGTACAATCCTATTGCCATCAGTGTTTGCCTTGTAATGCACAGCCCTACCAGAGCATTCTGATAAGTGTGTTTCTCCCACCCAGCAATCACCAAAATCAACTAAAAATTTGCACTGACTTCCCCCAGCCCACAATCAGGTCCTATGCTATCAGTTAGAAACATTGCAAGTAGGCCAGTTAGATGAGGACAAACCTGGAAAGAAGATCAGCTTCTGAGTTCTTCCAGCACAGGTAGAAACTTCAAGCACTAAGGGGTTTGATTGAGAGTTCAAACTACAAAACTTTTACAAGTTGTACATTATGGTACACACTGCTTGTTATAAATCCGTATATTGCCAAATACTGTATGTACCTGGTGGGCCTTGTTCATGGCACTCACCCAATCCACCAGAAAGATCCACTCCAGCCTCCTGTACACACTTCTGATTTGAATAGCAACCTGAGGGCTGCTTCATCCAGCTCATTCAAAGCAGTGAAACAATAGTGTGTGATTTTTGTGTCATGCTCCAAATCCACGAAAGAAAAGAAGGAAAGCCAGAAAAGCTGTTCACAGGCAGGAAAAACACAAACACAACTTTCCTTTGGGTATCATTTACAAACACTGCAGACTCGATTCTCGCCTATATTAATGCCATTATATACAGCTGAGGGAGTATAGAAGGATTTCAGAAGAGGTACAAATTACATTTACCTCCTGTTTCCAGCTTCCTTATACGTCGCTAGCTTTAGGCTGGGTAAGAGTCTGGGCCATAACTGGACTGATTTGGGTATTGGGTTTTCCTGTTTTTTGAAGCATGTTCAAGCTATGCTTCAAAAGCTACTAAAATCACCTGCTTAAAAGGTAGGACTGTGTAACCATGAAGGCCTTCCACCTTTATCTTTAAAGGAAACAAACAATTCTGTGCACAATTTCCACACAACATCCAAGAAAATATTGTCTGTGTCGGGGTCTGGTTCCATTTGTGAATTTTTAAGTTGTTAAGAAAAAAACCCAACACCACCTGCCAATGATTCACTCCTGTATGTTACTTCATACATTGAATCATGTTTCTCAAAACTGGTTTTGATTCCCAACAAGACCTTACCACAGACACCTAAATGCCACGACTTGCCCATCGTTTGGGGTATATTTGTGTGCATTGTGAGACAGGTTCAAGGTTCATCAAAGACAGAAGACCTGATTCCACTGACACCAGTGAGCGCTGATCAGACTTGCCAGGTTGAAGGAGAATTTGTTTGCATTTTTTCCTGTTTTGTTATCATTACTAGAAAGAAGTACATTCCTCACATTAAGCTAAATCTGTCTCTTTGAAATATTCCACTCCTGAAGGATCATTTCTCTCTGGCTAGAGCACTAGGGTGGAACCAAGCGACATGCCAAACACATCACTCCTCCTCGCCCCACTCTTGTCTTGGAGGAACTGGTATGAGTATCTGCCCTCCATTGCCTACTATGGGGTTAGTCCAACCTGTGGTCTCAGTGTGCTGCTGAGTAATGCTGCTTGTGAAAGAAGAGCTATTGATACAGATAAGCCTTCAGCGAAAGACCTCAAATTTCTGATAATTCCCACATACCAGAAGGCTGTCTTCATTTTTGCATAAGATGATGCTGCAAATGAGCTCTGCAGAGCCCAGACCTTTTTTCGATGCAAGCAAAGCGTACAACAAGGGCTGATACTGCTGGTAAGATCAATTAATATCCCTAGCAGGGGCAAAAACAACAGGTACTTCTTTTGGGAGATTAAAAGCTATGAGTGCCAACTATCTTACAAAAACTTCTAGCTTTCCCAAAACCCTTGCATTTCCTGTATTCTTAGAGCAGAACCTTCCTACTCTGAAAGAAAACATTTTAATACATGCTTTTCTTTCAGCGCCTCCTCAGCACAGTTTGTGGGCATGTTCAACACAGTAATTTCAGCTGGTTTTTAACCAGGGGCTTTGCTAGACTGGGACCTACGAGATAGCAAATTAACTACAGCGAGTCATGATTCAGCTTTCTTTGAAATTCTTGTAATGCGTATGTGTTCAGTTGCAGTGTAGCTGAGGAGAGAGAATATATGGGAATATAAAGAGACCAGTCCTGCAGTCTGGTGAAACAGTCTTGTAATAAGAGTCCTTTAATAGCATGCCAAACTGCAAGTAGATAACAGGAAAGTAAAGACAGACAATGTTCAGGACTCAGTTACTAATTCACTGAGGAAGCTTTTTCATGTGGACAATATCACAGGTGGAGACCCAGAGGAACAAGCACAACTAGGCTGAAAGGGACAGGCGTAAAATACATTACCAGTTGAAATATATTTTTAATGAGCAGCAATTTATTTTTGTTGCGTAGTGTTTGGCCTTATTTACCACCTGCAGATCACGTTGCATCTAATAGAAATACCAGTGCATAACAGTAGTCACAGAAAGGACTTCATCTCTGCGTCTTTAAACCAGATGCTATTACCATTTCTGCGTTGCAAGCAGGAATAAATTGCTGACCTGCTCTTCTGGCTAGCTGCGAGTGAAAATACCATAAAACATAGGCTTACAGCTTGGGATTTTATCTTCTGCACAATTTGATTTTGGGTGAAGGGAGCAGTACACAGTAAAAACATGTTGTCCTTTTAGTACAGAGATTGAACCACCACTAAAGCAAGCCTAAAACTTGCTCTATGCACATGCCCAGATTTCATCTAGAAATGCCATTTTCTTACTTATGCTAACTTTGAAACATTTCTAAAATTTGTAAAATGTCTGAAATTACTTCCGTTTCCCTCTCCTGTGCTCAAAAATGCCAAGCAGGCTTTTGGGAAACATGCATCGTTGACCTACCTATATACTGTACAAAAGAAGAAAAATCAAGGACTTTGAGAGTAAGCACAGTAGCCTTTAGTCTGCTTTCTTCTCACCTGTCCAAATTAAGCAGCATGTGGTCTGAAGGTAAATGCAAATTAAAAAAAAAACAAATCCACACGTAAAGAAAGAAAAAAGAAGAGATCCTTACACGCGCTTACACAAATATAAAATTTATGTCTGTCTTGGGTTTTCTCTCACTTAAAGTATCTTCAAGCTCTGACCATATGAGTTAGATAGCATCTCTATATGCTTTCCCTGTTCAGTACCTAGACAGTGGATTCCAGCCCCAGAGAGTACTGCCTGATGCTAACCTGGGACACTCAGAAGTACTCTTGGATTTTTTATTTAGTTAGTAGAAACAGAGAGATAAAAACTGTGCCATATTATAAAGCAATGCGTGTGCTGTACTTTGTACCAAATGGTAAAACTCTTCTGTGGTTCACAGAGACCTAGTTCATGCTGGTGTTGCAGGAATAACACTGAGAGCAGACCACACAGCTACTAAAATTATTACTCAAGGCCCAACACCTCAGCTGTAAGATACAGTATACCATTCACTGAGGTAAGCAGAAGACTGCTGTGCTGAAGGACTTCATGCTTTCATTCATATTCTGTGCATTTATGTGCCAGGCAAAGGGCATCAGATGGAGCATGCAGGGGGCGTTTTCAAAGTGGAAGCACCTCAGAAAGATCCCGGGAGCAGGGCTGTTCTCACCAGTCGGGTACGCAAGTCCGGACTCAACCCTTGCTCTGCTGCACGCAGCCTGTACGTTATTTCCCCCCCAGACCCCCAACACCTTTGCAGTTTGAGGAGGTAAGAAAAGTAGCTGACTTATTACAACAATTTAAATAAGCAACTGAGATATGGAAAATGCGTTTCTCTGTCCTGGGGCCAAACTGTCTGAGAAGCCGAAGGCAAGTCCCCACTGCTTTCACCCGTCCAGCCAGGCGCCTTCCCAGTGATGCCACGAGAGCAGCCCCTGACCGATTCCGAGTGCAGAAAGCTGCCCTGTCCCACTGACCCCCGGCCTGTGGCCGATGCCTCAGCACTGCACCTCGGGCAGAGGACGCGGTGATGGCCCTGGGGCCCGCGGCGCTGGTGGCAGGCACATAGCAGACTGTGCCGTGTCTGGCAGCTCCCTGTGCACCCCAGGTGCGGGGCTGGGCATCCTTCAGAAACACAGGCACGGAGACGCATACACACACAACATAACCAAGCTTTTTTGAACCTGGGCAGCAGCGTTTGTGGGAAAGAATGGCTGGCCAAGAAACAGATGTTCTAGCTTTCAACTCTACAGGAAAAAAAAGAAAAAAAAAATCTGGTTACTCTTCTGAAAAAGAAATGTTTGCTATGCATGTTTAACGTGTGCTTCCCAGTCCCTTACTGTTCAGTATTTGGCAGCTGCTCTGACTGGAAGAAGCTCTGTGGACTGTGAATTTGCTTATCTATGTAAACAGGGTGTTGCCTCAGTTTGAAAACAATATTCTGGCTGAGAACAGCCAGCTGAGAGTGTGAGTTAATATTAATTCTGTTAGCATTAAAATAAAGGAGCTTATTAAAACCAGAAAGCACACAGAACATAAAATTCGCTCAGACAGACATAAGAAGTCAGCGCTAGCAGTGAGAAGGTAGCCACAGCTTTTGGGTTCAGCTAACATTGAACAAGGCATGTTCTCCTGACAGAGGAGCGTTCATTCTGTGGGTCAATATGGGATAGTTACTGCAAGTAATGCTCTGAGCAAAACGAAGAGACTTCAGGAGGAAAAAAGTAGAAGTATAAAGGCAGTTGTCTGTATGTAAGGAAAGGGGGGGAGGGGGGGTAGAGAAGAAAACAACAAGAAACAAGAAAGAAAAGCAAAAAAACCAAAAGAACACCAAAAAGAAAAGCCAGCCAGTGCAGGACCCCTCACCCCAGCTGAATTTAAGTGTAGAACTGGGGAGAGAAGGCTTGCTTTTATTTAAGACCTATCAAAAAAGAGAACTGCAGATGCTTCATGAAACCTTTTTGGGAAGCAAGCATTTCTTTAAAGCTACTGAATAGTACAAGCCTTTCAGTAAATTCAGAAATACAAAGGCAAAACCAAAACCCAACTTAGTACATGAAGACCGAAAGCCGAGGGAAGAACACCCAAGAACACCCAGAAGAGCTGCCATCTCAGCCTGTTCACGCTCTCTCGAACCTACACAAAACCTTTCTGAGCCCCATTCTCCCCAAAGGTGCTGGCTGAGCGCGCGACTCCTCCAAACCTTGCTGCGCCCCACAGTAGGGCATCGCATATCACCACATCATCCCTACCGTCACCCCACGGCAGGTGAAATGAAAAACATTGGTTTTCTAGCCGCTCATGACGACACTTTGTGCCTGCTGCAGAAACAGAGTTCCTGTACGCTTCTTCCAAATTCCTCTTACAAGGCCCAGTGTACAATTTTTTTGTGCGTCCAGCCAAGAGGAAGGATGAAGGATTTAGGGGATGTGGGGCCACCGCAGCTCCCTGTTGTGGGGAGACCCAGGAAAAAGCATAGGCTGAGTACCTACCCCAGTGCTACAGCCATGGATGGCCTTGCACAGGAAAAAGTCTGGAAAAACAGACTAAAGAACAAGGAAAACTTCACAAAAAGTATCCTTTGTCAATCAAAACCTTCCAGGACATTTCATTATTTTACAATAGCATCCTTGAAACTTATTTTGGTAAAACAAACTGCCTTGTAGGTAAGTCCCTAGTGAAATCTACTGAAATTCATGGATGGTTTCACCATTTTCTCAGTATTTGCCCCATTGCTGAGCTCTGTTTGAGCTCTGCTTGTATTAAACTTTCACCAGTTCTTGTTTTCCTCAGCTAAATACCCTTTTTTTTTTTTTCTGCCATTTCAGTGCCAACATTAGTGTAGCACTGAAACAAACTTGAAGGAAAAAAGCACCACTAGCTTCTCCTCTCATTTCACTTCAAATACACCAGCTCAGAGTGTGTTTCATAGCCACATATTTTACTATCAGTATCAAGTCGGTGGTTCTTGCATGTCAACAAGCATACACACACACACACACACACA
>Ga0065711_1004801_pt1 | contig 23696 bp, 22 predicted proteins | sample Hoacrofraction12_FD_59098 | JGI IMG/M metagenome (GOLD analysis project Ga0065711, IMG submission 59098) | Hoatzin crop microbial communities from Cojedes, Venezuela - Epithelial fraction 12 v2 (version 2) | ecosystem: Host-associated > Birds > Digestive system > Esophagus > Crop | place...
CCGCCTCATTCAGCAGCGGCCCCACATTGTCCCTAGCCTTTCTTTTGCTGCTGATGTAGTTGAAGAAGCCCTTCTTGTTGTTTTTGACATCCCTTGCCAGCTTCAATTCCAGGTGGGCCTTGGCCTTCCTTGTCGCATCCCTGCATGCTCTGACCACATTCCTGTATTCTTCCCAAGTGGCCTGCCCCTCTTTCCACATTCCATGGACCTTTCTCTTCCACCTGATCTCCGCTAGAAGCTCCTTGTTCAACCATGCAGGTCTCCTGCCTCCTTTGCTCAATTTCTTTCTCAGGGGGATGCACTGCTTCTGAGCATGGAGGAAGTGACATTTAAAAAGTGACCAGCACTCTTGGACCCCCCTGCCTTCGAGAGCCCTGGCCCACGGGATTTCTGCCAGTAGCTCCTTGAAGAGGCCAAAGTTAGCCCTCAAGGAAGCACGGATTTGAGAGCCTTAAACAACAATGCTCTTTAACACTTAGGGCCAGAAATTATGTAGTAGTAAGACACTCAACATGTAAGTTATGTCCTTCCAGAGTGAGATACAGACACCTATAGTTAATGCTTTATATGACTTTTATAGAAATTTGGAGTCCCTCAGATGAGAACTTCCAACTCCTAATACACTGAGCTCACTAATCTGAACTCAATGTGATTTGCACACAGCTTCCAAAAACATATGCCGAGAACAGAAGATTTCAGCCCCTGGGCCTTCTAGTGTGTGAGTATCTTATTTCAGACGCATTGTAGTATCTCCATTTATCAAGCTTCTGATATCCTGCAGAGAGATATTTTTAAACAGTCCTGCACTGCACAAGGCTTTCCCTTTCAAAAGGAGGGGAAGAGACCGGCACAGCTGAGTGGAGACCTGCTGGTCAAACTAAAGGGCAAGAGGGAACTGCACAGGCAGTGGAAGCAGGGACAGGTATCTTGGGAAGAGTATAGGGATGCTGCCTGGTTGTGTAGGGATGAGGTCAGGAGGGCCAAGGCGTGGCTGGAGCTGAACTTGGCAAGGGATGCAAAGAATAACAAGAAGGGCTTCTACAGCTGTGTCAGCCAGAAAAGGAAAGTCAAAGAAAGTGTACCCCGCCCCGATGAGCAAGAATGGCAACCTCGTATCAATAGACGAGGAGAAGGCTGAGATACTCAACAGCTTTTTTGTCTCAGTCTTCACTGGCAGACTCTCTCCTTGCCCCTCCCCAGCTGATGGACTGCAAGATGGGTTCAGAGAGGCAAAACCCTTCCCACTGTAATGGAAGACCAGGTTCAGGACCACCTGAGGAACCTGAGCATACAGAAGTCTACGGGACCTAATGAGACACATCCCAGAGTCCTAAGGGAATTGGCAGATGTCATTGCCAAGCCACTCTCCATCATATTTCAAAGGTCATGGCAGTCAGGTGAAGTCCCTGGTGACTGGAAGAAGGGAAACATTGTGCCCATTTTTAAAAAGGGTAGGAAGGAGGACCCTGGGAACTACCCACCTGTCAGCCTCACCTCTGTGCCTGGGAAGATCATGGAGCAGGTTCTCCTAGAAGCTATGCTAAGGCACATGGAGGCTAGGGAGGTGATTCGAGACAGCCAGCATGGCTTCACCAAGGGCAAGTCCTGCCTGACCAACCTGGAGGCTTTCTATGATGGCCTGACTAGATCAGTGGACAAGGGAAGAGCTATGGAGGTGATCTATCTGGACTTCTGTAAAGCCTTCAATACAGTCCCTCACAAAATCCTTCTCTCTAAATTGGGGAGATATGGATTTGATGGGTGGACTGTTTGGTGGCTAAGGAATTGGCTGGAAGGTCACAGCCAGAGGGTAGTGGTCAATGGCTTGATGTGCAGATGGATGCCGGTGACAACTGGTGTCCCTCAGGGGTCCGTACTGGGACCGGTGCTGTTTATCATTTTCACCAATGACTTAGCGAGATCGAGTGCACCCTCAGCAAGTTTGCAGACAACACCAAGCTGAGTGGTGCTGTTGACACACCAGAAGGACGGGATGGCATCGAGAGGGACCTGGACAAGCTCGAGACGTGGGCTAGTGTGAACGTCATGAGGTTCAACAAGGCCAAGTGTGAAGTCCTACATCTGGGTCGGGGCAACCCCCACTATCAGTACAGGCCAGGGGGATGAAGGGATTGAGAGCAGCCCTGAGGAGAAGGACTTTGGGGTACTGGTGGGCGAAGAGCTTGACATGAGCTACCAGTGTGTGCTTGCAGCCCAGAAGGCTAAATGTATCCTGGGCTGCATCAAGAGAAGCGTGGCCAGCAGGTCAAGGGAGATGATTCTGCCCTTCTGCTCTGCTCTGCTGAGACTCCACCTGAAGTCCTGCGTCCAGCTCTGGAGCCCCCAGCACAAGAAGAACATGGAGCTGTTGGAACATGTCCAGAGGAGGGCCACAAGGATGATTCAAGGGCTGGAGCACCTCTCCTGTGAGGAAAGGCTGAGGGAGCTGGGGCTGTTCAGCCTGGAGAAGAAAAGGCTGGTGGGAGACCTTATAGCAGCCTTTCGGTACTTAAAGGGGGCCTATAAGAAAGATGGGGAAAATCTTTTTAGCAAGGCTTGTTGCAATAGGACAATAAGTAATGGATTTAAACTAAGAGAGGGCAGATTTAGACTAGATATAAGGAAGAAATTTTTTACAATGAGGGTAGTGAAACACTGGAACGGGTTGCCAGAGAGGCAGTGGAGGCCCCATCCCTGGAAACATTCAAGGCCAGGTTGGATGAGCTCTGAGCAACCTGGTGTAGTTGAAGATATCCCTGCTCACTGCAGGGGGGTTGGGCTAGTTGATCTCTAAAGGTCCCTTCCAAACCAAAGCATTCTATGATTCTATGATAAAACTCATCTAAATGAGGAACAGGAGCAGTGACGTCGTTTTATGCAATGACCAGTTTGGCATGTGGGAAGGAGAAGGCCTCTATTCTGCTCCTCAGCTTGAAGAGATTGACATCTGTTGCTCTCACCAGCTTGTTGAATCACAAGACTATTGATCTTAGTAGGCCAGGTGGAAAGCAGTTTCCAGCCATGTCTTTACTAGCAAATCAAACAGCTCTCAGCCAGGTTCTCGAATGCCAAAAACAAGTAATACAGAACAGCCCACGCCTATGCTAGTAAAACCTTACTTGGTAAACCCTGTTTTAACAGGATGATAGTGTCCAAGCTGTGTGCCTGGAATGATTCCTGGACTGATAGGTGCCTGAATACCTAAGTTGTATCTGAGAATCAGGACACTCCTAGCTAGCCCAGGCCAAAATTGTGCCTGTGAAGAGTATAGACCATTGCATTCTTCCGTAACTGCTTAATTTACTTCGCAAAGGGTACCCTCCATGTCTGCTAGAAAGCTTTGCTCCTCTGCATGGAGAAATTCAAAGTCTTGGTAGTGAAATGAAAGCAAAGAGAGAGTAGCAGGGACATGTATATAACACTTGGGGCAATCAGTGATACTGTCATCCTTATTCTCAGAACTTTGTGCTACAAGAGGCATTGGATAAAGTATGCAAACAACCCTGTGAGAAAAAAAATGGTTTCTTTGCTTTCAAATGAGCACTCAAATCACCTGTACATCAAAAATAGTGTTCTACCCAAAATCTAGCAAAAAATTCACCACTCTAACCCAAGTGAAGAATGCTCCACTCAGAAAAGTCTACTCCTCAAGCATTATGATGAGAAAGAGAAGATTCAAGAGGAGATGTGACTGAAAGTAAAGGCCTTGCAGAGAAGGAATGAGGTGAACGCATGAGACACGGAAGGAGACTGGGAGGTGAGAAGGTGTGTACTGCACTCACAGGGTTGGCAGTCACTTACTGGGTAAAGCAGATTCATTGCGCATCACATTCTTGTAACATGGATTTTATTTTTATTTTGTATTTCTTCAGTAACAACTGCCTCATAATGAAAGTAAAGAATAGTTATTTGTTCTGACATTAGGCACCTTGAGACTGTGTGTCTGGCTTGAAAATAGATAAATTCATAGACGGGATCTTTCAGGTCTTTGGAAGGCCTCAGTGTTAAGTCTGACAGGTTGAGCAGTTATTCAGAATATCCTGTGTAGACTCTTTGGTTTCTTTTAGAAACGTTGCTAATAAAGCTCAACCCCCTATCCCTTAAATGTAAATTGTCCTCTTGTCCTTGTGTTCATTTTCCCTTTATGGTATAGGAAATGAGTCCAGAAGGTAATTTGTAGCTGTTCTGTTTTGATAGAAGCAAGATGTGAATGTTCCAGTGAAAAGGTTGTCAGTGGGAGTTTGTTTAGGTGGTTTGCAGGAAAAGCTATGGCAATTCCCTAGCTCCCAGCAAGTCTTTGGCTGTTTTCAAAGCTGTTCTATTTGAGTCTCAGAAAAGCAGTAGTTCAACAATATCTAAAACCCTCCACTTGTTATTCCTCTGAGGAAAACACTTCCCTCTTCATGTATGATGTTGTTTTCCTAGCTGCACAAGCCTTTAACAAACATTTACATAGCAAGCAAATTATGTTTTTTCTTGTGAAACTGGATTTTGATAGCAGCTAAAAACTGTGTTAATAATCCACATTCCAATGTTTGTGTTTTCCTCTCACTTGCTTTAGAAGAATGTTCTGTTTGCCACAGTAAATGGCCAAGGTGTAGGGGCAGGTGTATAATTTGTCTAACTTAACATTGACAGACACTGAACTTTCTTTGGATGTGTCAGTTTGCCAGCCTAAATTCCATTTTGTCTCTTCCTGTGTGCTCATGTAAAATGAATCTTGCGTTGTCTGCTTTCATTAAAATCTCTAAAGTTTCATGATTTCTTTCTCCTCCATTCTGGACTAGTTTAGTAATTTAACTACTAGAAATCCGGTGGCACTTTGGAGTGCTGTCCTTGTTGGCCTGAGAATGCTACATCGTACTCATTAAAGTTAGGAAGACTACTCATTTCCATTTTATATTTAAAATCGGTACCTTCTACAAAGAAATCCCTGGTTACACATCCCAGCATATATTAAATTGGTAAAAGATAATCTCAAAACTTCAAACTAACAAGCCGAATAACTAGAGGAAGGATGACAAAGTAATGCAGCACTAACATTTTTCTCCTTCAGAAATTACTGAAGGGAAATACCCAGTACATTGACGTGGCACTTTTATGGGTGCTTTCTCATGGTGCAGTAGGACAACATATGCATGCAACCCTTTTCCACAGAGGCTCTGTAGTTATCATCTTTTGTAGTGAAAAGGGTGATAAAAATTATAATACAAAAAAGAAAGATTACCTGTGGCAAACAATACTCTCAATAAAAGGGAAACCCTGAAGCATTTTTCTTTATGACAGCAAAATCTGGAGGTGAATGAGCTCTCTGCCTTTCTAGTCAAACTCTTTAGTTCTAGCCCCACCCTGGCTCCTTGGATGTAAATCTGATTTCTGCAGTCAGATAAAAAAAGCACACTTTTTTTTAAAAAAAATAATTGCTAGACTGTTGTTTTTTTGTGTTCAGACACTTTTTTGCTGTGGCTTGTCAGCTACACTTGCTTCTGGTCTCCTGCCATTTTGTTTGGAGCCATTTCATTCGAGAGCTAGCTGGCATATAGAAAGAGGATACAGAACTTTAATAACACACTGGAACACATGCATAAATGCTGAAAACATACTGAGCTTCTAGAAGGAGAGTATACTACCTTCTGAAAGAAGGACCAAGACCAGTTTCCCGTGCAAGATTGGGAACCGTGCAGCAGAAACAGGGAACCATCTACCTGAAAAGTTCTGCTGCAGTTAACAGATGCTCACCATCTTCCTGCAATCAGGCTATGTTTCCTGTCAGCCTGTTTGTGTGTCAGATCTTATTATACCCTGCACACTGCCTACACTGAGCTGAGGCTTGTGTGGGAGCAGACTGCGAGAGGCCATCACGATCAGCCCAGTAATGGATGCTCTCCAGTGCTCCTGAAGGCACCATGCTTACCTCAGACCTCCACCCCGAGTTCTTCTCCCAGCTTCTGCCCAGTTCTGACAGTGACTCCTATGGAATGCCAGGCTGTATATCCAGAGCCACTCTAAATTTCTGTTACTTCAATGTGTCTATTGCACTAGGAAAAGCAATGCACATGTTTTTGGGGGTTTTTTTGAATTATTACATAGACATGGATGACTCCATAGCCAAACTTAAGGGACTGGGAAACATGAATAGGTGTAAATACAATTGTAATAAAGAAGTTTTATTTAACCTTTCTCCCTTAAGATATTGTAAAGATTACTTGAAAAGAAGATTCTGAAACCTGTTAGAAGAAATGGTGAAAAGCCAGTTGGAGGAATCCAACTGGTTTACAGCAAAGAGGAGATGCTTAAAGACAATAAACAAGTTAATATTTGAGACTGTGGCATTGCCAGAGCCAGTGTGACTGTGTGTGGCCAGAAATATTTCATACCTTTCCCATAAAATATATCTTAATCCCTCGTTCTTTTTCCTCAGTTTGCTCGTATACTTAGGATGACTCAGTTCAGTTCATTACAGTTCAGCTGCAGATCCCAAAGCTGCATTGTTCAATGAGTATTCTCATAAAAGAGAGAGAAAAAAAGCAGAGTACTCTGTGATTTATCAGGGACATCAAAATACGGCACATTTTGTAGATATGATGTAAGAGTAGACACTTTGTCAAGCTATCTACAGTGTCTGTAGTATGATGTCTACATTTCAAGAATCCTGAAAGAAAAATTGACTCATTTCCCGCCATAAAGTCATGTTACATCCAGAATGGTGTTGTGTTCGAAGAACATGACATGCTCATAAAATATATGACAAGCAATAAAATTGTTTTCTGAAATGTACACAAGTCTCAATGCAGAAGAGCAGGCCACCACAAAGCTAGCTACATCAGTTGTCATTTTCCACATCAGTCACTGCACTATGTATATGCACTATCCATTCATCATCTAGCGAAATGTGAATGTAAACCTTCATGCATGATTTACTGTGATGAATGCTTTCACTGGCAATGAATAAACTGAACTAAATACTAGATTTAAAATTAGCTGCTAACTGAGAAAAGAGAACGTCTAGGAAACACTTTCTGGGGGAAAAAAAATAAATGCAAGTGAATAAGTTGCCGCTGTTCACCAGCACACTATTTTGCTAGTGTCTAAAGCAATGGGTGAATGTTACTGGCCTGTGAGCTGTGCTGCCAGTGCAAGTAACTCCTTCCCCCACCAAAGCTCTCTGTGTCTACTCCTTCCCAGCAGTGCTAATCTTCTTTGCATAGCTACTCTCCAACAATATTAAAAATGATCAAGTTTTAACAAACAAGATATGGTAATAAAGCACCTGCCGGATGAGGAGGCATAAATCTCTCCAGCTAGAGAAGAGTGAATGGGGATGGTAGAGAGTGGAGGGAAACATCAGCAATTGCTGTGAAATAGTAACATGTACTTGTAGCCTTTAGGATGAACCAGGACCTCATTTCACTAATGCCAGAGGGATCGTAAAAATGTTCCTGCTTTGGAAATTAAAGTCAGAGATGTTAAAAATACTGATAAAAAATTATCCTTATTTAAACTGAGCAGTTGGAATTATGTTGGCAGAATTCAGTAACAAATTATCAGAAACAAATTCATCTTTAAAATAGGTGAAAGCACACCATGCTGAATATGTAAACTAGGTCAGCTCTCGTTTAAATTCTGTATTGCTGAGAAAAGGACACCAAAGGAAATGGGATTTAACACTAGATTCATCTGGCAGATCATAGGAAAAAGCTAGTGTTTTAATTACCATTACTTTATCAAAAATTGCAGAAATGTGGAGTGAAAGGGACCTAAAACGAATCTTTTATATGCTCTGATAATCAAGTAAGATTACACGTCTTCTGAGAGATACTTGGCTAAACCGAAATAATCCAGGGCTGGGGATTTTATTATCTTTTCTAAAGCCTGTTAAAGCCTTTTAGCACCTTCTTCTCTGTTAAAAAATACAAAACAAAACAGTTTTTTCTCCTATCTGCCTGATTCCTCCATTTCTGAAAATTAAGCTCATTATTTTTTCTTCTAGCTTTGGTAGAAGTGGAGAACAGATACAACGCTTTTTTTTTCCAACAACCTATACAAAAACTCCTTTACTCCATGCATTTCTAGGCCACATGATCCCAGTTCCTTGGATTTTTTTCGTATAGACCATAGTTTCTAGGTTTTGGACTACTCACTATATTTTTCATTTTCTTTAAATGCCCCATGTTTGCCCTGTATGTGGTGGCCTGAACTGACCAGACACTTAAGATTTTTGTGATCTGCTAAAATATCTAAAGCTTTTTTCTGCAGTGTTTGTGCTTTGCTGGTGGTTCTCTATTTATCATTTCTGCATTTGATATTTTTCATCCTTATTGCAGGGCATCTTGATTTCAGACCACTTTTCCAATCAATTCAGACAATTCAGATATGTGTACCCTAGTCTTTCAGCCATGTAGATTATTAATATATGAATACTGTTGATGATGATACTGATTATAGTGTTTTATACAGTGTTTTATAGGAGATCCACTGGCCCCCAAATGTTGCCTGCATAATGTGCCAGCAATAAAATGAATTATGTTTAACTACAGAAATCCGCACAAGGTTATAGCACCACCTTGCCGTGCTGGGTACCTGGTCCAGCATTTAGCCAACATAAAGGTGCAAACAACTAAAACTGTCAACATAGTCATGCTTATGATTCTCCAGAGAAGCATATAAAAATCCTGCCTGAGCTGACAGTGTTGCCCAGTCCTGCCTACTGACAGTGGGCTCTGTAAAGAAAAGGGACTTATCCATGTGGAACAGACATAGACTGAAAAAGATCAAATTCTGTATGTGTAAGCAGCAAAGAAAAAAAAAACAAGCTTTGAATTAACAACTCATACATGATGTACATTTACCAAGACAAAACAGTTTTGAAAAGATCTGCTCTGATGCTGCACCTTCTTTGCAAAATAATTCCACAGGGTCTTGTTTCTTTTGATGCAATTTATGACATTGTTTATGAGGTGTGCAATTGTACCTGAATCAACACTACTAGATGTCTCGTAACACAGTCATTGCACTGTCTACAGAATTTAAAGGTCGGAATTTAGGAGAGTTGCCTTCCACATGTACTCAAAAACATCAGGATTATTGTTTGTCACCTGTTGCTGTTTCTATAAACTAGAAAGGTTGTGGGCACCTGGCAATTAAGCACCATAGTAATCTGGTCCCCTTGCCACGGAACCCCAGGTCCTGTGGGAGGTATAAGGGCTTACCATATCATTCATGACATGGTTGAAATGTATCTGAATAAGATCCAGAACAGCCAGCACACTGCACTGAGTTGTCGAAAATGAGTATGTACATCAGGGAACCACTCTGAGTTAGTCAGTGGGAAGCGTTGAGGACTTGGATGCTGAGAACTACCTCCAGGCGCCTCTGCCTGTGACTGTGGTGAGACACCCAGACTAGCTCTGGATGGTTGACTCTACGTCATCAAGGAGTTTGGGGCATCAGTATGTTGGAGGACTGGTGCAGAGGCTCCATAATCCCTACTGAGTGACTTGTAGGGTTATATTCTGGATCAGATTTAGTCTGGTCCCCTGGATTCATCATTCACACATATGTTTCAAAGTGGCCTGGAGGGCCAGTCACTGGCTCAGAGACCCTAGTGCCTCCTTCAGGGGCAGGTCCATATGGGGAGCAAAGAGATCTGCGTCCAATAAAAGGAATCAACTTACTGTGCACCAGAACTACTCTGTGAAGTGAGCCAGGACACTGAAAGCAGAGACAACTGGGAGATTCCCTCACACACTGCGATACAGCTCTGATCCAAAACTCTTCCTGCATTGGTACTGAAATTAGTCCAGGTGCACTATACAGGTTAAGCCACCCCGCTGACCAAAGGAAGTATTTCTTTAATACGACTTCACTTTTTCACCCTGGCAGGTTATTTGAAGTTCTGTGTCGTTGTCTCCCTGGCAGTGCGTGGTGTAGTTTGGATGTGTTTGGAGATGACCTCAGCACTTTTTGGAAAAGGTTTCAGCACTTTTCCTATGGGAATGCAGCACTGTCTAAGGCACAACCTGGGGCTGGGCTGCCAGATGTCTCTGTCTGCTCTGGGTCCACAGTCCTGGACTCTCCCATTGACTTTCAAGGCTCACTGTTGTAAAAATGCAACCAGAATACTGCCATCATGTTTGAGCTATTGCCTCACTTTATTAGGATAACACCTGTGCTCATCTTCCATTTTGAATAATTAGAGACATACAAGTGAAATAATTTTGTATTCTTAATTTATCCACAACCTGTACATTTTAACATATCCTTAACCATTCAAGCATCTCATTAATTCACATCAAGAGTTAAAACAGAAATGGATGTTGATGTAATTCTACTGCTCTAATCATTACCTGCTAAAACTAGCAATACTGGGGACAGCACGACAGCACAAGTCTGGACTCTGTTACACTGGAATGCACTAAAAGAAAACACTCAGAGGCAATATCCATGACAAATGGTTGGTCCATTAATCATCAACATTTTCAGTCATCTTTTAAACTGATTTCTCTCAATACGTGATATCTAATTAATCTTAACATTTACCTTCATATAAACATGAAATGTAACATAAAGTACTGTATTTTAAATCAATATCTGTTGGTACAGAATTACTATACTGCCATAACTCTGATTTTTTCCCAACTTTTTTTTGAAAAAAATCTGCTGAACAGCAAAAGCAGGATTTGAATCTTTGTACAAAATGTCTGGTTGCTCATGCTCAGTAGAGACATCTTCAAGTTCAAAGGGGACATTTTCCAAAGACGCTGCCAGTCTCAGTCATGTTCCAGGCAGAGGACAAGAAACAAGGTCTTTGCAGCTTGCTCTGTCCAGTGTTATCGGTGACTTTGTTCTGCGACCCTCTTCGGATGCTTGAGGAAGAGAAAGATCTGACCCAAAAAGTTGCTGTTTCTCTCCATTAGGAAAATTTAGACAACTGATTTAGCTGTATCTATCCACAGAGCAGACGTCTGTGATGAATCTCATTCACAGTGTCATATCTGATATAATGAGTTGGACAGCCTGTGCTCAGTAGAACACACTCCTTTCAACACTTCCACCTTGTGGGTCCAGATTTTTGATATTCATCATTCCTCTTTAGTAGCAAATTTCTCTGATACAAGGACAAATACTCCCACTAACTTTGAATATATAGAATAGAATAGAATAGAATAGAATAGAATAGAATAGAATAGAATAGAATAGAATATTTTTCAATTGGAAGGGACCTACAACGAACATCTAGTCCAACTGCCTGACCGCTTCAGGGCTGAAGGATCACACGGAAGCCAATTATTTTTCACTTTCCTGAGAGTCTGCTTCTTTGCCTGCCCAGATGGTTCTCTTTTTATTTTATTTTTCCAAGACAGCCCAGAAAATGGCACACAAAAATCCCTCGTAATAAAATTAGTTTGCAAACCTTAACGTAGTTTGATAGAAAATGCCGGAACTTAGTTTTATGATTTAAGCTTGTTTTCCTTGTGAATGTGTGGTCTCACCATATGGTCTTCTTTCCATCAGAGCCATGACTTACTGTGTGGAGAGGGGAGAGAGTGCATATCAGTTAGTGTCTGGGCAGTGTCTGGCTCTCCCTTACTCCTCAAGATATATCTGCTTCCATTATTTCCTGCACACTAGTCAGATAGTTCTAGTGACAGATGACCGATGTCACCGGCTATTTTATGCCTCTAGCACAGATATCTGAAAATCTTTAAAATATAGTGCCCTTATAGGATATTTTTTTCATTTTTCCAGGTGCAAAATTGCATGAGAAAGTGTAGTAGTGATTTGTTATTTTGAACTGAGGAAAATAAATCAAGTGACAAATGCCTCCATGCAAGAGAATAGATTCCATTTCCTCGCCATCTAAGCTGAGCGGTGCCAACAAAGGGAATGGTTTCTGTAGTGCCAACAGCCTCTCCAGCTGACTGACTCTCCATGCCTGCCTGTTACACCTTTGGCTATTATCCCCACAGTTGATGAAAGCCCCATATAAAAACCAGAATGGTACATTGGCAGAGCTGTTCTGCCTTTGAATATCAGTATGTTCTGATGGCAGGACCAGGGAGGCTGCAGGTAGAGAGAGGTAGCAATGCTCCGTTGCTAGTTTACCAGTAGTGTCCCCCTCCACATTCAGCTCTGGGAGGTGATTTCAGCTGAGAGCCACAGGGGTAAAGGGTGAGAACTTCTCCATCTCTCCTCTGTCCTCAGGCTCAGAATGCTGAGGGAAAGGGACAGAAGAACTAGGGAAAACGAAGTGGTTTTGAGAACTGACAGTGATTTCAAAGGCTGGCTGAACTGAACAGGGAACCTTTCCTCTAGCACAGCCCTTAGAGTTTGGGTCAAGCTGGAAATTTGTGACATGAATGTGGGAGGATAAGTTACTGCTTTGGTGTTATTCACAGCTGACAACTTAGAAGTTGAAGTTCTATGCCCTAGGTGATCATTTTTCTAAAGATTATGAAGATACTGATAATTAGGTTTTCTCAAGAATTTTCCTTCTTATGAGGTCCTGTTAGGTACCTTCAGCTTTTCTGGTATTCATTGTTCAGGCTGAAATTTGAGCTCTATACTTTGTGAAGGTGCTTCTGCTGTGGCTGAGCCAGAATAGTTCTGTTTCTAATGATAGTGAAATGTAGGGGAAAAGAAAATCGCTTTCCCATCATAAAAAGTAAATGTATGACTGCCATTGCAGAACTCTAATATTACTGGCTAAACTGAAGTAATGAGATTTGCCATACGTGTTATTTTGGGTGTAATTTTATTTCCAATGGACAAAACTGTGAAGACTGAAAGACATATTTTTTCATTTGCACAGACTCCTCAAGCATTGATTCTCTTCATGTTGCATCTTCTAACCTCTTGTCAGTATTTTATCTTCTTTTTAAAAAAAAATATTTTGGGTGGACAAAGATATAGAAGGAAAGAGGCAGAATGACTGGCTACCTGCAAGTGGATCTCCTAAGGTGTTTCTGGGGGGCTGGAGCATGGAGCTTCTCCACAACATCCCATGCTCTGAAGCTGGGAGAGGGCTTGACCGAAAGAAGGGTCGCACGGTGCCTCCTGAGGTGAACCCAACATTTCAGACTGGCAAACAACTAGTCCAGGAGGGTGGAGGGATGCCTTCAAGGAAAGGAGGAAAAATTATAAGGTTTTTTTTTGTTTTTGTCCTTCTTAGGCAAATGTGCTGTCGAACTTTCTTTAAATACATTTTAATTCTCCATATGTGTTTGCACTGCTTGCACAAAGAAATTAGTCAGGGTCTTTTGCTGTTGTTATAACGTAATTATTTATAGTGAGATATATGTGCGGTATTAACACACATTACTGCTATTAGTTAATTCAGTATCTCAGACAAGGACCTTATCTTTTATACAGCTCCTTGATATTCCTCTCAAGACAATGTACTGCCTCTGTTAGAAATGGTCTTTAGTTTATCTTTTTAGTTTTTAATTCTTCCCATCTAAAGAAATAAACGACATACCTCTGCATCCAGTTATGAGAAAACAAAACACACACAAAGCCCCTATAGCTAGGGATTTTCAGCCTTGTAGCTTACTTTAAAGACTGCCTTTCTTACAGGAGTCACTCTTTTCAGTGTTTACTGGAGCAGGGCATCTTTTAGTAAATGGAGCAAAACAGTTTGTTGTTTGTTTTTTTTTTTATGTTGCTGATTTAGAAAGCTAGGAGCCTTAGTTATGGATGGGAATGTTGTACCCACCCAGGGGAACAATATAATTTTTTCTCCTGTGACAGGATTTCATCTCATTATTTTGAGGAATTCTCTTTAGTGTGTTTTGTGAAATGCTTTGAGATCTCAGAGAAAAAGTCTTATGTAAGAACTCAGCCCTAAAAGACGCTGAAAATACTCTGGCCTTGATCCAGTAAAGCACTTAAACAGATCTTTAAGTTAAAGTGCATAGGAATACCCTGGGGAATAAAAACATACTTAAAGCTAAATACGTACTTCTGTGCTTTGTTGGATCAAAACCGAAGCACTCAAATCCTTGCAGGACTGAGACCTCATGTTTTTGTTTTTGTAGAGTTTACCGACTTTCATAAATCCTAGTACATCATTCAGCTCAAATACAGTGCTACAGAATGCTTTCAAGTCTATACCACCTGACCCTGCACTGTTTGACATCAGTAGTAACCTTTATTTCAATGGGAATAAAGCCAAATCTTCATGGTTTGATGGACTGATGTGCAAATCCTGCTTATCCATCAGACAGATAATACATGTACTGAATGGTAAGTGATCACAGTCTGTGTCTTAAAGTTATACACAAACAGTAATATTTATTCTTGTCAAAAACATACAGAAATATTCTGTGCATTTTACAAACAAAGACAGAGGGAAAAGCTTTCCCCAAGGCATTTCCCACTGTATTGTATGTAGGGCAATCTGGCAGGGCAGCACCACATGGAAGCAAGGCCGGTGAGAAGGGAATGGGCAGATGAGCTAGGAATGTACCCACACCTTAGGAGCAGAGCATGAGCCCTGCAGAAGCCCTTACCACAAACAGTCTGCACAGTCTGCCTAACTGCACAAAGAATAAGTTAACAACCTGCCGCTTTGAAAAAAAATGGAAGCCTTCATTTCCCACTACTGCTCAAAGTTGCGAATGTAGAATATATCATCAAAGGCAATAGTTACAAGAGGCAACAAAAAAATAAAGGCAGTGGCAGACGTAAGGGACACAACAGAGTCAGGCTGCAGCTTTTTGCTCGTCTTTGAAAAGGAAAAATAAGAAAAACAAGAAAGTACCCACTGGTAGGCTTTCCTACTGGGCTTTGACCGGAGTTCAGTAATATGCCTGCATTTACCTCATACAGAATGCAAGAGCTGTGTGTGCTGTCTTGGTAAATCATATCAGCACTGCTATAACGAAGTTCAAGGATTTATTTTTAGCACAATGTTAACTATTGCAACTGCCTGGATATACTGTGAGAACTTGCCAATGAACTTTTCAGTCATATCAGTATCACTGCATAGCCAATAAAGAGCAATCCTGTATATCGCTTATAAACTTCTAATCCATCTTTTGCAAATATTCTGGTTTTTGTTCTGAGGTTCGTTTTTTTACCCTTTTCCCTTGCAGGCATTATGTGTGGAAAACTACTGGTCTTTTCTCCTAGTGATGGTTGTTTCTGCCTTACAAAATAAAAGCTGCAGAACTACTGGCAAGATCAGAAATTGCATAACTCAAATAACTGACAAGAAGCTGAATAAAAAGAAAAAATTAAGACGGTGCACAAGATGTATATAAGAAAAAAGTATCAAAAAGGTAGGTGTACACTTAGTATTAAGAAAAACCCTGTTTTCATCAAAGTCTGTTAAAGGAGCACCCTTCAAGTGTGCAGAAAAAGAAGTCTCACATGAGCCATGCTTTTACTAGACCCTAAATAGTTTGCCTCAAACAAATACGTGATGACTGGCAAACTGGACTGATCTATTGGTTCTTTTCATTTCCAGTTTTATCATTGCAATAATGCCATAAAAAGATAGATCTAAAGATTATTTAAAAAAAATGATTCAAACAGCTCTCTAGCCAAGCTGAGCATTTTGTCTTTCCGAGTCACAGCTCTGCTATAGTCTGTATGCTACCAAAGTCACATGTTTTCATTCATGCATGCTGTCGTGGTTTCATTTAGTATGTGGTCCATGTTTCTTTTGCTTCATCCGACCTTCTCTATTGAATACGGTGCAACTGTCTACAGGAAATTGCACCTGCCTAAGTTAGGAGGAAAAGGAACTTTATACCCACAGTTGCCCATTTAAACATCACCAAATTGCAGTCTATGTTCTCTCATATTTTTTACTGGTGTTCTTTCTTTCTGTCTTGGAGGATCTCTCGCACACTAGGAAGCTTATGGCAGAGTCTTCTGTACTCCATTCGGATTCCTTTTGAGAAAGATGCAAACATATCATCAGAGACAGAGCAAATGAAATGAAACTGTGTACTGACATTTCCTGATCCTCCTGAACTTCCGCTGTGTGAGAGTCTCTCCCCTGAACTGACAGACATTTCTCCCTGAAGTCTGTGTGATGTGAGCCTGCTGCAGCAGGGTTATTTGAAGTCTGTGGGGATGGCCTTTTCACATCTCTGCTCTTTTCTCTGGCCCTCTAAGTCATATTCAGTTAAACATGCCCAGAAGACCAGCTCTATCCTGGGCTGCATCAAGAGAAGCCTGGCCAGCAGGTCGAGGGTTGTGATTCTGCCCCTCTACTCCACCCTGGTGAGACCTCACCTGGAGTCCTGCGTCCAGCTGTGGAGCCCCAACATAAGAGGGACATGGATGTGTTGGAACGGTTCCAGAGGAGGGCCACAAAAATGATTCAAGGGCTGGAGCACCTCTCCTATGGCCACAGGCTGAGAGAGTTGGGGCTGTTCAGCCTGGAGAAGAGAAGGCTGCGGGGTGACCTTATAGCAGCCTTTCAGTACTTAAAGGGGGCCTATAAGAAAGATGGGGAAAATCTTTTTAGCAAGGCTTGTTGCAATAGGACAATAAGTAATGGATTTAAACTAGGGGAGGGCAGATTTATACTAAACATAAGGAAGAAATTTTTTACAATGAGGGTGGTGAAACACTGGAATGGGTTGCCAGAGAGGTAGTGGAGGCCCCATCCCTGGAAACATTCAAGGCCAGGTTGGACGGGGCTCTGAACAACCTGGTCTAGTTGAAGATGTCCCTGCTGACTACTGGGGGGTTGGGCTAGATGACCTCTAAATATCCCTTCCAACCTAAAGCATTCTATGATTCTATGATTTTATGTTGCTTGAGGTCTTCTCCACTTCTCCTTTTTCTTGTGCAACATTATTACTGCCATCAAACCAAGATGTGGTGATAGCACTGAAAGGTGCACTCAGACTGTGGAGATGCTGAATGTACTGTGCTAGATTTTGGTAAATGAATCAGCATTGCACTCATGAGTCCTAGTTATTGTATCCACTCTTTACACACACAAATCTGCTTTTAAATGAAAAAAAGAGTTCGTGTTTGACATATAGATCTTCTTCAGTTTATCCTAATTTTGAACACCCAGAGAAATCACTCTGTATGAGACAGATAGCAAGATCTTTAATCGGCATAGTTGCACTGGAAATCCTACTATACCCAACAAAGGGCAGTACTCAAAATAACTGGAGGCAAATAATGACAAGATCTTTTGTTTTTTTAAAACTTGTAATAAATTCATAAAGCACATAGCTTTACAACAAGGTTATGGCTACACACCGTTTGTATAGTAACCATTTCAGCATTCAAAATGATGATAATTTAACATTCTACTGAAACACGAACAGGAACAGGTTTCTTGTATAGATACCTGTCAAAGATCCTTTTTTGCTTCATAGGGAAAACGGTACAGTGACTGTTGCAGCCAGTGTAGCATACGTTGGTAACAGCCCCATATCTCTATTGGATTAAGCCCTAAAATTCTGGAAGATGGAATGATTATAAAATGCACAATGTAGTGACATAATTTTTTAAATTTGTTCAGCTGCTAACTTCTCATTTAAAAGCTAGTCATAGTACTCCATTGTTTACTGGTTTATGTTTTCAATATCTTTTAGCTCTTGCTTTGTTGTAAATTCATACAGTACCCCCCTGTAGACATATGCTCTTTGAAGTCCAAAGAAAACTTTTAGCACTTAAAAGGGCTATGGATCTATCAGACCTGAAATTTAAGTCTGTGTGAAAAGTCCAATGAAGATACTCTGTCAGGAGATAGAAAAGAGAAGAAAGCTGAAGTTTTAAAATTAATTCAGATTAAGTAAATCCTTAGCAGAACCTTTTTTTAGTATAGAAGAAGCTGCATTTTTTTCTTTCTTCTTAGTTATTTTCAGTTTGTTTCTACAGTTGAGTGATTTTTTTTAATGACTGTGAGAAAACTGCATGCCCTCTGGATATGCATCAGCAAATTACTTTGTCATGTTTGTACTTTCTTTGTTTTCCATGGCTTTGAATACAAGAATGTGCTGCATTTTATACCGATTACATTTTCTGCAAGTTTCCATGATGATGAGTGATCAATATTCTGTTTTTGCCAACAGAATACATCAACAAGCAAATGCCAGAAGCGTGGCAAGCATGATAAATTATATCAGTGATCAATACCAGAATGATTCATTGCACAAAATATCCCATATTGCCACTGTTGTTTCATTATTTTGCAAAGCATTTGCTGTGTGCTATGGACCAGATCCTGATGACAATTGCGTTGTTAGCAAATCTTTTGCCAGTTCAGGGGATTTTACATCCTCTCTTTAATGGGACAAATATGAATTATTGCAGACTAATTGAACAAGCAACACTAGATCTCCTTTAAAACTTCCACCAGTTTGGCTCTGCCCCGTTTTCACCACTTCTTGCTTGTTTGACAACCCTTCTTCCCCACTGAGACTCATAGTCAGAGACTCACAGGTGTCAAATTCACATGTCAACAGGTCTGTGTCAAAGTCCAATACTCTCTGACCAGGTTCTGTTAGATATTCCATGCATGGAGGGTGAAATACTTACTATCACATCTATTTATTTATTTATTTGAAGATACTTGATGTTACACTGTATTTCTGGTTTAGCAGAATGACACAAAATATACTGAAATCATAATACAAATGTAAGTTACACTTCGCAAAATATGGCAATTGCAATATACAGTTCAATCACAGTACCAGTCCCCATTAATGGGGTCTCTATAATGTGGTCACTGTCAGGATGCTGGGTGTCCTCAGTTGCTGAGAAGGAATTTATGGGTTGAAGGCAGCTCAAGGCAGCTCTCTTCAGATTGTTTTGTTAGTTGTTTAGGTTTTATAGTCTGTTGCACTGAGCCAAATATTCACTCCTCCTATGTTGGTCTGGCTAACTCAAGGAGACTTTTTCACCACCAGTTGATCTCCTCAACTGTGGTATATTCAGCTGATCCACTCAACTGACATGAGTGTTTATATACAGCAAAGGCCACCCTCCAATCCCCTTAGTGTTGAGATAAAGTCAGCTTCTTTGCCACAGCTGTGGTCAGTCACACCCTACATTATTCTCCACGTTTCGTGGACACATCGTCCTTGCCCATCTCTACTGAGCCTTCTTCCATTGTAGGTATTTATTAGTCAGTCACAGTCTGTTAAGAAGGCAAACTGTTTTGTCTCTCTCTCTCTATGAGTTCTTCTAACGACGACAGTTTTTACACTGAGCGTGGTGAAACACTGGCACAGGTTGCCTGGAGAGACAGTGGAGGCTCCATCCCTCGAAACATTCAAGACCAGGTTGGACAGGGCTCTGAGCAACCTGGTCTAGTTGAAGATGTCCCTGCTTGTTCCAGGAGGGTTGGACTAGATGACCTTCAAAGGTCCCTACCAACCCAAAATGTTCTATGATTCTATGACCATAAAGGTTTTTCTTCCTGCTCTCTGCAGATCCTTGAGGAGGTGAAGTGGAGAGGGAGGTACTGATCTCTTCTCCCTGATATCCAGTGGCAGGACACATGGGAATTGTTCAAAGCTGTGCCAGGGGATGTTTAGGCTGGACATTAGGAAGCATTTCTTTACCAAGAGGGTGGTCAAACACTGGAACAGGCTTCCTAGAGAGATGGTCAATTTTTCAAGGCTGTCAGTGACAATAATTTGGACAATGTCCTTAATAATTTGCTTTTGGTCAGCCCTGAAGTGATCAGGCAGTTTGACTAGATGATTTAAGCTCTCTGCCCTCCCTGCAATATGTATGGGGGACACACCATCTTGAAACCAAAAGTTGCAACTTTTCACTGTGTTTTTTTTCTGTGAGGGCTGAAGAAAAGGAATGGCTGCAACATGAAGCATATTGTCTAAACAAGATTTATCACTTGATATATCTCTTAGTCTTCCCTTCTGTTATTTTCATTTTTATCTGCTTTCATTGGCAAGAGATGTAGACCATCCAAAAAACAATCTGAAATTTGGAAACCAGGAAACACAGCAGCTTTTATATAGAAAAAACTCTGAAACAAAATCAAAATCATGTTCAGTTTATTTAGTGACTTATTCTTGGTCTAAATTTCAGAAAAATTGAACTGTCTACCCTTAACAATCTTTTTTGTAGAGATCTGTATGCTTGTCATGGTGCCTTGCAGTGAAGAGGATGTGGTGGTGCTGAATAATAATCCTACACCCAAACTTATGGGGAATGCAGAATTTCTGTGGTTTTATTACACAATATGACTACAACATGCAAGTGAGAGTACAAAGTGAAAAAAAGAGGGCATAATAAAATGAGATTGTTTATGTGTAGATCATATATTCCAAAGGAAAATGGCTTTGACTTGTTCGGCAGAAGAATCTGGACTTTTCAGTTGAGCTTCTTCCAAGAGTAAATCTTGGCTGTTTATGATAAACCTCAGATAACTGTGGAAGTAAAATCATGACTATGTCAATAGGTTATACAGATTTATAACAATATAACATTTTTTTGCTTAGAATAGAGATTCATTCTCTCTTTTATGTAGGAGAAATAAAACATAACCTCCCCTTACGGTATTAATACTCTTGTGAACTGAATTAATTTTCTGAGATTTTACAATCCAATCTGCCATGTAGTTTAAGAATGAAAATTAATGAAAACTGAACCCTCTAAGAAATTCAGCACCTGTGTCAGACTCTATTCCTACCCCAAATGAGCTAAGCAATAACACAGATGAATCAAACTTTCCATATGATTAGGCTTACTAAGAAATGGTGCATATGCAAATATGAAGAAATTTCATAATTATTTACAGAAAAAGGGTCTGTATGCCCCTCCAATCTTTTTTAGTTTCAAGGGTTGTGCCCCACAGGTGATTTGTTATTGTCGTCGTGCCTATGTTGTCCTACCTTGTCCACACTGCAGCTGACTCTAGTCCTATCCCAATGGGACAGCACAACATGTTCATGTAGACCCCTTTAGTAGAGTTCCTTCCATTGCCACTATACTTCCTATGGCATGGGCTTTATTACTTTTCCATTATTTTCAAAATTTGGTTGTTCCTGGCAACAAAAGCAGAAGGTCCAGGTACCACTGTCAATGCTAGCGTTGCACACCGGTTTTTTAATATGCTCTAGCTTGCCCAAATTCAAATTAGAAGAAATGGTGGGAATAAGACAGACAAAAAGAGCAAGTTTGTATCTAATTCAGCATTTTTTTAGGGTTTTATCTAGATCTCAGACATCAGATTCCTAAGAAATATCCTCAGTATTCCAGCAAAGATTGCATGAGATTAACCCTTCCAAGATTTCCATTATGTGAGGTGTGTCAATATTTTTGTATTTGATTTTCTGTCACAAGGACAAAAGTAAAAATATAGAAATACTTAATGTACTGAAAGTCTATTTGCTTTCATATGTGAAGTATCAAACCAGTTGCATTGTAACATTTTCTGTTTTAGAAAACATTTTTGCATCCTCTAGAGCCAGCATATTGCCCTCTAGGAATCATAGCTCAGGAATGCAGGAGACTCGTTCTCCTCCTGCAGCACATCTTCCCTGGTGAGCTGTGGTCTCGTCTGCAGCCTCGCCTCGCAGCACCTCCTTAGCAGGGAGGATGATGCTGAGTCTGGTGTGATGGGGACCAATCATTTCGTGGGCACACAGGGGAAAACTGAATCAAGGCACAAATGGGATTATGAGCACAGGAATTTGAAGTACCTAAGGTGGACATGAAGATTTACACATACAATATGTATTTTGAATTTTCCTGATAGAAATATCTATGGAAAGAGTATTCTTTCTAATGGAAAATTTCGATGAGATCTCACGTTCCTACAGGAAATTCTCTTATGTAGAATTTTCACTGGCTCTTTGATATTATTTAGCATTACAACTATTCAATTATGCAAAAAGAAATAAGAAAATAGGGCAAGAAATGCCTTATTTTGTATTGACATTGTTCTATGGTGATTTTTGCATTCCAGGCAGGATAGCTAAATAAAGACAGACAGGCACAATTGGTCTGTATCTAGGAGTACTTGATCATAGAGTAAAACAATACTATTTTAGTAATCTTAAGACTTACTAAAAATAAATATCTCACTACAATTTAGCCAAAGCCAACTTTTTGGTGGCCAGACTCCTAGATGATACAAACAATCAGAGGGACACTGAAGTCCAAACAGAAAGAGATTCAATTTTATGACCCATAAAATTGGATGCTGGGTTTTGGTTCAAGCCCAAATCTAGATTAAATGAAAACGCTTATGGTTAAAACACTGATTTAGAAGCCTTTTAAACATTGATTTTTAAGTCCTTTAACATGTATTTTGACCCAAAAAGAACTTCAGCCTCAAAAGCACTTCATTTTAAATACACATTTAAGATGTATTGATATCAAATTGACACATTCTACAACCAGTTATGTGCTTTTCAACCTTTAAATTATTTTAGTGTTCATGTCACTTCAGTAATGTGACTCCATTGTGCTAACGTTCTGGCCAATCCCTGTTGCGTGCCCTAGGAGCAAAGAAAATGGGTCTCAGAAGTTGTCTAGAGCCCCATCATTGTGGAATACTGGCAGCATGTGCAGCCGAGTAAGCCTGGGTAGATTAGGCAGTTCCTCTGGATGCAGCAGTATGAATGGGGGTTAAGAGGGAACAAGTACCACTGGTTTAGAAGGGAGGTAAATGCTTTTTTTGCCAGAAACAGCTCTCAGCTGCCCTGCTGGTCACAGCTGCATGCCTGCCTTAGCTCAAGCTGCCCTGCATATTTTGCGTCATTGGAGCATCACTTTAAAACAGTCTTCTGTGCTTCACTCTCATTGTTGCTCCTTGCTGTGCTGGTTTAGAGAAGATCTGTTGTCCTTATTCTGTATTGTTCTATAAAGGGCTTTCTATAGATTTATGATAATGCAGATAAGAAAGTAGCGAGCTGCTGGGGAAATGTAAAGGAAATCTTTTTCTGGCTATTCTTCAAACAAGCTTAGCATTACTCCCCAGATGAATGGATCATAGCACGCTTAGATGCTATATCTCATACACGATAACACATCTTGCTGTTACTGCTGTGCGCTTGTGGCAAAGATATAGAGAAGATCAAGAGCCACTGCAATGTGTTAGGGTCCTTCTGTTTGGGAGTGACTACTCTAATGTATTAAGGTCATGTCATAGGCTCAATGTGTGAAGTAATGGTGGAATTCACCTAACAAAATGTGCATGTCTGCACTGGAGCTGGTCATCCCTGGCTCCCTTTATGGTCAATGAAAAGAAACAGGCACATCAGAGCACAGTTCTTCTTGTCCTTCTGGGCACATCGAACGTACAGCAGATGAATTATGGCAAAACAGTGCTCATTTTCCACTGCTGACCATTCAGTGTAGAGACTTAGATATAATTTTCAGAACTGTAAACAACTGAAATTATACACGACACAGCTCGCCAGAAAAAAAACTAACCTCTGTTAACTTACCAGCAGTTTCCAGATGCTTTTGCAGTCATATCCCAACTTATGCCTAATCCTCAACCCATTTTCCAAAAAACACCATAAAAGAAATTTATGGAAGAGCTGAGGTGGTGCAATACCATTTTCTGGAAATAACAAGTTATAAGACACTCTGGCCAGCAGGTCGAGGGAGGTGATTCTGCCCCCTTACTCTGCTCTTGTGAGACCCTACCTGGAGTCCTGCGTCCAGCTCTGGAGCCCCCAACATAAGAAGGACATGGATGTGTTGGAGCGGGTCCGGAGGAGGGCCATGAAGATGAT
>Ga0065711_1034479_pt1 | contig 23696 bp, 36 predicted proteins | sample Hoacrofraction12_FD_59098 | JGI IMG/M metagenome (GOLD analysis project Ga0065711, IMG submission 59098) | Hoatzin crop microbial communities from Cojedes, Venezuela - Epithelial fraction 12 v2 (version 2) | ecosystem: Host-associated > Birds > Digestive system > Esophagus > Crop | place...
GGGAAGGGAAGGGAAGGGAAGGGAAGGGAAGGGAAGGGAAGGGAGAAGAAAAGACGGAAAGAGAGGGAAAGATGGAAAGAGGAAAGAGCAGGGAAAACAAGTGGAGCCAGTGGACTACCAGAGGCTTTGGGGGCTTTATAAGGAGAGCAATGACATCAGGCCCCTTCTGAGATGGGAAAACTGAGGCACAGCAAGGAGTTGCTTGTCCTAGTGCAAGCTCCGAAGGGAGCACTGCACATTCCCTCCTCCAGTGCTCCAGCAGCCAGGCTGCATTGCTATAAATGATAAAAACCAGCAGCTTTGCAGCTAGAAGAGGTTGCGGCACCTCTGCCCAGCACAGGTCCTTCATTACCACGATGAAGTAGTGAGCTTTCTGGGTGCTGTGCCCAGCACCATCACCAAAATGCATTTCGCAGACCTTGTAAATCTTTTGTTCAGCAGGAAAAGGAAACGAAATCTTCTGGGGGAGGTGAAGGGACCCCAGAGCAGTGGTTGCACGATGGCCAGGACAGGGCAGGACGGAGGACAGGACTCAGCCAAGCGATGCTTTAACGCTCCAGACTTCCCTCCAGTCCCTGGGTCCACTTTCCCACCCTCATCCCTCAGTTTCTCCAGCGTTTATATCTCTATTCGCACACCTGAAACCATCAGCAGCCCAGTCCCGTGTCCTGGCCCAAAACCCCTGCCCCAGACATGCCCCGTCTCTGGATGCTGCAGCTCCCACCGCATCCCCCCGTGGGCATGGATGTTTGGGAATGGGCATGGACGCGTGGGAATGGGCATGAAATATTTATGGACTGTTCTCAGTTCAGCCTCAATATCCCGGCTCTGCAGCCGAAAGCCACGGAGACAAACCCCACAGGTGGGGTCTCCCGAGCAGATTCTCTCCCAGGGTGCTGAGCCACCACATCCCTGCCGGGTTTTGGGAGCTGTGGGGTCGGGGTGTGCTCCTTGGTGTCTCAGCACTTCTGCCAGCAAACCCAAAAGCTTTACGGAGCTCAGCGTGCCCATTTTGCAGCATCTCCCCAGAAAGCCAGGGAACAGAAGGGTGAACTCTGACAGCCGTTGCCGATGCCTCCGATTAAAATACACCAGTCTGAACACGAGCAAAACTCATGTGAGTAAAACCCAGCTGGCAAGGGAAGGATTAGATATGCCTGAATAGGTGGGTTTTTTAAATATTTAATTACATCGTTTCCTTGCTCAGGCTTTGAACGTGCTCTCCTCTGCTCTGCTGATGGGGTCGGCCCCTCCATCCTTGAGCTCAGCTCCTCTGCGTGGAGCTTGCGTCTTGGCGGAGCGGTGCCCTTAAGCATCACACGCTTTCAGAGGGAATTAGGAATAATTGCAGTGGTTCTTTGTGGTGTTTACAAGGCAAACAGTAGCAAGCTAAGGAAATGTCAGGGTCCAAAAGCACGGTTATGTACATAGGCTCTCCTGGGGCTGGCTGCAGCAGAAATAGTGAATATTGGCTGGTATCCTGGCTGCTCAGGTCTTTTAATGCCTGGCCTCCTACTGTCTGCCCTTTCCCCCCTCCCAAGGTGCACGCGACACATCCCGACTGCTCCATCGTCCTCTATTTCCAAGAACGAGAAGCTGAATGTCTGGAGATTATCAGGAGCGAAAGCCAAGCGCCAGCCTCCCCTGGATCCCCCGGGCAGCACGGTGAGTGTGAGCTGCCCGCTGTGCAGGGGGCTCCTCTGCCTCGGGAGGGCTTGCTAAGGGGGGTCTTTGGGGGATGATCCATGGTAGGGGGGTTGCAGAGCGCACACAGATGCAGCAAAGCAGGTATTTTCAGGAGAAAGGAGAGCAGCGCTGAGGCAAAGGCTAAGCAGCATCCCTGGAGAGCCCCAAAACTGCTGCTGCAGGGGGAGAGGGGGGCTGAGATTGCAACCAGGGGGTACGGGCGGGCTACGGGATGCACACAAGCGCAGGGGCTGAGTCCCCCCAGATTTATAGCATATGGCGGTGACGGCGTGGTCACACCTCGAGCAGAGCCTCCTGCCCCACTCCCGTCCTCCCAGGCAGGGCTGCGGGCTCGGGCGATGCAGAGCCCTGGCCATCAGCACAAGCGTCGCACGGCGCGTGTCACCGCTTCATGGCTTCTTGCCTTCCTAATTCAGTTAGTTTTCATGCTAAACATGTTTTGAGCAGCTTAATTTTTACATACCCAGGACTTTTCAACCAATTAACTAATTGGAAAACAGTTTTAAAGGGTTGCTTTTGTACTTTTTTTTTTTTAACTGCATTTCAATTTCCATCCAAAAGCAGCTTGGCTCAAATTCTGGGTAAAAATTATCACCTAGCGAATCAGAAATGCGTCATTCAATGAGTTTCATCTAATACAAATGTAAAAAAGAAGCATCTCAATAAATGCATGTTAAGGTGCCTAATTGCTTAAGTAACTGTGCAGGTGTGTAACGTATCACCCAGCTCAGCAGACAAAAGCCAAGCTAATCGAAAAGGTCCATTTTGCAGCCCAGATTGTGCCAGCCAGAGGGAAGGAATCTCACTATAGGAAAATAACCAAGAAGCACGAATGCATAATTAAAATCAGTACTTAATCCCAGGTTTCCTGCTTGCCTGCCGCCTCCGCTGCTCACCTGGACTGAATTTATCCCTTCCCCTTTGCTTGCTTGTGCCAGCGCGGGAGGGTCCTGCTGCGAGCGTGGCACGGAGTGACGATGGAGGGGAAGGCGCAGATGCCCTGGACATGGTGGCAATACAGCGTGGAGGAGCAGGGCAGAGCCCTCAGGCTTCAGCATCCTTCTGGGGAACCCACCACGGGGCCCTACAACTCGTCAGAGATCTCGCTTGCAGTGCTTTCGCCTCAAAGGCTGCTCCAGTGCTTGCAGCATTTACTGCTCTGAAATAGCTGGGAAGAAGTAACCTGCTGGTGAGGCTCAGATGATCTCTTTTGGAGGTCTCCAGATACCAGCTGGAGCAGCAAGAAATAGGGAGACAGCCCTGGCAGGTCTACGTATAATTAACCAGTAGAAATACAGAGCAGGAACTTCCCATCAAATTGCATTTTTGGGGAAAAAAATGCCCTTTTGGCCACAACAAGAACATCATGAGGGTAATGTTGACCTTGTGGATGTTTCAACCTTCAGCTGGAAAAATTGGAATGAAGCAGGTTGGTTTGGGTCAATCCAAACCAAACACCTCGGGCTGCTGGTCTACACTGGCTGAGAGCCCAGGGACAGGGGACAGGGCGAGGATGTGGTGGCCCCTGGGGATACTGAAGGCACAGCTTCTGCCCACGAGGCTGGCAGTGAGACACATTGCCAGGTCCTTTGCTCAGGTTTTTTTGCCCTCTTCCCCTCAAAGATGCCTCCATCACCTCTGCTCCATGGGAGAGTTGATCCAGTTTTGCACAGCTCTAAGAAATGTGATTTTTTTAGATGCTGCAGCAGCCCAGGAGAGGGAAACAGAGGGAAGGGGGACTTAAACCTTTTCTCCCCAACCGAAAGGAGGGGTGACTTTATTCCTCGGGAATGCACTGCAGAGCTGTGGGTCCCAGCTCGATCCCTGTGCCATGGGCTGCTCCTCTGGCTCCCAACCAAGTGGTCCCGCAGCACTCACCGTGCTGGGAGAGCTCGTTTGTAGAGCGAGAGACGCAATTACACACAGCGGGATGGCTCTGCCACACAGACACACCCAGGTATTTTGATCACACACCAAGAAATGAAGCAACCACTCTCAGCACCGGTCCCGACAGCTCTGCTCAGTTCATCTGTCTTCCAAAGCAAAAATGAAGACGTACCTTGGTGTTGTAACGACAGCCCTGCAGATCCCTCCAAGCCTGGCCAGATACCCACGCACTGCTTTGCTGAGAGCAGAGAAAACTAATTAGACTTGTCAGAGTCCACATTCCCTGGCTGGGAACAGATGTGGCTCCGGGTTAATAATGTATATCTACAAGGTTAATAATGTGCATGTGCAAGGAGGAGAGCTGTCCTGGAAGTGTGATGTCTATGTCTCATCCCGGTGTGCTGCAGCACGAATTCTTCAAGGCCGCGTGTCTGCTGGGCCGTGCTCGTTTCCAAGGCAATTGGAGAGTCATTTAAAGATGAACTTAATGCTAGAGAGACAAGTAAAACACGTTTAAGCAAACTGGTCTCCAGCAAGTCTTGCAGTGCTTTCTCCTGTCCTCCTCCTTCGGGCTGGAGAAACATTCTGAGCTGAGCCACCATGGCTGCTGGGTGCCAAAATCCAGCAGAAAACTGCATTATTTAAGATGCCACCAGGAAAGTCCTGGCTTTTCCCGCCCCCTTGTCCCCCAGGGTCTCCCCGCAGGAGCTCTGGGTCTGCTGTAACCCCAAGAAATAGCAGGTCCCGTCTCGCCGCGGGGCTAAAAGGAGATCTCAGCACTGGAGGAGGTCATTTCCAGAACTGAGCTGGGATGCTCCTAATTCCTGAGGGGGTATGGCATGGCCCCATAGATCGAGTGACGGCTGGCCGCTCTCCCGTTACAGCCGTGCCTGCTGCGGGCTGTGCCTGGGGACCAGGGGGCTGTGTGTGTCCCCCCAGCACGTCCCTTCCCAGTGGCACTAACCGTCCCGTCCCTCCCCAGGCTGCCTGACCGAGTGGGATGGAGTGAGCTGCTGGTCAGCCGTGCCCGTCGGCCAGTCCCGAGCCGTCGCCTGCCCTGACATCCTCCACGTCTTCAAGAAGTCCAAAGGTGCAGTGCTCTGAATCCGGCGCAGACCGCTCATCCCCTGGGACCGAGGGCTGAGCTGCACCCATCCCTGCCTGCCTGGGATCCTTGTGCCCCCCCGGCCCTTCCCCTCCGGTCCCACAGCTCCTGCCCCATCCAAGAGCTCAGCATATATTGCAGTCCAAGCAGGGGAAGGGCAAAAGCAGAGATGCAGGGTGCTGCTCTGCCAGGAAAGTCCCCAAACCCTTTCCTCACCCAGCACCTAGCACCCGTGTGGGTAGGACACTTGGGGACCTCATCCTCCAGCTGGGTGACACCAGGACAGTCACCTTGCTGCTTGGTGACACCAGGACAGTCCCCTCACTGCTTGGTGCCCTCATTTCCCCATCCGCACACCAGCCTTATGCTCCTGACCTGCTCGGTACCACTCCAAGCGACGCGGATGAAGAACGTAGTGCGAGATCATGATTATTTTAAAGCTGGGCGCTCGCCCACGATAGGCACCGCTGCCGGGGAAGCCGCTGCCTCCATCCATCTCAGAAGCAGCGGAGTGTGAAGGAGAGCACCCGACCGGCCCCCGCAGCATCCGAGAACTGCCTTGGCTGGGTGTAATTGAAAAGGCGATGGAGGGTTGGTAAATGCTTGCTTTAGGGCAGAAACCACTCAGGAGAGGCTTGATGAAGTGCTCACAAGATGAAAATGCCCCATTTTAGCCTTAATTCCCTCCCACCACGAGGATTCATTTCACACTGTGCCCTGAGATGCCCTGGCACCTCCACGCACAGCGCCGGAGGGCAGAGATGTGATCCGGGTGGGCAGGATGGGGCAGCCAGGCCATTCAGGAACCACGCTGCTGTCACAGCCGGGATGCTGGTGCTGGGCTTCAGGCTCCGTCCCAGAGAGCAGGGTGCCGTCCCCAGGCTGGACATTTTGGGGGTGCTGATGCAGAGGCGATGCCCATGGCTCTCGTGACGTCCCTCCTTGTCACTGCAGCGCTGATCCGGAGGAACTGCACCGAGTCGGGATGGAGCTTCCCCAGCCCTCCCTACTACAACGCCTGCGAGCTGGAGGCCATTGGCAGCAATAACGACACCGAGGCCAAGGTAAGTGGGTCCCCTGGGGCCCGTGGGCACCTTCCCTAGCACCCCTCTACCCCACATTGACCCATGCTGTTGGGCAATGAAACACAAAGATGCTCTCGGGGAAGTCTCGCTGGCCTCATCTTTGTTGCTGGGCTGCCTGGAGGGATCTGAGCTTGGCAAGGGCTGGGACATCACCCTGTCACCTCCCAGCCCATCGCAGAGCAGCACCTCCCAGCCCATGCTGCCTCACTCCACTGGTGCTTTCCCTTCCAGAAAGGCTATTTTGTCACCATGAAGGTGCTTTACACCTGTGGCTACTCCACGTCCCTGGCAGCCCTGTTCTTGGCCATCGGCATCTTCTCCTGCTTCAGGTAGGGCTCGGCGCTGGCTGCTCCATGGGCTGCACCCGGAGCAGAGCAGGGTAAATCATCAGCGGGGATGGCTGCTCTCAGTCTCTGCACTCCCAGAGCAGCCAGGCTCCATCCCTGCCTACACGGATAACCAGGGAGGCATGAGATGAACTGCAGCATTGTCCTTTCCTGCTGACACACAGACTTTAAACACTCAGGTTTCCCTCTCAGGCTTTGTTTTTGCAGACCTCACTGTGCTGCAGAATTATGCTCTCCAGAGGTGGCTGGAGGATGTTCCCCAGCACACCTCATCCCCGGGCAGCAGTCTCGAGCACAGCACAATCCTGTCCTTCAAGATTTCAGAGCAGGAAAACCTTCTTCAGGGCTTTGTGCTTGACCACCACCAATACATGATCCCCTGGGCTGGGGTCCAGCTGAGGCAGCAGCTCCCGAAGGAGGAGCTTCTCTGCCCATCTGCTCTCTCTGCTCCTCCCTGGGCACAGCACATCTCTTGCTCCCGTAGGAAGCTGCATTGCACCAGGAACTCCATCCACATCCACTTCTTCACCTCCTTCATACTGCGCGGGGCCGCTGTGTTCATCAAGGATGCCGTGCTCTTCTCGGATGAGTCCGTCGACCACTGCACGATGTCAACGGTAAGGAACCAAGTCCCAGCCTACGCATGGTGCAGGAAAGAGCCCATGTGCTGATCTGGAGGGGTCTAGGTGGTTTTGCATTGGATTTAGCACTGCAAAGAGGAGGGAGAGAGAGGCTGTGAACCTGGGGAGGAAAGGCTGGCTTGGGTGGGCTTCAGGAGGTTCATGGCAGCATCTCTGCATGGGTCCTGTCTGCAGAGAACATGTTCTGAACATGTTCTGCCCTCAAAGCTCTCTCTGGTCTCAGAGAGTCTCCCAGTGGGACTAAAGCTCTGCACAACCCCAGTAGCACCATGTACAAGCAAACAGACCTTGCAGCCCTGGATATGCAGATCTGGGGTTGTCAGCAGAAACAGAAACCTCTGCAGGCAGTCCAGATACAAACCCGTGGACTCCAGCAGACACAGGTTTCTAAAGGTCAATAACACGGGGGCTGCACTGAAAGTCCATCACAGGTCTCCTCGAGTGGATGGATGGGGAGGCAGACCATCCCCTGTGCCCCCAGGACAGGGTCTGACGCCAGCCAGCACTACTCAGCCTCTCCTCCTCATCATCCTCACAGGTGAACTGCAAAGCAGCCATCGCCTTCTTCCAGTACTCAGTCCTGGCCAACTTCTACTGGCTGCTGGTGGAGGGCATGTACCTGCAGACCCTGCTGCTTCTGACCTTCACCTCCGACAAGAGGTACATCTGGTGGTACATCCTCATCGGCTGGGGTGAGTGTGGGGCCCCCCAGCACATCAACCCTCCACCAGTGGTGCCCCTTGACACAGACCAGGGTTAGGCACCGCTTTCAGAGATTGCCTGGACTTGCTGCTCCACGATCTGCCTGGCCAAAGCTCCACAGGCATGGTGCTCCCCATGGCTCTCAGCATGGCTGTGTGCTCAGTGGGGCACCCACCAGCTCCTGCCAGCCCCCGGAGTGGGTCGGGCAGCATGGCCTCACCCAGCTTCACCTTCGCAGCACGTGTGCAGAATGACTCGAAGGGGAAAACACATGTGAACGCCCACCAACGGACCTCTGCAGCAGCATCTGCTGCCAACCCATTCTGAATGTGGTCCGGGTGGGACAAAGACAGCTCCTTCCTTCTCCCCAGATCCATCTGGGGCTGGAAACACCCGTCCCAGGTGCCCAGGTTAGATGTAAGAGCACAGAGTGAGGCAGGAGGGTGGCCAGGAGGTGACACACAGACAGGAACATCACCTTCAGTGGGCACCATCCCTTTTTAAAACTTGGAGAAGGGGAAAAGGCTATCAACTTCCTGTTGCCTCCAGAGCCCCAGACCTGACCCAGGCACGTGTTTTTGGGGACAAGGGATGGCGAGGAGGTACGGGGGTTCCCCAGAGCCCCTGGGTGACTCCGCATCCCTGCCTGGGTCCTGTCCTTGCAGGTGTCCCCATGCTGACGGTCTGCTTGTGGGTGCTCACCAGGCTGCAGTACGACAACCGCGGGTAAGAGCAGCCTCTCCTCTTCTTTCTCCAGGCCAGCTCACCCACGTGTCCCCCGTGCAAGTCCTGGGGGACAAACCTCTTGCATGGAGGGGTCAGGAGGAAGAAATGAGGCAGCACTTTATTTTAATTCTGTTTTCTGGTGGGGCCTATGCTACGGTGGGGCTCTGTTGCAAGAGGTGCTGTGCAAATGGGGCAGGGGGCTGGGGGTAGGTGGCAAGGTGGGAGCGGGGCTAGAAGGGTGCAAGTGTGTGGCAGAGCCATTTCTTCTCTCCCATAGGTGCTGGGATGACTACACCAGTCTGTATTGGTGGGTGATCAAGGCTCCCATCCTCCTGGCCATATTTGTGAGTATGTCCCTTAAGCATCCCGGCCCCAGAGCTGGGGGTCCCTCACGGACAGGGGAACCCAACCAGGGGTCTGTGCAGAGCCTGAGACATGGCTTCCCATGGCAGGTGAACTTCCTCATCTTCCTCAATGTCACCAGGATGTTAGCGCAGAAGATCCGGTCCCCGGACATCAGCAAAAACTACAAGCAGCAGTACATGTAAGGGCTAATTTGGGCAAGGGGGAGCTCCCCTGACCCCAGATTCTGGGGGGACCCAGGGCAGCAGGGACCTTTCCCTGGAAGAGCACAGAGGAGGACCACCCTTGGAGCCTCCAAGACCTGCCTTTCATGGAAAACCTACTTTGAGTTAAGACCAAGCTGCCGGGAAGGGCTCGTCTCGCCGGGCAGCAGGACCATTGCCTACACCCAGGTCCCCGCTCATGCCACCACTCTCCGCAGGAGGCTGACGAAGTCCACGCTGCTCCTCATCCCTCTCTTCGGGGTGCACTACGTGGTGTTCGCACTCTTCCCTGAGCACATCGGTGTGGACGCCCGGCTGTACTTTGAGCTGGTCCTCGGCTCCTACCAGGTGCAGACTGGGGAAGATGGGTCGGCAAAATCTGCATGTACCCATCCCTTCCCATCCCGAGATCACACCAGGGGCCCCTGCGATGTGCTGCGGGGGCTTTGCACTCTTTTGGGAGAGCACTGTGTCCCAGGCACCCCTCAAACAAGTCTTATGAGGGGCGGCTGAGGGAGCTGGGGCTGTTTGGTCTGGAGAAGAGGAGGCTGAGGGGAGACCTTGTTACTCTCTACAACTGCCTGAAAGGAGGGTGTAGTGAGAGGGGTGTTAGTCTCTTCTCCCAGGTAACGAGCGATAGGATGAGAGGAACCAGCCTCAAGTTGTGTCAGGGGAGGTTTAGATTGGATATTAGGAAAAATTTCTTTACTGAAAGAGTTGTAAATCATTGGACCTGGCTGCCCAGGGCAGTGGTGGAGTCCCCATCCCTGAAGGTGTTCAAAAAACGTGTAGATGTGGCACTTCGGGACATGGTTTAGCAGGCATGGTGGGGTTGGGTTGATGTTTGGACTTGATGATCCTAGAGGTCTTTTCCAACCTTAATGATTCTATGGTTCAAACACCAGGGACAAAGCACAAGGGCTGAGGTCAGATGAACAACGCGCACTGATCCCATACCCCTACTGCTGGTGGGATGGGATAATAGGTGTTGGAGGATGCTAGATGCAGGCAGCAGATGAGCACGGAGGGGTCCAGCCCCTTCTCTCAGGTGAAATTTGTTCTTTATGTCCTTTTCAGGGGTTCCTGGTGGCTCTGCTGTACTGCTTCCTGAATGGGGAGGTGAGTGTCCCCCCCAACATCAACCCCCTGGGCACCACAGCTGCACACATGGGCACACAGACACCCCCAAGGGTGCACCTCAGTGTGCACCACGCACACACACCCATGCATGTGTGCACACATGGGCGTGCAGACACCCTCAGGTGTGCACCCCAATGAGCTTTGCATGCACACAACCACGCACGTGTGTGCACACGTAGGCGTGCAGACATGCATGGGCGTCCCTGCTCTCTTGCACCCCAAATCCCTTGTCAAGCCCAGGGTGCAGCTCCCGCTGCTCTGCCAGGTGCTGATGGGTGCTCTGGGGTGACAGCACCCATCCGTGATGTCGATTCAGGTCCAGGCTGAGATCAAGAGAAACTGGGGCAAGTGGCAGTCATCCATGGAGAGCAATGTCTTCAACCTGGTGACCCAAGACTTCACAGCATGATGAGGACAGCATTTGTGGGGGAGGTGCCTCCCCAAGGATGATGGTGGTGGTGCAGCTCCACGGCTACGGTCCCAGAAACACAGTAGAATGGATTTTGCAGGTTCTGGGTCTGGCATCCTCAGAGGGTGGTGAAAACGGCCACTGGGAAAGGCTCTGCTGCTCGGTTGCTGGCAGATCTGGTGGATCCATGATGGTGTCTCACCTGCCCAAAGGTCCCTTCGTGGTTTGGTCAGTGTTTTAGGCAAAGTGAAGAGAGCTTCTCCATGTTTTCTGCCCCAGGACTGGGTAGGAGACACAAATATCATTTCACAAAGGACATCTGGCAATTTTCATTTGACACTGGAATGAAAACTGAAATGGCCCCAACACTGAGGGTTTTTTTCCCCTCCTTCTTTGGTTTATAAAGCCACTTCCCTTATGGGAAGATGCCTAGACACAGCCCCCAGGAGCCACTCTGAGGGTGGGAGAAGCAAATACAAAGACAGACAAAACCCAACAGCTCTCTGCGTGAGACTCCCGATGGTCTCACGGCTCAGATCTTCCTGATTTCCAAAATGTTTCCCTTTCTCCCATGCCTGTGCTTCAGCTGCTCTCGGTGCTGGGGAAGACAGTCCATCATCCTTGCCATGCCAGCGTGGACGGCTCTGTAGCTCTCCCAGGGGATTTCCACCGGAGGGACTGGACGGTTCACAAGCAGCAGGACTCACCTGTCTTCATTGGGGACCCATTTGCCTGGGACGAGCAAGGTTTTTGCCAATAAAATCTTGTTCTGAAATCCAGCATCGCTTTTTGGAGGTTTGGTTTGCTCTACAAACCCAGATGACTTGGTACCAGGCTGGCTAGAGGGTGGAAACTCTGCCAGTATCTGTAATGCCTGGAAATACTCCATGGGGGGGAGAAATATCTGCTTTTTCTCTGCCTGGTGAAGCAGCCAGGCTCTGGGCATGGCCACGGAGAGCAGATGGAGGAGGAAGGCGAGGAAGAGCACAGATGGGTGCAAAGCAGGCTGTCCCAGGGGTGCTGGGGTGCTGCTCGGAGCTGCTGCCACCACGCTGCAGCCTGGCCCCGTTCACCCCCACGAGCATCCCTTGCCCTCCCTGGGCTGAGCTCCTGCCTTGGCAAACGCTGTCTCCAGGAGCGAGAAAGGCCTTGAATGTCCTTTCCCCAAACCTCCCGGTGCCTCCCGGCCGCGCCGTGTTCACGAGACCCGAGCCACCCGATCTCAGCAGAGCTTCTCACACTTCCTGGGTTGTAATTTCTCCGTGTAGCCACATGTCCTGCATTAAATAAAACCCGTGTGTTGGCCCCTTTCCAGACTGCAGGTTCTCCAGAGGTCCCGTCTGGTCTCAGGAAGAGGCTTTGAGAGGGAAACAGAGCCCCCAGACTTGATTTGAGGTGAGATGGAAGACGTTCTCTTAAACAGCCCCCCAGGTCAGTAACATCCTGCGTCACCAGCCAGGAAACCTCCCGAGGAGCATGGCAGCGGTCAAACAAATGCCTGCCTGCAGCCACGAAGAGACCACAGGTGAATAAACATCTCTCTCCATCATTAGCGAGGAAGATGATGTGCCGGCAGGGATGTGAGGGAGCACCAGATTGCACCAGGACTGGGGATGCCTGGTGGGAATGTCACGGTTGCCATCAAGCTTTGACAAGCACTGGGTTTTTCATGTATTTTCAGCTGCAAATCGGTCTTCCTGGGTGCTAAAGCTGCACCCCAAGTGACCTCCTGGGGTTTGCTGGGCGCTGACCCCATGGTCTCCCTGGTGCAGAGCCCACTGTGGGTGCAGGGGGGCTGATGTGCCGCTGCCGCAAGGACTTTCCATCACTTCCAGTCTGCAGGGGAGGTTTTCGAGAGGATTTGCTGCATCTCTAGCTTGGACCATGCCCCGTAGCTGCACATTTGGGGCAGCTGAGCCCAGGCGCAGCAGGGCCAGGTCTCATCCCCGTCTCCCCTCCAGCACGGCCCAGGGTATCCCCGCAGCCTGGCATCCCCTCACCCGCCTGCCCTGGGGGGTCCCTTGTCGTCCCCTCGGGCAGAGGGGGGGGGTTTGCCTGGAGCCGGTGGGTGGCACTGCGGCCCCGCAACACGACATCGGATCCAGGGTGTCAGCCCCGGAGCGTCAGCGTCCCTGCACAGACCTCCTGGACATGGGCTCAGCCGCCGCGGAGGGACCCTGGCATGTCCTGGGGGCTGCGGGCTGCTGGTCCTGGGTGCCAGCACCCAGTGACTCTGCCCGGGGCCCCAGGAGCATCCAGGGAGTAAGGTAAGGGACACATCGCTTCGGGGGAGTGTGCACCCAGCCCCGCACGTGTTCCAATTTTCAGCAAGAGCTGGGACCCCCCAGGGTCCCCCTCGGCAGCCCTGGCCAGGTGAGGGTTAACCAGTGACAGGGATGGGGATAAGGCTCAGGACTGGGAGAGCTCTGCCTGGTGCTTCTTTCCCTGCCTGCATCCTCTGCTCCTCCCTGCTTGGGTGCCGAGGGTGCCCCGATGCCGGTGCCCGCACCCGCTCCTTCAACCCTGCTCCGGGATGTGCCAGGCTCTGCGGAGTGGGGAGTTCACCCTGCTAATGCCCCTTCCCCGCGCCCCAGCTCGCTGGCACAGTTTGCTTCCACCCTGCCTAGCGCGGGCAGCTCTGCCTCTGCCCAGCTCCTGCCTGCGCAGGCATCAGCCAGAGCTCAGCCCCACAGACTCCCACGGAGGCAGCCAGCTCCATGGCCGGGCAAGGGTCGGGATGGACCCAGCACCGGCAAGTTTGGGGGCACCTCCAAGACCCCTGGGTCCCACAGGCTGTGCCAAGCATTGCCCTTATCCCTCCCTGCCATCCCAAAGGACACAGTTTTTGCACCCAAATTGGTGTTGCGAGTACCCCTGGGTACCCCAAGCTCCAGTCACAGTTGGGATTTAGCTGGTTTTGCAGGCAGAGCTGTGTCCTTGTGCCTGCCCAGTGCCTGGATGGGCACCCAAGGGTGCCCCCGGCTTCCAGAAGGGCAGGAGCCACATCCCAGCATTTCCACCTGGCGTGTCTCACCCCAGGTTTGCTCTAGGCTATAGGCAAAGCAAAAAAAAGACCGGTGCAGCTTGTGCAGGCTTCCTGGTGGTGTCAAGGCTGGGCTTGGGGCAGCTGACGGGACCCGCCGAGCATCCCCTGAATTTCCTGCTGTGATCAGTGGAGCAAGTGGAAAGTCCCCACAGCCACAGACACAGAATGTCCCTGTCCCTGCCCTCCTCCTCGGCCAAAACCACCAACCACCGGACACGCGGGGGATGCTCTTTGCCCTTGAGTTTGGGCTGTTGCTTGGCTCTTGAGCTCCTGATGGCCTCCCGGCGCTCTCCACCTTGGTTGTAGCAATTCCCTAGGAGCTAACATGGGGCTCTTCACTCCCTCCTTCCCTTGGCTTTAGCCCTTCTGAGCCCAGCCTGGGCTCCAAGTCAGCAAAAAGAACCCTGGGGCTGGTTTTTAATTGAAGAAATCAAAGTTATACTTCCCAAAGCACACCTTCAGCACCTTCCACGCGGAGCTAATCCTCTGTCCCACACTGCACAACCTCCCCCTCGAGAGCTGAACCCGGTCTCCTGGCCTGCTGTATTTACACTGTCTTGAACAAAAAAGGAAAATCATTGAGTGAAAAGCAGAATTGAGCCAAGGAACTCCACTTCCCAGCTCGCTGGGTGCTCAGGTGTACAGTCTTGGCTCTGTTTTTATTGATGGCATGGGATGCTGGCGAGCACAAGGAGCTTCACGGGTGAGGAGCTGGAAGAAAGGAAAGGCGAATTGCCACAGGAACGTGGCAGCAAGGGACACCAGGCTGGGGAGGGCTGGTGCTTCAGCTCCGATAAAGCGCACGCCAGCATGGGAAAGTTGCTATGGGGTATTTTTGGACTGGGCAAGCAGCAGAAGAGTTGCACAGAGCTGGCTGTGTTGGAGAGACCACTCCCCTCTGACCAGGCTGGGTGCTGGGGTGGTTGGTCCACACCCAGCACAGCCCTGTGCACCCCAAAAGGGGTGAGCCCTACAAGCTGGGCAACCCTCTGTGCTCTCCTCCCAACCGTGGGGTGCCTTCTGTGCACCCCACACGCCCGTGCAACTCCCTGGGCATGCAAAGAGCACCCAAAGGCAGGACAAGAGTGGAGGCAACCACACAGCAAGCCTCCCTTTTGCACTACCCCGTGCCAGCCTGGTCCGGCTCAGACCCTCGGGGGTCCCCCCACGCCGAGTGTGTGCCAAGGGACACGGGGTGAGGTGTGCTGGTGTCACAGCAGGGTGACCCTGCATGGCTGCTGGCTGTCCCGGCCGTTGGGTGCTCCTGGTGTGCAGAGAAACACGGTGCTGCTGCAAAATGAGGCAGCAGCAGAGGGTGGGCATGGGGGGGACGAAGCCGAAATGACGGGTGCCCCTCGTTTGTAAGCAAGAGGAGCAGCCGTGGGTGCTGCACGATGGGAGAAACACTCCCGAAGAGCCAGCAGCTCGGAGACGAGGTTGGCAGCGGGGTTGGCACCGACTCCCCCACTCCGCCCGCGCAGTTGTCCCGCGGCTCTTTCCAATCGCGTGTCACTGCTGGGAGAGAGACGGGGAGGTGCTGGCCGGGGACCCTCCCCACCTCCCCTCCACCTCCCCCAAAGCCAGCCCGAAGCCACCTCAACGCCTGGGACACTCTGCCACCGTAACCGCGCCGGGTGGCCGGCGTCCCCGTCTCGGGGCATGGCTGGGGTGGCCGCAGGGCAGGGGGGTCCGTGCACGCAGGACCCCCGGAGCGCTGGGCGACACGGCCGCGGGGCTGCGGCCGCAGCCAGCCCCATGATTGGCGCAGCAGGGGACGAATGCCGCAGCTGAGACGGGGCCCAGGCTACCTGAAGGACCCCGCGTGTCCTCAGGTTTCACTCATGACCATCTGACAGCAGCAGCAGCTGCTCTGCCAACAGCCACTCGCGGAGCCAAAGCCTCCAGGAGTCGAAGGAGAGGGAAATTCTGGCTCTGAAAGGTCTCTCCTTGGGATTTCGCTCTCTCCACCCAACAGTAAGTACCGGGTTCAGCCCTGGGCTGATGCCAGGCCACTGGGCAGGGTCTACGGGGTCTTGGATGTCACCGTGTTTGTCATTCTTACGGTGCCCGCAGCGGTGCAAGCAACAACAGGGGCTTCGCTGTCCGAGTGCCAGAGGTGGATGGGATCAGGACAGCCCCCGCGGTCACTGGTGTGGTGCGAAGGGCTGTAGGCACCCGCCGGACCCCCCTGCGTGGAAAACAGCCCAGCACAGGGACAGAAAGTCCCCACAAAGGCAGGGTCAGGGCGCGGGGACGTGGGTGCCAGCAGCCACCGGACCCTCCGTGGCCACGGACCTGCTGCCAGGATGAGAGGGGACGGCGGGGGATGTGACGGGCAACCGGTTTCTGAGCCACCTTCCCACCCAGAGGAAGGGAGCTACAGGCAGGGCTTAAAAGTCACAAGTCGCCTTTCTCCTGGCTTCTCCTCCTGGAGATCTAAATATAAACCTCAGCTTGGCCAAGCCAAGGTTGCAGGAAAGGTCTGCGGGGTGCTTCGCAGTGTCTCCTTTCGGGAAGGCGCCTGTCCCTGCAGAGCCCCAGTCCCCCGCAGGGGAGCCGGGAGGGACCCCCATGGGGACCCGAGGAGGAGGTGGGACCCTCTGCTGTGCCGAAACGGCGGTGATGGGTGGGGGACACGGAGGTGGGAGGTCGTCATTCCCCCACCCACGCGCTGGAGCTGTGGGGTGCGCACACACAGCCAGGGGCTTTGGGGTGCCAGGGAGGCAGTGGGACCCTGATGTGGGGTTCAGGGCTCGGATTCCCCTGCGGGCAGTGGAGAAACAGGCAGTGCCAGGGTGGGATTCGGCTCATTTTTTGGGTGCTGAATCCCCCCACGCAGCTCTGACTTGGCCGCAGCACCCTGCCTGCGGTGGGTGCACGGGCTGTGCAGAGCTCCCATCACTCGCTGCACATGTGGGGACCACTGTGTACCCCCAGTGCCATTCGGGGGTCTATCCAGCGACCATCGGCCATCCCTTGCAACAGCGACCGTCCCGCTCGGCCGGGTCCTGCATCGCTGCTCCCTCGCTCCCCGGAGCCCGTCCTGAGTTGCAGAGTGAAGTCTGCAGAGAAGCCCAAGCATCTCCCCCCCTTCCCACACTGCTGATGGCAAGGATCAGCCTGGGCAAAAAACTGAACAGCGAATATCAACGAGGGGCAGCAATTCCATAAACCCTGGGGACAGCGGGACCCCCACGGTCGGTCCCGTGACAGAGGGGAGGGAGATCCTGCACGTGCGGCTGACGGATCGATGCTGTGAGCGCTGGGGCTGCCTCCTCTAGCGCTTGCTAGGAAAATGCCTGATGGTATAACGGTTCAGGGGGAAAAAGGGCATGTTTATTGGAAACGGTTAAAGAACACAGAGTCCTGCCTTGTCTTGGCTGTACTAATATTTAAATAGCATTTTCTATTTTCCGGTGTGTGCATAAGGGTGCGGTGAGCGTCACCCGGGGCAAAAGGCCCCGTGGAGCCGCTCGGGCAGCTCCGTCTTCACTCGGGGCAACTTGCCGGCTATGGCTTTAGGAAAGCGAGCGGTAGCAGGTAATGACGAGCCGTCTGGCATCGTTTCTGTGTTCAGCAGGTTGGGCTAATGAGGTCATTGGTATGGAGGGGAGGAAGGGGGAGAACGTGGTGCATGCTTTGGGGAGTTACGAGGGCGAAGATCCCAGCTGTAGCTCCGGAGATGCCGGGAAGGGTGCTCAGCCTCTGTGCCCATCTGTCTGTGCAGCTGCCTCCCTCCTTGGCTATTCATACAGCCCTTGTGAGCATCTCATCTTTGAGTCCTCCTTATCCAGATCCAAGTGGATTTGAATGCGATCCCTCAGGAGCTGGAGGGCAAGAGCCGAGGTGTGGGGCTCAGTGTCCGGGGCTGGGCACTGGGAGGGCTGTGATGGCTGCCGGTGCCCCGCATTGGTCCTGGCTTGCATTTTGTCTGGTATGGGGTATTGGGGTACAGAGCCTGGGAAAATGGGTGTCCTCCAGCCCCGGGATGCTGGAGGGACCACACTATTGCAAATCCCACAGGAACATCAGGTCTGGGACCTACTCCCAGCGCTGCTCACTGGTGATCCCCATGGGAGCCGGTGGGGCCGTGTCCCTCATAGCATCCCTCGGAGGTGGCTGCATCTCCGCGCCCCCAGGCCCCCCCCAGTCTGGGGGACCCTGTGGGGGGTAGCAGGTCGTTATGGCCCCGCGCCACCCTCCCTTCCCCCATGCCATCCCCTCACTGCCTTCACAGCACCATTCAAATCTTTTCCAAGCCTGACATGAGAGCTGCTGGCAGGGAGGAGCAGGAGCGCTGGATGACACCCGAGTGCAGGCAGTGGGCAGTGGGCAAGCGCAGGGTCCCCTCTTTAACCTTTCCCCACCTGCTGAACATTCACCGCAGCCAAACCCCCCCAAGAATAAACCCAAGCAGCCATCCGCCCTGGTGTTCCCTTCCTAGCAAGCCCCTCCCGGGGGTCAGTAGGGACAGCAGGATGGAAAGGAGGTGGGGATGGGGTGATACCCCTGGCTGCATCCTCTGGCTCCGGGCAGGAGGGGGTTAGCGCGTTGCTGCAGGATGTTGCAACCTCCTATTTCCATCTGTGGCCCAGGAGAGTATCTGAGGACTTCACAGCTTCCAGCCTATGTAGGACACCCCCTCCTTCGGGCACATCGAGGTACCCTTGGTAGGGCTGCGGGCAAACAGGCGTTGCAGTGCCAGCAGTCGAATGAATTCCGGTCAATAATGCTCAGTGAATTGTACAAAACCAGTCTCCACGCAGTTAAGACGCCAGTTGCAGGAGTGGAGGCACCTCTGCTGGGGTTGGATTTTGGAGGGATCAGGAGTTTATGCCCCAGGGGGAGGCTGGTGCCCCTTTAGCATGTTCAGCATTAAGGATTTGGCTCTCCAAAGGAAGCCAGCGATGACACGGGCTTGGCTGTGTCTTTGCAAGGAGCTGGGGAGGGGACCAGCACCTTGCTTGACACGCGCAGAGCACCCATCGTGGCTGGGGCCCCGCTGAAGGTGCTGCTGCCATGTGCCGTGAAACACGGCGTTGTGCTTCACGTCCTCCTCCTCCTCCTCCGTGTCTGTCCCCCAAGCGCTGGCACAGCCCTTGGCTCACGGGCATCCTTGTCCATCGCGAGGCAGGGGGTGGGTTGGCTGCTGCCAGGAAAGGGGCAGGGAAGGGAAATCATTCAACGTGTGCTTAAAATCAAGCATGTGCTTTTGCATTTGGCCCACGCAACCGTACCAACATCACTGCTGCTGTGAGTGACCCATGAGTGACACGCAGTGAGGGACCCTGGCTGGTCTGGACCAACCTGGGGGACCATGATGGCACCTGGAGAGCATGAGCTCGCTGCAGCATCTCAGTCCCCTTGGTCTGGCTGGGGAAAGGCATCCACCAGCGCTGGGCTTGCTCTGGCATTGTTTTCCAAGGGCTTTCAACAGACCATCCCGTTTGCTCGGCATCGGGGAAATTGCAGGCAGCGTAGCTTCACCGGCTCCCTGGGATGACGGGTGCTGCTTGGTCAGGCATTGGACCAGGCTGCCCAGGGCAGTGGTGGAGTCCCCATCCCTGGAGGGGTTCAAAAAACGTGTGCATGCGGCACTTCGGGACATGGTTTAGCAGGAATGGTGGTGTTGGGTTGACGGTTGGACTTGGTGACCTTAGAGGTCTTTTCCAGCCTTAACAATTCTGTGATTCTGTGATTCTGTGATTCTCTGAAGCATCCTGCATTCCTGCCAGTGCAGTTGACTTGGGCCGCGCTTCAGAAAAGGAACAAAATACACCCGGAGGAGGGTAAAAAACCACGGTGGTGGAAGGAGCCAGCACGGGGGGACAGGTTGCTAATGGGAGCCAGTGGTGCTCGCCAGGCTTGGATGGGAAGAGGCTGGTGTTTGAGCCACACAGCCCACAGGATTTCCCAGCCTAAGGCTTAAGAAATTCAGAAATTAAAAAGGATCATGATGGAAAACGAAGAATTAATTTTTTCCTCACTATCTAATTCTTCACAGCCCACTGCTATTTGAAAATAGAGTGGGAAAAGGATTGGGGTGATTCCATTTTTTTACTACTGTTACTTTCTTTTCGTGAAAACATAGCACCAGCTGCCTTTAAAAAAGGGCAGCCCGAAAACACAGCGAGTTTATGGTGAGCTCAGAAACATCGCGGTGGTGGAGATCCAGCGTCCCACGGCAGCGTCGTAAGAGGCGTTTGTTTGCAGAGGAAAATTCTGGAGGCTTCGCACGCCTTTCCAGACAGTCTTCACAATGTACTTACAGCGAAGCATTCAGGGACGGCAACGTATCCAGGGACAGAAAACCTCAGGCTCTTACATAGCACATTATCATGTTACAGAAAGGGACATCAACTTGTTTATAAAATGGCTAATTTTGTCGGGCACAACTGAATGGTGTTTGTCCCAGTTACTGCTAGAAAGTCATAGAATCTTGAAAATGCTAATGCGGCTCCAGGCCCTGCTCGGCACGCCGTTAAATCACCCCTGTGCACGTGTCAAAGCAAACCTCTCCACCCCCTGTGCTATTTGTGGGCAGAACAAAAAAAAAAACATTTCACATTAGATTTTTTTCCATTTCCTCACTTTTTTGTCAAAGCCTGGGGAAAATACGGTAGGAAATAAACACCCCATAAGACTTTTTCAAGCCGTGACATCCCTAGGACCATGCTGGAAGGGTTTTTTTTCTGCAGCCATCGGACTTTACAACAAAGCACCGTGTCACACCATGCCCTCAAGCATCACCAAAAAAAAGATAAAGCACAAATATCCTGCAGCTCAAACAAAACCCACAGCAGCGGATGGCAATGCTGCCGCAGCACAGGGCTGACATCGTCTCCTGCATCGCAGCCTGCACCCAGTGGGGTTCGGAGCTGTTTGGGGTCCCTCTGCCAGGCTGGGTGCGGTGGCAGGATTTGGCCCTGCTCCTTCTCCTTTCCCCCGTGGTCCCACCATTGGGGGTGCACAGAGGTGGGAAATGCAGAGGGGATGAGGAGTCTGGTGCTGAATCATCCCCATGAATCTCCCTGTCCTCCGTGGACACATAAATGTTGTCCTGGCCTCACCAAGTCTCTGTGCCCTTGGGCTGGGTTTGAATGAAGTACGCATTCTCCTGGCTGGAGGTCTCCTCGCCCATGTGGGTTTGATTTTTTAAAACCTATTTAACACATGCAGGGGCAGAGAGGGACCTGTTATGGGGGGCTTCACAGGGCCGCGCAGCAGGGTTGGGAGAGCGAGACCCACGGTGTGGCCCCGGGGGTCCTCCTGGGCGAGCGAGACGGCTGCCACGGGGATCGGCAGCGTGGAGGGCAGATGGTGCCTGCAGCAGCCCTTGGGATGTGTGTGGCCCAGAACCCGTCACCGAGCCATGACTCAGCCCCAAAGCCTTCGGTCCCAGCTGGTCCCCGTTGCACCATCCTGCCCCGCCCCGGGGTCCTCGTGGGGATGAGTAAGCGAGGGATGGAGAGGGCAGGGTTGTCCTGTGTGCAGTCAGCTTCTAGGTGCTGCTTGTGCTGGAAGTGGTGTGTCCCAGGAGGATTTGGGGTGCAGGTAGCAAGGAGGGGCTGCTGCAGGACTGTGCTTTCCGTGTGCTGTGATGGGTTTGGGTTGTGTGTGCAACAGGGTCTGGTTTCCAGAGCTGTTGAGCTGCTGGGTGCTGGCTTGTCTCCCCCGGCATCAACTTCTCGTAGCTACAAGTGTGTGTGTGGGCCAGCTCTGGGCTCCCTGGCACCGGCTGTCCCCAGGCTGGCTGCTCGCTGGCTTTGGTGCACGAGCTCCTTGTTTCCACGCTAATCCCCGCTGCAGGGAGTCCGCTGCCGTGCTGTGCACTGCGAGCACTTGGCTGAGCATCGCCTGGCTCTGCTTGGTCCTTGGTGAGTGAAGCTGATTTACACCCGCTGATGACCATTCCAGTTGTTTTCTGTCTTGGACTCGTGTCCATATCTGTCTCCTCTGGGGTCTTTCCAGAGTGTCTCCTGCTAAGAGGGTGAATCTCGAGGGGGAGGTTTACAGCTGGGCAAGGGCAGCCCCTCAAGATGTGTTCGATGGTCCTGCTGCAGCACTGCAGGTGCTCAGGGGGTCCCACTGCTGTCTCCTCCTGGGTATCCGCAGAGCGGAGGTCTCCAGGAGCAGCGCGTCTTCACTTGAGACACCCGCAGTCATTCCTGCCCTTGTTAACCCAGCCCTGAGCATGGGGGGGGAGGGGTGAGGAGCAAACACATCTCTGGGCTTACCAGGCTGGGGGACTCAGCTCTGCAGATGCTCTCCCAGAGCAATGCACTGGGAGGGGAGGAGCAGAGCCCTGGAGCCTGGGCGCTGGGCTGAGCCCAGCACCTGCATGGGGCAGCAGCATGGGGGGAAGCCCCCAGCCCACACTGTGTCCCCCACAGCCACGCGTCTGCACACAGCAGCCAAGAAAGTCCTTCGCCCTCTTCCTCAGGAGGTTATTTTCTGTGCAGGGATGAAGGGCCAAATCTGGACAAGGTGGCTTTCCGGGCAGTCTCAGACAGGACCCTGTCACCCTCCCGTCTGTCCTCATTATACAGAACCTATTACGCAGCATCTCTGGTAGCTTCCAAACCACTCCTGTTATTTTGGAGGCTGATTCATTGGTGTGGCCTCAGAGTAGCAAAAATATCAGAGGAAACTAAATTGCTATCAAAGTGAAGGCCACGTGCTCCTGAGCGGTGAGCTGCTCCCAGTTGCCTGCTGGTAATTGCTGATGCTGAACTGGGAGTAAGATGCTCATCCATGGCGTGTCAAGGTGTTGGATGTGGGCAGCATGTCCAAAAGCAACAGCTCAAGGTTGTCATGGTAAAAAAGACTTATCCAGCTTAGCTGGGAGTCCAAAATTTAAGGCAACACTAAATAGCAGATCAGAGCTTTGTAGAGACATTTGAAGTGACAGATTTCTTAGCAGAAAAGCCGATGGGGCAGGAGTCTGCCTTTAATAAGGGACTCTGAGGGGACCCAGGTCCTGGGGAGAGCTGGGGCTGGGGACCGCGGGGGTGAGTTGTGCCCGGGGCAGCAGCTGTTGCTGAACCCGAACTGCTTTCACCTATCGGAGACGCAAAGAGTTTGATCTCGGTTATTTATAGCAGCCGCTATAAATGTGCCAGGATGTGCCAGGCCAGGAGCAGAGGGGCTGTTCACCCCGACCCGGGGGCTGGTCCCAGGGCAAGCTGCCCACTCGGGGCGGTGGGACCTGGCTCTCTACCCACGCTGTGTCTCCCACACGCACTGGTGTGGGAACTGGGTTCACTGGGGGAGAGAGGAGTGCTGAGCCGAGCCCCTCGCAGAGCCTGCTTTTGGCTCTTGGCTCCCTCTTTTTTGGGAAGCAGCAATCAAGCAGAGATGCTGATGGCTCCAGGCAGGAGCTGGACATAGGCTTAAACCCTGCTCCTGCTCCCTGGGGTCATCCCAGTAGCTCTGGGCGGCCACGAAGGGGTCTGAGCAGGACCAGATGCTGCAGAAGACCCCAAAAAGCCGCAAAGCATTTCCATGCCCGGAGCAGCACCCCTTTTGAGGACCACCTGCGTAGCCTTGGGCACTGCTGCCGGCCCTCGGCATCAAGCCCGGAGGCTGCAAGCCCCATACCTGGTGCTACCAGGGGCTGCTCCACCAGCAGCCGGCACAGCCGGCTTCAGCCCAGCGAGCGGAAGAGGAGACGCGGGCCGAAAGCAAAGTGGGTGCCGCTCGCTCCTGTTCCCCTCCTGCGCTCGCTCCTGCCGGGGTAGGAATGAGCAGAGTCATGGGGCTGCAGAAACCTGACTCCTGCGGTGATCGCTGGTGGCAGCTGGAGGCACAGCCACCTCGGCCGGGACCGCAGGCTGGGCGCAGCGAGGGGGACGGGGCATTGCTGGGCGTTTGGAGGGGCAGCACCCAGCGGGAGGTTCCAGGGAAGGTACGGACCACGCAGCACCCTGTGCACCGAAACCTGGGAGAGCAGCGTGCTGCTGAAGGGGCTGGAGCCCTGCGCAGTGCTGGCATGGCCCGTAACGCAGGATTGCCCGAACAGCTCTGCAAAACCCTGTTTCCAGGGAAACTGAGGCTGCCTAGACCACCAAGCTCCTGTCAGTCCTTGGAGCTCCCAGGAGATGGGGTGGGGTGGTCCCCGCCATGGGTGCAGTGGGTCCTGCTTCAGCATCCATCAGTGCATCCCTGGTGGCACATGGGGTGATAGAGTCAGACACAACCTCGTGTTTTTGGCTTGAGGTTTGCGGCCACCGGTATCAAGGGAATGCAAAGGGTGGGTTTCCAGAGCTGCTCAAGTAGAGCATGAAATGGGTTTGAATCCAGAATAACTCTGGGTGAGAAGAAGCAATCGGGGTG
>Ga0065711_1034482_pt1 | contig 23694 bp, 14 predicted proteins | sample Hoacrofraction12_FD_59098 | JGI IMG/M metagenome (GOLD analysis project Ga0065711, IMG submission 59098) | Hoatzin crop microbial communities from Cojedes, Venezuela - Epithelial fraction 12 v2 (version 2) | ecosystem: Host-associated > Birds > Digestive system > Esophagus > Crop | place...
ACCTTGCGGGGCGGCGGCGCCGCCAGTCCTGACGGCCGGTGCCCGCCTCGGGGGGCTGGAGCGGGCCGGCGGCGGCCGGCAGACAAAGACGCGGCCCGGGCATCCCGCTCTGCACCTGCGGGGCTGCGGAGGGCGGTTGGCGCGGGGAGACCCGGCGGCTCCCGGGCTCCTCTCCCGCAGGGCTGCCTCAGGGTCGGCGTAGGCGGCTTTGCGCTAAAACCCTTGCCGGGGCTTCCCCGCGGCGATAGCTTTTATCTTTTTTTCCCTTTCTTGTATATTTTTTTATTTTTATTTTTTAAAAGGCGTTTTGGTTTCTGTCAGGTCCTTTTCCCGGAGATAGTTGCTCCCAACTTTCCGCGGATGCCGTGTGCGTGCTTGGGCCTCGCCCGGGGAGCGGGCAGCGGGGGGCACGCACACGCCCTCACCTGTGCGCCTCGGCCCGCTCCGTTCGTTGTTGCTCTTTTCTCATATAACGGGTTGGAAATGCCTGCGGCCCCGTCCTCCTCTGCGTCTGCGAGCCTCAGAGCGTCACAGCCAGCGAGCGAGGTCTGCGTGGTGGCTGCCGCGCTGGGTGGGCGTCCCAGCCTCCGACCGGAGGAGAGGTGCTCGTCCCCGGTACCGACCGGACCGGGAGCATGGCTTACCCACCCGCCGGCAGCACGCAGGCTGCCTCTCTTCCTCTTTGTTACACGGCAGCTCGCCGTTAACGTGAAGAAACAATGGAAATTCTTTTTTTTTTTTCTTCCCAAATATTCAGTCAGACCAAATGGGCTGTCATTGCCATTAAGGGTGAAATTCCCACCAGCCCGAGAGGGTCCGGCAGTGAGACCACGCTGCTGGTAGCCTTTCCCTTCATCTTTGAATTTTACTTTTTTTCGTATGCTTTAGCATTTGCAAAACGAGGGAAGAGACTTTGTACCTGTGTTGGGATGCATCTCTGTGGTCTCTGCTGCCCAGACAGCACTTAGGGAATCGTTGCTCCTCATTTGTTGTCTTTATTGTACCATGAAACTTTAAATAATACTGCTTAGGACCAAAGTGGGGAGCCGCGCTCCCCTGCCCTGTGCAAAAGCCTGTGTCGGTGGCTGTGAGCATCGCTGCCGCTGCTGGGGACAGAGCTCTTGTTGCGTGGAGAGTGCATCTGGAGGCATTTGGGCAGTCACTGGGGCTGTCTGCTGAGGGGGGACGTTTCCAGCGTGGAAAGTGGGTTTAGAGTCGCTTGCGGGGCTGGCTCCCTGGCTGTCTGCACCCGCGGCAGCGAGGTTGAGCAGAAGCTGCAGAAGCTGTTCTATTTCAGTTTGAGGTTCACAAAATGGCCCTTTGCGTTGCTCCTTTCTCCCTACTGAAATGTGGCTGTTCGTGCTGCACGGCGATCACTACTGACGTGTTGGTTCCCCCGCGGCGAGCAGCTGCTCTCCCGGTTTGCAGATGGGGATGGAGGGACCTGGGCAGCGCGGGGCAGGGCACCGGCTTCGGGGCTGCTGTGCCGGGTGAAGCTTTGGGAGTTACTCGTTGCAGTTTGCCTTGCTGTCTGTTTCTGTCGCTTAGTCACGGTGTTTTGGTTGTAGCTTGTTTCAGGTTGGTGGAAGATCTTTGTTCAGTGTGGAATTATGTCTTTGTGCTATCACACATATTAATTGAAAATAAGTGAAAATATGGTTTGAATTGAGGGAAAGACTCACTCGAGAGTGCTGAAGCTAAACTTTTTGTTTCCTCCTGCTTCAATCATTGTTACAAATGTTTATGATCCAGGTGAAACTGCGCTTTCCAGCAGAGACTGATTTTCATCAGAAGAATTTAGACCAGTCTGCCGTAGTCCTGCCTCCCCTTTGTGCAGAAGCTCCAAGTGCCATTACTCACTTCTGCCGTTTTTTAACCTTATTCTAAGGAAATGAGGGCTAATCAGTCACTGTGCGTGTCGCTCGGCTGTAGCGACTGTTGAGCTGTACTGAACAGAGGGGCTCAGAGCTGTCATTTCTGCGCAGAGAAGCGGTGGCACAGAGAGGAGACCATGGCGGTCCTGTTGCGGGCAACCCTGTTAGAACTCATCGGCGAATCACCTTGGTGACCCTCCGCAGAGCCAGACCCAGTAACTCCCATTGCTCGTTCGATTCGTTTGTTGCTTTGGCACCCCTGTTTGCTTCCCAGTGGCTTTTTGTTTTTTCTGGATGTCTTCATCAATCACAAATATTCACAGTAGCTGAATATTTGGCTTCAGTGAAATCTCAGCATCATGGTGGCTGATTCTAAAATGAAAATGTGTAACAAGCAAGTTGGGAAATTCCTGCCGTTATTCAGCTGAGAACAAACTTCTCATGGTGCTAGTTAACAACAGTTACGAGTTTTGCCTTATTGGCATCACCCCTGACTCCAGATTTGGTACTGAAATAGGGGAGGCAAACTGTTCTTTTTGACATCAGTTGGGGCACGTAATTTGGGTTTAAAGCTGGGTTCAAGGAGGACTGCAGTTCATGTGGCTGAAACCCAAGAGGTGACGCTGGCACAGATCTGTCTCGGGTGCTGTGCTGTTTCAGGGAGGTGTGGAAAACAGAAGAGGAAAAACAGAGAAGAAGGGCGCCTGCATCTCTTACTCCTCTGATCCCCTCACATTTGACACTTAAATCCAATTATTGCTTTGAAGCTACTCCAATTGAGCATCTGAAGTGTTTGATGTCTGCTTGTTCAAATACATGAATTCACTCCAGTTTTACTGGTTTACTTTGCAAAAGCTGCAAACAGAAGTCTACCGTGTGGCATGCGTTGAAACTGCAAACGGGTGTTTGCGGGTACCAGCAGCTGAAGAGTTTCTGACGACACATAAAGCTCAAACGAAAAAACCTCTTGCTAAAATACCTCCTTGGAATATCCTGCTCCTGGTATTAGTGTGTCTGACTCGTGGTGCCGTTTGGTCATGCTGGAGGGGTTTCTGGGGCCGTCTGCGCTTTGTCTCTTGCTAAAGTCAGTGGAGTTGGTCTGTTGGGTCTGCTGCAGGGTTTGGCCAGGTTTCTCCAGGTTTTGGTGACAGCCAAGCAAACCCTCTGCCGTCTGGTGGGATGGTCGGTGACTGCAGCAGGGTCAAACCAGAAACACCGCGATGGAAACTTCACGTGGTTGGTATCCCTCACACCTGGAGGGCGTACACTTTTTACCAACTTCAAATGATTATTTTTTTCCATTAATTCTAATCTGTTAAACATTTCTATACAAGCTCACTACTCTCAATAACAATTTGAAGTGTGAAAGGTGCTTTATATGTCTATTTACTTAAAAAATGGATGGCATGACCAACAAAGCCTCTGTTCCTATGGTGTCCTCTCTTGTAGCTTCTCTGGTGTCTGATATGGGTTTGTCTCTTGCTCGATAGGGGCTTCGTAGGGTCACTTCTCTCTGGATACGAAGCTTGATATTTTCGAGACAACTTCACCCCGTTACATTCAGCCTCAGCTGGGGAGGTGGTGTGTCAGAGCGTTGCCTGGTGCACGGCACAACTGCGTCGGCTTTGTTCGCAAGGGAAGAGGGCTGAAAACTGCAAAGTTTCAAAAACTTTAACAACTGTGCACCAAACCCCAGCTAGTTATGAGGCCATTTAAAAAGCAAAAAACACCCACTTAGAGCAAATTTCAGTGCACTCTAATGATATTTAAAGTTCAGGTAACTAATTAAGCCTTTAATCCATTCACAGAGATTCACCGGGGACTTGCTGTTAGTGCTGGTGTTTCAGCCTGCCTGTCACCAAGCCCAGCAAGGCTCAACGTTGCGTTTGGATGGAGGGCTGTCCCCGCAACCAAAACCCAAAATATTTTCTATCAAAATGAATGGTTACCTTTGCGCTTTTTTTTTTTTTTTTCCTGGGGAGTAAGAGCTCAGAGGGCAGGGCTGTGGCCGGGGCTTCAGGGCTAAGACCTGCCACAGCGTTTGGTTCTCACATGGCTCAGCCATGCATGTTGAAAGCAGCCGTCTTGCAGCCCTGGCACAAAATGTCGGCTTTGAGCCAAGTCTTGTGCCTGAAAGGTTCAAGGATTATCCCTTTCCAAGCAGTGCCTGTGAGTGCAGTGATGCGAGAAGCGCGTGCTCCCGTCGCGTTGTGTAGAGCCAGCCGCGACATACAAAGTCAGCTGTTTTGCATCTTTTCCAACGGTTTCTGGGCTGTGTAAGAGCACTACCGCTTGTAGAATGTGCATCTGGTGGTAGTACAAAGGTAATAATCCTTCAGAGCAGGCAGAGCTTGAATATCTTTTAAAAAGAAACCAATAAAACAAAAATGTGCGATTCAAGTTCAGCTTTTCTCCTTTTACAGGCTGGGCTGCTATTTCCTATTTCTGACCTTTCTTAACCCCCTAAGCAAAGCTTTTAATAAAACTTCAGCTGTATATACCAATTAATGTTTTTATCTCATGAACCACCCAAACTGGGGTCCTGGTAGGGCTGGACGCTGTAAGGACCTATAGTAACACGTGTTTTCACCCTGGGGAGCTTACGGCCTGCGGTGCACCCATCCTGTTTGTGCATATGCCATGTGCCGGGGTGAGGATAGCCAAAGAGTGCAGGAGAGGAGTCGCGTTGCTTGCTCAGGGACATGCAATGATGGAGAGCAACAGTGAAATCCCGGCTCACAGCATTTTCGTTCTGGGCCATCCTGGCTTTGCTCTGTGCGCCGGCTCTGCCATTAGACTTTGCCGCTAGGGAACGGCTGTGCCTGCAGCGGGATGCGCCGCTCCAGTGTCACAGGGGTGGGAGCTTTGATTTTGCTGAACAAAGATACTCTTCCAAAAATAGGTTAAGCCAAAGAACTTGGATGCCAAAAATAGCAATAGAGATTTTCCTTTTTCCGACTGTGTTTTAGATTTATTGTTCCCCGCTGGAGGCAGCTGAAAAAGTGAAAGAGATAGCACAGCTATAGGTAAGGGAATAGTGGAAGTAGACATACAGAGTCACCTCTGATGGAGGAAAACCATACATGTCACATATCACTGTAGAAATACACGATAATGTGAAATAAGGATGTAAATAAATATGTGCAATATCACTAAAACCCTCCCTTAGCAAAAGTTTTTTTGTTTTCCTAGCAGTTAAGGTACCCCAGAAAGGGAAGGATGGCGAGATCCCTGATGACAAAGGAGAGGACAAAAAAAATGCCAACAGACAAAAACTGGAATCAATAAATGCCCCAAGAATGATCCTGGTGATAGCCCCTATAAACCTTTTATTGCGACATGCTCTGCTGCGTGTGAATAATTCACTCTTCCCAAGCTGGTGGCAGTAGAATCTGCGCAGCAGCTTTCCTCTCTGCCTGTGTACAGGTTGTTCGGGTGATAGTTCTTAGAACTGAAGATTTCTCTCCTGGGATTCTCCATAGAAATTTTCATATCGTCAAGTTAAACTCCAGCTTTCCCATTCACCGAGTTAGATGCATGCTCAGAGGACAGAGCTGATTAATTGCACCGCAGCTATTTAAGGCACTGGGCTGAGCACAGAGCTGGAAGTCAGGAGGCACTGTGCCTCTAATCCGGGCTCTGCTGCTCGCTGAGCCGTCCCCGAGAAGTTACTTAACCTCTGTGGGCCACTGCTTTCCTCTGGGTAATGGGAGGGATTATGATAATTGCTTTTGAAAAGCACTTTCAGGTGTGTAGGTTTATTTTTTTAGAAGGTGCAGAACGATCTGGTCCTGAGCTGAAGAGGCTTGGTCCGTCGCAGGAGGCTTTTGGTACTTTGCAGGATTATAAAAACAACGCTTAATGCCTCGCTGGGCTGTTTAGGCCACATAAATAAATACATTTAACAGATTTTTCATTAATCTTACGTGCACTGCTCAGAGAAGGGCTCTTGGATACAACTGAAGGACCTGAGATATGGTTCAAAAGGGTTGCTATTGAACTGTTCGTGAAATGTAAGTAAAAAGTCAGAATGCTAAATGGCTTATTTTTCCAACCAAATCCTGCCTTCTCCACAGAAACCTGGGTTTACATCTGTTAAACTTGTCTCTAACTTGAGTGTAAAGACCCCAGAGGCAACAGACTTGCTGTATTTCTCATAGGCTGTGGAGGGTACGTAGGTTTATGTTTTATAGAAATGGGTGATTTTCTAGGCTGAAGAAGTAGGAAGGTTTTCCTGAGAGCAAGGTGAGCACAAAATTAATGTGCCCTAAGCTGTGCCTCTCTCCCAGATTTTGAAGCATGCAGGAGAAAATCATGGTATGTGACTTTGCACTGAACTCCTCTTTTCCACACAGCAAAACTTCTCCATATTTATGCTTTGTGTCACAGGGAAAAAATAATCAAAGGGCAAAAAACCCCATGGCTGAACTGCAGCTGAGACCAAAGCATTAATGAAAAAGTTTTGTGGAGCACGGTGCTGTTAGTGGGGTGGCTGGTTGGGAGACACCGTCTGTGCTGTGGGGTGTGCTGACAGGGTTTGGGGGAGCAACATTACCAGGGATTATATGTTGGAAACAAAGTTTGGTGTGCTGCTGCAAAGTGCTCCAGTGCCGAGGCGACGGCTGTCATCTAAGCCATCAGCTGCTCTAGGAAATCTCTGGGTGCTCCCGTGTTTTATGCAGGAGCTTAAAATGATGCAGCCTAAAGCCAGGGAATATATTGCATCTTCCCAACACAAGGGACGTGGGGGCCCCGTAAATAGGTGTTGAGAGAGGCCTGGCTGCCAAAATAGTTTAGTGTTGCTATGATGGTTGCAGGTGGTGATAGCCTTTTAAGTCCTTGCTCTCTCTTCTGAAATTTTTAGGACAGTAAATGAAGGGTGAGAAATCGTAAAGCAAATAAATTAGAAAAATCCTCTGTGTGGATGTTTGTAATTGCATTTGTGTAGCTTGATGGAAAGAGCCCTGTCCTACTGGAAGTCAGGGAGGGGTTGGCAGTGAATATTGCCTGTAGCTCTCGTGCCAGAAGTGAGTATTGATGATAGGGCTCAGCTTAAGGCAGATGGCATAATACATACTCTGAAGATCGCTCTGGGGAAACACGTGCAAAACCACGTGGCTGCTATGCCGTGAAGGATTTATTCCTAGGGTTGAGACAGAAGAAACCTTCACTTGGACAGAGGTGAGAGTCGAGTCCTGGTTGTGGGAAGCAAGAGAAGTGCTTTACGGAGGCAAGGCTTTTGTTAGGGACACAAGTGTGACCCTCATTCTTCATTATATTAGAGATACATTACCGAAATTACTGAAAACGCAACATCCATCCCGTATCTGTGCTTTTCCTGCCCGGTCTCTTTGAGGACCAGCTCTTAACACTGTCAGAATGCACAGGGAGAGCAAGTAGGGCTTTTTCAAGTACTTAAGAAGTACAAGGCATGAGGTAAATAATTTAAACACTGATGCAGAGCATTGCCAGCTGAGAATTTCTCAACAGGCTAACAATAAGTGGATTTTTTATTCTTTTTGAGGAGAGGAGTATGGAATGTGCCACCAGTCAGCGGGGCTCCTGCTTTCCAAGAGAAAGGGTTGCTAATGAACTCAAGTTAAAGCCAGGGCTTCTTTCTTCTTAGGCAATCCAGTCTGAATTTGGACATCACCAGTGCAACAGACCCCTGGGAGTGTGTGTAACATGAGAAACTTGATACCCATGTGGCTCACATTTATTATAAACTTCTGTTTGAAGAGGCATTTTGACTTTTTCCTCAGCATCTGGTAGGACTAGGTCCGCGTATTTTGTTGCGGTTTTTTGTACGACAACCTGATGCTGCTGCTTATGAGGGAACTTTAACTGGGGGTTAAAGGGTTTCTGGGTGTTTTCTTTCTAGTTTGCCATTTTTATTCAAACACACATTTGTCTTTCTGTTTACTTTGCTCTTTGGTGTCTCTCTTACTGATGTAACAGCATCTTGCTATTTCTCTTCGATTTCCAATCCTGTATAACAAAGAAAAATAGTCAACTGTCCTGATTTAGCTAGAAATTAAACTGCAACTATTTTTTCATGGACTTAATGGGAAAATTGGTGATAATTGCTAACTAACGCTTTTTAAAGACTTTTTAAATGGGTGAAAGACTGTCAAGCTGTCAATCAAAACAAAGATTGGATAATGCACCATTCCCCTGACAAGTTCCCTTTATTATATTAGGCATCCACTTCACTCTGTAAATTTGAGCTACTCAAAATTTGCCCTTTAATATTTACTTTTTCCATTCCTTCTCAGAATTGTTTAAGTAGTATTAGTATACTTGTGCAGCATAGTCAAATAGATGTAATAGTCTTTGAAGAAAGTAACTTTGAGGTGTGATTAACTTTGTAATATGATGTTCTTTAACATTTTTCCAATCTTTTACCCTGTTGTGCAGTGATGCACCCACCCTCCCCTTGCTGAAGTTTCCAAATTCTGTGGTAAATTTGGAGAGCACATTGGAGATTTTCTTGCAATCCCCTGATTCCAGAGGCATGGAGTTTTCAGAGAAACTGTTAAAATGGTGAGATTTGTAGTAAAAGCAAATACTGGGCTGTGCTGAGTAGTATCTCTCCACAGTACCGGCTGCTCTTCTCATGGTTCTGGATTTAAAGTACCATGAAACTGAATTTATCTCAACTTCAGGCACCACTGGCATCACAGGTAAACGTACAAAATGTAAATTTTGTACACAAATGTGCGAAACTGGTGCGAAGCAGAGCAGCCTTCCTTCCCAGGCAATTCCCTCACCTCCAACAGTATTTACAGGTTGAAAACCATTGTCCTCCATGCAGCCAAGAAGATCTAGGTTTAACGTAGAATCGTAGAATGGTTTGGGTTAGAAGGGACCTTAAAGATCATCTAGTTGCAACCCACCTGCCATGGGCAGGGACACCTTCCACCAGACCAGGTTGCTCAAAGCCCCGTCCAGCCTGGCCTTGAACACTTCCAGGGAGGCGACAGCCACAGCTTCTCTGGGCATCTAGCTCCTGTGCCTCACCACCCTCATAGTAAAGAATTTTTTTCTCATACCTAATGTAAACCTACCCTCTTTCAGCTTGAAGCCATTCACCCTTGTCCTATCACTACATGCCCTTGTCAAAAGTCTCTCTCCAGCTTTCTTGTAGACCCCTTTAGGCTGGAAGGCTGCGATAAGGTCTCCTCAGAGCCTTCTCTTCTCTAGGCTGAACAGCTCCAACTCTCTCAGCCTGTCCTCATAGGAGAGGCGTTCCAGCCCTCAGACCATTTTTGTGGCCCTCCTCTGGACCTGCTCCATGTCCTTCTTGTGCTGAGGGCCCTAGAGCTGGATGCAGGACTCCAGGTGAGGTCTCATCGGAGCAGAGTAGAGTGGCAGAATCACCTCCCTCGACCTGCTGGCGTGTCTGTAGCAAGATCCGCTGCTAAGGCTAAGCAGAGGATGAAAAAACACTCTGTCAATGTTCCCATCCTGCTGTGAGAGGAAATGCCAGTGCACGCCCTGTGAAAGAACCATGTGCAGTATTGATTTTGATGTAAATAATACTAAAAATTGCCATGATGTCATAGCAAAGCATTGCAATCATCATGGCAAATGATGAGAAGAAAAACAAGAATGTAGAAATAACACTCTGCCTTGGACCTCACTTAAATCAAAGCTTAGCCCTTGATCACTAGTCTGGAACATAAATCTGAGGGTTTATCATTAAGCTTAATGGGTCATAAAATCTGGGCTATTTTAGAGGTAGTTGCAGAGATTTGCAGCCCAGACAGAGAGTGGGCTCTAAGCTGCTGGGTCTTGTGTAACTCAGTAAATAGCAAGCTTCAAATAATACTATAAAGCTATCAAATGTAATAACTAATGCTGCCAGGCAAGTGTTCGGGGAGGGAAACCTTGCTGATGACAAGCTTGATGATAACGACCATAACAGGCCCCAGTTTAGAAAGACCTTTTAATTACAAGTTGAAGTCCTTTTTGCTATACTGGAAGTCGGGTATGTGTGTCCAGTCTGGCTCATGTGTAGCACTTTTATTTTCTGCAGAGCAATGCTTTCTTCACGGTGGGCCCAAGAGAGCGAGCAGCAAAAACCAGAAACACAGAAGCGACCGACAACTTGCTTACTTTGTCATTGCAGTTTAAATATTTATGACAGCGCTTCACAGTGTGCGAGTAAATGCATGATAGCATATTATGTAATAGTAATAAAATTTTAGAAGTAGGAGACTTCACTACTGCCCTTTGCTAGTAAATCTTTGCTACCATCTGTAGCGAGGCAGTGTAAAGGCCATACCTCTTTGCCCAGTTCTTGTGTGGGAAATGGGAATTTGCTGGTTACTGGCATGTGTAATTGCGTGTCTTTTTAAAATTGCTCTCCATCTCTTTTTCTGGCAAACTTTTAGTTCAGGTCAGATTCCTGTAAAAGTTGATGGCTCTGAATTGGCAAGTGAGCAGTGTGTCCTTGGTGCGTGCAGGGGAAGGGATGGGGTGCAGCTCCCAGGGAGGAGGGGATTTGGACCGTGAGTCTTTTGGGTTAATTAACAGTTCAAAGTAGCTTTTCTTTTTGAGAGTTGCAGACTATTGATTACCATTTGTACTACACTGCTCCAGAGATGGGGATTCTCAGGAAATTATGTGCAAAGTCAGTTGTACCTGGACTTGAGGATATCTGAGGTGGAATAAAGTTTGAGATTGGTGGTGTAGCTTCTGGGGAATTTACTGAAAAATGCTGACAATGAAAACAAAAAGCTAATGTAGAGTTGACGTTGCAACAGCTGAAGTTGAGTTTGGGACAAGTAAGAAGGTAGCCCATCAAAGGAGGAGCCTGGCTAGGAAACCTCATGTGTCTGGCTGCTGCCAGGACCCCTGTTGCCGTGGTTTGGATGATGTGCCATGGCAGCACGGGGCAGAGCCCTCCCCGACCTGGAGAGCCAGTAGTGGTCAGTGCTACCCACAGCTAGCACTGGCCAAGAGAGATCCACAGCTTGGTCAGTAGGCAGTACACTTTTTTTTTCCAATTGCATGGTCCCAGATTTCAGTCCAAGGACTAACTGGGACTTCAGTTCCTTGAAGTGTTTTAGCGTAAATAGTCGAATTAAACTGGACTTCTGCACTTAAACACAGATATGTACTTAAGTGTCTTAATGAGTCAAGGAGGGATTCCCCTCACTCCCCTGCCTCTTAAAGACAGACATTGGGAACCTGTGGTTAGTTATATTTCAAAATTGCAGAAAAAAAAAAGTAGGTTAAAGATGATTTGTACTTGGCATAAGAGCTCTATTATCTGTCATGATAGCTTTCCTAGCAGTACTGTATGTGCTCGGGAAGGCATTTTGGGATTCTCTGCCAATAAAACCCAGGCTTGGAAGCACATCATGTGAATGGGTAAGAAAACAAGCCGCGAGCATGAGCAATGAGCCACCATGTAGCAGGCTCTAAGTGGGAGTGCAGGTCGAAGTGCAGGAGTTGAGGGCTGTGCAGGACTTGGGTAAATTCTTTGCACAGTCACAGGGAGATTAAATGTACAGCAGGTACCAGATGATTTATCTGATGTACACACGTGTGTTTACAAAATACAGTTGCTCGATGATCAAGACTGTTATCTTAGTCTTTAGCAAAGGCATTGTAAGGATGCTAACTGGGAAGTGAGACCTGTCAAAATCAAGAAGCTGCAGTAGAAATTGCTGACTTAATTTTGAGCCTTTGCATATACGCAGCTCTAATTATGTATGCTATTTAATACACAAGATTGAGCATGGTGCAGCAGTTGTTTCCTCATTTGTTGTATCTCGGTATCCACTGGTGGAAACTTCCAGCACCTTGGCTGAGCGAGGAGACCCCAGACCCACAGAGCAGTGTGGGCTCTTGCAGGATGAGACACACAACCAGGTGGGCTCCCGGGTCTGTCAGCTCCCACAATTCAGTCTTTCCTTAACTTCACATTTCTGGAGGATGTGCTGGAAGATGTGGTGATGTTTTAGTTCATTTGGTGGAGTCTGAAAAGCAGAAGCTTTAGTGGGGCTTGTTGCTTTGCTGGGGATGCCTGGCGTATTACTTTGCTTTATTGACCCCAGTGCCTCTGGGCACAGTAAAGCTTCGATCTCAGTGCAATAATTCTGTAAACACTTTTCTTGAATTTCAGACCTCAGGAGGCCAGAGGACTCCTGCCTGTTTGCGGTAGTGTTGGATCGGGGCCTGAAAATTTGCTTGTATGTTGGAGAAAGGTGGCGGGATGGACGTACCTTGGTTTTGAGTTCGATCTGTGGGATGAATATTGTTGCAAGAGGCAGCTGGGTCTCAGCTCACTTTTGCAATGTATTTGGCAGTTCCAAAATTCCCCAGACTTTGCTCTCTCCCTCTTAAATTTCTCTTTTCTAAGAAAGCATTGACTGTTTCTGAATTTTGCTGCTTTATATAGGCTCCTTTTCCTCCCCCTCTCACCACTCGCTGCCTCTTCTCCTCCGCCCCAGTTACTAAAATCTCCTCTCCACGACACGTCATCTTCGTCAGCAGTGCTTTCATCATCTGCAGGCTGAAGGCAGAGCAGAGCACGCTCTGGGAAGAAGAAACGATCCCAAACCTCCCCTTAAGTTTTCAAGTGGCTGGAAGTTGTTTGCCGATCGAAGGTGGCGCGCAGGAGTCTCTTCTGCTCTTTGCTTCCTCCGACCTTTATCTGGCAGCGCTTTCGCCCCACTCCCGGGTGGCAGGGTTCACCTCATGGGCTCTGCAGGGGCTCCGCGCTGAAGCGAGAGCAGCTTTGCATTTCCAGATAAAAGGCACCACAAAGTACCCGGGTGTATAAACACCAGCTGCAAAATTCCTGCATTGGGGGTGGTAGGTGTCTTCAGGAATATGGGAAGCGCATTGGTAGAGAGAAAAGAAATAGAAGAGCAAGGAATTTGGGGAAGATAGGTAAAAAAGAGAGAGGAAAAATGTGCGATGGCAAAGCTCAGCTGAGTCAGCTGGTGAGAAATAGTCTCTTTGGTTGCTGCAGTAATTGATTCATGATTTTCAGGAGTATTATAAATAGCTCTTACATGGAGAAAGTTTGCAAGTGGGGGATGAATTGATCCCGTCTCTCTCCCTGGAGGTTTTCAAGCTGTGGTCGGACAAAGCCCCAGGCAACCTGCCCTGGTTCTGCTGCGTACGGGGGGCACGGAGGCTCCTTCAGCCAGGGTAAGTCGCTGATGTTGCTGAGTGTTTGGAGAGAGGATAAAAACAAACAAAAATGTTTGGGTCGGTGCCAAATAGAAGTATTAGGAGTGACATGGCAAATTTGTTTTAGTGTAAACTGAGTTTAATCACTGGTGTTGACTGTACTGAAGGCTCACAGGTCTGGCAAAGGGGTTCATCTAGATAAATGTGTTTATTTTCCTGCTTTGAATGTGCCACAGATGTACATACTGGTGTAGTTTAAACGCACATAGCAAGGAAGAAACAAAAGGGGACAAATTAAGTGACTGCTGCCAGATTAATTATTCCATCTCATTTCAACTCATATTTATAAACCTACAACTTTGAAAGGAAATGTTCAAAATTATCTTTGCAATGACCATCTTTCCATCTAATTTAAAGTCATTCAACTTTACAAGAAGCAATTATGCTCCACACTAACAAATGAAAAGACATGGCGACATCAGAAAAACTGATTATTCAAGCAATCTTTCTTATAGAAAATAGCTAACTAATCTCCCAGCTTCAGTCCTTGAATGCTACTGCAGATATCCTCCTGAAAGATAACTTCATTCTCAGTATGCTGGCAGCCTGCTTCTCATTCCTGATTGTTCTCTGTGTTGTCGCAGTGATGGTTTGGGGGTTCAGAAATTATTTGCTCTGTTGTCTCTCTAGCTCTTCTTGCACTCACTGCTCGTTTTATGCTCCTCTTCTGTGACAATGAAAATGTGATTCAATGAAAATGCGATTTCAATGAATGAGGTTTGTGTCCTGCTTAGAAAAATAAGGAAATCTCCAAACCAGCTGCTCTTCTGCTGCTCTGACCGTAGCTCTTGAGGCCGTCAAGTCGGAGGTTCTGAAGGAATATAAACATCGATAAACATTTATGGGCATTGTTGCCAGAGAGAGGAGTCCGTTTGCTGGTATCTTGGTTTATTGGCATGGAGGTCTTAGTTGTATTCTGTTCCAAAACCAGAAAAGGGCAGAAGGAATCTGCCAGAATATAGGAACTTTCTAAAAATAAAGAAAAAATAAAACCAAAAAAACCCCAGACCACCACCCCAGTTGTCAGATTTTAAATTTTCATTTTAAATTCTGCAAGTCCCTGTAACTAGTGCAGTGTTGCTCTCAGAATCTTGTTATGAGCAAAAGGAAGCTCATCTTATTTGCAAAGTTGAGAGCGTATTGAAATCTTAACCCTCTAATGAAATCATTGTTATTAGTCCAACTCTACTTATTACAAGAAAAGAAAAATAAAATATGCTACAGAAAAAGTCCCAAGTTGAATGTTGCTGAACACACATTTCTGAACATCTGTGCCATTCTCTGCTCATTCTAACCCTGGGAAAAAGTGGGGTGGCACAGGGCTGAGTTTTTGGGTTTCTGTTTCCTTCTTTTTTGGCTCCCCTGCAGGCATGACTGGCTTTCTGTACTGTACATCAAAGCCTGCCCCAAAATTGAGATGCAACCAGCAGAAGCAGAGGTTCAGTTCAAATTCAACCAAACAGACCAATTTTGTAGGTAGAAATTCCTGTCTTATAAGGGCTTTTATCCCCTTTTAGCCTTACCGACCCTTCTATAAATTCAAAATGCCTCTTCTCCGGTAAAGCATTTCTGCTTCTAGTCCTGACAGCTCTTAATATTTAATTTAAAAATAAACAAATAAAAAAAACCCCCAAACTCCCCACCCACCCGAGCAAAAAAAAAAAAGGCAGCAGTGAGTCATTAGCATCCCACATTGCCTCTGGGAGGAGCGTGATGCTGATGGTGGCATTTATTCTTCCTTGCTGGGAGGTGGTAGAAGTTGGTGGCTTCTTCCACTGGACTCTAGGATCTACTTGGGATAATAAATAGATTTATGTTTTCCAACATGCTTTTACTTGTCCTTTCTTAGAGTCTGCATCCCCATGTTATATCCACGTTTACTGTATGTAGATTGTCTTAAACACATCAAATACTTGTTCCTTATTCTCTTTGCTACCCCAAAATGTGATTTTGCTGCGGTCTGCATTTCTTTGACTGTTAGATATATATGGGGCTTATGCTGTGCTGTCTGATGGGGGGTGCAGTACCATCCTGCACCCCTCTCTTATCTTTTCGTGCCTGCACCTGACTGTGCAGCATCCTGTGCCCCTGCTTTGGAGTCCCCTGGATATCGTACCCTGCTGCCTGATCGCGCTGGGATCATCAGTGTGTCATTCTTCACAGAACACCTGGCTGTTGCTACTCTCTGCACAAGCATTAGGGTTAGGTACAAGGATAAGCCACCTTGTCATGCTGGTAAGGTACAAGGATAAGCCACCTTGTCATGCTGGTACAGCTGAACAAGCTGCAGCAAAGCCCCAGACAGGCGCAGCCCGAGCCTGACCCTCGGCAGAGTTGGTGCTTCAACGCATACTGATTCGAAGATCCGGTAGGAAAAACCTAACAGTACAATGTGTACTGTTAAGCAGGTATTCTTTATTGCGGCGCCGGGCACACGGGGGATTTCTCCTCCACACCACCACCAGGTTATTTACTGGTTTTGTTCCCTCTCTCTGTCTGGTAACAATGCTTGACTATATTTTCATCTTAATCATTGCAGAACTTTAGGTTGATATTTATAGGGAACCATTCATAAGGCTTTCAGGATTTCTCTCCTCATCTTGCAGTTAACTGAGAGACCATTGCTGTGCACGCAAAGCAGAGGTTGCTGTCCCTACCCTATGAATTGGTTTGTGTTTCCCAGTATTGAATTTAATTTGCCATTTTGAAGTATTTTTGACTGAGCAGAAGTCACTTCTGGTGTCAGAAAGTTCAGTCTCTACAGCCACAAGCCATCGAGATGATTGCCCAGTCAACATGGAAGTAATTGGGATTTTCCACTCTTACCGTCTATGAAGGAAGAGCAGAAGAGCCAGAGAATCGAATCGCAGCCGCTGTTCAGGTGGCCGCGCTGACACATCTCTGCCATGCTGCCTGGAATTGGGCATGGCGTTGCAGCTCACTGGGGTTGTGCTGACACCGTTAGCTCACATTCCTTTGTGGCGTTGAGCTTGCTTTGACATCCAGCACTGTCCCTGCTCTGTTGTTCCTGTATAATCTGCACCATGGTGTTAATCTTTTCCTGAAAAAGTGGTGCACTACCTATTTAGCCATAGCCTGTTGTAGCAATAAGCTGCTTTTCAACATTCCTGGTATCATTTGCATGGCCTACAGTTTGTCTAAAAATGTGCATCTGTTTGACAATTGTCTGCCTTACTATTTTTATATTACCCCCCTTAGTGGGATTTGCTGTGGACTGTTTGTCTCTTTTTACACGTTACCAATTTCTGACCTTCTTTGAAATTAGAGAATTTTATGGCATTCAGTGCTAGAAAAAGCATTACCCTGAGATGTGCTTTTCAGTTTTCCCTCGTCCCTGCTCTTAACACTTCCTTGTAATCATTTGAATTTTCTAACCCAGAAGCTGGGCCCTGGTTTGCTTAGGGGACGCTAGCCTGCCTTGGCAGTCTTGACCTGCTCCAGGAGTCTGCTTGAGTCCCCATTGCTCTGAACCTTTTCCAGAGCTGTGTGTTCATCCATGTTCTGAGCATTTTAGAGGATTTGACTGTGGCGTTTCAGCCAGAAACACAGAAAACAGAATCTCATATCAGCCCTAAATTCTGCCTGCAGGCTCCTCTCCCTGCATATACTGCTGATACCTGGGTGGACCACAGCTACAGAGTCCCTCCATGGCATTTGTCAAGTGTGGTGTATCCCGAAGGATGCAGAAGATTGTCCCAGATTATGGTGGTGGTTTTCTGAGGCTTCTCTGTTCAGGATATGTTTAAGTAAATGGCGTATTCTTAATTCTAGATTAAAATTAAGGGGGAGGAGGGAGTGGTTTCACATTTTGAATGCGAATGTTTAAAACAGATGCAGCCTGCTGGGAAGTATTGCAAGTTGCATGACTTTAAAATGGATGTTCTTTTCTTTTTAACTCAAGTCCACAATATGAAAGATTAGGAGTTAAGAGACGTTTTTCGCCCACTTTGAAAGTAAATGTATTTTAAATTTAATCCTTCGATGCAGCTGCTGCTTTATCTCTCTGGAAAGTCTTTCTCATGCTTTGAGCAATGTAAAGATGTGGGCTAGGTGCTAATCCAGTTTAAGATGCCAAACTTCCTTTCCACTCATTGGAGGTTTTCCCACATCCACCTTCTAGATAAATGTAGGACTGTCTTTTATTTTAACACAGCACTGGTTTGGGGAGATCTTTTGGTGATTCACCATCTTAGAATTACTTGTGCAGATAAAAGTATGAATGTGAAGGTTTCATGTTATTTTAGATGTATCAATGTAAGATGGCGTGGAATCATCTGGTTTCTCTTTTTTCTCCTCCACTATAAATATCTAGCAGTGCCTACATTAAAAAAAAAAAGCTAAAACAAACTAGGACCTATGAAAGAGACTCGTGACACTGCTGGTGCTGCTGAAGTAGCCTGGGCTGGTGTTGATGGGGCAGTGAGCAGCCGTGGTGGGATGCTTCTGTTAGCTTCTCATAACAAATGGGTATTTGTTGTAGTTACTGCTCCAGCTACCACTTTTTTAGGGCTGGAAAATCATCCTGCAGAATGGGTTAATCTGAAGGTCCTGGTAAATTAGGTATGCCGAAATTCTGGGGAGTCTAGCTGTGCCAGAACTTTGTAACCCCCCATTGACCCAGGAGGCACTGCGAAGGGCATGCAACAGTGAGTGTGAGCACTGGGAGAGTTTGGTCGGAATAGCTGCAGGATTTTGCTGTCTCATCACCCCTGTTGTCCTGATCTGATCTGCCCTGGGGACTTCCCTCTCCCAGTTCTAGCTGCCTTCCCTTGAGAAAAGGGCCTTTTCTAGGAAAGCCCAGGGTAGAGCCTCCCCCTTTCCTATTCGTCTCCTCTTGCTTCTTGAGAGTGTGTTTTGTAGATGAAGCTCACTGATCTTGAGCTTATTAACGCTGTCATACCATGCTGAATACATCAGCTGTGTCCATAATAAGCGATCTGAAGCCATTATTCTCCATTCTCTAGAAGTGATCATCCTTTTTTTTATTATTTTTTTATACAGCCAGCACTGCAGTCTGAGCCCTATTCCAGTAGTAACTCATATTTAGTGACTTATTAAGGTTTATCCAAGTTACAGATTCCCAGCGGATGTTCTGAGCTTGTTTCTTATTTAAAAACATCATCTAAATTCAAATCAGGAATTAACGCAGTTCTGCAAATGACATTCACCCCTCTGCAGAAGGACCAGCATTAATCCTATGCACTGCAGCAAAGGCATCTCAGGCCTTGTTTGAGGGCTTTAGTGGGGCTTAAATGAGCCTTAGGCAAAGCACAGACCTCTGCAATAGTTAGGTAGGACTAACACAGCCTACTTTGGGCACCAAGCTTAAACGTGTGTCAGAGGCTGTATTAGGACATGGGTTCCCTTTATAGCCAGGGAAGAAGACAAGGTGCTCCACGTAATCTTTCTGGGTTGCTTGGTACTGAAGTTGGTAGCTACAGGCAAAACCTTCACATAATCCTGTTCCTAAACCATTGCTCCACTGCTGGAATCCCTGCCTTTGCTGGGAGAGGGATCAGGTCCCTGTTCCACATCCCTCAGGGGGCCGATGAGGTGCTGTCAGAAACAGCAGGATCTTCAGGCTGGGACGTTGAGCTACTATTGAAATTCACTTCGGGTTGGTCTGGTCTCTGTGGGACTTTCTGGAAATCCCCACCTTAATACATTAAGGTTTTCTTGCCTCCTTACTGGTTGTCATCAGCAGTACGTGTGGTTTGCATTGCTAGGTTCCCACAAAACTCGTTGCACTGAGCACAGAAAGCAAGGTGGAGAGCATCGCTCCATCCCTCCCATGCCTCTGTAGTGCAGAGTGTGCTATAGGCATAGAAGTTGCAAAGTGGGGCTGAGAATAGAAGAGGAAGCTGATATATTCACTTCTCCAACATCCTGCTGCTTGGGAAAGTATAAAACCGAAGCAGATGTGTCCTTAAAACATTTTTAATCATTCTAAGCTATTGCAGGAGTTCAGTACAAGCATCCATAGCTTTAAGCCACCTCTGCAAAGTGCTCTGTATCTTTGTCATAAAATTTGGATGAACTACACTCGGTAAACTGTTTTACTGTTACCTGATAGCCATCTGCCTTTTAAAGTTGGGATTTACTGGGGGAAGACAGAGATACATTTCAGTGCCTTGTGAGAGCTCACCATAAGACTGATTGTGATTTCTTGGTCCTCGTAGAGCTGCTGCCCAACATGGGAAAATTTCTCTCTTTAATTCAGAGGCCAGGCAAAAGAAGCTGTCTAGTACCTGAGATTAAAGTATGTGATTATTTAATCACTGGTTAGTTGGTGATAATGAACAAGTATTTTGCGAAATGAGGTCTTAAAATGCATTTCTAAACAGAGATCCTGGTGCTGCACTGCTTAGATAGAGTGCAAAGCGTAGCCCTACCACTCTCAGGAAAAGCTTACTGCATCTGTGTCTGAGGGTTTGCTCTCGGCCAGGCGATGGTGACAAACCTGCTGGCCAAATTACGAAGCAATGTGTGCACTGAGGTCAGGGGGAGGATGTAGCTCTAAGGGTTTCCTGATTCATAACTGTTATTTCTCATGCCTCACTGAGCTTTGCCACCATGGATATGTTCTTCTTTAGTTGTTTGGCTTCTGAGAAAGGCTTGACGGAAGAGCAGGGAAACAATCTTGTTTTCCTTTGTTAGCTATTTTTAGTTTACCTGGATCATTACTTATCAAAGAGCACTGCTAGTGCTTGAAATAAATGTGTTTAAACATTAATAAATAGCATAAGAGATGCTTTTTTTGATGCTGTGTGGGAAAACATCCGCTGATTCTTGGAGGAGAAAAAGGCAGCGTGAATGTTTTTTACCTCGTGTGTTTTAATATCCCTCAATAATTACTTTGCAAGTGGGAAAGTAAAGAAGGACAATTGCTGCAATCAACTGCCCGTAACGTTGCTTTGACAAAAGCCCAACCGAGCCAACAAAGTGCAAGCTGTTTCCCAACAGCAGCGAAGAGAGGTTTGCGAGGCTGCGCCTGAGTCTGCCTCTTGTCTGCCCAAAGCAATGCTGAAGGCTGCCAGGAGCCTGCCAGCACCGAAAGCAATGCCCCGGATCTCTCCAGCAGTGGTTAGCGCTTCGTTAAGACGATCAAGAGCATGTATTTCTTTGTTATCTACTATAATTTCAACTATGTTGAAAGCCTGAAATAAAATCAGAACGTAACAATGCTATCCATGTTTCCAAATTTCTTAGAAATTGACTTTTGAAAGGAAGATTTACTCCATTTTTCTATGGTTGAGCATGTTACAGTATGTATCGTACCACTCCCTATCCATGCGAGATGCTGGGTTCGTCGCTTCATGTAGATTCATAAAGTCAATCCAGAAGTGACTGTTGAATCATTTTTTTCTTTGCTCAGGCATCTTGTGAGCTGCTCTGTTTCCACCTGCTTGTCTCGGCACAGGGCACGCTGTAGTCTGACTACGCTTTCCTGTGCAGGAAGATGTCCAGGCTTCATGTGGCATCTCCAAGACGTTAAATGTTTGCTGCTCTATTTGATAGCCAGTTAGAGTTTTACGATTCATAGTTAAAAATACTTTCCTTGTTGGCTCTTCCTTGCCTTCAGCTTCCAGCTGGTGATTCCTTTTGTTCCTTATTGCAGAGATAACAAAGCCTTTTTTTTTGCACTGTATTTTCCTTTGTGAAGGGGGTTTTATGCTCTAATCAAGTTGCCGCTTAGTCTTCTTTAGACAAGCTGAACAGATTGATCTCCAGGTTTCTCATTATAAGACTTTTTTTTTTTTTTGTCCCATCCAGTAACTTTCATGGCTGTCTCCCACATCCTTTTGAGTTTTTCAATATCCTCTTGCCAAGGTTGACCCCAAAGCTATTCCAGGATCCGTCTCATCAACTGCAAAGTATGGGGGGTGAAATTGGCTCCCAGCTTGCGCGTGTTGCATTTCCATTTCATAAGGACATGGCTTAAGTAGAATATCCCCTGTAACACAGGGAGGTTGTGCTCTGGACTCCTGAATATTTTTACAGAGGTGTGCTGCACCCAGTTCCGTAGCTACCTCTGTGGTCCTTGTAGTGGCCTATACTTTTCTCTTTTCATTACTTTTTCAGCAATTAAAAAAAAAAAAGAAAAAAGTTTGACAGTGCAGAGCTGTTCCTGGAGAAAGATGAGTTACTAACTTAATAAACGCAGGTATTCCCGACGCTTTCGTATTTGCTGTTTTTCTGGTTTGGCAGCTAAGCTAAAGTTCAGTTAAGTGTCTCTAACCTTGCTGCAGGGAAGGCTAGGGAGCCATTTGTTATTTTAAATCTCTTTACTTTTCAATTGTCCAATTCAATTAAGGGGGATTTTATACTTTCATTGGAAAAGGGCAGCAGCTATAGAGAAGCCAACGACCTGAGCTGTTCCAGGATTTGATGAGGGATTTTGTGCTTTCAGCGCAGAGTCATCTTCAGTGGTTTTGGCAGTAACTGCAAGCAGGTACTTGCTTATCTTAACATACGGGGAGTTAGACGTGCATGTTTTTGTGCTTTGCAGCCAAGCCACAACCCCAGTGGGAAGAGCTCAGCATCTTCTACCCAAGCAGTGCTGGAAACTTGCTTTTAAGCCAGTTGCAGAAACTTTGGTTAGCAAAGACGGTGCCTTGCCCCAGAGCCCAAACACATATGTGGGAGTTTTGGGGTTGTTTTTGTTTGTTTTAATTCCACTACATCCCAGAAACAACACTTCTTTCCTTCAAAATGTCCAAGAGGCTTGTGGTGCATTTGCACATGAAAAGACATAATTTGTAAAGATTGGGGCGTGCATTAGTCCCATGGGTCCCGTAAAAGTACGAGACGGGCGTTGTCATGGGCTAGGTCAGTCATTGAGGCAAAACTGAGTAACAATTGTTGCTTGAATTCATGTGAAGCCACTTCCTAACCAGGGACTAGGGCGTTTGTGTTGACCTGCTGCACGTTCTCTGCCTGGCTTCACAGAAGGAGACTTGCATAAAGCACTATTCTCAGGCTTTCAGGATTTTCTGATACGTAACTTGGTTAGGTTTCTTTACAGCCCTTTGCTGTGAACTTTGAGCTTTTCAGTAGTCCCAGAGCAGATGCTCTTGCTTCTCTTGCTGTCTTGTTCCCTTTCTCCCTCTAGCTAATGGTAAGAAGTATTTTTAAGTACCATTCCAAATAAATCTGGGAGGCTGAGTGACTTAGAAGCCAGCTGGGAGGATGAATGTGTCATCACTGGAGTACAACATAGATTTGGGGAGTTTTCGTGTTGTGGTTTGTTTGGGTGTTTTTTTTTTTTTTTGACGTTGCCATTTCTGGTGGGCCAGCAGATGGAACTTCCCACCAGGCCGTATTTATCCCTGCAAAACCAGCTGCTGCAAAATGTTGGGGCGAGGGTTGCGCGGACTCTTGTGCTTTGGAGAAGTTTGTTATTATAATAATAATGCCCCTCTGTTTCGATTATCAATGTTCTCCAAATTTGCATTTGTTCTTGAAATTGTGTATAATTCCCACTTGGTTAGTTTAGGCCACAGTAATTGTGTAAGGTACAGCTGCAAGTTTGTATTTGTTACTCTGAAAAAGAAAAAAGCACCAGAGCAATTTTTGGGTGAAATATGATTTGTAAGATAACATCTCACTATGGGACACCTGGTGGTGTCCACGGGCATTCCAGGAATTAAAGGATGTTTTCCACTGGTGTGGATGTGATGCCATATCCTGGATTCCTCATAAAAGCACAAATGTGGTCATTAAAGTGAGTGGCAATAGTCCTGTAGGCATCTGTCACTGGTCCTGAGAGGTCTTGGAAAGGCAACAGCAAAAAAACATGGGGGTGAGAGTGCCACAAGCTGAGAAATGGTCAAAATAACTTTAAAACTTTCTGATATTTAGGATAAAGAAGTGCAAAATAATGGCACCAATGGCTACGTTGTGCAAGTAGAAGAAGAAAAATAAGATAATAATAAAAATAATTAATTTTCTGAAGCTAAGCAAGGCAGCAGCAGGCGGAGTATGAAGCGCCAGGTGAAGCCAAACACGTACATTTGCATGCAGCCTGCTCTGCAGACTTTGCAGCAACTGGGAGCGGTGAAGCAGACACCGGGCGGTGGTTGCTGCACAGTGACTCTGTAAATCCTGCACGTGCTGGGAAACTCTTTGGAAATGAATATTTAATACAGAAATAAAATGATTATATGTACATGTAAATGCTGTGTTTATCTCCCTGATGCCCTATAAATGGCTGGTAGCTATCAGCCCAGGAGGGCTATCATAATTATGGCTTCACTGGCTTGGCTAATAAAAAAATCAATTCCATCGAGATGATCCTGTGCTTGCATTAAATGGGAGGTGCCGGAAGCGTTACCCCCATTTTAAGTATGCATCTGCAAGGAAAGGGAACTTGATTGGAGTCCAGCTTTCCCCAAAGCTGGAAACTTCTGAAAATGCTGTTTCTCCTAAGCCGTCTCTTTTTGGCAGCCTGTGGACACAGCGCTCGTGAGAGCAGCCGCTTTCCCTGGCAACTAGCAGGCTTTTTCACAGAATCACAGAATCACAGAATAGTAGGGGTTGGAAGGGACCTCTGTGGGTCATCTAGTCCAACCCCCCCGCCGAAGCAGGG